>Ga0247840_10012423_pt1 | contig 10100 bp, 10 predicted proteins | sample LaCruzMarch2015__FD_192404 | JGI IMG/M metagenome (GOLD analysis project Ga0247840, IMG submission 192404) | Freshwater microbial communities from meromictic Lake La Cruz, Castile-La Mancha, Spain - LaCruzMarch2015_17m | ecosystem: Environmental > Aquatic > Freshwater > Lake | place: Spain...
GCAAACTTGTCGCGGATGCGCTCGCCAATCACCTCGCGCTCGAACTGCGCGAAGCTCAGCAGGATGTTGAGCGTCAGCCGCCCCATCGATGTGGTGGTGTTGAACGACTGGGTGACGGAAACGAAGGTGACGTTGTTGCGGTCGAAGACCTCGACCAGCCTGGCAAAATCCATCAGCGAGCGCGACAGACGGTCGATCTTGTAGACGACGATGACATCGATGAGCCCCGCCTCGATGTCGGCGATCAGCTGCTTCAGCGCAGGCCGGTCCAGCGTGCCGCCGGAGAAGCCACCATCATCGTAGCGGTCGCGAAGGGCGACCCAGCCTTCCGCCTTCTGGCTGGCGACATAGGCTTCGCAGGCCTCGCGCTGGGCATCGAGGGAGTTGAACTCCATGTCGAGGCCTTCCTCGGAAGACTTGCGGGTGTAGATGGCGCAGCGCGAGCGTTTGAGAATGGTACCAGCCATCAGCCCTTCCTCCCGGTGCCGAGCGCAAAGAACCTGAAGCCGTTCCAGCTCGTGCCGGTGATGGCCTTGGCGACAGCGGAGAGCGACTTGAATTTCTTGCCGCCGAGGTCGTAGCCGTCAGCCAAGACGGTGACGGTATGCTCGGTGCCGTTCCATTCCCGCACGAGCTTTGTGCCCGGGAGCGGGTTACGGGCGTCATCGGCCATGCCCTTGCGCGTGACCTTGCCCTCGACCTCATCGGCCAGGAGATCCAGCGCGCGGCGCGTGTCGCGCGTGAGCCCGCCATAGGTCAGCTCCTGGATCCGCCCGGCGATCCGCACCTCCAGAAACGCGCGGCTGTTGTTCGGCGCCGCGGTGGCAAAGAAATCCTCCCACTTTGCCTTGAGCTCGTTGACCGACAGGCGCTGCAGCGCCGCCAGCTGGGCGAGGACCGTGCCGTCCGCCGCGGCATCTGCCCCGGCGCGCGGCAGCGCCTGGGGCTTGGGTTTCGTCGCAGTCTTCATCATCAGCCTCCAACTCGGTTGCGAAGTTTGTGACGACGAACACCGCTCTTGAGGGGCGAGAAGTCGACCAAACTGTCTCGGGTTTGGGCAGATAAAGAGCTCGACTGTTCGGGCAGAATCCGACGCAGGCCGGCGCTCAGAATCTGCGCCAGTTCATCGAGCCGTTCGGCGGCCGTCATCGGCTGCAAATCATCGCGGCGGGCGGTGGGGGCAGGAAGGGCGACCTGACCGGCAAGACCGCTGATCAGAACACTGCCGCGAACCCGATGATCGTGCCGATGACCGAGGAGGCTCGCGCCCGTTTCCGCCAGCTCAGCATCGAGCTGACGGAGGAATTGCGGGCAGCGGCTGGCACAGCCTTCACTGCGATCCTCGCGCACATTGGCGAAAATGCCCTCAAGCCTGCGCTGATCGTGGCGGTGGGGCGTTATCCGGCACGGCCCGAAATCGACATAGCGGCAACGGACTGGGCCGTTACAGGCCGATGCGCTGACCATCGAAGCCGGAGCCAAGCGGCGGCTCGCGGACGAATACGATGCTGCACGTGATGTCAGTGTTGTATCGACCCAGGGCCAGCGCACCGACCTTCTTTCCGACGAGAAGAAAGTTCCAACGGTTGCCGAGCTGGGCCTGACCCACAAGGACATTCACGACGCCCGCTTCATCCGCGATGCGGAGGCGGCCGACCCCGGTCCCGTGCGTCGCACCCTCGATGAGCGGCTTGAACGGGGCGAGGAGCCCACGCGTGCGGCCCTTCGCAAGATGGCGGTGGATGCCGCCCTGTGGGGCCTGCGCTCGCCGCGCAAGCCCGGCCGCCGCAACCCGCTCTACGTCCCGCCCACACCGGAAACAAGCGGCCTGGCGGCATCTGGCTGGCAAGTTCCGCGCTTTCGCCGAGTGGGCCACGGACGAGAACGTGGCGCTTGCGCGAGAGGGCCTGCGCGAGGCGCGGGGTGTGCCGTTTCACAACCTCGACGCCAAGGCCATCGCCGAGGGGTCGGCAGCTTTCAACACGATCAAGGACTGGTTCGATGCTTGACAGCCGATCGTCGACCTTTGCCGAACGGGTCTGGGAGATTGCTGCCTGGCTCGGCAACAACGCCCCCAAGATCGCCCATGACACGTCCTCTGACACTCTGTTCGGCGGGGTCAGCGGGGAGGCATGAAGCGGGTTGGGACGATGGATGGGACGGAGCCGAACTTCATGATCCGTCGGTATGGGAGTGTGCGGCCGCCCGCGACCTTGGAACCGGTCACTCCGTGTCAGGCTGGAAGGGGTGGAACCGTTCAACCGAGATTTATGAGGACGCTTGTCGAGTCGGAATGTTCTCTTTATGTTTCTGTATTGGTCAGGTCATGACAGAGGGACGCCAATGCAGAGATCGTGCACGCTTGGCTCGTCGTCGTGCAGCGTCTCGGCCGCAATCGCTCATGTCGAGCGCGTCGAGCTCGAGGATTACGCCAGATCCTTGTATCGGGCCTTTTCTGAGGTTCACCATCCGTTGCCTGAGACATCCGAGTTGCCGACTGAGGTGACACGCTCAGTGCGCCGCAGGGCTCGCGATGGCCTCCTGTTGGCGCTTCGCGACGGTTATATCCGGGCAACAGGCCGCCTCTCGACGACACGGGCGCTTTTTCCGGATCCAAGGACCATCGTCTCCTGGCGCCTGCACGCCAGTGACCCCAGCCTGATCACCACTAGCGAATGGCGAGTGGGAGAGTTCGACGTCAGCCGCTGGGAACTCAACGGCCCTTCCTGGCAATACATCCAGATAGAGGTACCCGAGTTCATGGTGAAGGCGATCTGGCCGGACTACATCCCGCAGACGGTGCGACCCGCGCAAGGCGCGGCAGATGTGGTTTACACCACGCCCTATCTCGACCTGATGCAGGCGGCGATCACGCATTTCGGGATTTCGCCGGGGAACCAGGGCAAGAAGGAGTGCCTGATGGACTGGTTTCTCGAGCAGCAGATCGAGGGCGAGCCGGTGTCGCAGAAGTTGGCCGACGCCATGGCGACGCTGATCCGGTTGCCGTCGGCGCAGCGCGGCGGCGCGAAGCGGGTGCCGGGGCCGGATCTGCGGAAGGCGGGATAAATCGGCCGATAGCCGGGGCTCCGACCATCGTCACGATCTCAGGTCGGCGATCCCGAGTTCCGTCCACATCCAGTTGAAGTCCTAGTCGTACATCGGGTCGTCGGCGTGGCTGCGCGCACTCGCCTGCTCGAAACCCTTGATCCAGTTCGCCACAGCAAGTCGCCCCTTTGCGCTCCGCACCGCCTGCCGCGGCGTCTTGCCGCGCGGCGGGCAGCCACCGTGCCGAATGGTTCGCGGGAGAGGCCAGTCTGCTTTGCACATCCTCCCCAAGCATGTTTCGGGCTGGAACAAGCACCCTGTCACTTCGTGGGCGGGGCTTCAGCGAAGAAGAATGTCATCTTCCCAAGGTCGGGCTGGCTGGGGACCAATGAGGCGCGGGCGCTTGGTAGAGGCGAGACCGGGTCGCTTCTGTTAAAGGCCGTCGCGGCGACCAGTGGACCGTTGCCGCCGGCAACGAAGCACCCGTAGCCACGATTGATCACGACGCGCAGACCATAGGGGTCCACCCACCTCGCCACAGCGCAGCTGCCGGGTGGAACCGTTCACCCCATTCGTGTCTGGGTGGGGTCCGCCCACTGCCAGTCACCAGCTCCCGGCGGCGTATGGAGCCGGCCATTTCGGCCCTTGGGGTCCACCCATAATCTGATGGTATTTCAACGCTTTGCCGAAAGGGGTCACCCCTTTCCGCAGCGATGGCCTGCGGCCGGGCGGACCGGTTCCGACGTCGCGAGGGTGGTCTGATGCGCGGCAGAACCGGGGGCAACGACGCCCCTATCCGGTTCCGCAGCACCCGTGTCCGCCCGCCTCCGTCACCCCCTGCGCATCGTCGCTGCGGCCCTCGGGCCGGTCGGCGCGATCGCGCACGTCCCGTGGTGGCGGCGATGAGCGTGCGGGACTGGCAGGCCTTCGACGCTGATCTGCGCGCGCGGGTGCCGGAACTCGCGGTCGAGCTTCTGGGCAAGCCGACCTTCCGGGCGAGCCAGGAATGGCGCTGGGGCCGCAAGGGCAGCCTCTCGGTCGTGATCGGCGGCGCCAAGGCGGGCATGTGGTTCGACCATGAGGCGGGCGACGGCGGCGGTTTCGTCGATCTGGTTAGCCGGGATCTCGGTCTCTGCCGTAGCGACGCGCTGGACTGGACGGCCGATCGTATCGGCATCGGGCGACGCCATCGGCCTACCCGAGTCCACCCGGCGCCACCGATTCTCTCGACGAACACGCCGGTTTCACCGAAGGCCCAGCCCGGCGCGGAAACGTCGCCTCAGACGCCTCACGACGAGGCGGACCCGGCCGTCGTCCGTGCAGAGGAAGCTGCAGTTCGCGCCGAGCGTATCTGGGCGAATGCCCGTCCAGCCCGGGATGCCCATCCCTATCTCACCGTCAAGAAGGTTGCGCCGCTCGCCCTGCGCATCGACTCGCGCGGATATCTCGTCGTGCCGCTGCAAGACGGCGATGGCCGCCTGCACAGTGTCCAGACCATCGCGCCGGACGGGGCCAAGCGCTACCTCGCTGGCGGCGCCAAGCGGGGGCATTTCGCGGTGGTGGGCGCGGAGCCGGGGCCACTCGGGGAGCCCAACGGCCCCGTCCTGATCTGCGAGGGTTGGGCGACCGGCGCGAGCCTGCACATGGCCACGGGTCATACCGTGATCGCGGCGATGGACGCGGGCAACCTGATGCCAGTGGCCGAGGCGCTGCGGGCCCGCTTCCCCGAGGCCGATCTCGTCCTCGTCGCCGACAACGACGAGAAGCCCGACCGCGACGGCAATCCCGGCGTCGAGGCGGCCCGCAAGGTCGCACTCGCGGTCGACGGCCGTCTTGCCGTGCCCGACAGCCCTGGCGACGCCAACGACCTTTTCTGCGCCGAGGGCCCGGTCACCGTCGCGGCGCTAGTGGCCAGTGCGGCGCGGATCCTGCCGCCGCCGCCGACATATCCCGCACCGGTCCTCACGCCCGACGAGGCGCGTGCCAGCCTTGCCGAGGCCATCGCCCGCTTCATGGCGGCGATCCCCGACTACTGGGCGGCCGTCGAGGCGGCGCAGGAGGAGGCCAGGAACCCCCACTCCAATCGCGATCCGCTGGATTTCAACATCGTCGCACCGGCCGCGCTGCCGCCGCTCCTCGGGCTCCCGGTCGACGTGGGCCTCGGCAAGACCTCGAGCGCGCGCGCCGCCATCGCAGAACTGATCGCCGCGGGCGGGCTCGGCAAGCGCAAGGTTGTCTATGGCGTGCCACGCCACGATCTGGGCGCTGAGCAGGTCACGGCCTTCGAGGCGCTCGGGCTCAGCGCCATGCTCTGGAAGGGCCGTACCGCACCCGATCCCACGCCGGGCAATCCCGACCAGCTCATGTGCCTCGACACGGAGGCCACCTTCGACGCGCTCGAGATCGAGCACCCGGTCGAACAGAGCTGCTGCAAGGTGAAGAACGGGGAGGAACTGCTGCTCTGCCCGCTGTTCCACGACTGCGGCTACCAGCGCCAGAAGCCGCTGGCGCAGGCGGCGCAGGTCATCGTCTGCGCCCATGACAGCCTCTTTCACATCAAGCCGCCGGCCATCGGCGAGGTCGGGCTGCTCGTCATCGACGAAGCCTTCTGGCAGTCGGGCCTGCGCGGTCTCGACGGCAAGGCCACTCTGACACAGGACGGGCTCGAGCCCGGCCGCACGTCGCTCACCTGCTACAACGGCAAGGGAAAGATGGAGGTCAGCGCCACCGCCGACCTGATCGCGGCGCGGGAGCGGCTCTGCAAGGCGCTGAGGGTCACCGAGCCCGGTCCGCTGCGTGTGGGCCTGCTGGAAGCCGTCGGCCTCACCCCGGACGACTGCCGCCATGCCGCCACACTCGAACGCCGCCGGATGCGCGATGCCGGTCTGCGCCCTGGCATGTCGCCGGTCCAGCGGCGCAAGCGGATCGAGGCGGTCCTGCCGCAAGCGGGCGAGCCATGGGCGCCGCCCGGGCGCTGCGCCACGCTCTGGCTGATCCTCGCCGAGGCGCTGGAGAACGGCCACGACGCCGCCGGCGCCGAGATCGTGCACGACATGACCGAGGCCGGTTCGGTCCGCGCCCTCCGCCTGCGCTGGCGCAGCCGCATGCGGACCGGCTGGGCGGCCCAGGCGCCGATCCTGCATCTCGATGCCACGCTCCGACCCGAGCTCGTGCAGTGCTATCTGCCGCGGATCGACATCGGCGCGCCCGTCGCCGCGCGCCAGCCGCATGTTCGCGTCCGTCAGGTGACCGGCAGCCCGACCTCTGCGCGCGCGCTGACGCCCTCCGCCGACGCACCCGAACGGGACAGAAAGGCCGCCGGGACCCGTCTGCGCGACCTCCGAGCCTGGATCGACCTCCGGGCCCGGCAATGCCATCGCCCCGGCGAGGTCATCGATCTGCTGGTTGTGGGGCAGAAGTCTGCCATCGACGCACTGCGGTCGGCCGGCCTGCCGTCGCGGGTCGAGGCGGTGCATTTCAACGCGTTGAGCGGGCTCGACCGCTGGGGCGGGATCGGCGGCATGGTCGTGCTCGGCCGCACGCTGCCTGCGCCACACACGGTGGAGCTCAACGCCATGGCGCTGACCGGCCGCGTGCCTGCACCGAACCCCGAAGACGCGAGCTGGTGGTATCCGATGGTCGAGCGCCGCGTCCGTCTCGCGGGCGACCGGACCGCGCCGCTCGCGATGGAGGAACACGCCGATCCCATCACCGAGGCCGTGCGCTGGAGCATCTGCGAGGGCGAACTGATCCAGGCGATGGGGCGTGGGCGTGGCGTCAACCGCACCGCCACAACACCGCTCGAGATCGACCTGCTGACCGACGTGGTCCTACCGGTCACGGTGGATGCGCTGGTCCCTTGGTCCGAGCTCCGTCCGACCCGGCGCGACCTGATGGCGCTGACCGGCATCGAGCTCGAGAACGCCGCCGACATGGCTGCCTGCTTCCCGGAGCTCTGGTCCTCGGCCGCCGCAGTCCGGCAGGATCGGTCGAGGAGTGTGACAAACTGCTATTATAGAGACCTCTATAATAGCCAAATGTCACACTCCTCCGCGGAGGTGACCTATCGCCCCGAAGGACCCGGCCATCGCGCCCGGACCGCCCGCGTCGATCTAACCCGCATCCCCGATCCGGAAGCCTGGCTCACCAACCGCCTCGGGCCGCTCACCAGTTGCGAGATCCGGCGTGTCGCAAGCGTTCATACAGATGTGCCTGACCGGTCCGACTAGCGCAGCCGGATGGATTGAACTTCAACACCCTTTCGCCCTGGGCTGAGCCTGACGAGCACGCCCTCTCCAGCGGCTAGCGTGGAAATCCCGCTGCGCGCCAATGCTGTTGCATGAACAAACACATCGCCGTCGTCGATGGTGATGAAGCCGAAGCCTTTGATCGGGTCATACCATTTAACGATGCCGACGCTCTCCGGTTCCTCCAGGTCTAGCCGGACAGGAGGTCCTGAAGCAGGGCTGACTGGCTGTGTGCGAGCATCCTTGGCACCGAGGCTTACAGAGAGAACTTCGGCCACCTGCGGACCCTTCGGGCCGATTTCTGTCCTGATCCTCAGGCGCGAACCTTCGGGCAGATCGCTGTATCCGGCGGCCTGCAACCGTGAGCCGTGGAGAAACGCATCGGAGCCGTCACTCAGCCTCACGAAACCGAAGCCCTTGCCGGCATTGAACCAACGCACCTCAGCATCCTCGGCGGCGCTGGTTGGCACCTCGGCGGGCCTTGTCAGCCCAACAGCGGTGGCCCGCTGTTGAAAAAAGCTGGGCTCCGGATATTCACCGCCCTCATAACCATCTTGGCCGCGGCTTCGCGACTGACGATGATCTCGATACCTACCCATTCTCGCACCGGCTACAAAGGAACCGGCGCTGTTTATAGCCGAGATTGATCCTGATCAACAAACCTCCCCTGTCTCGCAGTCCGGAAAAATCCGAGCCGAAACGGCCGTCGTGTGCGATGGAAAAACCGCCAGTCTTCCGCTGTCGGAGCCGCATCAGCCGCCAGCCAGAACAGTCGCAGCGGCGGACTGGTTGCGCGTGGTGACGACCAGTTCTTGCCGCTGCTTCTGGCACCCCGCGCTTGCCGATGCCCGGCAAGCTTAGTTCAGCACCCTGCGAGCCGCTCCCGTCGCGTTTTCCTGTCGCACGGCTTCGCGGCGGGCCGGGGTGACGCAGACCACATCACCAGCAAAGGCTTCGCGCCAGACAAAGCCGTCGATGCAGGTATTCGGACCGTAGGCACCGGCGGGGTCGATGCGGGAGGCCGCCGCCGCATTCTCGTTGGCGGCGCGCTGGCGGGAATTGGCCGTGACGCAGACATGGTCGCCAGGAGCGGCGTCGCGCCAGACGAAGCCATTAATGCAGGTATCCGGGCCGTAGGCCAACGCGCGGCGCGACTGTCCAAGGCGGTTCTCGTTCTGCACGGCATCGCGACGATCTGGCGTCACGCAGACCACATCGCCGGCAAAGGCCTCACGCCAGACAAAACCGTTGAGGCAGGTGTTGGGGCCATAGGCTCCGGCAGGATCGATGCGGGATGCTGCGACTGCGTTCTCCTCGGCGGCACGCTGCCTACCGGCCGGCGTGACGCAGACATGGTCCCCAGGAGCGGCGTCGCGCCAGACGAAGCCCTCGGCGCAGGTATCGGGGCCGTAGGGAAGCGCGATGGCAACCGGTGCAATCGTGAAACTGGAGGCAACGAAGGCGACGGCTAGGAGGGATTTCGAGACGAGGTTCATTTCGGGTTCCTTCTGGTTTCATTGCAGATGCCGCTGACATGCTGGGAACCAGGATGGCGCCATCGAACTGTACCCGCGGTGAGGCGCACGTTTAGCCGCCATTCATGCAATCTGTGCTCAAAGCGGATTGCTCTCGCCGACCTCTACCGTTGGCACAACGTCACCGTCGGATTGCCGATGCCGAGCCCGAGCTCGGTCACAGGGCTCCTGGTCAACGAGGGCATATTCGGCGCCAGCCCGAGTGAGCCGGGGCTTGAGGTCATCGACAAGGTAAAGCGGCGCTACGCCGAGGCGACCGCAGCACTCGCTGATTGCGACCGTGAGCAGCGCCTCTCGCCCGGACGCCCGCCGACGTTCGTGGTCTACCGGATGATATGCGCCGACGAGGATGGGCAGCACTGGGACGCCGATGACATCGGCAATCTGCGCGTGGCACTCAACGCACTGGTGCGTTTGTTCCGCCTGAGGTGAGCTTATCCACACGACAGGGCTACGATGCGTTACGCGCCAGTGCGAAGCACTTATCATGTTGAAATAACTTGCAAAAACGTCTTGACGATCAACCGAAACGCATCTAAAAGTTCCGTTATTGGATGCTTAGAAATGTGCCCGGAGATAACCCCTCCGGGCCTTTTCTTTTTCCGGGAGGTGTCGAAGATGCGTGTCGTCTTTCTCGATGCCGACGATGTGCGCATCCGCTTTGAGGCAGCATGCAACCGCCTTGGTGAGGGTGATGCGCGGCGTGCCTTCTCGATGGCGCTCAACAAGGAAGGCCGCAAGTCCTTCACGACGATGCGCCGTGCGCTCAGCCTGCAATCGTCAATCCCGCGCGGTGCGGTGAATGCAGCGATGCGTTTCAAGGGTGCGACGCGTGCCACGCTCGCCACCACGACCGCGGGCTCCGGCCGGCATCTGCCACTGTCCGTCTTCGGTGCCAAGCAGTTCTCCTACGGCGTGCGTGCCAGGATCTGGGGACGTGCCCAGACCTTCCGCTCGGCCTTCGTCGTCAACCGCTACGGCAACGGCGCCTTCAAGCGTAAGGGCAAGGCACGCTTTCCGATCGAGCAACTCTGGGGTCCTGCGGTCCCCGTCGAAATGCTGCGCGATGAAGCGCACGCCGCCTGGACCGACCAGCACCCCCGCGTGCTGCGTGAATCCGAGCGTCTCATCGGACTGCTGCTGGCGGGAGCGCAGATTGGCGCAAGCCCGCGCAAGCGCAAAGCAGCGTAGGGGGGCGGGGCTAGGAGCCCCACAGCGCACTTCTGAGTAGCGCTGCCGCCGCCGCCCGATATTCGCGTGTTTTTTCTGGTTT
>Ga0247840_10012427_pt1 | contig 10096 bp, 7 predicted proteins | sample LaCruzMarch2015__FD_192404 | JGI IMG/M metagenome (GOLD analysis project Ga0247840, IMG submission 192404) | Freshwater microbial communities from meromictic Lake La Cruz, Castile-La Mancha, Spain - LaCruzMarch2015_17m | ecosystem: Environmental > Aquatic > Freshwater > Lake | place: Spain...
CCGTCCAGCGCCTCGAAGGTGCGCCGGATCAGGTCCTCGCGCGCCTGCACCAGGACCTGGATGGTCACGTCCGACGGGATCCGCCCCTCCTCGATCAGGCGCCGTACGAAGTCGAAGTCGGGCGCGCTCGCGGCCGGGAAGCCGACCTCGATCTCCTTTACGCCAAGCCGCACCAGGAGTTGCCAGAGCCGCCGCTTCTGCGCCGGCCCCATCGGCTCCAGCAAGGCCTGGTTGCCGTCGCGCAGGTCCACGCTGGCCCAGATGGGCGCCTGGCGGATGGTCCGGTCAGGCCACTGCCGCGCGGGCATGGCCAACACCGGGCTCGGACGGTATTTGCGGTGGTCGAAGGGGGTCATCGTCATCTCCAGTGGGAGGAAGTACGGATTACGGGAGTACGATCGCGCCATTTTCGTTGTCGTTGTCGTTGTCGTTGTCGTTGTCGTGATCGTGGTTATCGTCGTGCGCCGGATTCTCTCGCACCCCAAAGTGCATCGCTTCTCCGATTACGACAACGACAACGACAACAATGGACTGACGTACTAACTCTGGTTGATGGGGGAAATGCTACGCCCCAAGGCCCGGAAGATGATTGCGAACTTGATACCCGGATGGCCTATTGAAGCAATTTTCTGCTAATTTTGTCGGGCCACGCAAACAATCCAATCACGAAAGCGCTAAAGCCCGACAAAATTATGAAACTGGACAGCTACGACCGCCGCATCCTTGAGGAACTGCAACGCGAGGGCCGCCTGAGCAACCAGGACTTAGCCGACCGCATCGGCCTGTCCCCCTCGCCCTGCCTGCGGCGGGTGCGCGCCCTGGAGGAGGCCGGCATTATCACCGGCTATCGGGCGCTGCTCGACGCCCGGCAACTGGGCTTCACCCTGGTGGCCATCCTCAGCATCTCCATGGACCGGCACACCCCGGAGCGCTTCGCGGGCTTCGACGCCGCGGTCGCGGCCATGCCGGAGGTCCTGGAGTGCCTGCTGCTCACCGGACGGGACGCGGACTACCAGCTCAAGGTGGTGGTGCGGGACATGGCGCACTACCAGGAACTGCTGCTGGAGCGGATCACGCGCATCGAGGGGGTCAGCGGGGTACACTCCAGTTTTGTCCTGCGCCAGGTAGTGGAGCGTACCAGCCTGCCGGTGGGGCTTTGAGCGGGCGTGCCAGCCGCGGGGGGCTTGACCATCATTCCGGCCACCGGTTTGTAGGTCGGCCTTCAGGCCGACCGCGGCGCCCCCGGTCGGCCTGAAGGCCGACCTACAGCGGGGCGCCAACAGCCGCCCGGGCGGCCGGAGTTACGATCAAGGTCCGCGGGGGGTACCAGGCGACGGCCTTGGGTCCTATGCAGTCAGGTTCTCAGTTTTCGGTTTTTCGTTTTTTGTTACGCGATGTCGGCCGGCATTTTACGAACAGCTGGAAACTGAAAACTCAACACGGTTGGGTATAGGTCCGGCCATCCTTTGAGCCGAGAGGTTGTCGGTCCGCACAGCGGACCCTACGGGAAGGCTGCGCGCCCGTAGGGTCCGCTGTGCGGACCGCTCGCCGTCGGCCGCAACCAGGACCAGGCGACACGCCAGACCGATTCCAGCCACGAACCCCGGGATTCGCCATGCCACTCTCCCAAGACCCCCGTCTGCGACTCGTCTTCGGCGCCAGCGGCTACATCGGCACCTACCTGGTCCCGCGCCTGCTCGCGGCCGGGGCGCGGGTGCGCGTCTCCTCGCGCAAGCCCAAGACCCTGGAGGCGCGCGGCTGGCCGGGGGTGGAGATCGTCGAGGCGGACGCACTCGACCCGACGAGCCTCCCCGCGGCCCTGGCCGGGGTCAGCATCGCCTACTATCTGGTCCACTCCATGGGCGCCGGCAAGGACTTCGGGCGCCTGGACCTGGCGGCGGCGGCCAACTTCGCCGCCGCGGCGGCCGCCGCCGGGGTGGAGCGCATCTGTTACCTGGGCGGCCTGGTGCCGGCGGACGCCGTGAGTGAACACATCGTCTCGCGCCGCGACACCGGGGAGGTGCTGCGCCGCGGTGCGGTGCCGGTCACTGAACTGCGTGCCGGGATCATCGTCGGCCCGGGCTCGGCCGCCTTCGAGGTCATGCGCGACCTGGTCTACCACCTGCCGGTGATGATCACGCCGCGGTGGGTCACGGCCAAGTCACCCCCGATCGCGCTGGACAACCTGCTGGAATACCTGGCGCTGGCCCCGGGTCTGCCCGAGACCGCCAACCAGGTCCTCGACGCGGCCGGACCGGAAACGCTCACCTACGCGCAGATGATGCGCACCCTGGCGGAGGCGGCGGGCCGGCGCCCGCCCTGGATCATCCCGGTACCGGTCTTGAGCCCCAAGCTCTCGGCCTATTGGCTGCGCTTCGTCACCGCCGTGCCCACCAACGTCGCCCGCGCCCTGATCGAGGGACTGAAGCACGACTTTACCGCCAACCCGGAGCAACTGCGGCGACTGATCCCGCAGCGCCTGCTCGACTTCCGGGAATCGGTCGAGGCCGCCTTTGCGGCGGAACGCAACGCACAGGTCCTGGCTCGCTGGACCGAAGGAGCCTTCAATATGCGCCAAGGTCGACTCGACTACGCCTATTACGCCAAGCGCGCCGGGGGCAGCGCCGTCACCACCGCCCCCGCGGCGGCCGTGTGGGCCGTGGTGACCGCCATCGGCGGGGACAACCGCTACTACTATCTGAATTCACTCTGGACCATCCGCGAGACCATGGACTGGCTGGTCGGCGGCCGGGGGCTGGCCCGCGGCCGGCGCCACCCCACGCAGGTGCGGGTGGGCGACCGGATCGACTCCTGGGAGGTGATCGGGGTCGAACCCGAGCGGCGCCTGACCATGACCTTCGGCCTGCGCGCCCCCGGGGCCGGGGTGCTGGAGTTCGAGTTGGAGCCCCTGCCGGGCGGCCGCACCCGGCTGACCGCCACCGCCTACTGGCACCCCGCGGGGGTCCGGGGGCTCCTGTACTGGCTCGCGATGGAGCCCTTCCATCAGGTCATCTTCACGGGCCTGACGCGTGAGATCTGCCGCCGTGCTGAGGGTGCTCGTGACGTTGGTTGAGGCTTACGAGAATCGACACTACCCCGTCGGCCCTGCTGATCCGGTGGATGCCATCAAATTCCGCATGAGTGAATGACGCTCGATCAGGGAAAGGGCCATCGGCAATGGCCGGACGGGGCATTCGCCCCGTCCGAAACGTTTTCCCCGAACCTGCCGGCTCCAATCAACGGTCGGCCACGCATCAAACGTTCGGGACGGGGCGAATGCCCCGTCCCGCCGCGGTTGATGGGGCATACCCCGTCCGGTTTGAGCATACCCCGCCCGGCCCGAGCCAGCCAGTCCTCACGCGGGCTTGAGCTATACCCCCGCGCGCCCGTACACCGCACTCCAGCCGGCTGCGCCATCGCGTCCTGCCACATTGCCGAAAACGAGTTTCAACATGGATGTACTGAAATAGCTATTTCAGGCACTATGATCCCGCGCAGACCGCCTTTCAACATGCCGGATGGGGCATTCGCCCCGTCCGAAAGTAAGCCTGGCTGGGTGGCGCTGACACGCGCGCCACGGCGCGCGCGATCTGGAGTACGCTAGCGGTGACAACGAGCGGCGTCTAGCCATTGCCAGATCCCGTTTCGTCCAGGGCCAACCACAGGGGAATTAGCTATGAACCTCGATCGCGTCACTCTCGATCCGGCCGTGATGGGCGGCAAGCCCTGCATCCGCGGTCTGCGCATCACGGTTGGTACCTTGCTCGGACTCATGGCGACCGGTGTCAGCCGCGAGCGTGTCCTCGCGGCTTACCCCTACCTCGAGCCGGAAGACCTGGATGCCGCGTTGGCCTACGCCGCCTGGCGGCTCGAGGAACGCGAAGAAGACTTGGTCGGCGCATGACATTGCGGCTGATCATCGACATCAACCTCTCGCCGGAGTGGGTTCCATTCCTGGCCGAGGCAGGGGTGATGGCCCGTCACTGGGCGCAGGTCGGTGATCCAACGGCCACCGATCGGGAGATCATGGCCTGGGCGAGCACACATGGTTACACGGTGTTCACGCACGATCTCGATTTCTCGACCATGCTGGCGTTGACCCACGCCGGACGGCCGAGTGTGATCCAACTGCGCGGGCCGCGGGTGTTGCCGGAGCAGATCGGCGGGCCATTGCTCGCGTCGCTGCGCCGCTTCCGTGCGGACCTGGAGGCGGGCGCCCTGGTGGTGATCGAACCCGGGCGCAGCCGGGTGCGCGTGCTGCCCCTGTGAGTGCTGGAAGGCGGATGCCCGCTTAGGCGTCCGCCTTGTAACCCACCCAACCGCAACCGAGCCACCCAAACGAGGTCGCGAATACCGGCCAGCGCCGTGACATGGGCCGGACGGGGCATCCGCCCCGTCCGAAACGTTTTCTCCGGACCTGCGGGCTCATGCCAACGATCGGCGACGGAATAACTCGAGTCCGGGTCACGACAGAATCCCGACCTCGAGCGGCGAATCCGGATTTGCCGAAGACCAAACCCAATGCTCAGCCCGGGCCACGTAACCCTTGCGCACCGGATTCTCATGCACATAATTGAGCTTCTGCACATAGAAATCCGGATTCTCGATCTTTTTCGGCGCATTCGTATCCATCCACAGTCGATAGGTCCCCGCGTCATCGACGAATAATTTAAGGACGCTCGGCTCGGTGGCCGCGATATTCTCCTTCAGTTGCTTGGACGTGAACCGCTTGAAGTCGCGCAGAAAGCCGGCGAGGTCCGGGGAGGTAACGATCAGATGGATGTGGTTCAACATGAACACATAGCCGTTGAGTTCCAGACCCTTGTGCTGCCGGCAATAGCGTATCGAGTCGGCCAGAATCGGCCAGCGGTTATGGCGATCGAACAGGTAATACCAGCGCTGCACCGTGAGAGTCAGGAAATAGGTCCCGGCATTCAGGTCCACTGGCACGCGGCGTGAGGGCATGATGTTTGCTGTCGCTCGGGTAAATAACGCTCAAGTGAATGACGCTCGATCAGGGCAAGGGCCATCGGCAATGGCCGGACGGGGCATTCGCCCCGCCCGAAACATTTTCTGCGGACCCTCGGTCCCATGTCAACGGTCGGCGACGGAATAAACGTTTGGGACGGGGCGAATGCCCCGTCCCGCTGCGGTTGATAGGGCATACCCCGTCCGGCTCGAGACGGACGTTCAATCATGGGCCGGACGGGGCATTCGCCCCGTCCGAAACGTTTTCTCCGAACCTGCCGGTTCCAATCAACGGTCGGCGACGGATCAAACGTTCGGGACGGGGCGAATGCCCCGTCCCGCCGCGGTCGGAGCAAACGTTCGGGACGGGGTGGATACCCCGTCCCGCCCGCGCCCACATACCCCGTCCCGCCCGCGTGCGCTCCGCGCCCATGCTGGCTAGCCGTTGCGTTTACCGCACGGCGCGCGGCGGCGCCTGCCGCCAGCCCGACCAGCAGCAGGCCGAGCGTCGCGGGCGCGGGCGCCGCGCGGGTTGGCTGCACAGAGACGTTGTCGATGCCAGCGATGCTCGAGGCATTGTCGGCTTGGTCATACAGATCGAAATAGAGGGTCGCGTCTTGACCCAGGATGGCGTCGGGAAGCCACACCGTGATGCGCCCCGAGTAGGCGCTGCCAGTGACGAACAGCGGAAAGTCGGGTATGGCGATGCCGGGGTCCAGGTCGACCAGGATGGGCAGTGCGCCGGTGAACCACTCCCGGTTGGCAGAGGGGTACGCGTCCGCACCCGCCAGGTCGACGACCAGGGTGAACTCGGCCGTCCAACCGGCCAGGTCGGTGGAAGCGGAGAAGTCGCCGTTGGCGATCAGGTCTGCCCGGGCAGCGGACAGGGCGAGTAACGACATGGCCGCAGACGCGGCGAACCGGGCCAGGATCCGGGCAAGTTTCGGATTCACCCAACCCTCCGACCGATTTCTGCGCGAACTGTGACGTAGTTCACTTTTATAGCAGACAGCCGCGATGTCCACAGGCGGATGACTCGATTTCCGACGAACGGGGGGTTATCCGGATTGCCCGTACTTGGGCACCGCCGATCACGGATGGGACCTGGCCGCCGATTGCTCATCCCGACCAGTCCCCGCCACGATTTGGCTACACTAGGCACACCCCAGTCCCGCGGCGACCCCAGCCATGCGCCTGATCCTGTGCTCGTTCATCTTACTGTGCGCCGCGCTCCCCGGGGCCGCGGCCCAGTCCGAACCCGCGGTACCGCCGGACCTGTGGGCCTGGGTACCCTGGGTGCTGCACCCGCAGGACCAGCGGGCCTGCCCGCTGGACTCGGGGTCCCCGGACGGCAGCGGGCGCGCCCCCGCCGGGACCCGGCTGTGCGCCTGGCCGGGTCGGCTCGAGCTGGACCTGGGCGCACACGGCGGGTCCTTCACCCAGCACTGGCAGGTCTACGCGGACGCCTGGGTCAGCCTGCCGGGCGACACCGAAACCTGGCTTCAAGGGCTACAGGACGGCGGCCAACCCCTGGCAGTCGTCTTGCGCGACGGGGGGCCGGCGGTAAAACTGCCCCCCGGCGCCCACCTCCTGAGCGGGCAGTTTCAGTGGCCGGCCCCCCCGGACGGGCTGAGCCTGCCGGCGGAGACCGGCCTGCTGTCCCTGGTCCTGCACGGGGCGCCGGTGCCCTTCCCCCGCCTGGACCGGGGCGGGCGCCTGTGGCTCGGCGACCCGGTCGTCGGCGAGGGGCAGGACGGCGACCGCCTGACCGTACAGGTCTTTCGCCGGATCGACGACGACCTGCCGCTGCAGGTGACCACCCGCCTCGAACTGGATATCGCCGGGCGCGCCCGCCAGGTCATGATCGGCCCGGTCCTGCTCCCCGGAACCATCCCGCTGCGGGTGCAGAGCCCCCTACCCTCGCGCCTCGACCCCGACGGCGCCCTGCGGGTGCAGGCGCGCCCCGGCCACTGGGTCCTGGAGGTCGAGGCCCAAGTCGGCGGGGCCGTGACGGCGCTGACCCGGGGGACACCCCCCACCCCTTGGCCGACACTTGAGGTCTGGTCCTTCGCCGCCCGGCCCGACCTGCGCCAAGTGGAGGTGCTCGGTCCAGCACCCGCGGACCCACGCCAGGCCGGGGTCCCCGCGGATTGGTCCGATCTGCCGACTTGGCGCCTGGCGGTCGGGGAGTCACTGACACTGGTCGAGCGGCGCCGCGGCAACCCGGACCCGGGTCCGGATCGCCTCACCCTGGAGCGCGACCTCTGGCTCGACCTGGACGACGGGGCCTTCAGCGTCCGCGATCGGATCAGCGGGCAACTCACCCGCAGTTGGCGGCTCACCGCCGCCGCGCCCCTGGAGCTCGGACGGGTACAGGTGGACGGGGAGCCGCGGCTCATCACCCGCCTGACCCCGACCGACCCGCCCGGGGTCGAGGTCCGCCGCGGCCGGCTCGAGCTGGTGGCCGACAGCCGCATCACGGCCGACGCGCACGGCAACCCCCGCACCATCCCCGCCGCCGGCTGGGGGCTGGAGTTCACCGGCAGCCGCGCCCGGCTGTGGCTCCCCCCCGGCTGGGACCTGCTCGCGGTCGGCGGGACCGACAACCGGCCCAACAGTTGGATCGGCCGCTGGACCCTGCTCGACCTCTTTCTGGTCCTCATCCTCGCGCTCGGGGTCGCGCGCCTGTGGGGCCGGACCTGGGGTCTGGTCGCCGGCCTGGCCCTGGTCCTGACCTGGCAGGTCCCGACCGCCCCGCACCTGGTCTGGGTCAATCTGCTGGTCGCCGCCGCGCTCCTGCGGCGGCTGCCGGAGCGGCCCGCGGGGGTCGCCCTGGCGCGCCTGCGCGGCCTGGTCGAGTGGTACCGTCGCCTCGCCCTGGTGGCCCTGGTCCTGATCACCCTGCCGTTCCTGGCCGCCCAGGTCCGCACCGGGCTCTATCCGCACCTGGAGCGCCCCGCGCTCGGGCTGGGTGCGAACACGGGCAGCCTGGCGCACCAAACCCCGGAAGCGCCCCCCGCGTCGGCACCGGTCGCGGCCAAGTCCCAGTTGCAGTTCAGGGCGCGGGCGGAGCGCACCGCGGCGCCGGAGGGCGGACCGGACCAGTCCTTCGATGGCGGCGACGTGGTGGCGGGCGCCGGCGCGAACCTGGCCGGGACCCTGGCCGACGGGCCGGCCGCGGCACCGGCGCCGGCCGCCCCCCCGACCGAGCGCCCGGACCCGGACGCCGTGGTACAGAGCGGCCAGGGCGTCCCCGACTGGCAGTGGAACCGCTTCGACCTGGTCTGGAGCGGGGCGGTGGAACCGGGCGAAGGGGCGCAGCTGTGGCTGCTGAGCCCCGCCTGGCACCTGCGCTGGTCGCTGCTGGGCGCCCTGCTCACGGTGCTCCTTGGGCTGCGGGTGGCGGGCCTCATCGGCCGGCCCGAGCCGCGCCCTCCGAGTGCCCGGGAGCCATCTGCGGCACCGCCCCCGGCGGCGGCATCGCCGCCGGGGACGCTGCCGCCATCGCAGCCGGGATCGCAATCGGGATTGCAACCGGGGTCAGGGCCTGACTGCGCACCGGCGTCGGAGCCGACCTCGGCACCGCCGTCGGAACCGCCGTCGGCACCCCCCCGCGCGCGCGCCGACGCACCGGCGGTCGAGCCCGTGACCACCGTTGCCCCCGAGTCTATCCTGCACCTGTCGTTCGCCCCGCTCCCGCCCCTGATCCTGGCCACGCTCCTGGGCGCTGCCGGCTTGGTCGGGCCGGGTGCCCCGCCGGCCCGGGCCGCCGACCTGCCGAGCACCGAGTTGCTGGAGGAACTGCGCACGCGGCTCCTCGCGCCCCCGGACTGCCTGCCCGATTGCGTGGACCTGCCCAGCCTCGCCCTGACCGCCGAACCGGACTGGCTGCGCCTGCACCTCACCCTGGACGCTGCGGTCCCGGCGGCTGCGGCCGTGCCGGGCGGCCCCGGCAGTTGGCTGCCCACCCGGGTCGAGCTGGACGGCGCCCCGGTGGATGCCCTGCGTCGCGGCAGCGATGACCGGCTCCTGGTCCCGCTGCCCGCCGGGCGCCACCGCCTGGACCTGTCCGGCCCCATGCCGGCGCGCAGTCAGGTCGAGATCCCCTTCCCGCTGCGGCCCCGCCGGATCGAGGCCAGCCTCACCGGCTGGACCCTGGAGGGGCTGGACAGCAACGGCCTGCCGGGACCCCAGGTGCGCCTGGTACGCATCGTCGGCGACCAGGGCACGGCCCCCGGCCCCCTGAACCAGGGCGCCCTGCCGCCCCTGCTGCGGGTGGAGCGGGGCCTGCGGATCGGCCTGGACTGGCGGGTGGACACCCGGGTGCGGCGCCTGTCCCCGGCCGAGTTCCCGGTCTCGCTGCCGGTGCCGCTGCTGCCTGGGGAAGCGGTCCAGACCCCGGGGCTCGCAGTGCAGGAGGGCCGGGTGCTGGTCAACCTGGCCCCGGGTGAGACCGAGTCGGCCTGGGTTTCGACCCTGGAACCCGCCGCGACCCTGCAGCTCACCGCGGTCGACGATCCGCGGCTCACCGAGACCTGGTCGCTGGCGTTGAGCCCCCGCTGGCACCTGGACTGGAGCGGCCCGGCGCCAATCCACCAGCGCGCCGACGCCGACCGTTGGCAGCCCACCTGGCGCCCCCTGCCGGGCGAGACCCTGACGCTGACCCTCACCCGTCCGGGCGCGGTCCCGGGCCAGACGCTCACCCTCGACCGGGTGGACCTGCGGGTGACCCTGGGGCGGCGCAGCAGCGAGAGCGAACTGCGCCTGGAACTGCGCGGCACCCAGGGGGGACTGCACGCCATCCGCCTGCCGCCCGGGGCCGAGGCGACCCGCCTGCAGACCGGCCACCAGGACCTGCCCCTGCCCAAGCCCGGGGCACCGCTGGAGATACCCCTGGTGCCCGGGCGCCAATCCGTCCTGATCCAGTGGCGCCAGCCCCAGGGGACTGGCCTGTGGACGGCCCCGGGCCTACCGGACCTGGACAGCCCGGCGGTCAATGTAACCCTTGCGGTGCGGGTGCCGGACGACCGCTGGGTGCTCTTCACCCAGGGCCCGCGGATTGGCCCGGTGGTGCTGTTCTGGGGCGTCTTGCTGGTACTGGCCGGACTCGCGCTCGCGCTCGCGCGCG
>Ga0247840_10012429_pt1 | contig 10096 bp, 11 predicted proteins | sample LaCruzMarch2015__FD_192404 | JGI IMG/M metagenome (GOLD analysis project Ga0247840, IMG submission 192404) | Freshwater microbial communities from meromictic Lake La Cruz, Castile-La Mancha, Spain - LaCruzMarch2015_17m | ecosystem: Environmental > Aquatic > Freshwater > Lake | place: Spain...
GTTGTTTCATATTATTTTTGCCACCAAGCAAAACCAAATGGTTTAACGATTGATTGACCTAAGGTTGTTTCCAAAGCGACGGTACCATTGGCGTTAGTCCAAGTGAAAGTTGGAGTTGAAGTCATAACTAATCTTTTGGCAAAAAGATCGGAAGCATTATCAGAAAGAGTGAACATTAATTGGCTTTTATTTTTAGGATTAACGGCAACCTCATACCATCTTTGAGGATTGGCAAAAATTGGAGTGACAACAAAATCTGGTTGAACAGCGAAAGAAGAACCAACTCCAACATACCAACCAATATTAGTGGCACCACTGTCAGCATAAACAATTACACTACGGGTGTTGGTTCCAGAAGTTAGCCAACCTGTGGCCACATATTTTGTGCCAGCTGAAGGTAGATAGGTTGAAGTGTCAACATTGGCTTTGTTTGTCCAAGCTGAACCAGACCAATAACCAATTTGTAAATCAGAAGCAGCATTACCAATTGAAGCAAAAACTAATTCGTTACTATTGGGATTGGCAGATAAATCTAGATTAGTGGCATCGTCGGCAAAAGTTGGAGGAGTGGTGACATTTTGCCAAACACAATTGGCAGTGCCTCCAGTACATTGACGATAGCGAACTCCATTGGTACCATTTTTACCGACAGAATTAGCCCAAACTAACATCAGATTTCCAGAAAGAGATTCGTAGGCTAAATCAAAATCGTCAACATCTTGAGCTCTTGAAACAACTTCTAAAGAAGCTTCGGTGACAGTTGATGGTTCATTTTGAAAATCAGAACTGTCCTTGTCCCAAATAGCAGCCGATAAATCAGAGGCCGAATCAGCCCAAGTGGCAGCAATTAAATTACTGTTGGGTCGAGGATCACTGACCATTTTTACCCAATGGACAACACCATTAGTTGCAGAACTGTAAGTAGCGGCAGTTGACCAAGTACCACAATTACTACTTTCTGATTTAGTCCTAAAAGCTAATTCATTATTGTTGGAGGTATTAGTGCCATAAAGAACAACAGCGTTGCCGCTGTTGGTTTCATAGGCAATATCAAAACGACGAGTGGTGGTGCCAACACCAACATTCGTTGACCAATCTTGGGTCCAGTTAGTACCGTCAAAACAATAAATATAAAGAGTTCCAATACTATTAACAATGCCGGCAATGGCTTCATTTTTTTTAGGCGAAGTTCTAATTACAAAATTTCTAGGACTGCCAACAAAAGCTGGCATTTTACTTTCGGCACTAAAAGTGTTGGTAGAAGATAAATAAGATCGCCAAACTGGAAGAGTGGTGCCATCACTATAAATAACCAGAGCACCATCGATTCCGGCGGTGGCGATGGGTTTATGCCAATTAGTTAAAACAGTATCCAATGAAAATTGCTTGGAATCACCTGGACCATAATTCCAATTTATTTGAGATTTGACTAACCAAGTGTCGGGGTCGACAGTCCCACCAGAAGAAACCAAAGAACCGCCAATATCTCTTAAGGCGGGACTAATAATAATTTGACGAGTGTATTTATCGGTAATATCCGACGAGCCATTAAAGTTCCATAAATTAGAACTAACACCAACACCTCTGGTGCCATTTGAAATAAGATTAAAATCACGATTACGAATAGAACGAACCGCTTCAAGGCCTTCTTCGGCCAGACGGTTGGCTTTAAGAGTTTCAGTTGACTGACGATTTTGACCTAATATTGGGATAAAAGAACTTATTCCACCAGCGGCAATTAGAGCAAAAAGAGCAACGGCAATAATAATTTCAATTAAAGAAAAAGCACGATTGTTAGTTGACACTTAAACCCCCAGCTGAATTAATAATCAAAGTGTAGCTTTTATTATTGCCAGTCAAAATCATATTTTGGGAACTGCTTGGTTCACCTCGGAGAGAAGTAAAAGTAAAACTTGAAAGACCGGTTAAACTGACATTATTTGGTAAAAGATAGTCGTCTTTGATAATTGGAGAAGCACAGGTGCCACCAAACATACGAATAGTGTTGTTTATTAAACAAACACCCCAAGTTAAATTATTTTTTTTAGAAATTGAATAAGATTGAGCTTTTCGAAGAGAACTAATAATCATATTTTTGGCCCCGTCTAAATTGTTTTGTAAATACCATCTGGAAGTGAAAACCGAAGCAGTGGACATAATGACTGTAAGTAGTCCAACAACTAGAATTAATTCAATTAACGAAAAACCATTTTTATTATCCAAGTGAGCCAGTTAATTGATAAATAGGGCCAATAATGGCTAGAGCAAGGAAAGCCACCATTAATCCAATAATTACCAAAACAACTGGTTCTAAAATAGTGGTTAAATTTTTAGCGGTTTCTTCGATGTCTTCTTCGTAGAATTCACTGACATAAAAAAGAGATTTATCAATTGAACCAGTTTTTTCTCCAACTGAAATCATATCGGCAACAAGATGGGGAAAAAGAAGTTTGCAGGCTGGTTTTTTTAGAAAATCACTGATATTACTGCCTTTTTCTAGACTGTTGGAAAGACTGGTAATAGTTCTTTTATATTCCAAATTGGTTTGAGAAGAAGCACAAATTTTTAAACTTTCAAAAATAGGTAAACCACTTTTAATTAAGGTGGCTAAATTTCTGGAAAAAGAAGCTACTTCATTTTCGACTAAAAGATGTCCAATAAAAGGAATCCTTAAAATTTGTCTATCTTTCCAAAGTTTAATTTTAGGAATTTTTATAATTAAATAAATAATTATCAGAGCAGTAAAAACTGAACCAAAAAATAAGAAACCATAATTTTTCATGAATTTAGATAAAGAGAGAAGAAACATGGTGCTGGCTGGTAATTTGGCATCAAAAGCAGAAAAGAAATCGACTAATTTAGGAAGGATAAAAAGAGAAATAAAAGTGGCCAAAGCCAAAGTGGCAACAAAAACTAGGCCGGGGTACATTAAAGCCCCTTTTATTTTTTTCTTGAGAGCATAATCTTTATTTAATTGATCGGCTAGATAGCCTAAACTTTCATCAAGACGACCGGTTGATTCGCCAACTTTAACAATACCGCGATACATTTCATTAAAATTTTTAGGATAACTGGAAAGGGCCTGACCAAAGGAAGAACCATTATTAATTTTTTGTTTAATTTGGGTTAAAACTTTATTAACTTCACCAGATTTTGATCGACTGGATAAGTTTTCAAGAGCCTCGGGGAGAGAAATCCCCGCTTTAATCATAACGGCTAAATGTTTAGTTAAAGTAATTTTTTCAATTTGTTTAAAAGACATTTTAGGTTTTAGTGACTCGAAGAATTTCTTCGAGAGTGGTGATTCCGGCCAAAACTTTTTTAATGCCACTTGAAAGCATAGTTTGCATACCGGACTTAATGGCTAATTTACTGATAAATTCAGCTGATTGTTTGGAAATTATGGCTTCTCGGATTTGATTGTCGATAAGCATGACTTCGAAAATACCAATCCGATCAAGATAGCCGGTTTGATGGCAAATTGGGCAACCTTTACCATAATAAACACGAACAGATTTTTTATTATCAAGAATTTCTTTAATTGTTTTTGAATCAAAATTGAGATTAATTAAATCTTTTTCAGAAATATTATTGGAAATACGGCATTTTTGACAAATTTTACGAACTAATCTTTGGGCAATAATACAGTTTACAGAAGAAGCAATAACAAAAGGTTCAATTCCCATTTCCATTAATCTGGGAATAGTGGTGCCTGCGTCATTGGTGTGAAGAGTTGATAAAACTAAATGACCGGTGAGAGCGGCTTGAGAGGCAATTTGGGCTGTTTCTTGATCACGAATTTCGCCAACTAAAACAATGTTGGGGTCTTGACGAACAATAGATCTGAGACCTTCGGCAAAAGTTAAATTGGTTAAAGGGTTAACTTGAATTTGATTAATGCCTTCGATTTCATATTCGACTGGATCTTCAATGGTCATAATATTTACTTCTCTAGAATTGACTAGTTTTAAAACAGCATAAAGAGAAGTGGTTTTGCCTGAACCAGTGGGACCAGTGGAAAGAAGCATGCCAAAAGGTTTGTGATAGGCTTCTTTAACTTTTTTTAAATCAGCGTCATCTAGACCGAGAGTGGTTAGAGAAAATTGACGAGAAGTTGAGGATAATAATCTCAAAACAGCTTTTTCGCCATTAATAGTTGGAGTTAAAGAAACTCTTAAATCAAGTTTGTCGCCGTTGGTTTCAAATTGAAATTTACCGTCTTGAGCTGATTGTTGTTCATCTATTCGAAGTTTGGAAATAACTTTAATTCGAGAAATTAATTGAGAATGAACTTCTTTGGGAATAGTAGCGACATCATGAAGAACACCATCAATTCGGAAACGAATAATAGAATGATTTTCACCCGGCTCGATATGGATATCAGAAGCGTGATTTTTTTCAGAATAATCTAAAATTAAATTGGTTAGAGAAATGATTGGAGTATCGTTGGATTTTAAATCAGTTGAGGCCAAAATTAATTTAGTAACTTCTTTTTCAAAACTAGTTCCTAATTTTGATTCTCGAGATTCCCAAAAATTTTTAATATTTCTGGCGGTGGAAAAATAAATTTTAAGAGTTAACCCAGTTTTTTTGGCGACAAAATCTAATTCGATCGTGCTTGACGGATTGGAAGTGGCCAAAGATAATCCATCTTGATCTTTTCTAAAAGCAACAATCGATTGTTTTTTGGAAAATATTTCACTAATGATGCTTAAACAATCTTCTTTAATTTCTTGCTCGTCTAGTTTTACATAAGGCAAGGAATACATATCGGCCATAACTTGACCGATTTGGTCGTCGGTGGCTAGGTCTAATTCATAAATTAAATCAACTAAATTTTTGCCCTGACTTTCGGCAGTTTCAAAAGCTGATTTTAATTTGGCTTCATCAATAACGGCTAATTCTAAAAGATGATCGTATAAACTTTTATTAGTGATTGTCATTTTAAGAAATTATTTTATTAATTTTTTCTATTAAAACATCTAGAGATAGATCACTTTTAACCACAAAATCGGAGATACCTAGCGACTGAGTGCGATCAATATCTTCTTTTTGACCAAGATTTGAAGCAATAATAATAGGAATTGATTTAAACTTTGGATTTGAACGAAGAGTTTCAAGAGCAGTAAAACCATCCATTACTGGCATAACTAAATCTAATAAAATTAAATCTGGAGTATAAGTTTCCAGAGTTTTTAAAAGCTCGGCGCCATCACCAGTAATTTGGACTTCAAAACCAGCTTTGGTTAATTTTAGACGATAAGCACTACTTAAAAATTTATCATCTTCGGCTATAAGTATTTTTTTCATTATTTGTCTCCATTCTGAATAAAGCTTTTGACGGTTTCTATTATTTGGTCAAGGCGATATTCAGCTTTTAATATATATTTGTTGGCCCCTAAGGCTAACATATGATGGACTTTATCTGGGGAAGCAGAATTACTAACAACGACAACTGGAATGTCTTTCCATTTAGGATTTTCCTTTATTTTTTCTAAAAAGGCTAAACCGTCCATACCTTTTAAATGGTAATCAAGCCAAATAACATCAGGCAATTCGGGCAGATTATTTAAATAATCAATGGCTTGTTCGCCACTGGTGGCCGAAACTGGATTTAAACCAGTTAGAGTAAGCTTTTTAGTGATGGCTTGAAGAAGTAAACTTTCATCTTCGATAACGAGAATGGTCGAAATTGTTTTTGGCATTTTTATTTTAACTATTAATAGTAACTTCACCTTTTTTGGCTTTGACCCCTAACAGAGGTAAAGTGAACCAAAAAGTTGTCCCAACTTTTTCTTTACTTTCAAACCAAATCTTACCGGAAGAAGATTCGACTATTGATTTGGCTAAATAAAGACCAAGACCAGTACCTTCTGTTTCTAATTTTACAATATTTTCAGCTCGATAAAATTTATCAAAAATTTTAGCTTGATCTTTTTTAGGAATTCCATAACCATTATCGCTAATTTGAGAAATAATTTCGTGGTCTTTTTTAGAAATAAAAATAGATATTTCTCCCCCAATTTGGGTATATTTATTAGCGTTGGTTAATAAATTTTTGTAAACTTCTCTGATTAGTTTAGGATCTACATTAATTTTAGGAAGATTACTGTGAATACTAATAATAATTTCTTGTTTCTTTTCTTTTATTTTGTTATCAATTTCAACTAAAACATCTTTAATTAATTTACCTAAATCAGTTGGTTCTGGATCAATAATAATTCGACCAGATTCAATTCGAGAAATGTTTAAAAGAGAATTGACTAGACTAATCATTCTTTCGTTGGAAAGAGCGATATTGGTAATATATTCTTTTTGATCTTTGGTTAATTTACCAGCATCACCATTAAGAAGCATTTCTCCAAACCAACGAATAGCAGAAAGCGGAGTACGAAGTTGATGAGAAGCGAGAGAAATAAAATCAGTTTTCATTCTGTCGACTTCTTTTTCGTGGGTGATATCACGCTCGATGCCAACAAAATAAATAACTTCATTTTTATTGTTTAAAACTGGAGAAATACTGGCCATGGCGACATAAAGTTGACCATCTTTTTTACGATTATTTATTTCACCAGTGAAAGCTTTTTTATCAAGTTTGATGCTTTTCCAAAGCTTTTTATAAAAAGGAAGAGTCATCAGCCCTCCCCAAAGATTTTTATTACCAACTTTTTTACCAACAACTTCGGTTTTACTGAAACCAGTAATAGTTTCAACAGCTTGATTGGCATAGAGAATAATTCCATCAGAATCAGTGATGACGATATGATCAGAGGCACCGTCAACAGCCATTTTAAATTTATCAAGATCATTTTTTGAAGCTTCAACATCTTCAAGGATATTTAAAATAGCCTTCTGTTGATTTTCCATGGCTTTATTCTTTTCATTTAACAATTTTTCATTTTCTTTTCTGATAGAAATATCTCTAATAACCCCGATGGCATAATCTTGGCCTTTTATTTTGACACCAGAAATTGAAAGTTCAATATCGATAGATTGACCACTTTTACTGATGGTTTCTAATTCTAAAACTTGACCAAAAACCGGACTTTGACCAGTTTGAGCAAAAGTGTTAAGTTTTTCTGAATGTTCAACATTATATTTTTGGGGTGGAATAATAAGGTGATGAAGAGATTTGCCTATGGCTTCTGTTTTGGTGTAGCCAAAAACTTTTTCAGCCGCTTGGTTCCATAAAACAATTAGGCCATTCTTATCCATCATAATAATAGGATCGAGAGTTGACTCAGTAATGACTTTAAATCTTTCTTCACTTTCGATGAGATCTCTGGATTTTTCAAATCTGGTGGAGAAAAATAAATAAAGAGCGATAATTAAAACCCAAACTAGCATGATCACACCTTCAGCCATGATTCTGGTTTTATTTATTTGACTTTTCCAAAAAGAATAATCAATATCAAAACCAATAACTGAAACTATTTCGCCACTATTAAAATCTTTAATAGGAATTAAAATTGAAACAAATTTTCCCCATTGATCGGTGTAAACAGAAGTAACTAATAATTTACCTTCAGCAAAAACTGTTTTAAACTCCTGAGGTGGATTTTTATATTCATCACCTGGTTCACTATGGCCAAATTCACCTTCAGGAACTGAATCAACTAAAAATATTATTTTCCCGTCGACCATTTTCATGGTGTAAATCCACTTCACTCCTTCCTCTTTTATAGCTTGAGCTACTTTTTGAAGTTGTTCACGAAGCCTTTGATAATCAGGATTGTTTTTATCAGTTAAATCCCCTTTGAGATTTATTATTCTGTCAGGATTTACAGCCATAGTAACTGAATTGGCAATAATCGAGAGTTGTTTGGAAACACTTTTTTCTCGGGCTCGGTCTAAAAAAATAATAAGAATACTGCCACCAATTAGGACTATAAGACTGATTATAGTTAACCACTTAACTCTTTTTGATTTAGGTTTCATGGTTAGCCTTTTCTAAATCTTTAATTTTTTGCTTTAGTTCAATCATTTTTAATTCACGATTAACCATGTGTTGGTTTAATTTTTCCGATTCAGCTAATGTTTTTTTTAAAAGAACTCCAGATTTTTCTATTTTTTCAGTTCTGTCTTTTACTTGTTGTTCTAGATTTTTTGATAATTCATTTAAATTGTTTTCAGCTTTTTCTTTGTCACTAATTTGATGCTTGACTAAAAAGAACGAATTAAAAGATATTATGAAGATAAAAATAGACAACCCTATTGTTATTAAAAATAAAATATTAGAAATCTGTAAATATTTAGCCACAGATTGGTCAGTTCTGCCCTCAAACATAATATAAAAATCATCAATTGGTTGCATTATTTCGGCTTTGGTTTGGTGATAGGTCTCATTGTTGACTAAATCACTGGCAAATTTCTGATCAGGATTATTTATGATAGTAAAATTACCCTGACTGTCTTCAAATAAACCTTTCATGGCATTTATGGCAATTATTTCAGCATGAACTAAATTATCTGAATTTTTCTGGGCTAAAGATAATTTAGCAAATTCGTCTTCAGTAAAACCTTCTTTAATCATTAAGTCTTGTAAAGAGATGGCTTCACCATCAGGACGAGGTTTTTGACCGGTAGCTGAAACAAAATCCCAATAAATATTATCGTAATCCAAAGGACGAGGAATTTTACCATTTCGAATATCAAGAACGGCCCAATATTCACGTTCAAATTCTGGATTACCAGTGGCCACATAGGTTCGGACTAAACGAGTAAGATCATCTGAACTTTGTCGTAACTGATCGGCTAATTGATATGATTGGTATTTATGATCACGACTTTTGGCTAAATTCTTCTGATTTTGATACAAAAAAAATATTAATATTCCTAAAATAATAATCAATATTAATTGAAATCCAAAAAAAATTGAAAATGTTTGTTTTAATTTTAATTTAAAATTCATTGCTAATATCAGTATAAACTATTTGCTTTTATTATTGTTTTTTTGCTATATTTAATGTATGAAAATAAAAAATGGTTTCACTTTAATTGAACTTTTGATAGTGGTTTCGATTATGGCAGTGTTGGCAATTGTGGTTTTAGTCGGACTTAAGCCAGCTCAAAGAATGGCAGATGCGAGAGATGCAAGAAGAGGTCAAGATATTAATCAAATTGTAACTGGAATAATGAGCTGTGTAATTGATAAAAAAGATACTGCAAATTTGAATACTTGTTTAGGAACTCATACGACAGGAAAAACTTATGAAATTGTGTCGGGAGCAATTACCACCGGATGTAATTCGGTGTGTATTGGGGTGACTGGTGCGTCTGATTGTTTACCTTTAAATACAACTCTAGCTGATTATTTTATAGATATTCCTAAAGATCCAAATAATAGTGTGACTGGTCATACTGGATACTCCTTAACTGCTTACACTAATGGAATGGTGGTGGTTGAAGCTTGTGGAGCTGAGAACGGAACAATGAAGGTGTCTAGATAAAATCAATATATGAAATTTAATATTCGACTTTTGTATTTGTATCTTTTTTCTTTTGTTGGTCTGTTAATTACTATTATTGGTAGTGTTCAATTAATAGATCTGGGACTTAAAACTTATGTTTTTAAAGTTTCTGAATATACTTATTATTCAGATCCGATGGTTGAAGAAAAAACAAAAATTTCTGCGGAAGAAATGGAAAAGAGAAATAGACAAGAACAGTCTAACCAACAAAAAAGACAATTATCAACTTCCCTGTCGATGATTTTGATTGGCGTGCCTCTTTACCTTTACCACTGGAAAACTATTAAGAAAGAAAATAAAGACGTTAAATAATTTGATTTAATCGATACTTGAGGCACCTAATATGATTAAGGCATAGCCAACAACCAACTCAAATTTAAAAGGAATGCCGGTAAAAAATATAACGTTATTGCCGAGCATCATTAAAATACTGTCGGCAATCATAAAAGCACCGGGGATTATTAATAAAATCCCGATGATAAATTTAGGGATATTCATACCAATATGATAAGACAAATAAATTAAAAATACAATTTAATCTATAAATCCAGACTATTATATAATTTATTTTAACACTGAAACTATGCTTATTAATTAGCTTGTATACTTGATTTAGGAATTATCTA
>Ga0247840_10012433_pt1 | contig 10092 bp, 8 predicted proteins | sample LaCruzMarch2015__FD_192404 | JGI IMG/M metagenome (GOLD analysis project Ga0247840, IMG submission 192404) | Freshwater microbial communities from meromictic Lake La Cruz, Castile-La Mancha, Spain - LaCruzMarch2015_17m | ecosystem: Environmental > Aquatic > Freshwater > Lake | place: Spain...
CGAGGCCGGTCATGCCCGAACCAATGATGGCTACCCGTTTTCCCCTAAGGTTGATGGTACCGTCTAGTATCTCAGTAACTGTGCAAACGTGTGGCTGTTTGACACCCTCGATGGGCGGAGTGATGGCGTTGCCACCCGTTGCCACAATAACGGCGTAGGGATCGAGAGCTTTAATGGATGCAAGCGTAGCTTCAGTATTGAACCTGACTTCCGCCCCGTTTTTCACGGCTGCATGATACAAGTCGGTGAAGCACCAATTGATCTTTTCCTTTTTTGGAGGCTTGTTGGCCAACTGCAGTTGACCACCCACAAAAGCGTTCTTTTCAAAGATAATTGGTTGAAATCCACGTAAGCCGGAAATCTCGGCTGCCGAAAGCCCGGCAGGCCCTGCTCCGATGATCGCGACCACCCTGCCAGAACCGTTTTCCAGAGCTTGGGCAGTCTCTCGTTCACGACCGACGCGAGGATTGACAGCGCATTCGAGCGGCTCACCCTTCGCGGCATTGGTCAGGAAGGATTCAAAGCACCACAGACAACTTATGCAGCGTTTGATGTCCTGTTCGCAACCCTCACTGACCTTTCTAGACCAGGCCGGATCGGCCAGGTGTGGGCGCCCCAGGCATACAAAATCCTGGTATCCTTCGCGTAACTGGGTTTCCGCCTGCTCAGGGCTTCGGATTACGTTTGCGGCGAGAACTGGAATATTTACCTGTTCTTTAACTGCTTTGGCCAGATCTTTGCGCCATCCCGGTTCGTAAGAGATGGGCTCAAGCCAGTAGTTCATGGTTTCATAATTGGCTGAGGAGACATCAATGGCGTCAACACCGGCTTGTTCCAGGCACTGAGCAATTTCCACACCTTGTGCAAGTTCAATGCCCTGGCCGGGCTTACCGATGCAGCGGTAATATTCGTCCACAGCCAGACGTACGATTATCGGAAAATCCGGCCCGCACTGGCTGCGGATGCCGCGGATGATTTCCAAAATGAAGCGCATGCGGTTTTCCAGTGACCCGCCATATTCGTCTGTGCGCCGGTTGGTATGGGGGCTGAGGAACTGCTGGATGAGGTAGCCGTGAGCGGCGTGTAATTCGACGCCGTCGCCTGCGGCAAGCTGAACGCGGCGGGCGGCTGAAATAAAGTTCTTGATCAGGCCTTTGACTTCCCGTTTTGAGAGAGCACGGGTTTTCTGCCTAGAATATTCGCAGGCCACGGCTGATGGCGCAACGACCGATGGAACAAGCCCTGTCCGTGCAAGCTTCTCAAATGTTGGTACCAACTTGAAGAATAATTTCCAAAAGCCGGGCCAGATGCTACCGATCATTATCCTCAATGGCCAGGGACCGATCATGAGCGAATTGCTTTGGCGACCGGGATGATGCAACTGGCAGAAAACTTTGGTGCCGTGGGTATGCAGGCGCGCAACCATTCTGGCAAAAGGTTTGATGTGGCGGTCGCTTGTCATCGACAACTGGCGTGGCAGACCTGCGCCGTGATGTTCATTGACGCGCGTGATGCCTGTAATCAGCAAGCCCAATCCGTTTTTCGCCCTGCATTCATAATAGTCGATGAGTTGCTCCGAGGGCGTACCATCAAAATTGGCCATGCCCACTTCCAGGGGAGGCAGAACCACTCTGTTGCGCAAGGTCACTTGGCCAATCCGTCCTTCTGAAAACAAATGTTTGTACTGCATATATTCTTCTTTCTGCCCGCAAAAAACAAGCAACATCATGTAGGCGGATCTTCATCCTTGTTTGCCAAGACAATATAGCCGCGTTTGTTTTTCTCCAATCTTTAATAGCCAAAGCAAAACTTTGCTATGTGACTTCGTAGCTGATAATATACAGTTACCAAAAGTAATGCTTTGATTTTTCAATTAATTGTAATGGGGAGAAACCGGAGATACAATATCTTTTTGCATATTCGAGTTAATCAGACCACACTATGATGTTCAATCCTTGTTGCAGGAATTCACCAAATTTAAAAACATTACTTGTTCTCTTTTTATCTATAATAATTTGGTCATTATGTCAAGTCAGTTAGGATGCAAAATGTGAACAGCGGGAGCTATTCGCCTGTGGGCTTGAATCTCTGAGGGTCTCATTCCCTGCAGCCTGCTGCGGGGAGGTTCATTTGTGTTTATTGCCACAATTATAATGATCCATCTTTTCCCAAGACAGTAATGCCAAATTGTTGTCAAAAAGCACCTTCCAATTCTGTTCCACATTTCAAGCATATATTACCATTGAGATTAGCGCCGATGACATTAAAACCATGGCGCTCAATTAAGCGATGATGACAATTTGAACAATAAGTATTCTCGCCCTCGTCTCCCGGAACATTGCCGCTATAGACATATTTTAAACCCTGCAGTTTCCCTATTTCCACGGCCCGATGCAATGAGTTCAACGGGGTTACCGGTACGCCACGCATTTTAAACTGTGGATGAAAGCGGCTGATATGCCAGGGAGTTTCGCCCCCCAGACTAGCAATAAACTGGGCTATAGCTTTAAGTTCCTGATCACTATCGTTGAGGCCGGGAATAAGCAAAGTGGTTATTTCCAGCCAGATTCCCATCTGCTTCATTTTTGTAAGTGTTTCCAAAACCGGTCCTAGCCTTGCCCCGCAGTGCTTTTGATAAAAATCATCTCTCATAGATTTCAAATCAACATTGGCCGCGGCCAAATATGGCGCAATTGTTTCCATTGCCTCTTTTGTCATAAAGCCATTAGTGACAAATACATTTTTCAACCCTTCTTTGCAGGCAAGCATTGCCGTTTCATAAGCCAATTCAAAATAAACCGTAGGCTCGGTATAGGTATAAGCAATTGTTTTTGATCCACTTTTTTTAGCACGTGCCACTATTTCCGCACAGGAAATATCATCCCCCATGATTATCAGAGTAGCACGCGGCATTTGCGAAATTTCATGATTTTGACAAAACTCACAACTGAAATTACAACCGACGGCAGCGATAGAATATGATCGGGAAGCAGGATAGACATGAAAAAAAGGTTTTTTTTCTATAGGATCAATTTGCTCGGCAATCAGCGTGCCATAAACAAGTGAATAAAGAACTCCATCCTTGTTTTCCCGAACACCACAAATGCCCCGCCTGCCCGGATTGATGGTGCATCGATGCGCGCATAAGTTGCAATGAACGATCTGATTCGCAAGCTTATCATAGAGCATTGCCTCCCTGATCATTTACTTAGCTCCTTTAACATTCCACGAATTGCTTCAGGAGCAGTCCTCCGGGATTCAGCCGAGAGCTTATATGATTCCATAATAGGACTTTGCACTGTCCGATAAGTGTATTTTACAGGAAATATCAAACCGGCAAAAGCACCAAAGGGATTTTTCCGAAGTGGGAAGAGTTCATCGAGTTCACTAAAAATACCATAAATACCAGGGGGAAAATAGATGACACTCCCCCACAAAATCGAAGGTAAGCCAATCAGAGTATTAACCATTGATTTAATTTCTTCACGGCTAAAAAATCTGATTTTGGAATTAAGAGGAAGGCCAAAAACCTCCTTCAAGCGCTGCTGAGTACCGGCAAGACTGTAGTTATTCAAGAATCCAATAAAAACCCGGTCACGGCAAACTCGGATAGCTTCGGCCAAAGCCCTTTGAGGATTAGAGGAAAACTCCAGAGACGCAATCAAGGTTACAATATCAAACTCGTTATCAGAAAACGGGAGGGCATCAGCTTTGCCTGTGATCAATTCCGCACCTGCCCCAAGCTTATCGTGTGCAATTTTGAGCATTTCAGCGGAAGAATCAATACCTGTCACAGCACATCTTTTTTCACGGAAAGGCTGCAAATAATTACCTGTACCACAATCAACACCGAGTACTCTTTCCCCGGTGCGAGGAGCGACTAAATCTAAAATCAGCTCTTTTTGCCTGGAAAAAATGTAGCTTCCGTAAACTGTTTCCAGGCGCTTATCCGATAATGCAGCTGCTTTTTGATCTATATCCATTTTGCCGCTTCCTTGATAATGATGGCAAATTATACCTTATTTTTTCAAAAAAGTATCTTCTTGATTGTGTTATCACCCACCAATTTCAGACATATCCCGATGACATTTTTTTAAATGCCGATCAGAGCAATCCAGATCATGATGTTTTGGTTTTAATAATATCGCTTCCTTAATAAGCCTTTCCAAAACAGCATCGCTGCAATTATCCGAGAGTGCTTTTTTTAGATCGATTTCTTCCTCTTTGAGCAAGCAGGCCCGTAATCTGCCATCGGCAGTCAGCCGTAAACGATTGCAGGTCGAGCAAAAATGACTGCTTACAGGATTAATGAAACCAAGTTCTCCTCGCCCTCCCTTAACTCTGAAGATTGTCGCTGGACCTGCGGCTTTGCTTTCTTTTACATTTATTAATTGCTCCAATTCATATTTGGCGCTGATCTTCTGAGTTAACTGACTCATCGGCAGATAATCTTCACCATAACCATTAGGCTGCCCCATGGGCATTAGTTCAATAAACCGCACCTGAAATGGCTTCTCCACGGCTAATTTTGCAAAGTCCAGCACTTCATCATCATTGAACCCTTTGATGGCAACGGCGTTAATTTTGATTGGCGAAAAGCCAATTTGTTCTGCTTTGGCAATTCCCTGCAAAACCGCATCTAAATTTCCACCATTAGTTATTTGAAAATATTTTTCTTTGTTGAGTGAATCGAGACTGATGTTAATGCGGGTGATGCCGGCATCAAAAATGCCCTGAGCATATTGCTCCAAAAGAATGCCGTTAGTTGTCAGGCTGATGTCCTGCAAGCCTTTAATTTTTTTAAGCGCGGCGATAAACTCAATAAATCCGCGACGCACTAAAGGCTCGCCACCTGTGATTCTAACCTTGATCAACCCTAGCTTTACGGCTATGGAAACTATGCGAATTATCGCTTCGTACCGCAGAATATCAGCATGACCTTTTAGTGAGATTCCTTCTTTGGGACGGCAATAATTGCAGTGCAAATTGCATCTATCTGTTATAGAAACACGCAGGTAATTAATTTCGCGATCAAATTTATCGAACATTATTTTGTTAATTCAACTTTCTTACTATTGCTTAAATACAGAATATGAAATAGCATAATAATAGAAACAATACAACTTGCACTACCGTTCGTAAATGTCGTAAATGCTTCTTGACATGGTTCTTATTCTCTATTAAACAAAATCAGAACAATTTTCTTGCTTGTTGTTTTAAAAAAAATCTTCTCAGTACACGACAAAAAATCTGGAGTTATTATGGATAAAATACCTATTACCAAAAATGGATTTGAAAAGTTGAAAAAGGATTTAGAGACGTTGAAAAACATTTCAATTCCTGAGAATGTCCGCGATATTGAAATTGCCCGCGCGCACGGCGATCTTTCTGAAAATGCCGAATATACCGCGGCCAAAGAGAGACAATCGTATCTCTATGGTAAAGTTCAAGAATTGGAGAATAATCTCGCGCTGTCCAATATTATTGAGCTAAAGGGAATAACTAGCGATAAGGTGGTTTTCGGTTGCTATGTTACACTAACCGATACCGATAACGGCGAAGAAATTAAATATCAGCTTGTGGGACCGTTGGAATCAGATATTAATAAAAACACCATCTCCGTAACATCTCCTATCGGCAGGGCACTAATTGGAAATGGCATCGGCGCTGAAATAATCGTTAAAACACCGGGCGGCACACGGAATTTTGAAATCATTGATATTTCCGCGTAGAATAATTATCCGCTATTTTTCAGCGACACTTATGCGGGTTACGGAGCGAAGCAGCGCCAGATGGACTTTTTTATATTCATCGTCTTCCTTGGCTAATTGAGTCAAACGCGCCTCGGCAGCTTCCTTAGCCTTGCGCGCCCTATCTTTATCAATACTGTCTGATCTTTCGGCAGTTTCTATTAAAATGGTAACTTTATTAGGTGTTACTTCACCATATCCGGTATTAACCGCGTAATAAGTCTTTTTACCGTCTCTGGTAAAATTCAACTCACCAATTTCAATTGAGCTCAAAAGCGCTTCGTGACCACGCAGCACGCCGAATTCACCTTCTGTACCCGGAATGGTTACCTCTTCCACCATACCTGCAAAAGCCATCTTCTCCGGTGTCACAATTTCGAGCATTAATTCATCTGACATTTACTTCCTCACTTATTGGGTAAGCACTCTGGCCTTTTCCACCGCTTCTTCAATACCACCCACCATAAAGAATGACTGTTCGGGCAAATCATCATGCTTGCCTTCCAGTATTTCCTTGAATCCTCTTACTGTATCGGCAACGGAAACAAATTTCCCTTCTGTGCCTGTGAACTGAGCAGCTACGAAAAACGGCTGTGACAGGAATCTTTGTATTTTTCTTGCCCTGCTTACGGTTAACTTATCAGCTTCAGAGAGTTCATCCATACCCAAAATAGCGATAATATCCTGCAAATCTCTGTATTTCTGGAGGGTAACCTGGACTTGTCTGGCGACCATATAATGTTCCTGCCCCAACACGTTGGGATCAAGAATGCGCGAAGTTGAATCAAGTGGATCCACCGCGGGATAAATACCGAGTTCCGCGATGGGGCGTGACAAAACGACTGTTCCGTCGAGATGCGCGAAAGTTGTCGCAGGCGCCGGATCCGTCAAATCATCCGCCGGCACGTAAACACATTGCACAGCAGTAATGGATCCTTTTGTTGTCGAAGTGATGCGTTCCTGCAATTCGCCCAGATCTGTTGCCAATGTAGGTTGATAACCAACCGCTGAAGGCATTCGTCCAAGCAACGCGGAAACTTCAGAACCGGCCTGCGTAAAACGGAAAATATTGTCAACAAATAAAAGCACATCCTGCCCTTCTACATCACGGAAGTACTCTGCCGCTGCCAGTCCCGTAAGCGCGACCCTAGCTCTTGCTCCGGGCGGTTCCGTCATCTGACCATAAATCAATGCTGCCTGTTTAATAACGCCCGAATCCAGCATTTCACGATAAAGATCGTTTCCTTCACGTGTTCTTTCACCGACACCGGCAAAAACCGAAATGCCACCATGATGCAGCGCGATGTTATGAATCATTTCCATCATAACAACTGTCTTGCCGACACCGGCTCCACCGAACATGCCCATTTTACCGCCACGCGGGAAAGGAACCAGAAGATCAATAACTTTAACGCCTGTTTCCAAAACATGAACGGATGTATCTTGTTCCAGAAATGTTGGTGATAGACGATGGATAGGCATCATGTGTTCTGTACTTACCGGCCCCAGACCATCCACAGGACGGCCGACGACGTTTAGAATTCTTCCCAAACAAGATTTTCCTACCGGCACCATAATCGGCGAACCGGTATCTTTTCCCTCCATGCCGCGCACCAGACCATCAGTAATATCCATGGCGATACAGCGCACAACATTGTCTCCCAGATGCAGGGCAACTTCAACAATCAAGTTGTCTTTCTGATCATTGATAGCCGGGTTGGTTATGGTGATGGCATTTAAAATGCTGGGAAGTTTTCCCTCTTCAAAAGCCACGTCAACAACCGGTCCGATAACTTGAACTATTTTTCCTATATTCATAACTATCTCCTTACCAATAGTCTTATTACATATTTTTTATTTGCAGATCATACTGCAATGATTTTATCCCTTCGACAGAGCTTCCGTACCACCAACGATATCCATCAGTTCCGCCGTAATCGCCGCTTGTCTTGCTTTGTTCATTTTGAGGGTCAAAGTTCTGATCAAATCCTCACAATTACTGGTGGCGTTATCCATTGCCGCCATACGCGCTCCATTTTCTCCCGCTGACGTCTCCAAAAGCGCGCGATATATCAGCACATGCACATACATGGGTAAAAGCCTTTGCAACAATATTTCGTCCGAAGGTTCATAAACATAATCAATATGTGTTTCGGCATCAATCCCGACGTTTTGACCAATGGAAGGCAGCGGAAATAATCTAACTACGGTTGGACGCTGCACGGCAACACTGACAAATTGATTATAAATTAAATAAAGCTCATCGTACTCTTCCGCTATGAATGGCGCAATTACATCGTTGGAAATGGCAACGGAGAGCGTCATATCAAATTTACTTAAAGCATCAACCCGCTGATCAACGATATTGGCTTTTCTGCGGAAATAATCCCTGCCTTTACGGCCAACACTAACCATGGCAATCTCTTTGCCTTCAGTGCTTTTTTCCCGTAGAAACCTTTCCGTGGCTTTAATTAAGTTTGTATTAAACCCGCCGCAAAGGCCGCGATCAGAAGTCATGCAAATAACTCTGATCTTTTTAGGTTCGCGAACAGCCAGCAGCGGATGGGTTATGCTCTCCACGCGCAGAGCCAGGCTATTGAGTACATCCATAAACTTACTGGCATAGGGACGGAAATTTTCCATCTTTAATTGTGATGCTTTGAATTTAGACGCGGCGACCATGTTCATTGCACGAGTAATCTGCTTCGTTTTATGAACGGCGCCAACTTTTCTTTTAATATCTTTAACCGAGGCCACTAAAAAATCTCCTCAACTGACTATTTTTTTACTTACTCCGCAACAAATACAGAATCAAATTCCGTCATAACATCTTTCATCTTCTTTTCTAAATCCGGAGAAATAATTTTTTTGTCATCAATTTCTTTCATTATGTCCTGATGCTTACTCTGCACAAAACTCAGAAGCTGTTCCTCGTATATGCGCACTTTTTCCACATCATATTTATCAATAAATCCTCTCGTACCGGCAAACAGCACCACTATTTCCTGCGCCAGAGACATCGGCATGAACTGTGGTTGTTTTAATAATTCAACAAGACGCACTCCTCGATTCAACTGTGCCTGAGTTGATTTGTCCAAATCGCTGCCAAATTGAGCAAACGCGGCAAGCTCACGATACTGAGCAAGATCAAGTTTCAAAGTTCCGGCAACCTGCTTCATCGCCTTTACTTGCGCGGCACCACCGACGCGGGAAACCGACAAACCAACATTAATTGCCGGACGAATACCGGAGAAAAATAAGCTTGGCTCCAGATAAACCTGACCGTCAGTAATGGAAATAACATTTGTCGGAATATAAGCGGAAACGTCACCGGCCTGTGTTTCGATAACCGGCAGAGCTGTAAGTGATCCACCGCCAAGTTCTTTGCTGACGCGTGCCGCGCGTTCAAGCAATCGGGAATGGTTATAAAAAATATCGCCGGGGAAAGCTTCACGTCCGGGCGGGCGACGCAGCAGCAGCGAAATCTGACGGTAGGCAACAGCTTGTTTGGAAAGATCATCATAAATAATCAACGCGTCCTGACTGCGGTCACGGAAATACTCACCGATGCTGCAACCGGCATAAGCGGCAATGTATTGAAGGGTGGCAGGATCACTGGCGCAACCGGCAACAACGCAAGTATAGGATAAGGCGTCATGCTGTTTTAGTTTTTCCACAACCTGTGCCACTGTAGATTTTTTCTGCCCGATGGCTACATATATACACTTAACACCGGTATCTTTCTGTCGAATAATGGCATCAACACAAATTGCGGTTTTACCTATCTGACGATCGCCGATAATCAATTCGCGCTGGCCACGGCCAATCGGCGTCATAGCATCAATGGATTTCAGTCCTGTGTACATCGGCTCATTAACCGGCTGACGCTCGATAACTCCGGGAGCAATCATTTCTATACGGCGATACTCATTGGTTTCAATCGGACCCTTGCCATCTAGTGGCTTCCCTGTTGCATCAATGATGCGGCCTAGTAGCCCTTCGCCCACGGGAACCTGCGCGATCTTACCTGTTCTTTTAACAATGTCGCCTTCTTTAATGTGAGTAACCTCGCCCAAAACTGCAACACCGACGTTATCGGCTTCCAGATTGAGAACCATTCCCAAAATGCCGCCCGGAAATTCCAAAAGTTCCATGGCCATTGCATTTTGCACTCCGTAAACTCTGGCGATACCATCGCCTACGGACAAAACTGTTCCGGTTTCGCTTATATCCAGCTTTTTCTCATAGCTTTTAATTTGCTCGGAAATAATTTGACTAATTTCTTCCGCTTTGATTGTTTCCATGCCTTATCTTGCCTCCCCTAAGAGATTCCTCATATTGT
>Ga0247840_10012436_pt1 | contig 10088 bp, 11 predicted proteins | sample LaCruzMarch2015__FD_192404 | JGI IMG/M metagenome (GOLD analysis project Ga0247840, IMG submission 192404) | Freshwater microbial communities from meromictic Lake La Cruz, Castile-La Mancha, Spain - LaCruzMarch2015_17m | ecosystem: Environmental > Aquatic > Freshwater > Lake | place: Spain...
CGGCGGACACCGTGAGCGCGATCGCTTGCAATCCCAGCGACCTTGCCGATGTGGCTGCGCGTTTCAAGGAACTCAAGAAAGCCTTGAAGGCCAATCGATTTCTGGAGGATTCATTTCTGGAGGAACTCATCGTGCTCGCGCCCGACTGCGCGCTGCCGTTGCAGGACGTGCAAAAGGCCATGGCTGTTTTCGATTACGAGCGCGGCCTCGCCATCCTCGAATCTTTGCCTGGTATTTCCTGAGAGTTCTCCATGTGTCGGGGCACACCCTGATGGATAAAAGATCGTCCTTGGCCCTTCCAGCTCCTCCCTTTGCTCAGGCAACACACTAAGAGGGTACAAGTTCCTCCCCCAGGACTTTTCTTTCTGACAAGATCAAGCGCCGAAGAGTTGCTTGAGCCAGTCGGGGACGCGTACGATTTTGCCTTGGGGCGAGACGCAGGCGTGTTCGGTAAAGCCTGTGGCCAGGACTTTGGAGCGCGTTTCGTCGAGAATCTCGTAGACGAAGCGCAGGGAGGCTCGTTTCCATTCGTTGATCCCGACGTGGACCAAGAGTAGGTCGTCATAGCGCGCCGAGATGCGGTAGCGGCATCCTGCTTCGACCACGGGCTGGAGCACGCCGCGTCGTTCGACCTCTGCATAGCTCATACCGCGTTCGCGAATGAATTGTCCGCGCGCGCGTTCGAAGAAATGTAGGTATTCTGCGTAGTAGACCACGCCCATGGCGTCTGTTTCGCCGTAGGAGACGCGGTGTTGGTACCAGGCGTCAGGGGTGGGGAAGAGGGTATTCGCTGGATGCATTGGTTTTTCCTGGGGTTTGGGCCAATAGGTAATCGTTGGGTAGCTGATTTGGCGGGCAAGGGCTTTTCTCTCTGACCCTATGCGCGTCTTTTTCAAATGTGGGGTCCATAATGCCAGCGAAATTAAAAAGCCCGACCTTTCGGCCGGGCATTTAGTTCTCGTGGAAGAAAAGTGCGTCGCTAGGGTTTGGGGCGGACAACGGGTTTGACCACGGCGCCGGAACGCAGGCAGCGGGTGCACACGGAAAGCTTTTTGACCTCGCCGGACGGAAGTTGGGCGCGGACAGACTGAAGGTTGGGGTTAAACCGGCGTTTGCTGCGGTTGTTGGCGTGGCTCACGTTGTTGCCGACCTGGGGCGTCTTGCCGCAGATATCGCATTGCTTGCTCATGGGAGTATCCTCCTTGATATGGCCTTGTCAGGCCCGGTATGGCGTCGGCGCCGCGTGAAGCGGCCGGCCGCGGGTGTTTTTTGCGCAGAAACTCTCGCTCCGCAGCAAAGAAAGGAATCCATATACGCAGGCTCTAAAACATGCAAGCATTTTTTCTTGACAAGCAGCACGTCGCGCAGGTAAGAAACTTTTCTTTGAGGTGACTATGCAGGCTTTATGGCTTCCCCTGCGGGACATCCCGGCTCAGGGCCGGGAATTTTCTTTTTCTGACCCCACGCTTTGGACTGGGCCGATAGCCGAGTTCAAGCTAGGGTTTCGCGTGGTCGAGCCTTTTGTCGCTGATTTGCGCGTTCAGATGCACGACGAGGGCTGCCTGCTTTCTGGTCATATCGTCGGGGCTTTGGCAACGGTCTGCAACCGTTGCGCTGAAGAGGCGGTGATTGCGGTCGATACCACCTTCGACGAGTTCGAGGATTTGCCAGCTGCGCCGGCGGTCTCGCCTGGCACGGGTGGCGCCAAAGGCGCCAGGGCTGCGAAGGAAAAAGAGGCGCTTGAAGCAGAGGTTTTTGATACAGGCGAGACATTGATACGTTGGACCGCGGGAATCCCCGAATTGAACGTGGCCGCGTTGTTTTGGGAGCAGTTTGTTTTGGCCCTTCCGGTCAAGCCCTTGTGCGGCGCGGTGTGCAGGGGGCTATGTCCGCAGTGTGGCCAGAACCTGAACAGCACCGACTGTGGGTGCGACCAGACTGCGGGCGACTCGCGTCTGGCCGCCTTGCGTGGGTTGAAAGTCGAGCGGCACTGAATGGGCCGTTGATTGCTGAGGTTGCAAATCGAGGCGGTTCCGGCTAGATTGGCGCCGCGTCGTAACATAAATACATACGCTGCATCCGCAGAAGAGAGGGTAGGATCATGGCACTTCCAAAAAAGCGCAAGTCCCGTTCCAAGAAAGGCATGCGTCGTTCGCACGACCATGTGGCAGTTCCGAACGTAATTTTTTGCGCTTGCGGCGAGGCGACCTTGTCGCACTGCATTTGCTCGAGCTGCGGTGTTTACCGCGGCCGTCAGTACCTCCGGGCGGAAAATGGCTAATCCGCGCATCGCGATCGACGCCATGGGAGGGGATTATGGCCCCTCGATCGTGGTGCCCGGCGCGATTGAAGCGGCGCGAGCTCAAATCTGCGATCTGCTGCTCGTCGGTGACAAGAACGCCGTGGGCGTTGAGTTACGTAAGTACGATACGAGCGGTCTTGAGGTCACAGTCGTTCACGCTTCGCAGGTCGTGGAGATGCGCGAGAAACCGTCCGAGATATTGCGGCGCAAGAAAGACTCATCGATCCAGGTCGCTTGTCAGCTTGTGAAAGACGGTCTGGCCGACGGTGTGGTCAGTGCAGGCAATTCCGGCGCGACCGTGGCCTGCGGCATGTTCGTTCTCGGCCGCATTCCTGGCGTGGAGCGGCCGGCCCTGGCCGGCATCTTGTTCACCGAGAAAAGCTCCATGGTGCTGATTGATGTCGGCGCCAACGTTGATTGCAAGCCGTTCCACCTCTTCCAGTTCGGTCTCATGGCTGACGTGTTCGCCAAGGACGTGCTCGGAGTGCATCGGCCGCGCGTTGGGCTTTTGAGCATTGGCGAGGAGGAAGGCAAGGGCAACGTGCAGGTCAAGGAGGCTTTTGACCTCTTCAAGCTTTCCTCACTCAATTTTGTGGGCAACGTCGAGGGCCGCGACATCTTCACGGGCAATGTAGACGTGGTGGTCTGCGACGGGTTTGTGGGCAACGTGGCTTTGAAGCTTTCTGAAGGCTTGGGCGCCTCGTTGACGCGCATTTTTCGCAAGGAAATCTCGGGCGGTTTGCTGCCGCGCATCGGCCAGGCCCTGCTCCAAGGCGCGATAGACAAGTTTACGCGGCTCGTGGACTACGCTGAGTACGGTGGCGCGCCGCTTCTGGGCCTGCAGGGGATCGGCATTGTCTGTCACGGGGTCTCGAACGTGAAAGCCATCAAGAGCGCCGTGGTCATGGCAGCGACCTTTGTCGAGAAAAAGGCCAATCAGCATCTTATCGAGGAGCTCTCAGCCAACGAAGAGCTCACGCGCTTCGGCAAGGCCGTGAAGTATTGAGTTTGGCCCAGGCCCAGGTCGCCTGCGATGGCAGCCTGTTTCCTTCGGCCTTCCAGCCGACTACCACCGCCCATTTTTCAATCAAGATATTGTAAAAATTTCAATGTATTGGTGATTTTATTTTAACTCCAATGAATCCACTTGCAGCCCGGGCGGTTGCAATGTATGGTCCGGCGCCTCGACCGTATGTCTCCTTCGGGAAGCGGGCCGGACGTCCAGTGCACGGCCGGCGCCACCTTTAAAAAGAAGTTGAATAATGAGCGCTAACGCTGTCATACGCGGCATGGGGATGTACGTTCCCGAGCGGATTCTGAGCAATTCAGAATTGGAAATACTCGTCGATACCAGCGACGAGTGGATCATGACGCGTACCGGGATTCGCGAGCGCCGCATGGCAGCTCCTGGACAGGCCTGCTCGGACATCGCGCTCGAAGCCTCGTTGCGCGCCCTGGCTGACGCGGGCATGGCAGCCGATGAATTGACTCACATCATCGTGGGCACGATCTCCCCGGATTTTTATTGTCCCGGCGCGGCCTGCCTTTTGTCCCACAAGCTTGGGATCAAGGGCCGCACCGCTCTGGACGTCAACGCGGCCTGCTCGGGGTTTCTGTACTCCTTGCAAGTTGCGCGGGGCTTTGTTGCGCTGGAGCCCACGGCCAAGATACTCGTGGCGCCCACTGATTTGCTCAGCACGCGCACCAACTGGCAGGACCGCACGACCTGCGTGCTCTTTGGCGACGGCGGCGGGGCGGTGGTGGTCACCGCAGACAACGGCGCGCCGCCTGTTGCCAGGATAGTGGACCTTATCCTCAGTAGCGACGGGGGCGTTGGGGATATGCTTACGATCAAAGGCGGCGGCTCTGGCCGGCCCTTGGTCTTGGGCGAGGCAACGCAGGAGGATTTCTTCATCCAGATGAACGGCCGCGAGGTGTACAAGCACGCGATCCGGTCTATGGAGGCCGTGACGCACGAGATTCTGGAGAAAAACGGCCTTACCATGAAAGATGTCGATGTTTTTATCCCGCACCAGGCCAATTTGCGGATTATCGAAGCAGTGGGAAAAAAACTGGACGTTCCGGCCGAAAAGATATTCGTCAATGTGGATCGCTACGGCAACACGTCCGCGGCCTCGCTGGCGATCGCACTTTCCGAGGCCTGGGAAACGGGATTCATTAAACCCTGCCAGCTCGCGCTTTTGACTACCTTTGGCGCCGGGTTTACCTGGGGTGCGGCCCTGATACAGTTTTAAGGCGTTGGCTGCCCGAAACGGCCACACTGGAATTGAAGTTTTCGGACAAGTAGGGTAGAGAGAAATCCGCCTCGATTCATTCACGTCAACAAAAGGCATGCGAGCGTAACGACGTATGAGCGAACTCATTTCAACAGCCGTGGTGACCGGCGGCTCACGCGGCATCGGCGCCGCTATCGCCGCGAAACTTGCCGCGGCAGGCTATCAGGTGTTTCTCACCTACGTGAGTCGGGCGCAGGAAGCTGAGGCGGTCTGCGCCTCGATAGCAGCCGCAGGTGGCAACGCGCGCGCGTTCTGTATGGACGTCGGGGACAGTGTTGCGGTCACGCAGTTTTTTCAGGATGAAATCAAGGACAAGGTCCGGCTCGATGTGCTGGTCAATAACGCCGGCATCACCAAGGACGGCTTGCTCTTGCGTATGAAGGACGAGGATTTCGACCGCGTGCTGACCATCAACCTGCGCGGCGCTTTTCTTTGCACGCGCGAGGCTGCCAAGCTCATGGTCAAGCAGCGTTCGGGTCGCATCGTGAATCTCTCGTCCGTGGTGGGCCAGGCAGGTAATGCCGGCCAGGCCAACTACGTGGCGTCCAAGGCCGGGCTCATTGGCCTGACCAAAACCACTGCCCTGGAATTGGCCTCGCGCGGGATCACGGCTAACGCCGTGGCGCCCGGGTTTATCGAGACCGACATGACCAGCGGATTGTCCGAGCAGATAAAGGCGCAATTCGTCGAACGCATCCCGCTCAAGCGCATGGGTTCGTCCGAAGATATCGCCGCTGCTGTAGCGTTTTTAGTGTCTGATGCCGCCGCGTACATCACCGGCCAAGTCCTCGCCGTGAACGGCGGGCTGTATATGTGATGGGATGGCCAAAAGCTATCCTCGATGCGTAACTACAACCGATGTGGAGGGAGAAAATGTCCGTTGCTGAAAGCGTAAAGAAGATCATTGTGGACCAACTGAGCGTCTCCCCCGACGAAGTCAAACCCGAGGCCTCGTTTATCGAAGACCTGGGCGCGGACTCGTTGGACCTCACCGAGCTCATCATGGCCATGGAAGAGGAATTCGGCATCGAGATCGACGACGACGACGCCCAGAAAATCCTCAAGGTTCAGGACGCGATCTCCTACATCGAATCCAAAAAGAAGTAATGCCCAGCCGCAGCCGCGGCTTTGCCGGCCGGGCGTCTCGCGCCATACTGCGCGAGACGCCCGGTGCGTTCCTTCCAGGGAGCAACCGTAGCAGAGGCACACGCTCACAGACGGCGCGGCGGACGCGACCTCGATTCTTTTTTGGGGCCGCGCCAGCAAAGTGACAAGCCTTACGAGGAACCGCATTATGTATGGAAAACGGGTAGTTATTACAGGCTTGACCGCCCTGACGCCCATCGGAAACGACCTGGAGTCGAGTTGGAACAACCTCCTGGCCGGAAAATCCGGCATCGGCGCTCTGACCCGCTTTGACTGCTCGCAGCACATCACTCAGATTGCCGGTGAGGTCAAAGGTTTCAACGTCGAAGACCACTTGCCGCCCAAGCAAGTCAGGCGGCTGGAGAATTTTACCACCTGGGCCATGGCCTGCAGCAAAATCCTACTCGCCGACGCGGCCTACGAGGTCGAGAAAGGCAAGGAGCACCGCGTAGGCTGTATTCTCGGGTGCGGGCTGGGCGGCCTGCAGACCATCGAGGATTCCATTGCCAAGCTTATTTCCCAGGGGCCGCGCCGTATTTCGCCTTTCACCATCCCCACGCTCATCGGCAACATGGCGCCGGGCATGGCCTGCATCACCGCGGGCATCAAAGGCCCGAACCTGGTGACCACCTCGGCCTGCGCCTCTGGCACGCACGCCATTGGCCACGCCTATTCAGAAATCATGCTCGGACGCGTGGACGCCATGATCACCGGCGGCGTCGAGTCGGTCATTACACCGCTTGCCGTGGCGGGCTTCAACGCGCTCAAGGCGCTCTCCACGCGCAACGACGATCCCCAACGCGCCTCCCGGCCCTTTGACAAAGACCGCGACGGATTTGTCATGGGCGAAGGCTGCGGGCTCATGCTGCTCGAATCGCTTGAGCACGCTCAGGCGCGCGGCGCCAAAATCTACGCGGAAATCGTCGGCTTCGGCAGCTCAGCCGACGCCTATCACATGACCGCGCCCGACGAAGAAGGCCTCGGCATGGCCCTGGCCATGCGCAGCGCCATCGAAGAAGCCGGCATCCCGCCTGAGGCCGTGGACCACATCAACGCGCACGCCACATCCACTCCGCTCAACGACATCTGCGAGACCCGGGCCATCAAGCTGGTCTTTGGCGACCACGCCAAGAAAATTCCGATCACGGCCAACAAGTCCATGATCGGCCATCTCCTGGGCGCGGCAGGCGGCGTCGAGGGCGTGTTCAGCGTCATGTCCCTGTATACAGGCTGGCTCCCCGGCACCATCAACCTCGATAGTCCGGGCGAAGGCTGCGACCTCGATTACCTTGGCGACGGCTCGCGCAAACAGCAGTGTGAATACGCCCTCTGCAACTCCTTTGGCTTTGGCGGCACCAACGCCTGCACCCTGTTCAAGCGCTGGGACGAGTAGAAGAATGGTAACGTCGTAGGCGCATGAACCACACTATACGCGACCCAGACTCGGGCAGTGGCACGACTCGCTGGCCGCGAAAACAATCGAGCGAACCATGCAAGAGCTCCTGATCCAAGATCCCGAAGTCGGCCGCGCTGTTATCCGCGAAATCGAACGCCAAACCGGCAACCTCGAACTCATCGCCTCGGAGAACTTTACCTCTGCGGCCGTACGCGAGACCATGGCCAGCGTGCTCACGCATAAGTACGCCGAAGGCTACCCAGGCAAGCGCTATTACGGCGGCTGCGAATTCGTGGACCAGGCCGAAGACCTGGCGCGCGACCGCGCCATGAAGCTCTTTGGCGCGCAGTACGTCAATGTCCAGCCGCATTCGGGCTCGCAGGCGAACATGGCCGTGTACTTCGGCGCCATAAAGCCCGGAGATACCGTGCTCGGCATGAACCTCTCGCACGGCGGGCACCTCACGCACGGCAGCCCAGTCAATTTCTCCGGACGACTGTATAACGTCGTGTTCTATGGCGTCGAACGCGAAACCGGCCGCATCGACTACGACGAAATGGAAAAGCTCGCCTTGGAACACAGGCCCGGCCTGATCATCGCCGGCGCCAGCGCCTACCCGCGGACCATAGATTTCCAACGCTTCCGTGCCGTTGCAGACGCTTGCGGCGCCAAGCTCATGGTCGATATGGCGCACATCGCTGGCCTGGTCGCCACCGGGCTGCACCCCTCGCCCATCGAGCTCGCGCACTTTACGACCACCACTACGCACAAGACCCTGCGCGGCCCGCGCGGCGGCATGATCCTGAGCTCCGAGGAGTTCGGAAAAGTCCTGAATTCGCAGATATTCCCCGGCATCCAGGGCGGACCGCTCATGCACGTCATCGCGGCCAAGGCCGTTGCCTTTGGCGAGGCACTCAAGCCAGAATTCAAGGTCTATCAGGAACAGGTTGTCAAAAACGCGACCGTTCTGGCCCAGGCCCTGGTCGACGCCGGATACAAGCTGGTCTCGGGCGGCACGGATAACCACCTCATGCTCATGGACCTCACCGACGCCGAGATCACGGGCAAGGACGCGGAAATCGCCCTGGACAAGGCCGCTATCACGGCGAACAAGAACACCGTGCCCTTTGAGACGCGTTCACCCTTCGTCACCTCGGGGCTCAGGCTCGGCACTCCCGCGCTCACCACGCGCGGCATGAAAGAGCCGGAAATGGTGCGCATCGCTGGCTGGATCGTGGATGTGCTCAAAAATACCACCAACGAAACGCGGCTTGCGGAAGTCCGCAAAGACGTGGAACGGTTCGCAAGACCCTATCCGCTCTTTGCCTGGTAACCCGGCCCAGCGCCGGCGCGAGGGCGACGCCATGCATCAACGACTGCCGTGGCCGGACTATTTCATGCGCATTGCCTGCCTGGTGGCCGAGCGCTCGACCTGTCTGCGCCGCTCGGTCGGCGCCGTAGCCGTGCGCGACCGCCGAATACTGGCCTCAGGCTACAACGGCGCGCCAAGCAACCTCGCCCACTGCCTGGAAGTTGGCTGCCTGCGTGAAAAGCTCAACGTGCCGTCTGGCCAGCGCCACGAGATATGCCGCGGTCTGCACGCGGAACAGAACATCATTATCCAGGCCGCGGTGCATGGGGTCAGCATCCGGGGCGCGACCATCTACTGCACCACGCAGCCCTGCCTCATCTGCTCGAAAATGCTCATAAATTGCGGTGTGGCAACCGTCTACTACCGTGAATCCTACCCTGACGAACTCGCAGAAGGCATGCTGAAGGAGGCGGGAGTTCTCTATGAACAGCTCGTTGTACAATCCGGATAATTTTGCCGAGGCGCCGGCGCCCGAACGCTACATGCTCGAAGCCGTGCACCTAGCACTCCGCGGCCGTTGGGCCGTGGCGCCGAACCCCTGCGTGGGCGCGGTGCTGGTCAAGGACGACGTGGTCGTGGGCCGCGGCTGGCATAAGTACTACGGCGGCCCGCACGCCGAGGTCGAGGCCATCGAAGACGCCCGCCAAAAAGGCGCGAACACGGCCGAATGCACGCTCTACGTCACGCTCGAACCCTGCAACCACACCGGGAAAACCCCACCCTGCACGCGCGCGATCCTCAAAGCCGGCATAAAGCGCGTGGTCATCGGCGCGGCCGACCCCGATCCAAACGTCGATGGCGGCGGCGCGGAGTTTTTGCGCTCCAAAAGTGTCGCGGTCGAGCTCGGGCTGGCCGCCTTGGTCTGCAAGGACCTCATCGCCGACTTTACGGCCTGGCGCCTGCACAAACGCAGCTACACCATCCTCAAGCTCGCGGCCACGCTCGACGGCAAGATCGCGACGCGTACTGGACATTCGCAATGGGTCTCTGGCCCGGCCTCGCGCGCCGAGACGCATAGGCTGCGCGCCAAGGTCGGCGCGCTTGTCATCGGCGGCAACACCTTTTATGGCGACAATCCGCAACTCACTTGCCGCATTTCCATCGAGGGCGAACGACAGCAGCCGCTGGCCGTGGTCGTAACCTCGCGGCTGCCCGAGGTGGGCGCTGGGCAGTATCTGATCCGCAAACGGGCCAAGGACTCCATTTTTTGGATCCCCGAGAACCAGGTCGCCTCGCCGCAAGCCGAGGTGCTTCGCGAGGTCGGCGCTCGCGTCTGGGGCTTGCCGCCCCAGGGCAGCGGACTGCATCTCGAGACAGGATTCCAACGGCTCTTCGCAGAGTGCAACTGCCTGTACGCGCTGGTAGAAGGTGGCGGCGTGCTCGCGAGCAGCCTGTTGGAGGCCGGCCTGGTCGACGAGTTTCTGCTCTTTCTAGCGCCCAAGGTCATAGGCGACGCCTCGGCGCGCAACCTTTTTTCTGGCCGCGCCGTGGATACGCTAGATCAGGCGCTGGACATGCGCGTGGACAACGCCTCGATGTGCGGGGAAGACCTGCTGGTGCGCTTGCTGCCGCGGG
>Ga0247840_10012438_pt1 | contig 10087 bp, 8 predicted proteins | sample LaCruzMarch2015__FD_192404 | JGI IMG/M metagenome (GOLD analysis project Ga0247840, IMG submission 192404) | Freshwater microbial communities from meromictic Lake La Cruz, Castile-La Mancha, Spain - LaCruzMarch2015_17m | ecosystem: Environmental > Aquatic > Freshwater > Lake | place: Spain...
CGTCCAAAATTACTATGCCAGTTTTCAGCAGCAGATTGTGCTGAGGATTATTCTTGGAAGACAGAAATCTGCGTCAAGATGATTGCTCTGGTAGCGTATCGAATGAGCGTTCACCGGGAATTGCTGCGTGCATCAGGCCCTTGTGCCACTCGCCGCGTTTCGGGCCAGGCGCTCAGCCCGCCTGCTGCGACTCCTGGCGCTGCGTGCTCAGGTGCGCGCGGATGCAGTCGATCGCCTCGTCCAGGTGCTGGAAGGCGTGGTCGCCCCCGTCCCAGATCAGCAGCCGGCCGCAGCGCCGGTAGTGTGACTGGGCGATCCGATAATCAATCACCTCGTCGCCGCGGTCCAGGAAGAGCGTGGTCGGCACCCCGTCGCAGGGGTCGGCGAGGCCGTAGGCGCGGGTGGCCTCGACCAACTCGCGGGTGATCTGATAGGTTTCCCCGTCCGCCGTGGTCATGGTCTCGCCCAGGTGGGGCGGGAGCAGGTCCCAGGGGGTCAGGGCCGGATTGATCAGGAACAGATGCGAGAAGGCGAAGCGGCGCGCCAGCCATTGACCATAGAATCCACCCATGGAACTGCCGACGACGGCCGGGCACGCCGGCCCCAGGTCCGTGAAGAAGGCCGTGAGGCGCGCCACCGCGGCCTGCGGGCGGTGGGCCTGGTAATCCGGCGCCAGCACCGGGTAAGGCGCGAGGCGCTCACGCAGGGCCGCGGCCTTGGCCGAGCGGCCGGAACTGTTGAGTCCGTGGAGATAGACGAGCATATAGGCAGGGATCGGTGGCTAGTGGTAAGTGGCTAGTGGTCAGCGGTCAGCGGTCAGCGGTCAGCGGTTAGGCGATTTCCGAAAAACTTCGTACCGCGAAGGCTCGACCAGCGGTGAGCGAGGCGACTCGACCGGAGGTCGACGCTTTCGCGGGCGGCGCCGCGTCCGACTGAAGCCTCGACCTCCGGTCTGTAGTATGGGTACAAATCCGGAGTTCACTTTAAGTTGCGAGTAGCTGGTGGCGAAGGGCGGCGCACAGGCAGGGCCTCGGCGCAGGCTTGCATCATACTGACCACTGACCACTAACCACTAACCACTGGTGCAGCTATGGCAAAACGCCGGATCGACGCCGATAACCGCTTAACGGAGCGCCTGGCCGGGCTGCGGGCGGCCGTGGCGGGCGGCGGGGCCACCCCCGAGACCCTGCGTCCGGCCCTGGCCGATCCCAACTACCGCCTGGTCGCCGCCGCGGCGGGATATGCGGGCGACGGGCTCCTCTACCCACTGGAGCCGGACCTGATCGCCGCCTTCCGCCGACTCGCGGACGGACCCCACACCCAGGACCCCCAGTGCACCGCCAAGGGCGCCATCGCCCGCGCCCTGGTCGCCCTGGACTGCGCCCACGTCGAGTTCTTCCTGGCCGGCATCCGCCTGCGCCAACTCGAACCCGCCTGGGGCGGCAGCCAGGATACCGCGCTGGACTGCCGCGTGACCTGCGCCATGGGTCTGGCCGCGACCGCCTATGCCCGCGCCCTGCCCGAACTCACCCGCCTCCTGGCGGACCCGGAGCCGCGGGTGCGGGCCGGGGTGATGGACGCCATCGCCTGCTGCGAGCCGCTCGCCGCGGAGTCCGTCCTGCGGACCAAGGCCCAGTGCGGCGACCCCGAGCCCGAGGTCACGGGCGCCTGCCTGCTCGCCCTGCTGCGGCTGGACGCGGCCCCCTGCGCCGCCTTCGTCGGGACCTTCCTGGACCGGGGCGACCCCACCCTGCGTGAACTGGCAGCCCTGGCCTTGGGCGAGTCCCGGCTCCCGGAGGCGCTCACCGAGTTGCGGACCCGCTGGGACGCCGAGCCCTACAAGGGCGCGGCCGAGCAGGTCCTGCTCAAGGGCGCGGCCCTGCACCGCAGCGAGGCCGCCTTCGACTGGCTGCTGTCCCTGGTCGCCGACGGCGAGCACCGCATTGCCGAGCGTGTCCTGCGCGACCTGACCGCCTATCGCGGCAACGAGCGCCTGCGCCAACGCCTGGCCGCCGCACTCGCCGCCCGCCAGGATGCCGACCTCATTGCGCTGCTGGCGCGGGTGTGGCCGGCGGGTGCCGAATAGGGCATCGTGATCAATGCCGACGCAGAGGCACCAAAAGAGCCTCCGCATTGATGCGCGACAAAATCCCCACCGCCGGTCGAGGCTAAACCGTGAAAGTCAGGACGGAACCCAGCGGCTTCAGCCGCGATGCGGCGCCGCGGTAACCTGCGGTGCTGCGGCACTTTACGTGGCCTCGTCGCGGCTGACGCCGCTCCCTCAGTGTCGCTGCGCGACCTTTTGCGGTAAAGCCTCAACCACCTGTTGCGCAACGGCCGGCGCCGGTGGCGCACCGCCGTTCATAGGCCCGCCACCAGGTCCAGACGAGGAATGGCGCCAATAGGACAAGCGGAGAGGGCGTGGGGGCTGCCGCCTGGGTCGCCGGGGCGAATAGCGGGCTCAGGGGGAGGGCGAAGGAGGCGGCGGGGATGGCGCCGCCGCTCCCAGCCGCGAGGTCGTGCAGACCGACGACGTACTGGATGTCCGGGTCGAACTTGGTGGCCTCGAATGGGACCCAGCTGTCTTGGCTGGTACTGAAGCGGCCGGGCTGGTAGAGGGCGGAGCCATCGAAATAGAGGGTGCCTTTGCCCAGTGCGCCCTCGATCAGTTCGTCGACCCGGTCCGTGATCAAGAGGTTGCAGATCTCGATCGCGGTGACGACGGCGCTCGTCCCGATCCCGAAAGCGTTGAAGTCGATCAGGGTCGCGGTGGCGTCGTTGAGCGTGTCATAAAGGCGCTCGTACGGTGTGTAGCGCCAGGTGGTCCAACCTTGGGTATCGACATGGAGGCGCACGCCCAGTGCCTCGCTGGTGGCGGCCTCGAAGATGGCCAGGTCGTTGCCGCTCAGGTTGGCGATGCCCTGGCCGTCGGTCCAGCCCAGTCGGATGATGTCGCGCGGGTTGCTTGAGGTCTGGGGAAAGTTCGCGTCATGCCCCAGGGTGACCGCGCTGCCGGCCAGGCCAGTGGTGGACGCGGCGGCGCTGTAATTGGACTGGAAGGTCGGGACCTGGAAGCGGGTGCCGAGTGAGTTGGGGACGGTCCAGGACGGTGAGGTCCCGCTGTGCAGAGCGACTCCCCAAGGGGTGGCGTAGCCCCCGCTGACGATGATGGCGCTGGTAACCGCGTCAGCCGGATTGAAGGTGATGCCGGCCACGGTCGCGGCACGACCGCTCCCCGGCGCCAGGCTCAGCGCGGAGCAGAGCGTCAGGGCGATCAGGGCGCGCGCAACCCGGCGCCTGAGGGGGGAACGCGAACCAGTGTGCTGGTTGGTCACTATCAACTCCGGTTGTCGGTTTCGCAGTGCAGGGCCGATGACCGGTGCTCACTGCCCCACCGGACGCAACACCAGCACCCCCTTAGTCTCCTGCGCGGGCGGTCCGTTCCAGGGCCAGGGGTGGCCGCGGCCGGCCAACCAGTCGTCGAGTTGGTCGGAGCGATAGGGTGAGAGGCGGTGACCGGATTGGCCGAGCGGCAGGGTGCCCCGGGTCTGGCTCCAGTCCGCGGGCACTTGGACCACCCGCATGGACGGTATGACCAGTCCGCGCCCCGGGTCCTGCGGCGACGACTTCATCACATTGACCGTATCGGCCGCGCCGCCGACCCCGATGGGACCGACATCGAAGAGGCGCCCCAAGAGCGGCAGGCCGTGGAAGGCGTGGGGGAAGGTGAGGGTGCGCAACCGGTCGAGCCGCTGGTCGCGGGGGTCGGGCCGGGCGGCCGCCAGGTCCGCCGCGGCGGCGCGCAGGGCGCGGCCCCAGATCTGCGCGGGTGACTCGACCGCGGGGGTGCCCACATCGTCCCAGAAGCCGGACTCACCGGTGCGCAGGGTCTCTTGCAGGGAGTTGTAGCTGAGGTAGGCGAGCGACATCAGGGGCGCCAGGTCCTCCCCCAACTCGTCCCCATAGATGGCCTGCCACAGGGCCGGCTCCAGCAGGGCATAGAGTGCCGCGGCGCGACTCGACCCATCCATGGTGCAGTCCCAGGACAACAGGTCGCGCTCGGCGATGTCCCAGGCGGCGGGGTCGGCGGCGCGCAGCTCGGGCTCGATGCGGCGCAGGGCTTGCTGGGTCAGGCGCGCCTGGATGCTCGTGCGGTCGGTCTGGATGGCGGCCATGGCGGCGGCATCGAGCGCCGGGGCCGCCGCCAGCCGCTCTGCGATCCGCTGGGCGCGATAGGGCGCGAGCCAGGAGTGACTGAGGTTCACCGGGTAGTCCAGCGGGATGGTGCGATTGTTGGCGGTGATGAGCGCGGCCCCGGGGGGATCGGCCAGGGCCGGGTTCTGCCTTTGCGGGACCAGGCCGTCCCAGCCGTAGCCCGGTACCCAGCCGGGGGCGGGGAAGGTCCCGGCGCCCTTGGCGCGGTGCGCCAGCAGGCCGGTGACCTGCCAGGCGATACCCCCGTCGCGGTGGGCGAGCATCAGGTTCTGGGCCACGGCGCGAAAATCCCAGCCGGCGCCGTGCGCCGCCGGCAGGGTGCGCGCCCGCGCGAGCCCGGCCAGCGCGGCCAGGCTGCGGTCGGGCGGGTCCGTCACCTGGCTGAGGGCGAGCAGGTCGCGGCTGGCGACGGCCGGGAGCGACCCCGGTTCCATCCCCGGCGGGCGGGCGAGCAGGTCATTCAAGATGGTCCCGCGGCTGGTGCGGCGCAGCGCCAGTTCCACCGCCGGTGCGCCCTTGACCTCGATGCGCTGCACCCGGCTGCTGATCGCTTCCGGCGGCCCGTCGGCCCGCTCGACGTGCTCCCCGTCCGCGGTGGGACGCTCCAGAAACAGGTCCTGGGTGTCGGCCATGGCGCTGGTGAGGCCCCAGGCGAGGTCGGCGTTATGGCCGATCAGCACCAGCGGCACCCCGGGCAGGGCGAGCCCGGCCACATGCAGGTCGGGCCCGATCAGCTCCAGTTCGTACCAGGTACCGGGCATCGCCGGGGGCAGGTGGGGATCATTGGCGAGCAGGGCCCGGCCGTCGGCGGTGCGCGCGCCCGTGACCGCCCAGGCGTTGCTGGCCGCTCCGGGCACCGCCAGGCCGAAGCGCGCGGGCGCGTCCAGGAGGGCGGCCAGGGCGGCCGGGTTCGCGGCCCCGGCGCTTCCGCCCGGCGTACCGAGCGGCCGGTCCGGCAGTTCGGGCGGCACCGCCGGGGCCGGTACGCCCTCGTCGGTCGGAAAGAGCTCGCGCGCCCGCTCGCGGCCCAGGCGTTGCGCCATGCGCAGATAGGTCAGCTCCTCCTTGAGATTGAAGGTCTGGGTGAAGGCCATGTAGGCGCCGATCAGCAGGCTGTCCTCGGGCCGCCAGGGTGCAGGCGCGAAACCGGCGAGCAGATACTCGATGGGCAGCCGGTGTGCGGCCCGGGCGCGATAGGCGTTCACCCCGTCGGCGTAGGCGGTGAGCAGGGCGCGCTGGGGCGCCTCCAACTCGGCCAGGGCGCGCCGTGCCGCGGCATTGAGCCCCAGGGTCCGGAACAGCCGGTCTGCGTCCAGTGCGTCCGGCCCGAAGACCTCCGCCAGTCGCCCGTCGGCCAGCCGGCGCATCAGGTCCATCTGCCACATCCGCTCGCCGGCCACAATGTAACCCTGGGCGAACAGCAGGTCGTGGGTGGAGTCCGCCTGGATGCTGGGCACCGCGTGGGGCCCGAAGCGGACCGTGACCGGTGCGTCCAGGCCCGGGACCCGGACCTCGCCGGAGTAGGGCGGCTCGGCGCGTTTGAGCACCCAGTACAGGAGGCCGCCGCCCACCAGGGGCAGGATCAGCAGGAGCACGGCGGCGGTGGTGAGGAGGCGTCTGAACATGGCGAGACTCGGCGCGGGAGGATCGGGACCCAAGAGAAAAACACGCCCCGCGCGGCTTGTCCAGTGGGGGAAGATGCTGCGCTTTCGCCACGCCCTAGGGGCTTATAACTGTTTACTGAAATGTTATTTCTACAGATCGTTGATGCAAACTCGCTGTTCGGCTATACTGATACCGCCTGCAAAGACCGTCCAGACACGTTACGGCTGGACGTTAATCCGTACGCAAGAGTCGCGTAAGACCTTGAATCCCTTTCATGGCAGCGGCAGTGACGGCGTATACAGACCTGTGAGATTTTCATAGGCTTTTAGTAGCGGTATGATTCCCCCGTGCAGCCGGGCGCCTCTCGATGGGCGAACAAGGCGCAGCAATCCACCACCGTCGGCGGTCGGCAGCGTATCAGTCCCGCGGGACGCGGCGCTCAGACCGCTTGCCGTTCGCAAAGCGCCGAGGTCACAGCGAGGGTATGGACGAGACTACCGTAGCGCTCTGTATCGACCTCGACCAGACCCTGGTGCGCACCGACCTGCTGCTGGAGTCGGGTCTCAAGGCGGTCAAGGACCGGCCCGTCGCGGCAATCGCGGCGATGTTCGGGCTCGTGCAGGGCCGGGCACATCTCAAGCAGCGCTTGGCCGAACTGGCCGAACTGGCCGAACTGCGCGTCGACCTGCTGCCCTATCACCTGGCGGTGTTGGCCCTGGCGCAGACGGCCAAGGCGGCGGGGCGGCCCGTGGTGCTTGCCACCGCGTCGAACCGCAAGTATGCCGAGCAAATCGCCCTGCACCTGGGGCTCTTCGACGCGGTGCACGCCAGCGACGCCGCCACCAACCTTTCGGCTCGGCAAAAGGCCGAGCGACTGGTCGGGTTGCACGGCGAGGGGAGATTCGATTATGTGGGGGATTCCAGAAAGGATCTCGCGGTCTGGCGCCATGCCCGGCGCGCCATCGTCGTGAATCCGCAACCGGGGGTGCGCTCCGAATTGGCGCGCAACGGCGTTCCCTAATGAATTGCTAGGGCGGCGCAGTCCCCTCCCGTCACCCTTGGTCCGGGCCTTGCGAACACACCAGTGGCTCAAGAACGCCCTGGTGTTTTTGCCCCTGCTGGCCGCCCATCTGTTCCTGGACCTACACGCCATCCTGGGCGCGGTTGCGGCCGTCCTGGCCTTCCGCCTGATGGCCTCCGCCGGCTATGTGATCAACGATCTACTCGATCTCGAGGCGGATCGCCAACACGCGCGCAAGCGACAGCGCCCCCTGGCCTGTGGCGACCTGCCCATCGGCTGGGGGCTGGCGCTGGCCGCTGTGCTGGCGGCGGTCGCGGCCGCGGTCGGCGCCTTGCTGCCGCCGCTGTTCCTGGTCGTCCTGGGCGCCTATTTCGCCGCCACCTTGGCCTACTCGCTACACTTGAAGCGCCTGATGACCCTGGACGTGCTGACCCTGGCCGGTCTCTACACCCTGCGGGTGATCGGCGGCGCGGCGGCGATCGGCATACCCCTGTCGTTCTGGCTGCTCGCCTTCTCCATGTTCCTGTTCTTGTGCCTTGCCTATCTCAAGCGCTACGCCGAGCTCGAGTCACGGCGCCGCGACGGGGGCAACTGGGCATCCGGGCGCGGTTATGGGATCTAGGACCTGGACCTGGTACGGGGGCTCGGCATCCCCGCGGGTTACAGCGCGGTCATGGTGCTGGCCCTCTACATCAACAGTCCGGAGGTCCGGACGCTCTACCGCCATCCGCAAGTCATCTGGCTGGTCTGTCCGCTGCTCCTCTACTGGACGGCGCGTACCTGGTCCATCGCCCATCGCGGGCTCATGCACGACGACCCCTTGGTCTTTGCCATCGCCGATCGGGGCAGCCAGGCGACCCTCCTGCTGTGTGGCCTGACCCTGTGGTTTGCGCTCTAGAGCGGATGGCAGCGCACGCACCCTATCAGTCCTGGGGCCGCTACCCGCGGGCGTTGCCCGCGGGCGTGCGCTCGCTACGTTTTCGCGATCAACCGCTGCCGCGGGTCGCGGGCAGCGTGCTGCCCTTCGGCAACGGCCGCAGCTATGGGGACAGTTGCCTGAACAACGGCGGCACCCTGCTCGCGACCCGGGGCTTGGACCGCTTCCTGGCCTTCGACCCCGCCACCGGGCTGATCCGCTGCGAGGCCGGGGTCCTGCTCAGTGAGATCCTGTCCCTGACGGTCGGCAGCGGCTGGTTCCTGCCGGTGACGCCGGGCACCCGCTACGTCACCGTCGGCGGGGCCATCGCCAATGACGTGCACGGCAAGAACCACCACCTGGCCGGCACCTTCGGTCACCAGGTCACCCGCTTGGAACTGCTGCGCAGCGCCGACGAGCGCCTGCGCTGCGGCCCCACCGAACGGGCGGACCTGTTCGCCGCCACCATCGGCGGCCTGGGATTGACCGGCCTGATCACCTGGGCTGAGTTTCGGTTGAAGCGCATCGCCAATCCCTATGTCCAGGTGGAGCGGACGCGCTTCGCCGATCTGGACGGCTTTTTCGATCTGACCCTCGGCGCGGACCGGGAACACGAATACACCGTGGCCTGGATCGATTGCCTGGCCTCCGGTCGGCGCCTCGGTCGCGGCATCTACCTGGCGGGGAACCATGCGGCGCCGACCTGCGAAGGCGCGCTCAGGCCGCCGGGCCGAGCGCCGTCAATCCCCTTCGACCCGCCCCTGTCGTTGATCGCCACGCCTACGTTGCGGGCCTTCAACGAGATTTTCTACCGCAAGCAGCCGCGCCGCCCAACGAACGGCGTGGAACACTTTGCACCCTTCTTTTACCCCCTGGACGGCATCGGTCACTGGGAACCGCATCTATGGCCCCAAGGGTTTTCTCCAGTATCAATCGGTGATACCCATGTCCGCAGGCCGCGACGCCACCCGGGCGATGCTCGAGTGCATCGCAGGCTCCGGGCAGGGGTCTTTCCTCAGCGTACTGAAGGTCTTCGGTGACCGGCCGGCGGCGGGCCTGCTGTCCTTTCCCCGCCCCGGGGTCACGCTGGCCCTTGACTTCCCGTACAAGGGCCGTGCCACGCTCCGCCTGTTTGAAACCCTTGACACCCTGGTCGCGCAGGCGGGCGGGGCCATCTATCCGCGGAGGCTATTGCCGATGATCTGCGGGTCCGCGGTGCCGCCATGGTCGAGGTCGGGGCCTACGACGCGACGATGCCGGACCGGGCCGAGGCCCTGGTCGCCGCCGCCTGGAAGGCCCTCGGCGGCATCGACGTGGCCCTGATCGCCCACGGGTCCCTGCCGGACCAGGCCGCTTGCGCCGCCAGTGCCGCGCTCACCCGGCGGGAATTGGAGGTCAACCTGATCAGTGTCATCGATCTGCTGACGCCGCTTGCCAATCGGATGCAGGCCGCGGGGTGCAGCACCCTGGCCGTGATCGGCTCGGTGGCCGGCGACCGCGGACGCCAGAGCAATTATGTCTACGGGACGGCCAAGGGCGCGCTCGCCATCTTCCTCCAGGGACTGGCCCACCGCCTGGCCCCGGCGGGGGTGCGGGTGCTGACCATCAAGCCCGGCTTCGTCGACACCCCCATGACGGCCGTCTTTCCCAAGGGACCCCTGTGGGCCAGCCCCGACCGCGTGGCGCGCGACATCCAACGCGCCATCGCGCGCGGGACGCACATCTGCTATACCCCGTGGTTCTGGCGCTGGATCATGCTGGTCATTCGCCTGATACCCAAGGCGATCTTTCATCGCACGCAGCTGTGACCTCGGGCACAAGGAGTGATGGTCGCGGCGTTCAGCAGTTACTCAGGTCACAAACATCTTAGCTTTGAGCGATAATCGCTGGCGTACGAGTGTTTTTTCTCGGCCTCGTTCCGGCCATCGCGTGCTAGCCGCGATGCCTACACTTACCTCCAGAGCGTGCGGCAGTCTCAGCCGTACTCTGCTAGCGTCTACGTTATATCAATTTGGTGGAACGGGTTATGCTGCTGATTGCGCTGTACATAGCTGCCGTATGAGTTATCTTGATCTTGACGCGAACAATCTTTGCCGCTGCGAAAGCAATGCGCATCCCACCCGCCCTGGCCAGCATCGTGACCGTGGTCGGACTGGTATAGCACTCTTATTTGCCATCTGTATTATTACAAAATTAGGCCATAAAATTTTGGCTCATGAGGCGAATTGTGTGATGCCACACAGAACCCTGAGGAATTCCACAGAGCATGTCTTGATATTGTGAGCCCATTCATGAATAGCGACGTACTGCTGTAGATATACCTTGTTCAC
>Ga0247840_10012439_pt1 | contig 10086 bp, 6 predicted proteins | sample LaCruzMarch2015__FD_192404 | JGI IMG/M metagenome (GOLD analysis project Ga0247840, IMG submission 192404) | Freshwater microbial communities from meromictic Lake La Cruz, Castile-La Mancha, Spain - LaCruzMarch2015_17m | ecosystem: Environmental > Aquatic > Freshwater > Lake | place: Spain...
TCGGTCGCCATCCGGCGGCATCCCATTCGGTAATGACGCGATGCACTCGATATGGTGCAAGGAAGCCGTCGGCTATCCCTTGCGCGAGGGAATAAGTATAAAGCGGCGTGCCGAAATAGGCGTAGGAATCTTTGTTGTCTTCGCGCAGCGGCGTCGCGGTCATGCCAAGCTGAACGGCAGGCCGGAAATACTCCAGAATCTCGCGCCAGTTGCTATCGTCGCGCGAACTCCCGCGATGGCACTCGTCGATCACGATCATGTCGAAGAAATCCGGCGGAAACTCTTTATAGAGGCCGGGGCGGCGCTCATCGCGGGCAATTGCCTGATAGGTCGAGAAATACATTTCCCGACTGGTGACGATGACCCCATTTTCGATCTTGTGCCGTGCATCGCCGAACGGCGAGAAATCCTTGTCCTTTGGATCATCGATTAGCACCTTGCGATCTGCCAGGAACAGAATGCGCGGCTTTCTATGATCGCCACGCCGGTTCCATCCCGCCGCCCACAAGCGCCAGCAGATTTGAAAGGCAACCTGTGTTTTCCCCGACCCTGTGCAAAGCGTCAGCAGGGCGCGAGTCCGTCCCGTCAAAATCGCCTGCAAAGCAGTATTGACGGCAATCTCTTGGTAATAGCGCAGGGGCTTGGCCGGATCGGGATGCCCAGACGTAAGGACACGCGCCGCTGTATCGTCTGCCAGCCCAAGCCCAGTGCGTTGCCGCGCCCATAATTCGGCGGGCTTTGGAAAATCGGCGACTCTCTTTTCCAGCCCTGTGAAAAAATCGAACTCGATGATCTCCCGCCCATTCGTCGCATAGACGAACTTGAGACCAAGAATCTCAGCGTAATCCTTCGCCTGTTGCAGACCATTGGTGGCGAATTTGTATTCGGATTTGGCCTCGACAATCGCAATCGGATAGTCCGGGCGATAGCGCAGTATGTAATCGGCCCGCTTCTGCTTCCCGCGCTTTGGCTTGCCGCCGACGAAAAGCACCCGTCCATCGGTGAAAGTTCGTTGCTCGTTGATCGCGTGGGGTGCATCGTCCCAACCAGCCCCTTGCAGCTTTGGAACGACGAACTGGCGGCAAGTGTCGGCTTCGGTTTTCATGAAGATTGCCATTGCGTCAATTCATCTCGTTGCCAATCCATAATCGCCGTCAGTCCTCCTTGCGTGGCCCCAGCTTCACAGCCAGAGTCTTGCCATCGCGCAGCCGTTCCTGAAATTGGCGCAGCACCAGTCGTATCAGCGTCGCCGTGGCGATCCCGCGATATGCGCGGATGACCTCGAGCCGCTCCAAATCCTGCAGCAGTAGTGTTACGCGATTGAGCCGCTCGGCCCACCTTGGTGCCTTTTTCGCGCTTGCCTTTGACGGTCTTCACCAGATCCATAGGCACGGCATTATTTGCATTGATTCGATGCACGGATAATGTGCTCTAGTTCTACGCTAGAAGAAAGCTCGGAAGCAAGCTAAAGGATTTCATTGCCAGAGGAAGCTCAAGCAGGTAATTGTAGCGAGCATGGTCTGGTAAATAGAAGCCGCATTTCTCAATAGCAACCTCCGCCACCGCCTTTTCCCGTCGAGACCCTTTCAGCTCTTCAAATTCAGCCTCTATCTCAGACTCATGCTTGCGATAGTTGTTATCGGCAAACTTGAGAAAAATGATCCCCAGCACGCATGTGGAATATTCGCTGGACTTGAGATCCGAGTTTGCTCTAAGGCTATCCGCCGATTTCCAAAGATCGTCTTCAAATTTTTTAAGCTGCTCTTTGTTCATAGAAGCTCACATCCTCTCTCGCTCACTGGCCCACACTTAATGAGTCGGTACAGCAATTGTGACCGTCGTTATTGCAGCGGTTGGCATGAGCGCTGACCTCTCTCTTTTACCTCTCTGGGCACAGCCAACCATAGCTTTTTATAGTCTGGTGGCTTGAGCAGATCTCTCACCAGGGGCTCGACTTGTGTGACTGGGACGATTTGTCCGTTCTCAAGTAAAACTAGAGGTGGCTTTTCTGAGGATCTTCTATGGAGATCGCTCCTGGACATGACGCATAGATAATATCTCGGGTCATAGCCAAGTTCTCGAAGCCTATTTTGTGTATCGCTGATAAGGGCTGCATTCTCAGGTGAGAGCATGGGATCGCCTGAACAAGGCTGTAAGCGAATGGTCTTAAATAATCGGCGATCGCGCACTCGCGCAGACAGGTCTCTCACTATTGGGTCATCGGCACTCACCCATCTCTCTATGTGGTATGCCCACCAATGATCGTTCATCTTGAATATGGTGCCGAGATCTAGAGGGCCGTTCCAGCTCTGTGGATCTAGAGCAGACAGCATGACGTCATCGAGGAAGAAGTCTGTTTCACCACAGAGACGACTCGGCATGAGATCCCGAAGGCGGGCAACCAAGCTACAGGTGAGAGCATCTGCTGCTTGTAGGACTCTGTGTTGATAGACCTGTCGATACATAGAGTCTCGCGCCACGAAAAAATGTGTTAGCGCATCTAGGCGATTTTCAGTGATGACTAATTGCCCGTCAGAGGACAGACGCATAGCGTCTATCAACGCTTCCACATTGTAGCGGCCATAACTGACGCTGCACATAGCACTATCTACGATAGCCCAATTACCTCGATCGGCATTCCAGCCATCGCCCGAAATTACAGACTTTGCCCACGCCGGCACTGAGTCCTCTTCGGTGAGAATCGCAGAGACGAGCCCGACAAGCCCTGAGTCATATGAACTCAGAATCTTAAGAAGCTCTTCGTCTTGTTCTATGATTTGGCTCCCGACGAATTCATGATTTAGCCCGTGGGGGGAGTACCAGATGTGCTCTCCCAGATGTGACCCTGGTGCCACATGACCTATGTCGTGGAGTAAGGCCGCAGCAGCAACAGCGAGGGCGAAAGGTTCGACCTGTTCTCTGTGATATTTCTTGAGATGCTCAAGTAATGTGTAAGCCAAATAGGCGACACCAAGACTGTGGCCGAAACGAGAGTGCTCGGCGAACATATAAACCAAGTTGGTATTACCTGTTTGCTTTAATCTTCTAAGGCGCTGGACCCATCGCGTTTCTATGAGTTCCAAAATTATCTGAGCAGTCGGATTGTCTCGGTCAAACAGAAGTGTCTGATGAGCGACATCGGCAAAACGAACGGTCGAAGACATGCGCGTCAGTATCCTTGCCTAGAAACTACATCCAAACCAAAGAGCTCCGTTCCCACAACTTCCTTTTGTGTGTTCGATAAAAGGGTGACTCTTTCAACTCCTATCTGGCGCAGTATCTGAGACCCTATGCCCCTCTCTCTCGTTAACCATTTTGGCAACCCAGATTGCTTCTTCCGGCCAAGAGCTGCAACTTCACTCGTTAGCAGGCCTTGTCTTGGATGCCTGATATAGACGAATACACCTCTGCCGCTGTCCGCTATTGTCTTTAGTGCCCTGTTGAGATTGTTGAAACCAGATTCAGGGTCATTGCCCAAAAGGTCCCCTAGCGGACTCTCTGCCTGAACTCTCACAGGGACTGGCTTTTGAAGGTTCGATGAATCTCTTTCATCTATAGCACCACAGACAAGAGCTAGGTGTTCCGCATTATCGCTAAGCGAGCGAAACCCGAATGCGCGAAAATTACCAGCAACACTTGTCGGCATTTGCGTGCAAGCGATCTGCTCGATAATAGATTCCTGTCCCAAACGATGCACGACGATATCGGAGACATTGATCAATGGCAGAGATAACCTAACCCGCAGGCGTTTGATGGCATCTACTCCCATCAAACATCCGTCCTTGTCCAAGATGTGGCTCAAGGCGGTAACCGGAACCATACCTGAGAGTTTCGTTAGATCGACGACAGCCTCCCAAATACTATCCTTAACTAGGACTCCACCCCTTGCTGCCTTCACAGGGAAAATATGTCCTGGGGTTACGATGTCCCGCTTTGGGCTAGTAGTATTAGCCAAAACCCTCAGCGTCTGAGCCCGATCTTCACTGCTGATTCCCGTAGTCACTCCATGCCTAGCTTCAACACTCACTGTGCAAGGGAAGTCGCAAGAGTGAGCAGAATCAACACACATCATAGAAAGACCCAGCTCTTGTGCGCGCTCAGCCGAGAGCGCGGCGATAACAATACCCCTGCCCTCATTTACTAAAAGGCTAACTTGCTCTGCTGTGATTGCTGAGGCGGGGATGGCCAAAACCCCGAAAGGCGTAGGAGCTAGGTCGTCAACAAGAATGACGCCATTGCCATTTTGGAAAGCTTTTATTGATTCGCTCAACGCATTTTTGTCTTCTGTAGCCAATTCAGATGCTCCTTAAACCAATCGCAATTCGAAATTTCGTTTTCTCTGGAATCAGATTGGGGTCATATTTCAAAGTTGCGATTGAGGCAAACCGCAAGCGATACGCAAAGTATCGCGAGCCCCCAATATTTTAATAACGGGCCGATTGAGTAATTTTCAAAGATGGCCCCAAGATGTTTTCAGAAAAACGAAATTTTGAATTGCGATTGGTTTAAACATCTACACAAGTTCATCTAAAAACCTCGTTGCTGGCATAACCTCTATGGAGTTTTTATCTTTCCACTGGGCGTCCTCCCTCAACCCAACTTGAACAGCTCTCACGTCTGGGAACTTCGCCTTAAGGTATTCTAAGCCACGAGGTCGCTCTCGTTGATCGAGTTTGCATTCAACAAATAAAATAGGATGCCTCTTCTCAACGACCACAAAGTCAACTTCTCTCTGGTCGGTGTCCCTGAAGTATCGCAGCTCTATCTCTCTACCTTGTGTATCCTCAATGTAGTGAACCCATTTCAGTAGATGACCCGCAATTAAATTTTCAAATCGAGCGCCTTGTGATTCCGGCAATGACCAATCCCAGCAGTATGCCTTTTGCTCTTTCTTCACAGCACGCAGTTTCGGGGCCCCAAAAGGAGAGAGCCTGTATATAAAAAACAGGCGTTCCAAAATATCGCACCACCTCCTAATCGTGGCATGTGCGACCTGGAGATCTTCTCGTAAACTATTGAGAGAGATCGGGGAGCCGACCAACTCGGGTATGCGCATAGCAAGTAGTTCGAGAGCGGAAATATCAGAGACGACTTCCAGAGATGCGACGTCATCTCGAACAACCCGAGTGCGATAGTCTTTTGACCATCTCTGTTTCTCAAGCAAGCTGCCACCAAAAAACGGCTCTGGAAATCCGCTTAAAGTCATCAGAGACTCAATATCCGACAAAGACTTTAACCCAAGCTCCTTGAAAGAGAGCGGGTGGAGGCGGTGAAAAAAATAACGCCCCTGTAAGGAATCTCCTCCACGGCGGTAGTAGTCAAGCCTTGCACTGCCGGTAACCAGGATACGCAATTCGTCTTTGCGCTTATCAAATAACCCCTTCACCAGACCCCGCCAATTCCGATACTTATGTATCTCGTCGAGGATGAGGAGTCCTTGAGTTCTCGGCCATTCTCCTCGCAGTATCTTGTCGCGATCTTCTACGGCATCCCAATTGTAATATCGCTCCTCGCCCTCATTCCCAAGCAAAAGCATATCTAGGGTTGTCTTGCCAACCTGCCGAGGTCCGCCGACGAAACACATCTTTCGTTTCAAATCAGCTTGAATTTGATCTTGAAGATAGCGCTTATTCATACATGAGCATTTTCCAGGCAACTCTAAAAAACACGTGAGTGTTTTGCACAGTAGCTCAAGATATTGGCATTGCCTAGAGGCTGGCTATTGAACGGCTTGGAGTAGCTGACATTGAGTGTCGGCAATGTCGCTATCCCGAGGAAAGGGCGGTTCTCGAACCGCCCCTACGGTTTTGTGATTTTGTAGATTAGCGCAAGATTCTTTGAGTCCTCATTTTATAGGTGAGAACTCACATCATCTACCTCGAGGAGTTTGATAGGGACGGTTGCAAGAACCGCCCGTCTTCCAATACCGCGACCTTGCCGACATTTAATGAGCAATTACTTCGCAACGGGTATAGGAAACCGCAGATACCGCAAATTGCAGTTACTGATTCTCCCGATTGTTCACGGCATCGAGTAGGATCTGGCTGGGCTTAAAGCGGACCACATTGCGCGATGTCAGGGTTATACGATCCCCTGTCTGAGGATTCCGGCCTTGTCGGGCTGTTTTGCTTTTCACCTCAAAAACACCGAACCCAGATATCATCACCTTGCGATCCGTCTCGAGACCTTTTTTGATCAGCTCGATCAGGTCTTCGACGATCTCGGTCGCCCTGCCTTTTTCGACAGAGCAATCCTCATACACTGCGTCGATTAGTTCAGCCTTAGTTAAGCACCCATTGTTTGTAGCCATAGCATCAACCCGATGTTACATGTTCTTGCTGTTCGTTAGAACTTCTCTCTCTCTCTGCGGGCAGATCACCACAAAAGCAAAGAAGTTTCAACGGATTATATAATGAGCTACTTGCAAAATTATCCTCTGCTGCAGAAAGTCGATCTTTGGCCTGAGGCGCGTGGAGCAAAGTCGATTTTGCAAGTAGCTCTAATTCCTGCCCCTAAAGTTTGATTTTGCGGCAATGTTAGCCAAAAGTAGCTTTGCGCAGGATTTCGACGTAGGTGACGTAAGTGCTTGTTTTTGTTAAATGCTCGAGAATCGACTATTTCAACAATTTTAGACACTTAATACAAAGAACGCCGAAAACCCTGAGCTTTCAGGGACAGAGCCTACCTAGTTCCTAAGCACCAAAGATTGCATATTGTCCTAGATGCTCAGGTCGCTTGTTTGGATGTTTGATTACTGAAAGGGATTTAGTTTTTATCATGGGCGCCTCATTCGCATTTGTTTTACCTCGTTACGGCAAAGATCTAGGAGGAGGAGCTGAGGCTCTAGCCCGTGGGATCTTGCTTGGGCTCCAGAGTGCTTATTCCAAGGACTTGTTGCCTCTTGCCAAACTTGAAGTGTGGACGACGTGCGCGCGAGACCATCGCACCTGGAAAAACGAGCACCCTTGTGGTGTGTCGGAAGAAGACGGGATGCTCGTGCGGCGCTTCCCTGTAGATGAGAGGGACCTTGAAATTTTCATCTCCTCGGAAATGAAAATGGCCCAAGGGTGGGAGCTATCCGTGGACGAGCAATTGGCTTGGCTTTCTGAGAGCGTTAATTCCAAGAGTCTATACGAGCATATTGTCTCGCATGGGAAAGACTTTGACCTACTATTCTTCGCGCCCTATCTCTTCGCCACATCGTTTTGGGGATCTCTCATATACCCCGAGCGCTCCGTCCTCATCCCCTGCCTACACGACGAGCAATACGCCTACCTAGATGTTTTCCGCTGCGCGTTTGAGTCCGTCTCGGGACTCGTCTTCAATACGAATGCAGAAAGAGAGCTAGCTCGTTCGCTTTATAAGCTAAAAGACTTAGACAAAAGAAGCGAGGTCGTTGGTATGGGCTTCGATATGCCAGATACCCAAGCCCCAGGACAGGAGGAATGCGCAAGCCTCTTAAAGCAGGCTAGTCTTTGGCAAAAATTAGAGCCGATACTGCATAGCCCCGAGACACCGTATCTCCTATATTCGGGCAGAAAAGAGCAGGGCAAGAATCTAGACATGCTCATCGATTACCACGAAGAGTTTTGTCGCAGAGAGTCCTCTCCGAATTGCCCGCTCGTTATTATAGGTTCAGGCAACATAGAGTTCCGAAAGCAATTGCCCGAGCGCGTCATAGACCTTGGCTTTGTAACGGAAGAGGAGAAAAAACTTTTAATGTGTTCTGCCCTGTGCCTGTGCCAGCCATCAAAGAAGGAATCTTTTTCCATAGTGATCATGGAAGCCTGGCGTGAGGGAACTCCCGTTATCGTCCACGGTGATTGCGCTGTAACCCGAGAACATGTTGAAACGAGTAACGGTGGTCTATGCTTTTCGAACATTGATGAATATTGCGAAGTCATGAGATGCCTTCTAAGCGAGGAGGAGCTGCGCAAGAACCTAGGTCTTAGCGGAATGGCTTATGTAAAGAGGGACTATTCATGGCAAGCGGTGTTAGAGAGGTTTCATCGTGGGTGCAGAAAGTTCGAGGAACGCTCACGCAAATTGAGGGACTGAATGCTCACACAAAATCTAATCTTCAGCCTCCAACTAAGGTGATGAAAACATGGACACCTCACAGATCGAAAACATCGCGTCTGCCGAGGCTCGACTTGAGGAATTATACTCAGCAATCACAGAGGCAAATCGCCTTTACTATCTAGAGCAAAAGCCTAGCATCTGTGACGCAGAATATGATCGTCTCTTTCGCGAGCTGGAAGATTTGGAAGCTCGTTACCCGGAACTTTCGCGGATTGACTCACCGACAAAAAATGTTGGCGGCTTTCGCTCACAAGTTTTCTCACCCGTTACTCACCGAACACCTATGCTGTCCTTAGCCAATGCCTTAGATGTGGAAGAGGCGAGAGCTTTTGATCAGAGGGTTAGAGGGTTGTTGCCAAAAGATGAATCGCCTGAGTACGCAGTCGATTACAAATACGACGGAGTCGCAGTAGAGATAGAGTATTCGCGTGGGAGATTGGTCCGTGCCTCTACTCGGGGAGATGGTGTTGTGGGGGAGGATGTCACTGCTAATGTCCGCTCTATCCATGGCATCCCTCTAAGAGTAGATGCCCAAGGCCTCCCAGATGAGTTTGAAGTCAGGGGTGAGGTGATATTCCCTGTTGCGGCATTTCAAGAACTAAACGCAGAACGCATAGCCGAGGGAGAGGACCCCTTTGCGAACCCTAGAAATGCAGCCTCTGGGAGCTTGCGCCAAATTGATTGGCGCATCACCGCCTCACGCCCTTTGAGTTTTGTAGCCTATGCAATTATCGCGGCACAAGGACCGTTGCCCCAAATGCAGTCGCAAGTATATCCATTACTCGGGGGCCTTGGTTTCACAGTTCCAGACGATGTCTTGGTAAGCCCTGACATAGAAGAGGTCATCAGACATTTCACAGATCTTGCGGATAGAAGACATGCTCTGCCATTTGAGATCGATGGACTGGTTATAAAGGTAAATTCATTTAAGCAGCAGCAAGACCTTGGAGTTCGCACCCGCACACCTCGTTATGCTGTCGCTCTCAAATTTCCGCCACAAGAAGAGTATTCTCAGGTCTTAGAAATCACGGTCCAAGTTGGACGCACGGGAGTTTTGACTCCCGTGGCTGAGCTTAGCCCAGTGAGGATTGGCGGTGTCACTGTTCGCAGAGCAACGCTACACAACGAGCAGGAGATTCGAAGAAAGGATGTGCGCATCGGCGATACGGTTGTTGTGCGCAGACAGGGTGATGTCATACCAGCTGTGGTCTCAGTCGTAACCTCTAAGAGAACAGGCTCGGAATGCATTTTCACAATGCCGAGCACATGCCCGATCTGCGGCTCTGAAGTAGTCCGAGAAGAGGAGGACGTCGCTGTACGCTGTCTGAATTCTCAATGCAGAGCAGTGCTGGTAGAGAGGATTAAGCATTTCGTATCTCGGCGAGCCTTTGACATAGACAGCCTCGGCGAGAAGCTGATCGCTCAGCTGTGCCAGATCGGGCGCATACACTCACCGGCAGATCTCTTCACACTCACGGTCGAGGATCTCACCCCTCTCGAAAGAATGGGAATGAAATCTGCCAAGAACGTGGTTGATGCAATCGCAAAGAGCAAGAGCGTATCCCTTTCGAGGTTCATCTATTCCCTGGGCATAAGACATGTCGGTGAACGAAACGCAAAAACGATAGCGCAGGCAGCTGGCAGCCTTGCCGAGTTCAGAGCTATGAAACAAGGGTCTCTGGAACAGCTTGAAGACATTGGCCCTCGGGTAGCGCATTCAGTCGAGAAGTTCTTAAATGATGACCGAGAACGCAGCCTCATAGATCAGATGCTAGACCTGGGTGTAGGCGTCGCCCAAGAACAAGCCTCTGATGAACCGGTGTCTCAAATCTTCTCTAAAGAGGTGGTCGTTCTCACCGGCACTCTCTCGTCCATGAGTCGGGATCAGGCTAAAGAGAGAATCGAGGCATGCGGGGGGCGAGTCGTTTCAAGCGTGACTGGGAAGACAACCATGTTGATCGCCGGAGAAAATCCAGGGTCTAAATTGAATAAGGCGAGAGAACT
>Ga0247840_10012440_pt1 | contig 10085 bp, 10 predicted proteins | sample LaCruzMarch2015__FD_192404 | JGI IMG/M metagenome (GOLD analysis project Ga0247840, IMG submission 192404) | Freshwater microbial communities from meromictic Lake La Cruz, Castile-La Mancha, Spain - LaCruzMarch2015_17m | ecosystem: Environmental > Aquatic > Freshwater > Lake | place: Spain...
TGGGCACGCTTCGCGTCGGCGACCCGTTCATCTGCGGAAACTACTGGGGAAAAGTCAAACAGCTCATCGACGACCTCGGCAAGCCGGTCAAGGAAGCCGGCCCCGCAACCCCGGTCAAGGTCCTCGGTTTCAGCGGCCTCCCGAATGCGGGAGACGACCTCATGGTCATGGATTCGGAAAAGGACGCTCGCATCCTGAGCGATGAGCGCCTGGAATCCATACGCACCAACAAGCTCGCCGCGCCGCAGCGCGCGACGCTCGAAAATCTCTTTGCCAACCTCGCCGAGGACCAGAAACCAACCTTGCAAGTGATCGTGAAAAGCGACGTGCAGGGCTCGCTTGAGGCGATCATTTCCTCGCTCAAGGACTTCCCGCAGAAAAAAATCTCTCTCGAGGTCATCCACGCAGCGGTCGGTCCGATCACCGACTCGGACGTCCTGCTTGCCAGTGCCTCAAACGCGATCATCATCGGCTTCAGCACGAAGACCGAGAACACGGCCGCGCAGGCGGCCAAGCGCGAGGGCGTTCAAATCAAGCTCTACAGCATTATTTACGAACTGCTCGATCAGGTCCGCGAGGCGATGAGCGGAATGCTTGAACCGGAGCTGCGTGAGGCGATCATCGGGCACGCTGAGGTCAGGCAGGTCTTTGATCTTACCAAGGGCAAGGTTGCCGGCTGCATGGTCACGGACGGGCGCATTGCACGCACCGCCCGTGCCCGCGTGCTGCGCCGCCGCCAGCCGATTTACGACGGCGGACTGGCAACGCTCCGCCGCTTCACCGACGACGTCAAGGAAGTCAGGGCCGGCCTCGAGTGCGGCATCAAGCTCGGCGACTTCTCGGAATACCTGCCAGAGGACATCATCGAGTGCTACACGCTCGAAAAAATCCCGCAGCAGCTCTGATACCGGTGAAGCACCGCCTCGAACGGGTCTGCGAAGTCCTCAAGCGCGAGTTGGGCGTGATCATCCTGCGCGACCTGGATTTCACCCCGGTCCTCGTCACGATCAGCGCTGTCGACATCACGCCGGATCTCAAGCAGGCCCACATCTTCGTGTCGGCGCTGGGCACTCCGGGCCAGCAGCAGGCTGTGTTGGAGAAACTCGAGCGCAGCCGCGCCCACCTCCAGAACGAGGTTGCAAAGCGCGTGACGCTCAAATACATGCCCCACCTGCATTTCAAAATCGACGAGGCGATCGAGCGCGGCTCGCGCGTCCTCAACATCATGAATGAACTCGGACTTGACGAAAATGTTTGATGCCATCGCCTCAGCCCTCCGCGGTGCGAACCGGATCGCCGTCGCAAGCCACCTCCGCCCGGACGCCGACGCTCTCGGCTCGACGATCGCCGCCGCGCTCTGGCTCAAAAGCGAAGGGAAGGATGTCACCGCCTGGAACGAGGACGGCACCCTGACAAAGTTTCACTATCTCCCCGGGCACGAGCTTGTTTCAACACCTCCAGCCACCCCGGAGAAGTTCGATGTCTTCCTCATCCTCGACACCTCGGTCAAAAAACGGCTGGGCACGGTCGCCGATGCGGTCGCTCCCGGTGCGCTCTGGATCAACATGGACCACCACGTGAGCAACGAACTCTTTGGCGAGATCAACCATGTCGATCCTTCGGCGCCGGCCACGGGCCAGATCCTCTTCGAGTTCTTCCGCCATGCAGGCGTCCCTCTCACGCCGGCCATCGCGACGAATCTATTCGCCGCGATTTCAACCGACACCGGCTCGTTCCAATACCAGGGGACTGACGCGCGCACGTTTGATGCAGGCTCCGCGCTTGTCTCCGCCGGAGTCGACGTGGCGTCGCTTTCCCGCGCGATGTATGAAAACCAGCCGAAGCGCCGGTTCGAGCTCCTGCGCTTCGCGCTCAACTGCGCAGAGTTCCACTGCGAGGACCGGATCGCGACGTTTTCTTTGACGCTGGAAGATGCCGCCCGGCTGGCCGTTCTGCCCGAGGACAACGAGGGGATCATCGACCACCTCCGCTCGGTCGAGGGGGTGCTTTCGGCCATCTTCTTTGAAGAACTTCCCGACGGAAAGGTCAGGGTCAGCGCACGATCGAAGGACCCCGCCATCGACGTCTGCAAAGTCTGCCAGATCTTCAAGGGCGGCGGACACCCGATGGCGGCCGGCGCGCGCGTGCAAGGAACACTCGAGCAGGTGAAACAGGACTTTTTGAAAGTTGTTTGCGATGAGATCAGAAAGCGGGATTGACGGGGTATTGCTGGTGGACAAGGAGCCGGCCATGACATCGCACGATGTCGTGGCCATCACCCGCCGCGCCCTCGACACGAAAAAAGTCGGCCACTGCGGAACGCTCGATCCCCTTGCGACAGGGCTCCTCCTCATCACCATCGGCCGCGGCACAAAAATCCAGGATCTCCTCATGAGCGAGGATAAGGAGTATGTCGGGACTCTCGAACTCGGCAAAGCCACAGACAGCCAGGATGCCGATGGCGAGGTCACCGCGACGCTGCCGGTCCCGGAATTTTCCCGCGCCCAGCTCGACGAGGCATTCGCAAAATTTCACGGCGACTTCTACCAGACCCCGCCGATGGTCAGTGCGATCAAGAAGGACGGCGTCCCACTCTACAAGCTTGCGCGGCAGGGGAAGGAGGTCGAGCGGGAACCCCGGTTCGTCCACGTCTATGCCCACGAAATCCTGGCGGTCCGCATGCCGGAAATCGATTTCCGGGTGGTCTGCAGCAAGGGATTTTATGTCCGCACTTACGCCCATGAAATCGGGCAGGCGCTCGGCTGTGGCGCACACCTCAAAGCTCTCCGCCGGACGAAGTCCGGACGGTTCGACGTGGAGGGCGCCGTCACAATCAAGGAACTGAAGGCGGGGCCGCTGGATGCCATCGCTGCCCGCGTGCTCAGCCTGCCTGCTGTTTCCCGCCTCCGGGGGGCCTGATGAACATCCTCGACAGCATGGATGGTCTGGTATCGGTCCCCGGACCGCTCGCCATCGCCGCCGGAGTGTTTGACGGGGTGCACCACGGACACCGCGCTGTCCTGCAGGCGGCTCTGGATTCCGCACACTTGATGGAGGGCTCCGCGGTCGCCCTCACATTCGACCCGCATCCATCCAAGATCCTCCGGCCGGATCGGGCTCCCCGCCTTCTGACTTCGACCCCTCACAAGATCGCACTCATGGGGGAATTCGGAATCCGGCACGTGCTCGTCATCCGCTTCGACGAGGAATTCGCCGCTCTTGAGGCCGATGAGTTTCTGAGACGCCTAAGCGCATCCGCACGCTCGCTCCGCCGCATCTGTGTCGGGCAGGGCTGGCAGTTTGGGCACGAGCGACGCGGCGACGGAAACCTCCTCCACAAGCTCGGGCCGACACTTGGATTTGAAACGACCGAGGTCGACCCGGTTTCCATCGGCGGCTCCATGGTCAGCAGCACTCTCATCCGCAAGGCCGTCGAAGCAGGGGACCTCGATACCGCCGAGAATCTCCTTGGCCGCCGGTATTCGATCCTTGGAACCGTGCAGCACGGAGACGGTCTGGGCAGGCAGCTTGGTTTTCCCACGGCCAATCTCGCCGCCCACAACGAACAATTTCCGCCTGATGGGGTCTACGCGGTCCGCGTGCGCACCGATGGAAATTATTTTGCGGGCGTTGCGAATATCGGCATCCGTCCAACCGTTCAATCCGCTGGCGAACGCCTTCTGGAAGTTCACCTGCTCAACTTCTCTGGCGACCTTTACGGAACGGACATCGAGGTCGGATTTCTCCGCTTCCTCCGCCCGGAAATGAAATTTCCCGATCTTGAGGCGCTCCGCCGTCAAATTGCCTTGGACGCTGCGGCCGCCACGGCCTGAGCAGATATCAGGATCCCAGCGAGAAGCCGGGCCGGTAATCGCATTGCACCAGCTTGTCGGCCCCGGGATCGCCGATGATTTTTTCCGTCGCAGGATCCCAGTGGATCGTGCGGCCGGTTTTCATCGCGATGTAATGAAGCAGGCTCACCGTGTTCGAACGGTGACCGACCTCCACGGGAGCAACGGGATCTTTTCCGCTTCTCAGGCACTGCAAAAAATTCCCCATGTGGTTGTTGGAAGTCGCGAGTTGGGTTCCTCCCTCCGGGTTCTCCCGCAAAATATTCGGATCGCTGGCATCGAACTTCCCCCGCTTGACGCTAAGCCATCCGTCGGTTCCGATGAACTTGATCGTTCCGGTGGTGCCGTTCTTGGATTTCATCACGACGCCATTGCCATAGCGGGCGGTTCCCGAGTAGGTGGTGTGGACATTGAAGAGCCCGCGGTCCGGGAATTCCCCCTCGGCCGTGATCTCGACCGGGCCGGAGTTGAAATCGGTCCCGAGCCCCCACTGGGCGATGTCATACGTGTGTGCACCCCAGCCTGTAACCTGGCCTCGGCAGTATTTCTCGATTTGAAGCCATCCGGGACGGCTTGAGAGATTGGGGTCGTTCTGAGAATGGACGCGGTCCTCGGTATAGGGTTCGTCGGTGGTCGGCCCCATCCATGCGATGTAGTCGAGGCCCTCGGGAACCGGCATGGGAGCAGCATTTCCGACACCGGAATCCAGCGGGTTGGTCACCTCGATTTCCTTGATGGTGCCGATGCGCCCGTTACGAACGAGCCAACAGACACGGTAAAAGTGGATCGAACTGCGCTGCTGTGATCCGGTCTGAAGGACAATGCCATGGTCGCGCACGGCCTTCACCAAAGCCTGACCCTCGGGGATCGCAAACGTGAGGGGTTTTTCCAGATAGATCCCCTTGCCCGCCCGGGCGGCCTCGATCGCGACGAACGCATGGGCGTAGTCAGGAGTGGCGATGATCACTCCGTCGATGTCCTTCCTGGCCAGCAGTTCGCGGAAATCCTCGTGCATGCTGATTTCAGCGGCCTCATCCCCGTGCAATTCCCGGCCGAGCCTCTCTCCCTCGCGTTTGAGAATAGCCATGCGGGGCCGGTCCACGTCGCAGACCGCCACGATGCGCGATCCGCATTCGACCCCCCGGCCGATGGCGGCGCGCATGTCGTTGAATCCCATTCTTCCTGAACCGATGCACCCGATCCGCAGAGTGTTGCTCGGGGCCGATGCGCCGAATAGCCGGGAGGGAACAAACATCGGTGCGACTCCGGCGGCGATGATGCCACCCAGAAAACGACGACGACTCAAACGGGCGGCGGGCAAAGCAGGGGAACTCATGCAATGGAAAGGAACTACGGGCGGAACCGGTGCGCAAGCTGGAATTCGGAAGCGGAGGTTTACAGATGTCGTGGGCTTGCGCTGGGCGCAAGGTTGGTGAAATGTGGTCTCCATGGCAAAGTTACTGACTCCCGGAGATCCAGCCCCCGGGTTTTCCGCTCTGGCGGTTGGCGGGGATTATGGCGATGGACAACTCGTGAAACTCTCCGACTTCAGGGGACGAACAGTCGTGCTCTATTTCTATCCGAAGGATGACACGCCGGGATGCACGGTTCAGGCCTGCGCGCTCCGCGACCGCTATCAACATCTGAAGGATCAGAACGCGGTGGCATTCGGGATCAGCGTGGATTCCCCCGCCAGCCACAAAAAATTCATCGAAAAATACAGCCTCACGTTTCCGTTGCTGAGCGACGAATCCCATGCGCTCGTCGAAGCCTACGGGGTCTGGGTGGAGAAAAGCATGTATGGTAAAAAATACATGGGGACGGAACGCTCGACGTTCGTGATCCGCCCGGATGGGACGATCAAATCCATCTTCCGGAAAGTAAAGCCGGAGGAACACACGGAGAAGGTTCTCAGCGACCTTGCACATTTTGAACCGTGACTCCCTGCTGACGGTTTACAACCGGCTCACCGGACTCGTCGAAAAGCTGCCGGGCGGACTGCAGAAGCCGATCCTGCGTGAGCTGACCCCGATCAGGGAGCTTTTTCTGGAGCAGCGCCCGGCGCGCCTCCTTCTCGTCGGGGACGAGGCGCTGACGCCCCGGCAGGTGCTTTCCACGCTTGGGGCGGAGGGAGGTTTCGAGGCAGGCGGCAGCGACAACGGATGGCGCGCCTACCTCGCGGCCGGACGGGGGGAAGTTCAAATTCTCGACGCACGGCGGAGCGTCCCTGAGGAATTCATCGCCGCCGGCCTCACCCGCCACAGCCCGGATGTCGTCATCTTTCTCGGCAGCGGGGATTCGAGCGAGGCGGATTGGAAAAAATGTGTCGAGCGAGCGGTGGGCGTGGAAGCCCCGGTCATCGGGCTGGCGCAGGAAAGCGCGTTCCGCCTGCAGGCCAGGCTCGCCGCTGAACACGGGTTGTCCCACCGGGTGCCGAAGGTGCTTGCCACGAATGATCCGGCCTGCGACGAGGCGATCTGCGCCGCGCTGCCGCTGCCCGCGCAGTTGGAATTTGCAAGGGCCACCAATGCCAAACGCGCCCAGGCGCACATCGCAGGATCCCTGCTGAAGTCGTTCAGCGCGGTTTGCGGGGTGATCGGCGTGCAACCGATTCCGCTGGCCGACATGCCCATCCTCACAACCCTTCAGACCCTGATGGTCGGCATGATCATCCACACGACCGGACGTCCGTTCAGCGCGCGCCTCGTCGCCGAATTCCTGGGAGCCCTCGGATTCAATATCGGAGCTGGCCTCGTCCTCCGGGAGGGTGCCCGGGCGATTGTCAAAGTCATCCCGATCTGGGGGAATGCCGTGTCCGGATTTATCGCGGGCGCGGGAACCTACGCGATCGGCAAGGCCGCAATCGCCTACTTCATCGAAGAGACGCCGATCAACGAAACCCGGAAAATTTTCCGCAGGCTCCTGCCGCGGATGGGAAGAAAGAAGGTCGCCCTGCCTCCTCCGGGGGATTCGTAAAGGAAGGCTGGCTGCCAAATTTCCTGCCCGTGCTCAATCCTCACAAGAAAACAGAGGACTTCCCTTTTTTAAATAAAAGGCATACATTTGTCCCATGTCCGACACCTATACGATCAAGACAGCCCAGCAGAAGTTTTCTGCGGTGGTTCAGGAGGCCTGCGACCACCCGGTGACGATCACGAAGCAGGGGAAGGCGGTCGCCGTGCTGATGTCGATTGATCGACTGGAGGCCATTGCGGAAACGATGGAGCTTCTGGCCGATCCGAAAGCAATGACGGCGATCCGCAAGCACCGGGAAGGCCGGGCGGTCTATCATGATGCCGCTGTGTTGGATGACCTATGATGCCTGTGAGGATTCAGGAGGAGGTGCTCGGATATCTGCGAACACTTCCCCCACAACCGAGACATGCACTCCGCCTTGCAATAAAGGGTTTGGCGCGCGAACGCGGTGACATCAAACCGCTCGTTGAAGAATTGGAGGGTTTCCACCGGCTTCGGGTGGGATCACACCGGGTGATCTTTGAATTGGAAATGATCGATGGCGTCCGGACCGTCACCTGCGTGTATGCCGGACCGCGGAGATGGATCTACGAAGTTTTTCAAAGCCGCCTTCAGGAGTGACCTCCTGCTTCGCGATTGCAGCAAACCTTATTCGCCCCTGAAAACCGGAGGTCTCTTTTCGTGGAAGGCGAGGATTCCCTCCGCGTAGTCCTTGCTGTCATAGACCTGACGGCGGATTGACTGGATCAGTTCGAAGGTCTCTGCCGGGAGCGGGAGACCGCTGGAGAGCAGACGGAACTGGCGCTTGAACGAACGGATCGCGAGCGGTGAGTTTTTCCGGATCTTCGCGGCGAGCGCGGCGGTGAACGCTTCGATCTCGGCGGTGGGAACGAGGTGGTTGAGGATCCCGATGTTCAAGCTGTCCTGCGCGTTGATCGGTTCGGCGGTGAAGAACATCTCCTTCGCCTTGTTGAGCCCGAGAAGGTTGATGAAGTGGATAAGCCCGGACGGATTGTAGGGGATGCCGATTTTTGCCGGCGTCATCGCGAAGCTGGCCGTCTCGTCGCCGATCAGGATGTCGCACGAGAACGCGAGGTCACAGGCCCCGCCCCAGACGCTGCCCTGGACCATCGCGATCACGGCCCCGGGAAACTCCTGAATCCGGCGCAGGAGGGATTCGAGCGGCCCGGCGTATGGCAGAGGGTCGCGGCCCGGTTTGGGTAACTCGTTCACGTCATGTCCAGCCGACCAGACCTTTAGGCCGGCCTGCGCGCGGAGCACGACCGCAATCGCGTTCTGCTTCTCAAACTCGTCCAGCGCGACCAGCATCTCGGCCACCGCATCGGCGCTCAGGCAGTTCCTCTTCTGCGGGTTCTCAAAGGTGATCGTGCCGACGCCGTCCGAAAAGCGGGAGATAATGAGGGGCATGGACGCCATTCAATCACCGCAGCGTGTCGTTCGCAAACCAACAAAAAAGCCGCATGCCTGGAGGCATGCGGCTTTTTGTGGAATATATTAACTCTTCTGATCGAGGATCGCGGCCTTGACCTGTGCCGGGACTTCCTCGAAGTGGGACGGCTCCATCGAATACGACGAGCGGCCTTTCGAGAGCGAGCGGATCGCGGTCGCATATCCGAACATTTCGGCCAGAGGAACCTCGGCGTTGATCGTCGAGAGGTTGCCCTTGGTTTCGATGCCCATGATGCGCGCGCGTCGGCGGTTCAGGTCGCCCATGATGTCACCCTGGAACTCGTCCGGGGTGATGTTCTCGACCTTCATGACGGGCTCGAGAAGGATCGGCTTCGCCTTCTTGAGCGCGTCCTTGAGAGCGAAGATAGCCGCCATTTTGAACGCCATTTCGTTCGAGTCCACGTCGTGGTAGCTTCCGTCAATGATGTCCACATGGACGTCAATGACCGGGTAGCCCGCGACGACGCCGTTGAGGACAGCCTCGTTGAAGCCCTTGTTGACCGCCGGGATGAATTCCTTCGGAATCGTTCCGCCGACGACCTTGTTCTCGATCGTGATCCCCTTGCCGCGCTCGTTTGGAGTGACCTTGCAGATAACGTGGCCGTATTGACCGCGTCCGCCCGACTGCTTGACGAGTTTGCCTTCGCCATCGGCCGGAGCGAGAATCGTCTCCTTATAGGCGATCTGCGGCTTGCCGGAGTTGGCCTCGACCTTGAACTCGCGCAGCATGCGATCGCGGATGATTTCGAGATGAAGCTCGCCCATGCCGGCGATGATCGTCTGGCCGGTCTCCTCGTTCGTGAAGACGCGGAACGTCGGGTCTTCCTCGGCGAGGCGCTGGAGCGCGATACCCATCTTTTCCTGGTCGATTTTCGTCTTCGGCTCGACCGCCATCGAGATGACGGGGTCAGGGAAGGAAGGCGGTTCAAGGAGGATCGTGTGGTCCTCGTCACAGAGCGTGTCGCCGGTGGTGATGTTCTTGATGCCCACGATCGCGGCGATGTCGCCCGAGTAGCAGGTATCGATGTCCTCGCGCTTGTCCGCCTGGATCTGGATGAGCCGGCTGATGCGCTCGCGCTTGTTCGTGCGAGGGTTGTAAACGGTGTCGCCCTTCGAGAGCTTTCCGGAATACACGCGGAAGAAAACCAGCTTGCCGACAAATGGATCGCTCCAGAGCTTGAAAGCGAGCGAGCAGAAGTTCGCATTGTCGTCCGCGACCGCCAGGATCGTCTCCGACACGTTGTCCGGGTTCAGCCCCTTGGCTGGCTCGATGTCGAGCGGGCCCGGCAGATAGTCGATAACGGCGTCAACGAGATATTGGACGCCCTTGTTTTTAAATGCGGAACCGCCGACGACGGGGACGAATTTGTTCGCGATCGTCTGGCGCCGGATCGCCGCCTTGAGGGCTTCCTTGCTGATCGGCTTTTCTTCGAGGAAAAGCATGCCGACTTCCTCGTCGAGATCACACATCTGGGCGATGAGATCGTCGTAGGCTTTTTCCGCGGAGGCTTTCAACTCGGCGGGGATTTCCTGAACCTCGTAGGTCGATCCCATCACATCGTTGTCGAGATAGATAACCGCCTTCTGGTTGATGATGTCGAGCTGCCCCTTGAGGTAGTCCTCACGGCCGAGGGGGATCAGGATCGGCCAGGCGTTCGCACCGAGCTTCGTGCGCATGCTGTGGACGGCGGCATCAAAGTCGGCACCTGTCCGGTCCATCTTGTTGACGAACGCGATCCGGGGCACCCCGTATTTTGTGGCCTGCCGCCAGACGGTCTCGGACTGCGG
>Ga0247840_10012441_pt1 | contig 10084 bp, 6 predicted proteins | sample LaCruzMarch2015__FD_192404 | JGI IMG/M metagenome (GOLD analysis project Ga0247840, IMG submission 192404) | Freshwater microbial communities from meromictic Lake La Cruz, Castile-La Mancha, Spain - LaCruzMarch2015_17m | ecosystem: Environmental > Aquatic > Freshwater > Lake | place: Spain...
CCTGCTACACCATCGGTCAGCGGGGGGGGCTGCGCGTGAGCTCTCCGGCGCCACTTTATGTGTTGGCGATCGACGCGCCCCGGAACCGCCTCGTCGTGGGCGGGAAGGCTGATCTCCGGGCGAGCGGTCTTGTTGCGGGAGAGCTAAACCGCCTGGTGGATGCCTTCCCCGAGGAGGCGTTGGCGAAGATTCGTTATGCTCACAGGGCAGCGCGCTGCCGGATTTTTGAAGGAAGTGACGGCCGCCTCACGGTCCGGTTCGCGGAACCCCAAGAGGCGATTGCACCAGGACAATCCGTTGTTCTCTACGACGGAGAGACCGTTCTGGGCGGCGGGATTATTCAGGAGGTATTATAAAATGGAGATTGTTGAAAAAATAGGGCGGCTGAAAAAAGAGCGCAAGGCGGTCATCCTCGCCCACAACTATCAGATCCCCGAGGTTCAGGATATTGCCGACTTTGTCGGAGACTCGCTGGAGCTGAGCATCAGGGCTTCGCAGACGGATGCGGAGGTGATCGTCTTCTGCGGGGTGCACTTCATGGCAGAGACGGCGAAGATCCTCTCGCCGGAAAAAACCGTGCTGCTGCCGGACAAGCAGTCCGGCTGTCCGATGGCGGACATGATCACGGCGGAGCAACTACGCGCTCTGAAGGCGGAACATCCGCGGGCGAAAGTTCTCTGCTACGTCAACACCTCGGCCGAAGTCAAGGCGGAGTGCGACCTCTGCTGCACGTCGGCAAACGCCGTCCGGATGGTCGAAGAGGTCTTGAAGGAGGCCGAGGAGATCATCTTTGTTCCAGACCGCTACCTGGCCGCCTTCGTGGCGGAGCAGACCGGCCGCACCTTTATTGTCTGGCAGGGATTCTGCCCCACCCACGCCCAGATTCTGCCGGAACATATCCATGCCGCACGGGCCCTTCATCCCGGGGCGGTTGTGATGGTCCATCCGGAATGCCGGCCGGACGTGGCGGCGCTTGCGGATCGGGTAATTTCCACAGGCGGGATGAGCCGCTATGCGCGGGAATCGAGGGTGCGCGATATTATTGTCGGGACAGAACCCGGAATCATCCACCGCCTCAAGAAAGAGAATCCGGACAAGATTTTCCATCCGATTTCCGACTCCGTCGTCTGCCCGAACATGAAGCGGACCACCCTGGAGAAGATCCTCTGGTCTCTAGAGGATATGACACATAGAATCGAGGTGCCGGAAGAGACCGCATCGCGGGCAAGGCGCTGCATCGAGACGATGCTGAACGTCGGACGATAGGGGAGGGGAGGATGGAGCCCACAAAAAATGTCGAGGCGCTGCATATCGGCCATGAGACCGTTGAATTCCGGACCGAACCGACGGCCCGGGAATTTCCGCTGACGATCATGCTCAACGGCGAGCAACTGGTCACGGTCCTCTGTTCCCCCTGTGATCTGGAGGCGCTGGCTGTCGGCTTCCTCTATTCCGAAGGGATGATCCGGGCGAAAGAGGAGATCATCGGGATGTCGCTCGATGGAGAGCTGGGGATCGTCCGGATCCGGACGGCGGAAGACAAGACCCAGGATGGGAAACTCTTCATGAAGCGGGTTTTGACCACCGGCTGCGGCCGGGGTATGGCCTTCTACAGTTTTGCCGATATAGACCGCAAGAATAAAGTTCTCTCCGATATGCGGGTAACCCCGGCGGAGGTGCTGGCGCTGAGCAAGCGCTTTCAGGGCTCTTCCGAAATTTACCGGACCACGCATGGGGTCCACAGCGCGGCCCTCTGTGACACCCGGGAGATCCTGGTCTTCGCGGAAGACATTGGGAGGCACAATGCAGTTGACAAGGTTATCGGCCGCTGTCTGCGGGAGGAGATTCCGGTTGCCGGCCGGATGCTGATGACAAGCGGGCGGATCTCTTCGGAGATCCTCTTCAAGACTGCGGGCAGCAATATTCCCGTGCTGATCTCCAAATCCGCCCCGACAGACATGGGCGTCGAACTTGCGCGGGAGCTGGGAATCACGCTGATCGCTTTTGTCCGCGGGGGCGGAATGAATGTCTATGCGGGCGAAGAGCGGATCGACCTTAAAACATAGTGCTGAGTATTTTTTGTCATCCCCGAATTCTCTTATCGAGGATATGGTTTACTCAGCACTCAGCATTTTTTCTGAAGAGGCATCATGGCAAACGGGGATAAAAAAAAGTGGGTCACGGTAACCGAAAAAACGATGGATGATGATTTCTCCGGGCTCGTGGAGTCGCTCTGCTCACCGAAAAATGGCGCGGCTGCGGGGATGAGAAAGCGATGGCAGGAGCAGGCGCTGCCTTCCCGGCAGGTGATCGGCGAGATCGTCGAGGCGCTCCGCTCCATCCTTTTCCCGGGTTATTTCGGTTTTTCCGAACTCAAGTCGGAGAGCCTCCGGTATCATGTCGGCTCGACACTGGACCACGTCCGGCGCGATCTTCAGGAACAGATCAAACGCGGCCTCTGCTTCTCCTGTGATGAGGGACCGGAATGTCTTCCCTTCTGTGACAAGAAGGCCCGCGAGTTGACCGGCGCGTTTCTCAGGGGGTTGCCGGGGGTGCAGAAACGGCTCGCGCTGGATGTCAGGGCTGCCTATGAAGGAGATCCGGCGGCGGCGAATCCGGACGAGGTTATCTTCTGTTATCCAGGGCTTGCGGCGGTCACGAACTACCGCCTGGCCCACGAACTGCGTCTGCTGGCTGTGCCGATCATCCCGAGGATGATCACCGAGGCGGCGCACAGCGCGACGGGCATCGATATTCACCCCGGGGCGGTCATCGGGGAGAGTTTTTTTATCGATCACGGAACGGGAATTGTTATCGGGGAGACCTGCATCATCGGCAACCGCGTCCGCATCTACCAGGGGGTGACCCTCGGGGCGAAGAGTTTTCAACTGGATGAGGAAGGCAACGCGGTTCGGGGGATCGAACGGCATCCGATTGTTGAGGACGATGTGACCATCTACTCCGGCGCGACGATCCTCGGCCGGGTGACGATTGGCTGCGGCTCGGTGATTGGCGGCAATGTCTGGCTCGTCCACAGCGTGCCGCCGGGAAGCCGTATCACCCAGGCCCAGAGTCGCGCGGATGAGTTCGAACGGGGAGCGGGGATCTGACCAAATCAGCATCCAGGTAAAGAGCGCATCAATCCCTGAATTCGAACATCACTTTCTCATAAGGTTCGAACATCATCTTGTACATATCCATCGCATAGCGGTCGGTCATGCCTGCGATATAGTCGGCGATCACACGCCGCCGCTCTGCCTTGCCCGTTTCTGCTTCAAATCTCGCCTTGAAAATGGGCGGCAGCATCTTGGGGTTCTTTTCCAGATGAGCGAATATCCGGGAGAGAATAAGCTTGCCTTTTTCGTTCATGATGCAGACTTGGGGTTTTCTGTAAACATGTTCAAAAAGGTAGCTCTTGATTTTTTCGAAATCCCGCCACTCATCGTCGGGCATGGAAACGATATCCATATCCATCTGGCGCGCATCCTCCACAGCGCCGATATGATATGCCGCCAAATTCTTCATGGTCTGTTCAATGACCAGGACATTGGCCTCTTCGATAAGGGTCCGCACCAGGAGACGGGACTGAAGGACCGTGTCCGAAGCATTGAAATCGTGATGTTTTGAGCATTTCGCCAGAATTCTGTCAATCAGGGGATTCCCCATCCCCCGGATCTCTTCCACGGTCAGATATCCGGCGTTGAGGGCATCCTCCAGATCATGGGCGCAGTAGGCGAGCGGATCGGCCATATTGACAGTCTGTGTTTCCAGGGAAGGTCTTGCATACCTCGAAAATTCAGGAATGGGCGCCGGGTGGTCGTGTGTGGTTCGGTGGAGCGCAATTCCTTCGCGCGTTTCATAGCAGAGATTCAGCCCGTCGTACAGGGCATACCGCTTCTCAAGATGGTCCACGATCCTCAAGCTCTGGAGATTGTGCTCAAAACCACCATCGTCTTTCAGAATTTCGCCGAGCGTTTCCTCCCCCGCATGCCCGAAAGGGGTGTGGCCAAGGTCGTGGGCATAGGAAATGGCCTCGCACAGATCTTCGTTTAAGCGGAGGCACCGGGAAAAAGTTCTCGCATGCTGAGCAACTTCAAGGGTATGCGTCAGCCTTGTCCGGTAGAAATCCCCTTCGCTGATGAGGAAGACCTGGGTTTTGTATTGAAGATCCCTGAACGCTTTCGAATAGAGAATCCTGTCGCGGTCCCGCTGAAAGCAGCTTCTGTAATCGTCCGGCTCGTCCCCGTGAAGCGTCCGGCCAAGCGATTGAGAGCTTCTGGTCGCATAGGAAGCAAGCGATTGTTCTTCTATCGATTCGAGTCGTTCGCGAGTGGTCATGGTCTTTTGCATGATAAGTTCCTCCGAAGCTCAATTTCGTTCGATTATGGTTTAGGGGCCGTTTTATGTCAATTGGAAAAGCGGTCTGCAAAAAAACACCCGATACAAGAAGCGGTACACAAGATGCGCGCCGGAGCCTCCCGGTCATGCCATTTCTTCCTTCCTTTCCACCATATATTGTGGTGTTCCCCCGCCTTCCCCACAGCGGCTTGTATTTTTTCTTTACAAAGCGATTTTCTTCTGATAGGATCTGCCAAAATTTCGCTATCCATTGGATTTAAAAGAAGATGAGACTCAAGAAGCTGGAAATCGCTGGGTTTAAGTCTTTCCGTGAGAAGGTTGTCGTCGATTTCGCCCCTGGGATCAGCGGCATCGTCGGCCCCAACGGCTGCGGCAAGAGCAACATCGCCGACTCCATCCGCTGGGTCATGGGCGAGCAGCGGGTAAAGACCCTCCGCGGGAAGAAGATGGATGACGTGATCTTCAACGGCTCGGAAGAGGCTGCCCCGGTCGGGATGGCCGAGGTCTCCATGATTCTCACGGCGGATGGGCAGCAGTTCCCCGGCAATTACGCGGAATGCAGCGAGATGATGATCACCCGCCGCCTCTTTCGCGATGGGGAGAGCGAATACACGATCAACAAGATTCCGTGCCGCCTGCTGGACGTCCGGGAGTTCTTCATGGGCACGGGAATCGGCGCCCGAACCTACTCCCTTGTCGAGCAGAACAGCGTCGCCTCCCTTGTCGAAGCAAAGCCGGAAGACCGGAGGCAGTTTATCGAAGAGGCGGCCGGCATCTCCAAATACAAGAGCCGGAAAGAGTCCGCAGTCCGAAAGATGGAGGCGACCCGGGAGAACATGGTTCGCCTGAACGACATCCTCCGCGAAGTGAAGACCCAGCTCAACACGATCTCCCGCCAGGCGAAGAGGGCAGAGCAGTACAAGACCTTGAAGCAGTCCATCAAAGAGGCCGAGCTGACCGTTGCCCTTCAGACCTGTGCCGACCTGTCCAGCGGCCGTGCCTCCCGGGAAGCGGAGAAGCAGGTGCTCCAAAACCGGGAGACGGAGGTTCGGACGCGCCTGCAGGGCATCGAAGCCGCCCTGGAAAAACTGAAGGCGGAGGTCCTCGAAAACGAAGGCCTGATTTCGGCCCATCAGGAAAAACGCTACGGCACGAAAAACACTATCAATATCAAAGAACAGGGGATCGAATTCTCCAAACGGAAAATTGCCGATCTTACCGCGAGGCGAGCGAAGGACCTCGCGGAAGGCGAGGCTCTGAAACGGCGCGAAGGCGAGACCGACGGCGAAATCGCCTCCCTCCGGGCTGCCGAGACCGAGGCGGAGGGGAGAGTCGGGACGCTCCAGAAGGAGGTCGCCGAAGGGGCGCAAGCCCTCGAAGAACTCCGGCGGATGGACCGGACATGCAGGCAGGCGCTGGAGGAAAAGAAGGTCCGTTACATCGATATCGTCACCGAAAAGGCCAAGCTGAAAAACATGGTCGTCGGACTTGCCCGGATGGTCGAAGATTTCGGAAACCGGGAGGCGCGGGAGGTCCGGGAGATCGAGGAAACCGGGAAGCGGTCGGCGGAGCTCCGCCGCACGCTGGAAAACCTCCGCTCCGGGCTTGCCGTCGATGAGGGAGGTCTTGCGGATCTCGGACAGAAGCGGGAAGAGATCGTTGACGAGTTGGAAAGCGCCCGCGGGGAACTGGCAGAGGCCGAGGAAAAGATCGCCAAACTCCGCGAAGAGAACAGCCGGAAAACGGCGAGACTCGCCTCGCTCACAGAGTTCGAGGAGAGCTACGCCGGATGCAACGAGGGGGTCAAGTCCCTGATGACCGGCGGCAATGGGTCCGGCCGCCCGGGTCTCTCCCGCGAGCTCTTCATGGGCCTCGTCGCCGACCACATCCGCGTTCCCCGAGAGTATGAAACGGCCGTCGAGGCGGTCCTCGGCGAGAAGCTCCAGTACGTCGTGGTGAAGAATCAGACGGATGGCGCCCGGGCGATCGACTACCTGAAAAGCGCCTCCCTCGGCCGGGGAAGCTTCGTCCCTCTTGAGGTCCGGTCCCACACCTCCAGCGCGTCCGGCGCCTCACTCGCAGAGTACGAACATCTCCGGGAGGCGGTCCCGCTGATTGAACGGATCACGGTCCGGGAGGATTGCCGGGCGATCGTCAACGAACTGCTGGGTGACGTCCTTCTCATCCCCAACCTCGGAAGCGGCATCTCCCTCTGGCGGCAGAACGGTTTCTGCGGCACCTTTGTTACCCCGGATGGGGACATCATCAGCCCGAGCGGCATCCTGACAGGCGGGAGCGGCAACGGCAGCGACCGGAGCCTGTTGCGCAACCGGCGTGAAATCGCCGAGCTTACCGAAGAGGTTGCAAAGCTCCAGGCCGACCTCCAGGAGGAGCAGGAAGGCCGGAAAAAAGCCACCACCCTGATCGCCCAGTGGGACGAGGAACTCCTGCGGCTCCGTTCCCAGGTTCACCTCACGGAACTTCGGATCAACGGCCTTCGAAAGGACGTCGAACGGTACGATGGCGAATTGCGCCAGGTCGGAGAGCGGCTCAAGGCGCTCAATTTCAATCGGGAAAACCTCGCAGCGGAAGCCGCCGAAGCCCGGGGGAAGATTACTCGGCACGAAGCGGAGATGAAGGTCACCGAAGACAAAGAGGCGGCGCTTAACGGGGCGATGGCCGAAGACCGGGAGCGGGGAGATGCGCTCCGGGCCGATCTCGAAGAGCGGGAGCACACCCTTACCGAGCGGAAGATACGCCTGGCCTCTCTCGAAGAAAAACGGGAGGCCGACCGGAGGACACTGGCCCGTTTGGAAGACTCGCTTGTTGACCACTCCCGCGAGATCGCAGCCCGGACGGCCGACGCGGAAACCTGTCAACGCGAAGCGCAGGCGCTTACCATGCAGATCGCCGACGAGGAAGAGGCGCTCAAAGATCTCTACGCTGAATGCGAAACCATAGAGAAAACCCTCTCCGAAAAGCGGGACGCCCAGCAGGAAAAGGAGGCTCTCCTCCGCACGCGGGAGGCGGAGATTCGGGAGATCAAGAAGGTTCTAGAGGGACAGCTCCGCGAGGGGACAGAACTGGAGGTCGCCGTCAGGGAGATCGCGTTGCAGTTGGAGAACCTCCAGAGAAACATCCAGGAGAAGTACGGTGTTGACCTCATTCAGCTCCTCCCGGAATTCCATCCACTCGAAGAGGAGGCTGTGGCGGCGCTCGCCGACCGGCTTGAAAAGGACCGGCAGGCCGTTGATATTTTCGGCGAGGTCAACCTCCTTGCACTTTCCGAGCACGAGGAGCTCAAGACGCGCTTCGAGTTTCTTACCAGCCAGATCGCCGACCTGAATACCTCTCTGGATACGCTCCAGAAGACGATCTCCCGGATTAACACCGTCTCCCGGCAGCGGTTCGCCGAAACCTTCGCGGGCGTGAACCAGTGCTTCCAGCAGGTCTTTTCCCGCCTCTTCCCCGGCGGCCGGGCCGAGCTCAGCCTGACCGACGAGAACGACCTCCTCGAAACAGGGGTGGACATCGAGATTCGGATCCCCGGGAAACGGACACAGAGCGTCACGCTCCTTTCCGGCGGCGAGAAGTCCCTGTCGGCGATCGCGCTGATCTTTTCGATCCTCCTCTACCGCCCCGTACCCTTCGTTCTGCTGGACGAGGTGGACGCGGCACTCGACGATACGAACATCGGGCTCTTCAATCGACTGGTGAAGGATACCGCGACCCAATCCCAGATCCTGATGATCACCCACAACAAAAAATCGATGCAAATCGCGGACAGCCTTTACGGCGTCACGATCCTGAAGCAGGGTGTCTCCACCCTGGTATCCGTGAGTCTCAACTGAGTTCTCCTTTCTTTCTTTACATTTGTTAGCAAAAAGCATTATAACCGCCACCGCACCGGCACGCATGTCCCGTTTGAACTGAGCAGAGCCGGTGCAATCCCATTTCAGGAACGGATGCATGGAAGAAGAAAACGGCAAAAGGGGATTTTTCGACCGACTGAAGTCGGGGCTTGCCAAAACCCGAAAGCTCCTCCTGACGGACGTAGACGATATCCTCCTTGGAAGCAAAGAGATCGACCAGGCGCTCTTCGACGAGCTGGAAGAGGCGCTGATCGTGGCGGATGTGGGGCCGGCCTTCACCGCTGAACTTATCGAATCATTGAGGGGCAAGGTGAAGCGCAAGGAGCTCGCCAATCCGGAAGTCCTCAAAAAGGTTCTCCGGGAGACGATGCAGGCGATTCTGCTCCGAAACGAGGCGTCGCTGATGATCCCGACAGACAAGATCTACACGATCATGGTTGTCGGGGTAAACGGTACGGGGAAGACCACGACCATCGGCAAACTCGCCCGTAACCTGAAGGAGGAAGGCCACGCGGTAACGCTCGTTGCCGCTGACACTTTCAGGGCGGCGGCCATCGAGCAGTTGGAGGTCTGGGCAAAACGGGTGAATGTCCCGCTGATCCGGCAAGCTGCCAACGCCGACCCCGCTGCCGTTGTCTTTGATGCAATCCGCGCAGCCAAGGCCGGATCTCCGGGTGTGGTCATCATCGACACGGCAGGTCGCCTCCACACGAAAGTAAACCTGATGGAAGAGCTGAAGAAAATGAAGCGGATCATGGTGCGCGAACTGCCCGGCGCGCCGGATGAGGTTCTGCTCGTCCTTGATGCGACGACCGGCCAGAACGCGATCGCCCAGGCGAAAATGTTTCAGGACGAAATCGGCGTCACGGGCCTCATTCTGACGAAGCTGGATGGAACCGCAAAGGGAGGTGTCGTTGTCCGAATTGCAAAAGAGCTCGGGATTCCGCTCCGATACATCGGCGTTGGAGAACAGGTGGACGACCTTCGCACCTTTCGGGCCGAGGAGTTCGTTGAGGCCCTCTTCGAGCCGAACGACCGCTGAGGAGACCAAACAGATTTTTTCTCGTCATGAAACTGGGATGCCGAATTGATTCAGACATCATCAGGCCTCCGTATTCCAGATATGTCGCCAGAGGGATCGGATATTGACACCCAACGCAAAGCGTGTTAGACGACTTCTCCAATCAGATTGCCCCTGTAGCTCAGACGGATAGAGCGACGGATTCCTAATCCGCAGGCCCCGCGTTCGAATCGCGGCAGGGGCACCAAATAAAAACAGATGGTTAGGCTATAACGGCTTGATCTTCCGCTTCTTCATATAATCATTTTATCCCGCTATAGTCCCGCTTTTTTAATTTCTCCGGTTCATTATTGCTTTTGGGGGTAATCCTGATAGCTACCCCCCAGACAGCCTGACCGTGAATACTTCTTCATCCTGCCGGGCGCGGCCTATCACGCAGATCCAAGCGTGCCCCCGGCCCCGAAATCTGCTGCGCCCCATATCTTGTTGATGCATTTTTCAACCTGCTATCGCTTCCACTCCTGTGTCCGTCCCGCAAGCCAAGCACCTGCCGCGATCAATACAGCGCCAAAGAGAAGTCCCGGTCCCATCGCCTCGCGGAAAAGGAGACCGATCAGCAACGTGGACCCGATGGGGATGAAATAAGCCAGCGTGCTGATCAACGGTACATTGCCGCGCTTCACTCCGATCTCCCACCAGTGGTAGCCAAGCCCTACCGGCCCGATCCCGCCGAAGAGAATCCAGAAAATCGCCTCCGCGCCAATCGGTGGCAGATTTTGCCACTCCCCCCGGATGGCTGCGGCTAAAGCGGCCATCAGCGCACAGATGGTGA
>Ga0247840_10012442_pt1 | contig 10084 bp, 9 predicted proteins | sample LaCruzMarch2015__FD_192404 | JGI IMG/M metagenome (GOLD analysis project Ga0247840, IMG submission 192404) | Freshwater microbial communities from meromictic Lake La Cruz, Castile-La Mancha, Spain - LaCruzMarch2015_17m | ecosystem: Environmental > Aquatic > Freshwater > Lake | place: Spain...
GGGCGATATCGCCCACCACCGTCATTGCCCCGTTGAGCGACCGACGCCCCACCATACGTAACTGCAGCGGAGTTAAGTCCTGCACTTCGTCAACCACGATGTGGCCGTAGGTTTCAATTTCATCGGCTTCTTCAATGACACCACCTTTGCGCGGCCTGGGGCCAAGTATGTGTCGTGCTTCGTCAAGCAGTGCCACGTCGGCATCACTGAACTTGGCAGCGCCCAATTCTGCAGCCCGAGGACGATACAGCGACTCGATCTCAGCATCTGACAACAGGTTGCGACCTGCCGACTTGAGCAATGCCTTTGAACCGAAAAGGTCGTGCAACAATTCGGCTGCTGACAACGCCGGCCAGATGCGAAACACCAGCGAGCGAAACTCGGGGATTTCGCGCAGTCGCGCTCGCGCAGTGGTCAAAGTGTGTTCTTCATCGCGCATCATCGGCATGAGCATCGACACCAACTCGCCTTCGACTGCGCGACACAATTCGTTGTGTCGCCGACTGCGACGCGCTGCTTCTTTCACCACACGCGCGGTATCGCCTGGTTGCAAACGCAGGTATCCGCCGCCGTACGGCAACTCAAACGCTTCTTTGAGTGCTCGTTGCCGGTCGCGCACTGCTCGTTGCAAAACTTCGACCATGCGCAAGTCGCCTTTTGTGCGGCGCGCCAATGGCGTATCGACTGCGCCATAGTGAACATCGCTGACGAGATCTCCGAGCACCGCTTCGCGCACGCCGGATTCGCCCAACGACGGCAAAACCCGTTCGATGTAACGCAAGAACACTCGGTTGGGCCCGATGACCAATACACCTTGGTCGGCGAGTGGAAATCGAAATGTGTACAACAAATATGCAGCACGATGCAATGCAACGACGGTCTTGCCGGTGCCCGGCCCACCCTGCACCACCAACACGCCCTTGTTTGGTGCTCGAATGATGACGTCTTGTTCTGACTGAATCGTGGCGACGATGTCGCCCAACTGGCCACTGCGGCCTTTGCTGAGTGCTGCGAGCAAGGTGCTTTGGCCGCGCAACTGTGGTGTGTCAAGGCCGTCGTCGCGCCCGATGCCAAGTCGGTTGGCGCCAAAGAGCTCGTCTTCGATGGCCACGAGTTGTCGGCTTTCCATCATGAAGTGTCGACGGCGCACGAGTTGCATAGTTTCGCGACCCGTCGCCCGATAAAACGGTTCGGCAACCGGTGCGCGCCAATCGACAATTAACTGGTTGCTGTCCGCATCCGCCACCGCCAGCCGACCGATGTGAAAAGCCTCGGGGTTGCCGCCACCATCGGGAGTGCGGTCGATGCGGCCAAATGCCAAAGCAGCATCACCGATGTCAAGCCCGTTGAGCATTTGCACCAATTTTTCGTCAAAGTAATTGCGCTCATAGCGCTCTTGAAAGGTGCCGCCGCGCTGCCCCTCGGTCAGGTTGCGCACGGCCAAGGCCCGTTCCCGCACGTCAACCAGGGCCCGATAGGCGCGGTCAATGTGCGCTTGTTCGTCGGCGAGATCGGGGTGGTTGGACTGGTCAGTCATTTTTTGGGTTTATGAATGCTACCGAAAGAAAATCAACGCACGATTACGCAGCCCGGGGCACACATCTGACAAAGTCATGATTGGTTCCACATTGGTAGTCAAGCGTGACAAGACATATTCGCTACGACAAACAAGGAGCCATGAATGTCGCACCACCGACGACTAGGTGTTTATGCGTGTGCGTACGTGTGCGTTGCGGTGGTGCTGGCCACTGGATGTGCAGCCCCAACCGAACTAAGTTTCGACTCGGCACCAGCTGTATCACAGGCTGTACTTCTCCCGCCCGATAATCTTGCAGCACCCGCTGCTGACGTGGTTGCTCGCCCCGCACAGCCCGGCGACTCCGCACAGCCCAGCGACTCCACCCCGCAGGCTGTCGAGCAATCATTTACCGCATTGCTGGCGCAGTGGGTCGGGTGTTTTCAACGCCCCGTGCGCTGCGACATCACCCGCTTCACCGCCCCCGACTCACCCGAGCGCACACGGCTTAGTGAAGCACTGGCTTTTTATGCCAACGAGCAACTACGTACCAAACCCGACGAGGGCCGTTTGGAGTGGTCGCTTGAGGCACTCACATTTACATCGAGTGATCGCGTACGGCTCACCACATGCGAGTACGACACACGTATTTATTTTGACGCCAGTATGGCCGACACCGAACTTGGTGACATCATTTTTGATTCCACAATCTGGACACGCCGAGTGGAATGGACTCTGGCCAATGTGAACGAGTCTTGGCAACTGTGGTCGCGACGAATCGAGCGTCGCTCGCCCGCCGTGCGGTTTTGTGCGCCATGAGCATTCGCTGGTGTGTTCCACGCCCCTTTGCGGCTGCCACGCTGGCTGTCACAGTCTGGCTGACCATTTTTTTACTGCACGCCACACCGGCCAACGCCGCCGAAGCAGGCATCGACGGCGAACACATCTACGCCGGAATTTCTTACGAGGGTGACACATCACTTGATCGCTGCGAATGGGTGTTGCCAGAAAGCATGTACCAACTTGGTGTGCGAGCAGGCCTGACCATTCGATATTGGAACGGCATCACTTGGACGCTGTACAACTGCGAACGCAATGGCGAATCTCGCCTGGTATGGCTGCCCGATATTTCGGTAGAAACCGCAGCCGAGTCAACACGAGACGTGGTGCGCGACCGCGTGCCCCAGTTGCTGCACTACTTTTCTCCGGCACCCCACAAGGGAATCGTCAAAACCCCCACGTGGTTTTGGGTGCACCCTGCGTTGTGGCGACCCGTGTCGGTCACGGCACGGGTGCCCACGCCGCGAGGAATAGTCACCATGACCACCACGGCCACACCCTCATCGCTCGAATTCCACCCCGGTGACGGCATAGGCGACGTGGCCGACTGCGATGGCCCGGGCTTGTCGTGGTCGCCGTTGCTGCCAAGCTTCGTTGAGTCTGACTGCACCTATGAATACGCCATTCCGTCGGCCCAACAGCAAGGGGGCGTCTTTCGTGCTCGGCTCGACGTGGTCTGGTCGATTACCTGGCGTACCAACGTTGGGGGGTCTGGGCGCCTACCGGATCTGCGGCTTGGCGCCCCCTATGGCATTCGGGTGCGCGAGTTACAAGCGGTAATTTTGCGCTAGCACAAAATTGTTCGCCTGGGCTAGGAAACCGCCAAGTGCGTCAGTAGTCTGGCCATAAGACATATCGATCGATGTGTCAATAGCAAACAACGAAATGAGTGGTTATGGCAACAGGTACCGTGAAGTTCTTCAATGATGAAAAGGGTTTTGGATTCATCTCTCGCGATGGCGATTCAGATGTGTTCGTTCACTTCTCCAACATCGAAGGCACCGGGCGCAAGTCGCTCCAGGCTGGCCAACAAGTCGAGTTCGAACTCGGCGAAGGTCGCAAGGGCGTCGAAGCCAACAACGTCAAAGTCATCGGCTGACTTTCCACGGGGCTTTCCCCATCTGTCCCGATGTGATTCGAACTGATTCGAATTGATTCAAGGGGTCAATCAGCTATGCCCATGAACTTGGCCCGCGATCAAATTATTGTCGAGCGGCGTTACATCGCCGTATTCGCCACCATTAGTGACCAGTCATTAGGTGCGCTTGCCCAGGCTCTGCCCGAAGCGTTGCGCGACCCCTTCGCACGCGCTGTTGGATTGCGCCGTGGTGCATTTGACGAAGCCAACACGCTGGCTACGAACGTTCGCACCGGAATGGTGGCTCGCAAAGCCATCATCGACGCTGGCGTGCTGTTGAGCGAACCGTGCACCGAATATTTCGTTGACACCCTCGGTGACGCCAGCGACGACCCGTCGTTCGAAGACCTACAGGCAGTGATTCCGGCAGCGATCGACAAGTTCACCCTCGATGCGGTGCGGCTCATGGCTGTGCAGTATTCAGCCGCGCTCGGTGGATTTCGGCGCTTGGTCACCGAAGACGACCGCTTCAAAATACCCGCCGGTGAAGTAGCTATGCCCACGCAAGCGAATGCGGCCGAGCAAGCAGCGAAGCGTGCCGCACGGCGCGAGCGCCGGCAACAAAAGCGCTAAATCGCGTCTCGACGCACCACCAGGTCTCGACGCTAAATCGCGTCTCGACGCACCACCAGGTCTCGACGCTAAATCGCGTCTCGACCTTCTTCCCCGGTGCGGATGCGTATGACTCGTGAGACTTCAGTGATCCATACTTTGCCGTCGCCGATCTTGCCGGTGCCAGCACTCTTCACGATCACTTCCACCACTTGGTCAGCGACAGCATCGTCGACGACCAACTCCAATCGCACCTTGGGGATGAAATCAACTTTGTATTCAGCGCCACGGTACGTCTCCACATGACCGCCTTGGCGACCAAAGCCGCGCACCTCCGTCACCGTAATGCCGGTGACGTTGGCTGCTTTCAAGGCATCTTTCACCTCGTCGAGTTTGAATGGCTTGATAATTGCAGTAATGAGTTTCATGATGTTGGTCTCCTATCGGTTCTGGTGAATTAGTCGTGATATGCGGTTTCAGAGTGCAATGCAAGGTCCAGGCCAGTGAGTTCGGCTTGTTCTTCGGCTCGAACCCCGACCGTAGCGGCCAACACTTTCATGATCACCCACGTGAGGACGAACGACCACACGATGGCAACCCCGTTCGCCAACGCCTGTTCGATCAGCAAGTCTGCCGACCCGCCGTAAAAAATTCCCTCCCTGAAGCTTCCCTCGAAAAACGACGGGTTCGCGAAGAATCCGATGAGAAGTGAACCAACGAGACCACCAACGAAGTGGACTCCCACCACGTCAAGAGCATCGTCATACCCAAGTTTGGTCTTGAGGCGGACCGCATAGCAACACACGGCACCGGCGATTGCTCCGATTGCCAGTGGTGCACCACCCGACACATAGCCAGCGGCTGGTGTTATGGCGACTAATCCAGCAACGATGCCAGAAGCAGCTCCAAGATTTGATGGACGACCATCTCGCATCCACTCCACGAGGATCCATGCAAGTCCCGCAGCGGCACCTGCCAGGAAAGTGTTCATGAACGCCTGGGCCGCTTGTCCATTTGCGGCCAACGCTGAACCAGCGTTGAAGCCGAACCAGCCGAACCACAGGATTCCGGTGCCGATCATGACGAGTGGCATCGAATGCGGAGGCGCAGGATCAACCCTGCGCTTGCCGAGGACTAGCACCGCCGCAAGTGCTGCGATTCCTGCGTTCACGTGAATTGCAGTACCCCCCGCGAAGTCGAGCGATCCGCGCTGTCCAAGCCATCCGCCGTACACCCACTTGAACACAGGCACGTACACGATGAAGAGCCAGAGCGGTACGAAGATTGCCCATGCGCTGAACTTCATTCGTCCCGCAACAGCGCCAGAGATGAGAGCAGGCGTGATCGCAGCAAACATTCCCAGGAATGCAATCGTCGCCAAGGTTCCACCGTCACCAGCTGCAGTGATGTCGCTCAACAGGAACGAATCAAAACTTCCGATGAAGTCATTGTCGAACGGCACTTGTGCGAGCGAGTAGCCGAGCACCATCCACAGCACTGGCACTGCCAAGATGCAGTAGAAGTTCATCAGGAGCATGTTGAGAACGTTGCGACGTCGATCCATGCCCCCATAGAAAAACGCCAAGCCCGGTGTCATAAACAACACGAGAGCTGACGAAATCAATACCCAAACAAGACCTGCACTGTCCATTACATTCCCCTTTTTCGGTGTTTTGTTGTGAGGTGTAGGGACGACGCTGGCCCTTGCCAAATTCAAAGTACATCATCCTTGTTTCTTATCTATGTGGCGTATGTTTCCAGAATGTTTTCTTTCAGCTCCCTGACGGAAAGTTAAAGTAGGCTCGCAGTATGACTGCTGAAAAGACCAAGGCGTATCTCGACGACCGCAAGCACGTATTTCACTCCTGGTCGGCCCAAGCGCTGATTGACCCCGTTGATGTGGTCAAGTCGCAGGGTTCGTACTTCTGGGACTCCAACGGCAAGAAGTTCTTGGACTTCTCTAGCCAGTTGGTCAACGTCAACATCGGCCACCAACACCCGAAACTGGTCAAGGCCATTCAGGAATATGCCTCCCAGATGTGCACGATTGCCCCATTTCACGCCAACGAGATGCGTTCCGAAGCCGCCCGACTGATCGCCGAGGTGGCCCCAGGTGATTTAGACATGGTTTTTTTCACCAATGGTGGTGCCGAGGCCGCCGAGAACGCAGTGCGTCTCGCCAAGTTGCACACCGGTCGCCACAAGATTCTCACGATGTATCGCTCGTACCACGGCTCCACCGCTGGCGCGATTGCACTTACGGGTGACCCACGCCGCTGGCCAAACGAAACAGGTGCTTCGGGTGCCGTCAAGTTTTGGGGCCCATACCCGTACCGTTCGGCGTTTCATTCATCTAGCGATAAAGAAGAGTGCGAGCGAGCGCTGCAGCATCTCGAAGAGGTGTTGATGGTCGAAGGCCCACACACGGTTGCCATGATTGGTCTAGAGACTGTCGTCGGCACCAACGGCATCTTGGTTCCACCCGATGGCTACTTGCAGGGCGTGCGTGATTTGTGCACTAAATACGGCATCGTCATGATGTGCGACGAAGTCATGGCCGGTTTCGGTCGTTGCGGCGAATGGTTTGCCGTCAACAAATGGGGCGTCACACCAGATCTCATCTGCTTTGCCAAGGGTGTCAACTCTGGCTATGTGCCACTTGGTGGCGTGGTCATCAGCCAGAAAATTGCCGACACGTTCAAAGAGCGCGTCTACCCAGGTGGCCTCACCTACATGGGTCACCCACTTGCGTGTGCAGCAGCCGTGGCATCAATCAACATCTTCAAAGAAGAAAAGGTGCTCGAGCATGTGCGCCGCATGGCCGAAAATGTCATCGGGCCCGAGCTTGATCGCTTGAAGGACAAACACCCGTCGGTTGGCGACGTGCGTGGTGTCGGCATGTTCTGGGCTCTTGAACTCGTGCGCAATCGCGACACCCGCGAGCCCTATGTGCCGTTCAACGCCTCTGGCGCCGATGCCAAACCTATGGCTGAAATCGTGGCGTTCTGCAAGCAGCAGGGCATGTGGCCATTCAGCCACTTCAATCGCATCCACGTGGTGCCCCCATGCACCACGAGCGAGGCAGATATTCGCACGGGCCTGGCCATCATCGACGAGGCCCTGAACATCGCCGACAAGCACTACACCGGCTGAGCGGAGAGCGACCTCCACAAACACGAAGGGTGCGGGCCGCTTGTGGCGACCCGCACCCTCGTGCGACGTGTGCAGCGACGAGCGCTGCGTTCGGTCAACTTACTTAGTTGCCACCTTCATTGAGGGTGACTTCGATTGGTGCGTATGACGAACCAGTTGTGTCCACACCGAGACCCGCGAGGATGTCAAGTGCTTGCGTCACGATGTCATTGGTGTACGCCCCAGCATCTGGTGCTGCGGTGAGCACGGTGCCACCTTCGAGGTTCTTGGTCTCTTGCGACAAGGTCGCAGTGCGATTCCAAGCAGCCTCGTCGATGAAGCCCACGCCGCCGGCCGCTGGCCAGATCAACTTGTTGACTTCGTTCATTTGCCACAACTGGTGACTGGCGCCGAGCTTGGAGCCCTTTGCCAACACGATGTCACGGCACGCTTCAACGTTGTCACGGCAATATGCCCAACCCTGGAGTGATGCAGCAACGAACTTCGCCGCGGTGTCTGCATACGCAGCATCGCTAGCCAAACGCTCGCCTGATGCCCAGATGGCATCCTGCAACATTCCAACACCGGCATCTTCGTACGAAATGACGTTGAAGTCATCCGCCGTGTAGAGCTCGCCGGTGGCAGGGTTGACCGCTTCGAGCACTTGTGCGTACTCGTTGTAGGTCATTGCCTCGGCTGCATCAATATCGCCAGTCAGCAAGCCGACCATGTCGAACTGCTGTTGCACGAGCGAGACATCCTTGGCAGGGTCAAGACCGGCCTTGGTCAAAGCAGCAAAGATTTCAAATTCGTTGCCGAAACCCCAGTTACCGATCTTCTTGCCGGCAAAGTCTGCTGGAGAAGTGATGTTCTTGTCCTTGAACGACACCTGCAAGGTGCCTGAGCGCTGGAACACCTGGGCGATGTTGACGATGTCTGCTCCGGCTTCGCGGCTGGCAAGCGCTTTAGACACCCACGAGATTGCGAAGTCGACATTGCCCGTGGCCAGTTCGGTCTGCGGAGTGATGTCAACGCCACCTTCAACGATGGTTACGTCAAGGCACTGTGCTTCGTAGAAGCCTTGATCTTGCGCAGCGAAATAGCCGGCGAACTGGGCTTGGATGAACCACTGCAACTGCAGCTTCACCGGTGTCGGTGTGGTGCAGGTTGTTGATTCGTCGGTTGTTTCTTCGGTTGACTCGTCGGCCACTTCGTCGGCTGCATCGTCGCTACCGCCACAGGCGGCTACGAGCAATGACAGCGCGGCGATGCTGGCGAAAGCAACCCTTACTGAACGCTTCTTCATGTGTTCTCTCCCCTTCTGGGTGTTTTCACCCAGATGTTGTGTTTGTGTTGTATTACTTGGCCTCACCCTTGCGGTTGAGGCTCTCCATTACTACGGAGAATATGTAGAACAGTAGCCCAAGTAGGCAGGCCGCCAAAACGTAGGCCCAGGCGGCGGCATTCTTGGAGTTAGCGATGTTGCTCGAGATACGGCTACCCAAGCCGTTTTGTGAGCCCCCGAAATACTCACTGACAAAGGCCGTGATGACTGCTGCGGGTGCCGCGATCTTGAGTGATACGAAAAGAAACGGTAAAGCATTAGGAATCCGCACCTTGCGCAATATTGCGATGTCACTGGCGGCATATGACCGCATGAGTTCGGCGTGAGTCGACGAAATCTGGGTCAAACCACGTGCAACATTCACCAAGACGATGAAGTACACCACCAAAAGCACCATGATACGACGCGGGATTTCGCTCGTGATCGAATACATGTTGTTCAGCACTGCAACCAACACGAAAATTGGTACCGCGTTGAGGGCCACTGCCAGCGGGCTGATGATCTGGTTGAGAAAGCGAAAGCGACTCAGCACGAAACTCATCATCACGCCCAGTACGGTGCCGGCAATAAGACCGACCAGTGCGTTGGTGCCCGATACGGTGGCCGCCCGTCGAATGAACGAAAAGTTGGTGACGAATTGTTCCCCAATGCTGCTTGGCGCGGTGAGAAAATAGGGCTTGAGTTCAAAGAAACGAACTGCCCATTCCCAGGTGCCCAAAAACAGCGCACCGAAAACAACGGCCGGGAGCACCCTGCTGATCAACCGCGCCACGTTGGTCATCGGTCGTCGTTACCCAGGCCAACATGCGCTGCATGCATGCCACGCAGACCTCCGCGTACGGCAGTGATGGCTTCAAAGAACGGGGTTTGATTGCGGGTGTCTTCGGTTCGCTCGGCACCGAGCGACACCCCAACAATCTTCGTGATGCGCCCGGGCCGTGGCGACATCACCACAACGCGATTGGATAAATACACGGCTTCAGGAATCGAGTGCGTGACAAACACGACGGTGGTGCCCGTTGCAGCACAGATGCGCAGCAACTCACCCTGCATGTACTCGCGGGTCATTTCGTCGAGGGCACCAAAGGGCTCATCCATCAGGAGCAATGGTGGATGCGCTGCTAATGCCCTAGCGATTGCGATTCGCTGCTGCATGCCACCCGACAACTGCCACGGATAGTGGTCACCGAATTCGGGCAACTGAACAAGCTGCAGCATCTCTTCGGCACGGGCTCGGCGGGCGTTTTTGTCCCAGCCTTTGAGCTCAAGCGGCAGCTCAATGTTCTTGCGCACTGTGCGCCAATCAAACAGGCCGGCTTGTTGAAACGCCATGCCGTAGTCCTGATCAAGCCGTGCTTGAGCGGCCGACTTACCATTTACTGCAACTTCACCGGCTGTCGGCTCAAGCAAGTTGGCAATCAGTCGCAACAAAGTCGACTTGCCGCAACCCGACGGACCAATCAGCGAAATGAACTCACCTGGCTCAACATCGAGGCTCACTTCGCGCAGAGCATCCACCTGGTTCGACTTGCCCTCGTTGAATGCTTTGCTGACGTTGCGA
>Ga0247840_10012444_pt1 | contig 10083 bp, 7 predicted proteins | sample LaCruzMarch2015__FD_192404 | JGI IMG/M metagenome (GOLD analysis project Ga0247840, IMG submission 192404) | Freshwater microbial communities from meromictic Lake La Cruz, Castile-La Mancha, Spain - LaCruzMarch2015_17m | ecosystem: Environmental > Aquatic > Freshwater > Lake | place: Spain...
GATCCATTTCGACCAGCCGGTTAGGGGTCGCCGGGTGGCCTTCCGGAAACCCGGCGACGCCGATCCCGAAGCCGCGCGGATCGGGGTGCCCGGAAAATTGCTTAATGAACCCGACGAGGCCTGCGGCCTGCGGGAAGACATCCTTCGAGTGGTCGTAGTCCGGCTGATCGCGCGGCGGATCGCCCCGCAGAGCAAGGATGTTGCTCACGCCGGCGGCGGAGTAGCGTTCGAGGATCGTTCCGATTTCATCCTCAGTGTGGCCGACGCATGTGAGGTGGGGGATCGGGTCGAGCGATGTGGTGGTCTTGATCCGGACCACGAGCTCGTGGGTCATCTCGCGGGTCGTGCCTCCCGCCCCGTAGGTCACGCTCACGAATGCGGGCTTGAGCGGTTCGAGCTGCCGGATATTTTCAAAGAGCTGATCCAGCGCCTGGGGGGTTTTCGGCGGGAAGAACTCGAACGAGAACGTGGGGGTCCCCTCTTTCAGGTTGTCGGAGATATGCATGGTGCTACCAGCCGAGAACTTTTGCGAAGATGAGCGGGGCGACGATCGTGGCGTCGGATTCGATCACGAACTTCGGCGTGTGCTCGCCGAGCTTGCCCCAGGTGATTTTTTCGTTCGGCACCGCGCCGGAGTAGCTGCCGTAGCTGGTCGTCGAGTCGCTGATCTGGCAGAAATACCCCCAGAGCGGAACATCGACCTGCCGCAGGTCCTGGTGCAGCATGGGGACGACGCAGATCGGGAAGTCGCCCGCGATGCCGCCGCCGATCTGAAAAAATCCGACCGAAGATTTTTTGCTCGTCGGGGCATACCAGTTGGCGAGAGAGATCATGTATTCGATGCCGGTGCGCACGGTGTGGACATTTTTCACATCCCCCTCGATGCAGTGGGCGGAATACATGTTTCCCAAGGTCGAATCCTCCCAGCCGGGAACGAACATCGGGAGGCCCTTCTCCTTCGCGGCGAGGAGCCAGCTGTTCTTCGGGTCGATCTGGAAGCTGGACCGCAGTTCCTTCGAGTCGAGGATCCGCCAGAAGAACTCGTGCGGGAACAGGCGCTCGCCGCGCGCGTCGGCATCCATCCATTCCTTGAGGATCACGTTTTCGATCCGCCGCATCGCCTCCATTTCCGGGATGCAGGTATCGGTGACGCGGTTCATGTGGCGGTCGAGCAATGCCTGCTCGTCTGCGGGCGTGAGGTCGCGGTAGTTCGGGAGCCGCTCGTAAAAGTCGTGGGCGACGAGATTGAAGACATCCTCTTCGAGGTTCGCTCCGGTGCAGACAATGCCGTGGACCTTGCCCTGCCGGATCATCTCCGCGAGCGAGAGGCCGAGTTCCGCCGTGCTCATCGCGCCGGCGAGAGTCATGAGCATGATGCCTCCGTCGTCGAGATGCTTGGAATAGGCGTTCGCGGCATCCTTCAACGCGGCGGCGTTGAAGTGGCGGAAGTGGTGGTCGATAAACCGGGAGACTGGGCTCATGGCTCCCACTGTTTTTGATCCCGGCGAAATGTCAAGAAATGCGGACGCGGCGCAGCGAATTCCAGGAGGTGGAAATCGCGCGGCCCATGACAAAAACCGCAAGCACGCCGGCCAGCCCGGCAAGGCCGGTCGAAACCGCCGCAGGCAGCGACATGGAAAAAGAATAATCCGCCAGCGGAGCCGCAAAAGCAGGGGCCAACGCATGCAGGAAGCCGAGTTTTCCAGCCACCGATTCGAGCCCGTCAGGGAGCTGGCACGCAAGGGGACTGAGCACCAGGGCGATCAAAATCGCTGCGACAGAAGGAGCCAAGGCGCCCTTCCGAGAATCGGCCGCCGGTGCGCAAAGCAGAGAAAAGGCAAGCGCCGTGATGATGGCTTCCCCGACCCCGATGACCGCATGCGTCCCCAGCATCGCAGGGACGGAAAGAGAAAAAGGAACGATTCCGGCGAACGCCAGTTCGAGCGAGCACGCGATCGAGGCGAGAACGACCGAGACCCACGCGGCGAAACCCAATCGCGCGAGCGAAAGGGCCGAGCGGTCCCGCAACCGCCCCGCAATCAGGCCCCCGACGCCGGCCCCGATGAGCGACATGTTCAGGGCGTTCGCCCCCAGAACCGCAAGCCCCCCGTCGGAGAACAGCAGGCATTGCACCCCGAGGACCAGGGCGATCGCCAGCACGCCGAACGGCGTCCCCAGCACGGCGGCGGCAAGCACCCCGCCGAGCAAATGGCCGGAGGTCCCGCCGCTGATTGGAAAATTCATCATCTGCCCGGCAAAAACCAAGGCGCTCACCGACGCGAATTTCATCGCGTCCGGTTTGTGCCCGCTCTTGGACGCAGCCCATGCGGCTCCCGCGATTCCTGTGGCAGCCACGGCAGCGGTCACCGGACACACCGCCCCGTTCATCATTCCGGATGGGATATGCATAACAGCGAAAATAGAACCTCCCCGGTTCTCTGTCGATAAAGAACTGGATTTGTGCAGGTGAAACCCCGATCCGCGCGTAAGCGCAAGGAATGGAGGGCGGTCGCCTTGGTGAGCAGCCCGAGGGCGGGCTGCCTCCCTTTATCTATCGTCTGTCGAGCCGCCTCCCTGCGCCCGGCGTTCTTACGCACGGATTTGGGTGAAAACGGCGATGTTGAAATGGTTGATATTTCCCGGAGGGCTTTCTCCCGGCCTTTGGTGCGGAAGTGGCCCCGCAGATCGCCGCGATTCTCTGCGCTTGGCGGTTTTCGTGCTCCCCCTGGCTTTCGGTTTATGCAATTTTACGTTGGAAACGTCGGCCGGTCTCCATTATGAATGTGGGTCCTTTCATGAAAGCGCTCCCCGTCCGTCTCGCCATCGTCGTCCTGACCGCAGCTTTATTTTCCCATCCGCTCCGGGCGCAGTCGCCCGGAGCAGCGGCGGCCAACGAGGTCGCCTACAACCTGTATTCTTCAGGCGACTACCCGGCCGCCGCAGCCGCGTATGAAAAGCTGCTCAAGGATTACCCGACGGATCCGGTCTTTCAGGTCGCCACAGTCCAGCTCGCGTTCTCGCAGTATTTTCTCGGCCAATACGACCAGTCGCTGGCCACGCTGAACAAGGCCATTTCGTTTCCGGGGCTGGCCCCCGATCTGGCGCAGGCCGGGAGCAGCTTCCTTCCTCAGATCCTCTCCTCCAAAGCCTCGGCGCTGGCCGCGACGGATCCCAAGCGGAAGCAGGCGTTCGAGGAGGCCATCGCAAAATTCACGGACTTTATCGCGAAGTATCCCAAGTCGCCGGACGTGGAATCCTCCACCTATGGTCGCGCGGTGGACAATTTCCAAATCGGGAATTTCGACAAAGTCGTCGAGGACATGCAGTCGAACATCAGAGATTTCCCCGGCAGCGGAACCCTGCCGACCAGCAAAAACCTCCTCTCGCTCGCTCTTGCCACGATCGGGAGCAAGGAACTGATGAAGGACGGCGGGGACAAAGCCACAGGGATGGACCAGCTCAAAAAGGCGGAGGACATCCTCCGGCAGATCATCGCCGAGAAAAAAGACATCGCCCTCATCAACGACGCCTACTTTCAGATCGGCGAGATCCTCTTCACCCGCGCGGCGTTCAGCCCGGAGGCCGAACGGGCCCCGCTCTACGAGCAGGCGCTCTCGGCCTACCAGTCGATTCTCCCGAAAGAGGAAATCATCGCGCTCCAGCAGCAGAAGATCAAGGCGTTCCCCGGGCTGAAACGCAACGCGCTGCTCGCGAAAGATGCGGCGCTGAAGAAGCAGCTCGACAAGGACAACGAGCGCGAGCTCAGGAAGTTCGCGGAGATCAGCGCCAAGCCGGACCAGATTGCAACGGCGATGCTCAAGATGGGGGAAATCTTTTTCAACGCGCAGAAATACAACGAGTCGAGGGTCCTCATCACCCACGTGGGGCCGTTTCTCTCCTCGGACGACGAGAAGATGCGTTCGCTTTACTACAAGACGATGGGATACGTGATCCAGAATGCCGTGGAGAAGGCGCTGTCGGGCTACCAGCAGTTCACCACGACCTACAAAGACAACCCCGCCATCGCCGAGAGCCTGCCGCTCGCGATGGGGAACATGTATCTGGGCCTCGGCAACCCGACCGAGGCGATCAAGTATTTTGACGAATCCGTCACCCGGTATCCCAAAGGCCGAGTGGTCGGGCTTTCCGTCGTCAGCAAGGCGCAGGCCCAGGCAGGGTTGAAAAATTACGCCGAGGCGCTGGCAACATTCCAGAGCTACCTCGCCAAGAACCCGCCGCCCGACGTGGCGGTCGTCGCCCAATACGGGCTGGCCAACATCAACAAGGACACCGGGAAATGGGACGATGCGATCGCGAATTACAAGATCGTGAAGGACAAGTTCTCCGGCACCCCGCAGGCGGCCGACGCGGATTTCTGGATCGCGTTTTCCACCCAGCAGAAAGGGGACAATGCGGGGGCGATTCCGCTCTGGGATGCCTTCATCAAGTCGAGCCAGAACCCCCAGTTGCTCCCGCCGGCTCTCTACTACCTCGGGGCAGCCCAGATCACCACCGGAAAAAAAGACGAGGGCGCCGCCACTCTCGTCACACTTGCGGAAAAATATCCGGACAGTCCGGCGGCTCCCCAAACCTATTTCATCCGCGCCCAGCTCGCGGCGACGACGCAGAATGTTGAGGAGGTCAACAAGTTGATGCGCCAGTTTATCAAAAAATACCCCCAGGACGCCCTGATTTACTCTGCTTTCAACTCCATCGGGCAGAATGCAGCGAGCGCGGCCAAGCCGGAGGAGGCCATCGCCACCTACCTGGAGTTCGTGCAGGGATACCCCGAGAACCCCAAGGCGGCCGAAGCGCTCAACAAGATCGCGGAGTTTCAACGGGCTGCCGCCGACCGGCTGGCCGCGAACTACTCGTCCCTCAACGACGAGGACAAGGCGAAGTGGAAGGATGCCGTCCAAACCTCCGTCACAACCTCGGAGGAGATGCTGTCCAAATATCCCTCCAGCCCGGATCTCTCGCTCGGCCTCCAGTCGCTCATGGAGTGCCAGCGCATGCTCCTCCGCGCGGAGCTGAAGACGGACGCGCAGGTCGAGGAATATTTCCAGCAGCTTGCCGAGAAGGCGCCCGACGCCGGAGCGAAGAGCAAAATCCTCTTCACGCTCGCCGGCTTCATCTCAGCGAAAGACAAGGCGCGGGCGCTTGCGAAGATGAACGAAGCCTATGATCCCGCGGTGATCTACTCCTCGAAGGATCTCGATATTTACGGCCTCGCCCTCGTGGGCGACAAAAAGCCCGATCAGGCGGCCGCGGTCTTCAAGAAGCTCTCAACAGATTTCCAGAACCCGCCGGGCACCTCCGCCACCACCGCCCCTCCGGCGATCCAGGAGGCGCAGGCGATTTCGATCTTCGGCCTCGGCCGTGTCGCCCAGGAAAGCAAGCAAACCGCCGAGGCGGGCAAGCTCTTCAAGCAGCTGAAGGCGCTGTATCCGTGGTCGCCGAAAGTTCTCGAGGCGGACTATGGCATCGCCCAATCGCTGGCCGCCGAAGGCAAGCTGGATGAGGCTGTCGAATTGCTCGGCGCGATCATCCGCGCGCAGAACGGAAGCGCGGAGCTCCGCGCGAACGCGTTCCTCCTCGACGGCTCCATCATGAAGCAGAAGTCCGACGCCTCCACCGACCCAAAACAAAAAGCCGATTTCCGCGGCAAGGCGATCGATTTTTACGCGAAGATCGCGCAGTTGTTTTCCGGCGTTCCCCTGGCTGCAACCGAGGGCCTCTGGCAGGCCAGCCAACTGCTTGAGGAGCAGGCGAACGCCAGCACCGATCCGAAGGACGCAAAATTCAAGGCGCAGCAACTGGAGCGCGCCAAGGCGTTCTACAAGCAGCTTGCCAAAGATTTCCCGGACAGCCCCTACGCGCCGAAGGCCAAGGAACGGCTGGCGGCGCTGGGCGCTCCGTGAACCGGAGCGAGCGGGCTGGAGAGCTGCTCCGCCGCCTTCCGGAGATTTACCCGGACGCGCACTGCGAGCTCGTTTTCGGCAATCCGCTCGAGCTTCTCGTGGCCACGATCCTGTCCGCCCAGTGCACGGACAAGCGCGTGAACCTCGTCACCAAAGAGCTATTCCGCGAATGCCGTTCCGCACGGGATTTCGCAGACATCCCGCTGCCGCAGTTGGAAGCGCTCATCCACTCCACGGGATTCTTCCGGAACAAGGCAAAGAACATCCGGAACATGGCCGCGCAACTTCTCTCAAGGCACGGCGGCGCGGTGCCCGGATCGCTGGAGGAACTTGCCGCCCTGCCCGGGGTCGGGCGCAAGACGGCGAACGTCGTGCTCGGGAATGCCTTCGGCCTCACTGAAGGCGTTGTGGTGGACACGCATGTCACCCGCCTCTCCCGGCGCCTCGGCCTCACAAAATCGAATGACCCGGCCCGCATCGAACAGGATCTGGCCAAGCTTTTCCCCCGCCGGCATTGGACCGACCTCAGCCACTGGCTCATCTTCCACGGCCGCCGCCGCTGCCAGGCCCGAAAGCCTGACTGCGCGGGGTGCGAACTGCGGGATATCTGCCCCTCGGCAGGCCGCGCCTGACACGGATATCTCAGGGTGTAGCGGCGCTCTATGAGCGTCGCACTTTTTGACCGTCGCCACTTGCCCGCAAAGCGACCGACGGCCACAGGCCGCCGCTACATCCTGCGCTCCCGGAACAGTTCGCGGGATTTGCGGCACCATGAAAAATATTTTGTTTCGGTGCCCGGTGTGCGAGGATTTTCCGATGAACTGGTTCGTTATTTTTATTCTTTGCTCGGCCATCATTTTTATTCAGCTGGCGGTCACGGCGGTTCTGACGCGGATCGTCTTTTTATTTACAGATAAGATCGCCGAGGCTCCCCTGCTGGATATTTTTGTCAGCCTCTTCACCTGGGTGCCATGGGTCAGCGGCGCGTGCCTGATGGGATGGAAGGGCGTGGCCGCCGCCGTCGTGGGGCAGGTGATCTTTTTACACGCGTTTTGCCTCGTGCACCGCACGTTGCGGGGAAGGAAAGGCCGGACACTCACCGATGCCCAGGGGCGGGTGCTCGGGCCGTTCCGCAACCAGCTCTGCCTCATGGTGCAAACGCCGGCCGTCCTGGTTTTCGCCCAGGTGCGACTGGCGGAAATATTTTTGTATCCGCCCGTTGCGTGGCTCGGGAAGCTGCCGAGGTATCGCTCCTCCGAGTGGGTGAACCTCTCCCGTCACAAGTATGACGGGCTGATCGGCTACGACCTTCTCTGGTGCTGGTATTGCGACTGGATGACCGGCCTCTGGGCGCTTGGAAGCGAGATGCTCCGCAACATCGAGTCGTTCTGGTGCCCGATCCAGTTCCGCGATGCAAAAAAAAACCGGAACGCCTCGACGGATTTCCCCGATATTCCCAAATGGGCGCCCGCCGACGGGACGATGGAGGATGCCGTCCGGGCTTTCGAGGCCCACTACGACGGGAAGCGCCCGAATTCCTGGTGGGGCCACCCGGACCGCAACAAGCCTTGATTTTCCGAAGGGCAGAACCGAACCGCGAATACCGCGCTCTGCGCTTTCTCAGCGACAGTGGGCGATGGGAGTTCGGCCTCAGCCCCTACCAGAGCGGGATCCGCCTGCGCATGGGCCTCGCCGGCCGGCCACCCTCCGTCCTCGACTTCTGCCTCGGCCACAACGCGGACATCTATTCGCCCGTCCTCCTCGCCGTGATCAAGCGCCTTGAACCCGTGTCCGAGTCGGCAACTTCCCATGAGATCGATGCCGTATTTCCCTGGGCGGGAACCCGGCCGGATATGAGCGTTCACCTCGAAGCCTTGATCCGGCCGGAGCCGGCATGAAGGCCGCTGACGAAGAGAGTTGCGTTGCGGATTTCCGGAAGGTATGGGTTTTCAGATGCGCTTCCTGGAAATTCTAGCCCCTGCCCTCTGATGGCGGGCCTGGCTTCGAATACCCCGCTTTTTCAGCGGATGGACAGGTGGGTTGGCGGGGCGGCCTGCCTTGCGTGCGAGGGGCTCGGCATTTTACGAGGGCTTTTTCCCAACTCCGCCTCCACCGGCAGAAAAGGTCTCCTCTTTGTCAAGCTGGCCGAGCAGGGTTCGACGGTTCTCGCGGGAGCCGCCATCCGCGACGCGGTCGGGAAGTTCGGACGCGAAAATGTCTACTTCCTCGTCTTTGACGAAAACCGTTTCATCCTCGACGCCCACGATCTGATCCCCCGGGAAAATGTCCTGACGATCGACACCGGCAGCCTGAAAACGATTGTCCTGAGCGCCCTGCGGCGGCTGGGGGAGATCCGACGGCTGAAGCTCGAGGCGCTGGTCGATCTGGAGTTTTTCTCCCGCGCCACGGCGGCCTTCAGTTTTCTGACCGGCATTCCGAAGCGGGTCGGGTTCCACGCCTATTTCATGGAGGGACCCTGGCGGGGAAACCTGTTCACGCACCGGCCGCGATACAACCCGCACATCCACACGAGCAGCACGTTCCGGAGCCTCGTCGCCGCGCTGGATTTTCCAGCGGACGCTTTTCCACAATTCGCGTGGATCCCGCCGGATCCCACGATCTTTGAACCGCCCCGCTTCATTCCGACGGATGCGGAAAACGCAGCCATGACGAACCTGATCGCGGCGGAATGCGGGGGCCGGTCGCGGGCGCTCGTTCTCCTGAACGCCAACGCCAGCGACCTGCTGCCGCTCCGGCGCTGGGCGGATGAGAACTATATCGAACTGGCCAAACGGATTCTCGCGCTGGCACCGGACATCTTCATCGCCTTCACCGGCGGGCCGGCCGAAGCCGCAAAGACCGCAGAAATCGCAAAGGCGGTCCGATCCGACCGGGCATTCAGCACCGCAGGAAAAACCACGCTCCGCGAACTCCTCGCGCTTTACAACCTCGCGGATGTCCTGGTCACCAACGACAGCGGTCCCGCCCACTTTGCGACGCTCACCGGCGTCAACACGGTCGTTCTGTTCGGCCCGGAAACCCCGCGACTCTTCGGTGTCCTGCTGCCCCGCTGCAAAACGATCACGGCCGGACTCGCCTGCAGCCCGTGCGTGAGCGCGACCAACAACCGCCAGACGGCGTGCCGCGACAATGTCTGCATGAAAAACATCTCCGTGGAGACCGTGCTCGAGGCGGTTGTCGAGGCGCTGGCCTGCCGCCAAAAGATCTTGCAGTCTTAGCTGCGGCCTATAGCCGTCGGTCGCTTGCAAGCAAACGGGGGGATCCGCTCAAAAAGTGCGACGCTCACAGAGCGACGCTACATCGTGCCCGTGAGCGATGCGGAGCGGGACCCGCCCATCAAGACCGGCCGCTCCGGCGGAGTCCTCAGGATCCTCGCCGCCAGCCAGATTCCGAGCACGCTTGTTGCGAGCGCCTTCGCCCACAGGTTGGTGAGCGGAAAGATCGGCCAGCCGAAATTTTCGCTTCCGAGGATCACGGCGAGAAGCGATGCCCACAGGGCGATGTCGAGCCGGCGGCAAACAAGCCCCTCGACCGCCGCCCAGACCGCGACAAACGCCCCGAGCATCACGTAGGAATTCGTCTCCGTGCGCGGGTTGAAGAGCATCAGGTAAATGGTGGAGACGAAAAGGACAGCGAACGCCGCCCGCAGCCCGTCGGCCCCTTTGCGGGCTTTCCAGCAGAGCCCGAGCGTCAGCACTCCCGCCAGCGCCCGGATGGCAAGCTGCAGCGAGGAGGGTAAATCCACATGGAAAACGCGAAGCATGCCCGCGAAGTCGCACCAGGACTGGCCTTTGGGGTTTCCGGCCTGCCCGAGATTGTGGACGAATGCGGTGTATTCGCCGGCGGCGTAGGCCGGGTTGAAGTGCGCCAGCGGCGCGATCGCCATGACGATAAGCGACGCGAGCAGCGGAATCCGCACGCGGGGATACAGAACTCCGCAGAGCAGGAGCGGGGCCAGAGAGATCGGCTTCAGCGCCAGCGTGAGCACGAGAAAAACCGCTGCCGGCCACCATCGTTCCCGGGCCAGCGCCAGCGCCGTGAGCAGGAAAAGCGCGGCGAGCGGCATGTTCACCTGGCCGTTCCTGGCGCTCGCGAATGTCGAGGGCAGAACCAGGACGGTCGCAACGAGAAAGACGGCGGC
>Ga0247840_10012446_pt1 | contig 10080 bp, 13 predicted proteins | sample LaCruzMarch2015__FD_192404 | JGI IMG/M metagenome (GOLD analysis project Ga0247840, IMG submission 192404) | Freshwater microbial communities from meromictic Lake La Cruz, Castile-La Mancha, Spain - LaCruzMarch2015_17m | ecosystem: Environmental > Aquatic > Freshwater > Lake | place: Spain...
AAATGGCGAGAGTTTTTTACTCGAGTATGAAAAGGAAATTATTGGAACGGTAGCTCTTGTAAAGGGAATTGATGAAGCCTATGAAAAAATATATGAAGGCGCATGGAGTTTCAAGATGCCCTATTGTGCTCTACATAGGATTGCTGTTTTAGAAAAATATAAAAAAGAGGGAGTGGCTTCAAAACTTTTAGAGGGTGTTGAAAGAGAAGCTGTCCAATGGGGATTAAAGGATTTAAGAATTGATACACATCCTGGGAATTTTATCATGCAAAAATGGATAGAAAAACAGAAATTTTTATACTGCGGCAAGGTTGATTTAACAGATGGGATGAGACTTGCTTATCAAAAAATACTAGAGTAATCATAAAGGAGAGGGTATGTTGAAAATTATCTCAATAGATTTAGATGGAACACTTTTAAAAGACAATAAAACCGTATCGCCAGAAACTTTAACTGTTTTAGAAAGGGTTGAGGAGAGTGGCAAGTATGTGGTTATCAATACAGGTAGACCAAGACACAGAGCGGAAGAGGTGCTTCCAGAAGAGTTAAAACGTTACTATTGGATTTGTTCAAATGGGGGAGATATCTTTCATGGAGAAAAAGAGATAAAGAAAACGGTTATTTCAAAGCAAGAGGGTTACACACTTATTGAAACACTTATTGAGGAGTTCAAGGAGATTAAATTTGGTGTGGATTTAGGCACTACATCGGTAACATTTAAAAAAGATGATATTTTTTATTCACAGTTTAATTTGAAATTTCAGGAGTTCTCAACCTTTGAACCGACGGAAATTTTTTCCATATTTCTTTCACTTGAAGGTGTTTCTAAAGAAGTATATAGGGAGATAGTGAAGAAAATACCGAGTAGTTGTCGTGTGATGAAGACAGATTTAGACCTTTTTGCGACCATACTGCCTAAAGATGTTTCAAAATTTGAAGCGATAAAACACTTGAGTGAGAGCTTAGGCCACAGTGTTGAAAATGTATTGGCTTTTGGGGATGATATTAATGATTTAGAGATATTAGAGCGTGTAAAATGGGGCGTTGCCATGGGCAATGCTGTTCCTAAAATTAAGAGTGTATGTAAAATTCATACAAAAAGTAATGAAGAAGAGGGTGTAAGACACTATTTAGAAAATCATATATTGAATGAGACATTTAACGGGCGTCGTTAGAAAAAAATAAAACGCTCATCACTATGAGCGTTTTTATTATTATTATGATTGATTGGAATTGTCAGAATTTTTCTTAGCATTTTTACGTGCGTATTTTCTTTCATTGATATCACGCGAGATGATACGTCTTGCCCCTTCGAGAAAAGGGTCGAGCTCTTTCATAACTTGTTGTTTTGCCATATCGATAAAAAGATTAACCCCCACTGCGATAAGAAGAATCACTGCAAAACAAATGACTAAGAGTTTGATTACATGGTGGTTGCTGTGAAAATAGAAAAATAGAATAACAGCTAAATCAATAATTAAAATGGTTACAAAGATTGAGAGGACCCTTTTTTTCAAGGTATTTACCTCTTTCAATTTTTTATTCAGTGCTTCAAAAAATTCATTGTCAAATTCTTTCATAAAAACCTCTTTCATAGCTAATATATCTAATTGTATACAAAATTTCGAAAAAATTCAAGGAAAAGAGAAAAAATGAGAAAAAATTTTATAAAAATAGCAATTATCATTCTATTTTGCCTTATTGTATGGGGTGTCATAGAGTTGAAATTGTATCGATTAGCAAATATTCACTATTGGATGGCAATACACTCTCAATTGATGGGATGGGTTGAAAAGCACTATTTTGAAGCGATATTGGGGTATGTTGTCATCTTTGCAATACTTTTAGGATTTTATATGCCATTTTTTGATTTTAGCATTATACTGTCGGGTTTTCTCTTTGGTTGGGATGGAATTATTTATAGCAGTTTGATTGTGGTGCTAAGCAGTTTGATACTCTATTTGATTGGCAATACCCTTTTTAAATCCTTCGTTCAACGCTGGGTTGAAAAGTCTGAAAAAATGTCAAACATGATAGAACAGGTGCGTAGACAAGAGAATTTCTCTGTTTTTATCTTAAGATTTTTACCCCTATTTCCTTTTCAAATCATCACAATTTTGTGCTCCGTACTAGGCATTAAGAAGAGAAATTTTCTCTTTTTTTCTTGGCTTGGGTATCTGCCACGCATGGCAATTTATGTCTATATTGGAATTAAGTTGGAGCAGTTTTTTGAGCTGGGGAATAGTGACGTGAGTATTTGGCAGGCGATACCAATCAAATCTATATTAATCATCTTGTTAGTTTTAGGATTATTTATGATTGCAGGATACTGGTATATTCAAAAAAACAACAAAAAAGTAGGGTAGTAAGTAAACAAAGAGTGAAGTTTATGATACAATAGAGTATAAAAAGAATTTAGGAGTGATTATGAACATGGTAGTAAATGAGATGCTAGCACAACTTAGAGTAAGTACGGAACTTGGAAGATTTCTACCGACAGTAGTGGGGACTGCTGTGTTAAATACACCACTTCAAGAGGTTGTGGTGATTTGCGAGGCAAGTGATTTTTCAACATTTGAACATCAAGTGATAAAACAATTTTGGTTCAATGATAGATTTAAAATTGTTAAGGCCGGAGAGAAGATAGAGGCCTCCTTTGTGTATAATGATGTGAGATTTAAATTTATTGCAAGGGACGAGAATATTTTTGAACAAATACTCTACAAAGCCACCTTTGTGATACAAAAATTTGATGAAGAAACAGATGGGAAGTATAGCACAGAGCTAAAAAAATACCTTTCAAAATACCATGATTTTGAAGAGGGAGTGGGGACGCTTTTGAATCTCTCAATGACGTTTGAAGAGATAAAAGATTATATGAAAACATATGCTCAAACAATTGTGAGTAAAATAGCCTAGGGGGAAATATGCAAAGGGATATGCATTATAGCGCGGTATATGTTTTAGCACGGTTAGCAGGGATAAAAAGAGAGAGTGCTCAGCTCATTGCAAAAGCCTCAGAGTTTGTTGATGATTCGCGGGAGTCGAAACTTTTTAAACTTCCTACCGGTCACAGGGTAGATATCGTTACTACAGCGCACGCACCAGTAAATGTGAAAAATATTTTAAGCAGTGACCAACGTTATATATGGGTGCCATTTCATTTCATTCCTGGAAATCTTGGGGAAACGGTTGAGGAGCGAATGATTTGCAGAAAAGATAGTGAGATAGCAAAAAGCGTGTTAGAAAGATATTTTGAAGAGTATCATAAAGAACGCTTTGGTCTTCAATATCTTGGCATTGCACTTCATATTTATATGGATACATTTTCCCACTATGGTTTTTCAGGCATAAAGTCAGACAGCAACCATATTCAACACAGTGATATTGAAATCATCAATAGAGATGAGATTAATCAACACTATCAAGAGCGGTTTCAATATTATAATGGGTTGAAGAAGTTCTTTACTAAGATAGGGCATCAATTAGAAAAGAAAGTCGAATCTGTAGCGGAGATTGTTGGGGAAAAAACCGGCGCGATAGGTCATAGTGCTGCTGGACATTTACCAGATTTTCCATACATGTCATGGAGGTATAAAACCTTAAGTCAGGAAAAAATTGAAATTCATGAGAGAAATAATACGCAAGACTATTTAGAAGCGTGTGAAAAAGTGTTTGAAATTTTCCTGAGGTTTAGGAAGAGTTGTCCTGAGATGTGTGAGGAACAAATTATAACTGACTTTAATTCAATAAAATCTGATGTTCTTGCTATTTTATCCTCACCAGGTCGACTCATATTACGCATTCGCATGTGGAAAGAGTTGTTAGAGAAATATTCTGTCTTATCCGATGAAACGGTTGATTGGAAAGCTCGAAATTTAAAATTGGCATTTTCACTGCAACTTGAAGAGATGATGAATGAAAATTTGGATTTAGGAAGTTTAGTTTTATATCAATTTTATCAGGCAGCACATTTAGCACAGGTTGTAATTCTTCGAAGAATATTACCCAGTCACGAGTTATATGTGGTATAATGAGACAATTTAGGACTTGCGATGAAAAGTGTAACATGATATAATAAAAACAGATAAACTGATTTTAATAATCAAGGGGAGGGTTTATGAGTATTAAAATATTTAATCAAAATTTAAACAACATTGAGCTTCTTCAACACTATATGGAGAAAATCGAAAAAGATATGAAGGGTGCAAGACTTTTTTTAGAAAATTTAGAAAAAGACCATAAAAATATCTACAATACCATTACGAAGATTGAAAAGAATAAGCTTTCAACTGAGTTAGAGGAGTTAGCGCTTGAAATTCATGATTTCCATCATTTAGCAAAACAGAAGTTCGTGAAAATTTTTAAAACCATCCGAGAGGATTTCAGTGAAGAAATTTTTGAGGCAGTAACAACAGAAGAGTAAAAAAACATAGGAAATTTCCTATGTTTTTTTTACACAACTCTATTAAAATGAAGTAATTAAAACGAAATTTATTCATACGTTAGCATTAAAATCAAAATAAAAAGGAGAAAAAGATGTTTTCATCATTTCATCAAATTATTATGGCACTTGTGCCTGTGGCTTTTGTTATTTTTTTAGGATGGTTTGCGGGATATAAAAAAATAATTGATAATAAGCATAGTCATAGTTTAGCGACCTATGTTATGAATTTTAGTTTTCCGTGCGGTCTATTTATTCTCGCTGCAACGACCAAACCGTCACAACTGTTTAATATACGGTTTGTATCGGCATTTTGGATTGGGTTAATGGGGATGTATCTGATATCACTTATTGTATATAAAGTGATATTAAAACGTAATATGAAAGAGAGTGGACAAGGGGCATTTGTCTGCGCATTTCCGGATATGGCATTTATGGGAATTCCGATATTTACTTCACTTCTTGGCGCGACCTCTCTGATTTCTATTGCGATTGGAAATATCTGTACCTCACTTATTATGATACCTATCGTGACAATTATTCTAAGTGGAAAAGAGAGCGGACAAAGTATTGGAAGCATTATCATCAATGTTATCAAAAAGCCATTGGTGTTTGCACCTATTTTGGGAGTGATATTTTCACTATTAGGGCTTCATTTACCTGATTTGGCAAAAAGTTGTCTCACAATGCTCAGTGGAACCACAAGCGGTGTATCCCTTTTCACACTGGGATTAATTATGTCAGCTTATGTGGTGCGTATGAGCAAATTAGTTGTATTAAATATTGTACTAAAAAATATTATTCACCCTCTCATTATGATAGGGCTTGTAATGCTCTTTGGTGTAAAAGGGATTTATGCAAAAGAGGCGATACTTCTGTGTGCTATGCCAACAGCAACGATGACCACCATGTTTGGGCTAAAATACAAAACCCTAACAGAAGAGAGTACCAGCTCAACCATACTAGGAACCATTGTCTCTCTTGTTACATTAACGATTTTTATGTTAATCGTGGGAATTAATTAAAAAATTTTGAGGTATTCACGAAAATATGATAAAATAAAGGTATAAAATCATAAGGAGGCGAGAATGAAACTTTTTATTGATACAGCGAATTTAGAAGAGATAAAGAAGGCTGCCGAAATGGGTGTGATTTGTGGTGTTACAACAAATCCTACTCTGATTGCAAAGGAGGGGCGTGACTTTAAGACGGTTATTACGGAAATCACTGGAATTGTAGATGGTCCAATCAGTGCAGAGGTTATCAGTTTAGAGGCGCCTAAAATGGTTGAAGAGGCGAAAGAGTTGGCAAAGTTACATGATAATATCGTGATTAAGTTGCCAATGACCATTGAGGGGTTAAAAGCGGTGAAACAGCTTTCAGAGATGGGAATTAAAACCAATGTAACATTGATATTTTCAAGTGGGCAAGCACTTTTGGCAGCACGTGCGGGAGCGAGCTTTGTCAGTCCATTTTTAGGAAGATTAGATGATATCGGGACGGTTGGGATGGATTTGGTAGCAGATATTGCACAAATTTTTGCTATGCACGGACTGGAAACTGAAATCATTGCGGCAAGCATTAGAAACCCTCTCCATGTAACGGAAGCGGCAAAAGTGGGAGCGCATATTGCAACGGTTCCTTATAAAGTGATAGAGCAGATGACAAAGCATCCTTTAACAGATGCAGGTATAGCAAGCTTTCTAAAAGATTGGAACGCAGTGTTTAATAAGTAAAGAGTATATGAAAACATATAGAAAAATTAGCCACAGATTGCGCTGATAGACACAGAAAATTTTGTAAATAATATTTTAACCGTGAGTACGAAGTACCCGTGGCGAATTATAAAAAAGGAGAATAAAAATGACATTAAATGAGAGAGCATTAAAGTTACATGAAGACAACAAGGGTAAAATTGAAGTGATTTCAAAAGTAAGTTGCGCGAGTAAAGAGGACCTATCACTGGCATATAGCCCAGGTGTTGCTGAGCCTTGCGTAAAAATTGCTGCAAATAAAGAGGACGTGTACAAATATACAGCAAAGGGAAATATGATTGCGGTTATCACAGATGGTTCAGCGGTACTCGGACTTGGAAATATCGGACCAGAGGCAGCGCTTCCTGTAATGGAAGGAAAAGCCATTCTTTTCAAAACGTTTGCCAATGTGGATGCGTTCCCAATTTGTTTAGATACGCAAGATACAGAGGAGATTATCAGAACGGCTAAATTGATTGCACCAGGATTTGGCGGAATTAACTTAGAGGATATCAGTGCACCAAGATGTTTTGAAATTGAAAAGAGACTTCAAGCAGAACTTAATATCCCAGTGTTTCATGATGACCAACATGGAACGGCTATTGTAACACTTGCAGGACTTATCAATGCGTTAAAAGTGGTGAAGAAATCTATTGGAGAGTTGAAAATCATCATCAATGGTGGGGGAGCAGCGGGACAATCTATCGCTGACCTACTGTTGGAGTATGGTGCAAAAAATATCATCGTATGTGACAGAGCTGGAGCCATCTCAAGAGATAATCCTAGTTCATGGAGAAAAGATAACCATCAGCCACTTTCTGAGAGAACCAATCCACACTGTGAAAATGGTAGCTTAGTGGATGTGTTCAGAAATGCGGATGTATTCATCGGTGTATCTGGACCAAACATGGTAACAAAAGAGATGGTGCAAACAATGGCGCGTGACCCAATCATTTTTGCTATGGCGAACCCTACACCAGAGATTATGCCAGAAATTGCTATTGAAGGTGGAGCGAGAATAGTAGGAACAGGGCGTTCAGACTATCCTAACCAAGTGAATAATGTTTTAGCGTTCCCAGGAATTTTTAGAGGGGCATTAGATGCAAGAGCTACAGCGATAACACGTGAAATGTATGCAGCAGCAGCTGAAGCGATTGCAAATAGCATACCTGAAGAAGAGTTAAGAGATGACTATATCATCCCTAATCCATTTGATAAAGCAGTGCCGAAGTTTGTAGCTGAAGCCATTGCTAAAGTGGTAGAAAAAAGTAGAAAATAACTTAGAGGTGGGCGAAGAGCTCACCTTTTCTTTTGAAATAAAAAAAAAATTTGCACACGGGTGCTACGCACACACGGAAAAAAGCGGTATTAACGGATGAAAATTTTTAACCACAGATAAACGGGGATGGACAGGGATAAACAAAAACATTAGCCACGAATTTTACTAATTCACACTTACAAGGCACACCATTCTCCATCTTCACTGTAAGCGTTCCGTATCTCTCACTGTTGGACAGGTTAGCAATCATATTGAGTAAGTTCTGCACCTTTTGGTTGTCTTTGTTTAAGCTAATGTCTACTTTCATTTTTTCCCCTTTATAATGTTATCCAATAAATCAGTATCAAACCCTGAAAGAAATTTTACTGTATCAGGAAATAATTCCGATATAGGAATGTTTTGTTTTAGACTTTTGTCAATCATATCGAGAATTTCTTCACGTGAAAGATTCATACTGCAAATAGCATCTATATCGGATGAATTAAATCTCTCGGCATACAGTTTGGCTTTATTTCTAAATTTATTTTCTCCCACGATTACCTCCTAAACACTTCTTCAAACGCCTCATATAAGCCTTCAAAATTTTCTCTCAAAAATTTTATACAATTAGTCTTTACAACTAAAAAATCTTTATTCTTAGAATATTTAAAAACACCCATATTTGCGGTCACTTCTTTGTTTATTTTAGGATATTTTGAAAAACTTCCTTTTCTTGAAATTTCAGACACAAAATAACCATCTTTATGTCCTCTATACACAGAATGTCTTATCTTTCCGTTGCTTATTCCGTCGATTAAATCTGCTAAGTAAATATATTGTATATTGTTTTCATTCACAAGAGCTTTGAAGTTCGAATGTATTCTCTTTACAACTTCAATATCATCTAACGATTCAGATGTGAACAAATCTGTATACTCTTTTATCTTTTGTTCTAATACACTCACATCAGCTTTCGTTAATATTTCGCCATTAATACTCTGTCTACAAGATATTCTGGAGAGTGGGAAGTTCTAAAAAAAAAGATAACACAAAATATGAAAAAAATAGTATCCTATGATTAAAGGGAAATCCAATCAAAGGGGGTCTAATTTCATAAATTGTGTTATCAAAACTATTTTATCACAAATTTGAAATTAAAAGAAGAAAAATGTTTAAATATATTGCAAGAATATTAGAAGAATTTAGAGGCTGTTTCAGTAGACGCACAACATTTCAATGGTTTGTACTAGCAGTTATAGGATTATGTATCAGAACGGATTACTATGGAGTGACGTCAATTGTAAGATGTTTAAATCTTGAGGGAAGATGTTATGCAAAGCTACTACATTTTTTCAGATCAAAGGGCTACAGTTTAGAATCGCTGACAAAAAAATGGCAATCCGTTGTATGCGGAACAGAAAGTATTTTCGAGTATAACGGTAGAAAGATTCTTATAGGTGATGGGGTTAAACAAGGCAAGGATGCAAGGAAAATGCCAGGAGTAAAGAAACAACATCAAGAATCAGAAAACGCAACAAAAGCAAAATATATCTTTGGTCATATGTTCGGTTGTATCTCAGTATTAGCAGGAAATGTTAACAAACTATTTGCAGTTCCAATCCAAATCAATATTCAAGATGGTGTAAAAGACATTCATGGTTGGAATAGTATTATTAATGAGGATAGTCATTGCGTACAACTCATATCACATGGTGTAGAAGCAGCTAAAACTTTTGGAAAATCGTACTTGTTATTGGACAGATACTTTTTGACAGTACCGGTTTTGAAGCGACTTGCTGAGTTAATTTCAGACGACCTAAATTTACTTCATATCGTTACAAAAGCTAAAAGCAATTGTGTGGGGTATCTTGAGGATTATCCACTCTACAGCGGCAAAGGAAGACCAAGAAAAAAAGGTACTAAAGTAGTGATGAAGGAGCTCTTTCCAAAAGAAGAGCTTTTCAAGAAAGCAACGCTTAGACTTTATGGACAAGAACAAGAATTATCATACTATAGCATCGATTTGCTTTGGGGCAATAATCACTATCAAAAACTTAGATTTGTGTTAACTGTTATGAATGGTGCAAAGTCAATTCTAGTAACAACAGACCTCACTCTTTCGCCGATACAAGTGATAGAACTTTATGGTTTCAGAAGTAAGATAGAAGCGTGCTTCCGAGAATTAAAACAAGTCATTGGAGCATTCACATATCGATTTTGGTCTAATGCTATGCCACGATTAAGAAGATATGCCAAAAAAGATGACGTTCCAATTATTGAAACTGTAGAGAGTAATCGGGATAAAGTTCTTATTTCAGATACGTTAAAAGCTATTGAAGTCTACGTATTTCTTTCCTGCATTGCCATTGGTATTATACAACTGGTTTCACTTAAATTTTCTTCGCTAATTTCAATATCAGATTTAGAGTATCAACGTACATTTTCTAATGAGTATACTTTCTCTGAAGCCAATATATCACAGTATTTATCTCGTAATATTTATGCGTTTTGTCAGCAAAATCAACATAATCTAATATCTAAAATTATATTGCAGTATCGAAAACATATTGATTTTAATAGGTTTGATACTGCTGCTTAACATGCAGTTCTTTTAACTCTCCAGT
>Ga0247840_10012447_pt1 | contig 10079 bp, 12 predicted proteins | sample LaCruzMarch2015__FD_192404 | JGI IMG/M metagenome (GOLD analysis project Ga0247840, IMG submission 192404) | Freshwater microbial communities from meromictic Lake La Cruz, Castile-La Mancha, Spain - LaCruzMarch2015_17m | ecosystem: Environmental > Aquatic > Freshwater > Lake | place: Spain...
TTCCATCTCCTACACCGCGTCTCCAAGCGCCAGATGACGATCCTGCTCAAGGCGCGGCTGCTGCTCATAACCTGCGCCACCAACATCCTGCACGGCCCGCTGGCGGCGGCTCTGCGACGCGGTTACGAACGCAGGCTCAGTCTTCTCAAGTTCATGCGGTATCTCTCCTTCGGTCCGGCGAACTTCCTGCGCGCGCTCCGCTCGCTCTCGATTGCCGACGCGCAATCGTGTCCTTTCCACAAGGCTCTCGTGCGCTATTGCTGCTACGACAAGCGAAAACGTCAGAACTACTCCGAAGTATGGGAGGATTTAGCCTAACTTGACGCGCATGCCCGCGGGGGCATGCCCGAGTCCGGAGAGCGGGCCTCCATCCATGCGGTAATGGAATTCGAACTGGCTGGCGGCATCAGTTTTGAATTTTCCGGTCCAAGGCGAGAATGTCTGAACGCGGACAAGGTTTTCGGCGGGCGAGAACCGGTAAATGCGCAGGTAGCCGCCGCCGCCTTCCGGCCAGGCCTGGTAATCGCTGAGGCAGGTGATCACGGCGCGTCCGTCATGGGTATCGTGTCTGCGGGATTCGCCGTGATTGTGGCCGCAGAGCATGAGGAAGAGATTCGGGTTGCTCTTGAGTTTGTCGTAAATTGCCTGGCCGCGCGGATCGAACGAACCGTTGACCGCGAGCAAGTCGTGGCTGACGACGATGGCCCGGCGGCGGGGGTGCGCCTTGAGCACGCCGTCGGCCCAGGCATCGATCGGGGAGTGGTCGGGAATGTCGGGGTTGTAGTCGATGTAAACGACGATGAAATCCATCCCGCCCGCAGAGAAGATGTCGAAATGGCTGCTGTTGCCATTTCCGTGATGGCCGCCGTAGTAGGGCCGCCCGGCGAAGTGAGCGGCGCCGAAAGCTCTCTCATACCCGCTCGCGCCGACCCGGTGGTCGTGGTTTCCAGGAACCACGCCGTATGGGATGCCGGCCGGCAGTCCGGTGGTTGCGGGGTTCTCCAAACGATAGAGTGCGTCCGTGGCGTTGGCCCACTGCTCCGGCTGCCCGTCCCCCTGGTTCGTGATGTCCCCGAGCTGGGCCACGTAAACGATGTTAAGCTTTGCGCGGTTGGCCACGATCCAATCGGTCTGCGCCACCCCGATTTTCGGATAGGTTTCCGAGTAGAATTGCATGTCGGGCAAAGCCACGACCGTGAAATCTGCCGCCGGCGCAGCCAGAACCGGAAGCGCCGCGAGGAGCCACGCGATGAATGCTGCCGCCGCCCATTCCCGATAATGCCGTTTGCGCATGGCAGGCAGGATAGCAGATCCGGCAAGCGATCAACTCCAAAGTGGATGTAATTGGCGCATCTGGGTTGCAGAGCCGCTTGTTCGAATCTATGCTCTGCCCGCCATGAAAATCTCCGATCAAGCCTCCGCTAGAAATTTCCCGCCATTCAGCCTCGCCCGGCTGCTGCGAGGGACGTTCGCCCCCTCACCCGGCCAGAGAATTTGCGTCCTGATCGATCTGGAGCGACCCGAAGACATCAAGGGGTTTTCGTTTTTGACCAACCCGGACCTCCCGATCCAGCGCAACGCCCACATGTCTATTTACGAGGGGCTGAGGAACGGTGTCCTGGACGAACTCGGATTGAAGGGCGGAGAGATCTTCGCCTATCAGATCACCGGCGGCAGCAACCTGGATCTCCCGGACAAGGCGGTGGCCCCGGACGGAAAAGAGGTCAGCCTGGAGCGGGATATCTATCCGAATTACGACATCATCCTTTGCGTTTCGACCTACTCCGCGACCGCGCCGCTCACGGCATTCGCCAAGCAATTTGGCTTTCGCGGTGCGACGCTTCACGGCCTCAACCAGATCATCCTGTCGTCCGGCCTGTCGGTCGATTACGACGAGGTGAGCGCGGACGCGGAGAAACTCCGCCTGGGAATGACGCGCGCCGACTGGGTCGAGATCGATTTTTTGCATGCCGGAAAATCCCACACCCTGCACCTCGACCTCGGCAGGCAGGAGGCGCAGAAAAGCCACGGCCTGTGCCGCGGCAAGGAGCCCGACGTGGCGAACCTGCCGGCCGGAGAAATCTATTTTGTGCCGGCCGGCGCGGAGGGCGGGTTCCCGATGAAGTATGAGGACGGGACGATCGGCCTGATGCATGTCGGCGGCGGGCGCATTCAAAAAGCGGAGTTCCTTTCCGGAAATGCAGCCACCGTGAAAGCCCACAATGAAAAGCTCGCCTCCGATCCGGTCACCGGCGAGATCGGCGAGCTGGGTTTCGGAACCCAGGTGCTTCCTGTCTCAGGCCGCGACATCCAGGATGAAAAAATCCGCGGCACGATCCATGTGGCCACCGGGAGGAGCGACCATCTCGGCGGATCGCTCACCCCCGACAAATTCGCGAACCACAAGAACGCGACACACGACGACATCCTCTTCGCCCCTCACAAGACCCCCGAAATCCTCGTCACCCAGGCCAGGATGTTCCGGAACGGGGAGACGAAGGTGCTGATCGAGTCGTTCGAGCCGTCCGGCTACATGAACGGCCTGCTGGCGGGATAAACCGGGTGGATCATTCGCGGAAGAGGTAAAGCAGGTAGCACAGCACGGCGCCGATCAGGAACACAAGCCACCCGTCGGAGATGAAGTAGGGGTAAACCATCAGGGCCACCCCGATGATCATCGGCTTTCCCAGCCCTCGCCGTTTGCCGTAAACAAACGCCCCCATGCCGATAGCGCCGAAGAGGATCGCGCCGAACAGGCTTCCCGGTGTCGGCAGCTCAGGCATTTAGAGGCTCTCGTAAAGATCGCGCGTTTGCCGGGCGATCGAACTCCAGGAAAACACATCGACCGCGCGCTGGCGTCCGGCTTTTCCGAAAGCTAAGCGTTTGGCAGGATCGGCCATAAGCTCGTTGATCCGCGCGGCGAGGTCCTTGGAAAACCGCGCGGGATGCAACGGCTCGAACGGGCTTTCTTTCATCTGCTCGACCGCCACGAGGTAGCCGGTTTCGCCCTGACGCACGACTTCGCGGATGCCCCCGACCGCGCTCGCGACAACCGCGGTCCCGCAGGCCATGGCCTCGAGGTTGATGATCCCGAACGGCTCGTAGATCGAAGGGCAGACGAATACTCCCGCATGCGTGTAGAGCTCGATCTTCGAGCGGTTGTCGAGCATCTCCTCGATCCAGATGACGCCCGGCCGCAGGCGCTGCGCCGCGGCGACGGCCTTTTTCATTTCCGCCGCGATCTCCGGCGTGTCCGGGGCCCCGGCGCAAAGGACGACCTGGAACCCCGGGTCCAGATGCTTGATCGCGTTGACGAGATGGACGATCCCCTTCTGCCGGGTGATCCTTCCGACAAAAAGGATGTAGGGCTCGTAGGGGTTGACGCCGAGCCTGCGGAGCGCGGCGTTCGACTGGACCGGACGGTATTCGTCGGGGTCGATGCCGTTGTAGATGATATGCATCTTTTTCGGGTCCACATCGAACAGGCGTTCCACGTCGCGCCGGGTTTCCTCGGACACCGCGATGACGGCATCCGCCATCTCCAGCGCGGATTTTTCGAGCCAGCAGGTGAAGTCGTATCCGCCGCCGAGCTGCTCGCGTTTCCACGGGCGCAGGGGCTCGAGGGAATGGACGGTGACGACGAGCGGGATTCCGTAATTCAGCTTCGCGAGGATCCCGCCGAAATGGGAATACCACGTGTGGCAGTGGACAACGTCCGCCCCGATCTTGTCCGTGTTGAAATCCAGGCACCGCTGCACCGCGCCGAACGCGGGCTGGAGCGGCTTCGGGCAGGTGTAGGCGTCGGCGACGAGCCCGAAGCCCATCACGGCCAGATTCGGGGTCACGGAATTCTGGTCCCCGAAACACCGGACCTCGATCGGCATCAGCTTCGCGAGTTCGCGGCTGAGGTATTGGACGTGGACCCCGGCCCCCCCGTAAATGCGCGGAGGATATTCGTTCGTGAGAAGTAAGGCTTTCATAAATGAAGGAGGGTTCGCGCCAGGCAGCACGCCTCAGGCGCCGCCGCCGAGCAGCCAGATGACGCGTCCGTTTGCCGGAGCCACTGCGGCGCTCGGATAGCTGGTGTTTCCGGCGAAGACTTCCTTCAGCACCAGCTCCTTGCCCGGGCTGCTGACGAGGAAACAGACATGGCGCGCGGCATTGAGAAGCGGATAGGTGAATGTGAGCCGGTGGCAGGAAAATTTCGGCACATAGTTCGCCACGACCAGCCGGTCGGTGACGCGGAGGGCGTCCGTTCCCGGGAAAAGCGAGGCGGTATGCCCGTCGTCCCCCATGCCGAGAAGGACCAGGTCATGCACATACGGGTTCGAGCGTGCGAGGAGTTCCTTCTCGTATTTCGCAGCGGCGGACGCGGGGTCGGACTCCCCCTCCATCCGCAGGATGCCCGCCGCCGGGACGCGGGCCGGATCGAACCACGCGAGCCGGGCCATCCGGAAATTGCTCTGGTCGCTGTCCGGCGGCACGCAGCGTTCGTCGCCGAAGGTGACCTCCCATTTGTCCCACGGCAGGCCGAGCCCGGCGAGCGCCTCATAGACCGGGCGAGGGGTGTTGCCCCCGCTCAGGGCGATCCGGAAAATCCCGCGGGCGGCGATGGCTTTTTCGGCCTCTCCCGTGATGAGGGCAACGGCGTCGGGGACGAACGACCGGGTGTGCAGGATTTCGGGCGGCATCAGGACATCAAACGCGCTGGGACCATAAATTGCAACTGTCCGCAGCCTTCATTCAGTTCCGCGAGGTCCAGCACCGTCAGCGAAGCCTTGCGGATTTTCAAAGCCGAAGGATCCGGCAGGCCGATCAGGCAGGCGATCGCCTCGCTGAAATCCGGCTCATGCCCGACGAGAAGAACAAAATTCTTTTCGGACAAAGCGGCAATGTGCTTGAGACAATCCCCTCCTTCCATCCCGCAGGCAAGCCAGCCCCCCTCGATGAGCTTGCATCCGGTCGCCTCCGCCACGATCTCCGCCGTCTGGCGCGCGCGAACCACCGGGCTCGTGATGATGAGGTCCGGCACGAAGCCGTTGCGCTCGCAGAATTTCCCGATCTTTGCCGCCTGATCGAGTCCCTTCGGGGTCAGCCTCCGCTCGAAGTCGGACCCGTGTCCGTCCTCCGCCTCCGCATGTCTCAGGAACCCGATTGTCATGGCCTTTTCACATCGACATTCCCCCGTCCACGGCGAGGACTTGGCCGGTGATAAACGAGGCTTCCGGGCTGGCAAAAAAGGCGGCGGCGGCGGCGATGTCGGCCCCGGCCCCGAACTTCTGGAGCGGGATCTGCGCGAGCGCGCCTTTGCGGATATCCTCGGCAAGGCCCGCGGTCATGTCGGTCTCGATGAACCCGGGGGCAATGACGTTGACCGTGATGTTGCGGCTGGCGACTTCGCGGGCGATGCTCTTGGTCATGCCGATGAGCCCGGCCTTGCTCGCCGCGTAGTTCGCCTGACCCGGCAGCCCCATAAGCCCGCTCACCGAGCTGATGTTGATGATGCGCCCGGACCGCTGCTTGATCATCGGACGGAGGATCGAACGGATAAAATTGAAGGCGCCCTTGAGGTTGGTGTCGAGGACGACATCCCAGTCCTCGCTCGACATCCGCATCACCAGCGTGTCGCGGGTGATCCCGGCATTGTTGACGAGGACGTCGCAGCGCCCGAAGTCGGCGATGATCTGGTCGCCGGCCTTCTGCACGGCGTCGAAATCCGCCACGTCCACCGCGTAGGGCCGCGCGCACCCCGGGTGGGCCGCGTTGATGGCTTCCGCCGTTTTGACCGAGTTCGATTCCGTGCGGCTGACCACAGCAATTTTCGCGCCCTCATCGGCGAGCCGCTTCGCGATCGCTTCGCCGATCCCCCGGCCCGCACCCGTCACAATGGCAACCTGATTTTCAAATCGTTTCATAAGCTGCAACAGAGGACACAAGCGCGGGCCGATTGAAAATCTCTTTTTTCAGAAATCAGGAATGCGCCGGAATGGGACAAGTGACCAGCCAGTCTTTCGTTTCTTTCCGAGAAAATATATGGCAGATGCATTCAGCACCAATGCAATCCAGTCAATACAATAGTATTTTGTAATTACTTCCCGCATAACGTTTCGAGTTTGCGTGTTTCTTCAATCAGCGGAAAAAGCAGTTTCTCCTCCCACTGAAAATGTTTTCGCGAAGCCGCCAGCACTGCTTTCAAAAACTGTCGCCCTGTTGCAACACCATCAGCCGACTTGATCAGGGCCAGCAGGTGGTCAATCTCATGATGATCCTGATGCAAACTGCCGACTACCCCCCGATCTTCCGGAAGGTGCTCGAGTGTCACAGAAACCAAGTTATCCTCCTTGCTTGCATGTTCCAGCAAACTCCCCTCAACCAACTCCGCCAACATTTTCACCTCGTCCAAGCGGTTCAGCCGGGGAAGAAGACGCTCGATTTGATTGAATACGGACAGAAAAGCGGAATGCTCGCCCACCAAGACGTTGGTAATCGTATTCATTTTCACTTTAGCAACACAGCGGAGGAAATTAAGCTGATAGACACCATGATTGGGGTTTGGAACAAGACTGTGACCCAGCCCCGAAAGTAAGTCATCTAATCAATAGCGCGATATGAGTTGATGATCTTGCCGAAAGACTCAACGGGCAATTTGAGCGTGGAGTTTTCTGGCGCTGGAGATGGGCTTTTGATGCTCTGACGGGCATGGTAACAGGCAGAGGAGAGTTCCACCTTTTGGGATGATTGCAATAAGGCATTACTCCACAATGGATCGTCCTCACCAGTTTTGTTTTAAGTTGCCGAAGGCTGGCAAGAATCCGTTCTGAGATGTAGGGGCTTGCTGATGGCGGCAAACTTGGTCTGGCGGCGATTGTTCCACTGCTCCTCGATGAACCAATCTTCGACCTTTTGCCGCGCCCATGGCGTTTTGCGCAAAAACGTCAGGCTGGACTTTATGGACGGGTCGATTTGGAAGCAGCGGATCGGGATCCTATTTCCCATCTCTTCCCATCCATGTTGTGCGAGCAGTTGCTTGAGAAGGTTCTCCAGCGTGACCCCATGCAATGGATCGCAGGGATGCTCGGACGGAAATGGCATGAGCGCTATTTCGTGCCTGCAGCAATCATCGCAAACAGCTCCGATGTGAAATCATGCTCTATTTCCCGCGCAATGAATCGCGGGGAGCCCATCAGGCTCCTCGCCGGGAAACCGGGGGCGCGGGTTTGGACTTATCTTTCTTCGGCTTCTTGACTTCTTTTCTTTTGCTGTTGTTTCCTTTGGCCATAATAATCTCCTGGTTGATGAGGTCTAGGAGATTTGCCTCATTGACCGCGCATTGCAAGCGGTATTCTCAGCGGCGCCGCGCAGTTTCAAAGATCTCTGATTTCGCCGCTGATCAGGCAGAGGCGGTAGCCTCCGCAATCCATGGCGAGGTGGATCGAGTATCCCAGACCCTGACGAGCCGCATCCGCGTTCTTGCTGATCGCTACGCCAGTCCATTGCCCCAGATCGTCGATGAAGTCGCCGCGCTGGCTGCCAAGGTGGACGGACACCTCAAAAAGATGGGAGAAGGCTCACGCGGAGGCGCGGAGAACGCAGAGTAAGAGAGGAAACAGACATGAAAAATTGCAAGAAGACAGCCGACATCATTCAACTTTCAGTTATTCAGCAGTGAATCTCCCTTCCAAATTTCTCTCCGCGTCTCCGCGCCAGGGCTGATTTTTTCTAATTTTTCCATGCGGTTGGGGCCTTGGAGGTGACGAGCTCGAAGGCGCGGCGGTGGTTGTCGGCGTTGAGATGCTCCAGGAAGTTGCGGGTCGAGGTGCGTTTGTTGGTTTTCTTTTTTTCCAGGCTCCAAGGAATGGCAAAGCTGACGACAACGCGGCGGAACATTCCCAGAACCAGGGCGGCGTTGGGGTTTCTTACCCGCGAGCGATCCTCGTCCAGGACGTTGTCCAGGCGGTAGTGGAGTTTGCTTTCGATGGCCCAGTAGTCGCGTTTGATTTTCTTGAGATCCTTGCCGCTGGCCTTGCTCTCCTCCAGGCTGGTGATGAGATGCACGGTTTCCTTGCTCGTCTTGTCTTTGCGCAAAACCAGGCGGGTCAGGGAAGCGACCTGCCGGGCCGAGGGAAAGCCGGCCTGTTCGGGATCGGTGGGTTCGCAGCCGCTGATGAAGCGCATCTCCACCCGGCTGCGATTGAGCTCCCAGTCGCCCGGCTCCGGGACCGCCGGTTCACGAGGGGGAAAAAGGCTGCTCATCGAGCAGCCTGGCCACTTCCTTGTTGAGGCCTTCCTGGTTGTCTTTGACCGTGAAGACGTAGTCGCCACCCCCCTCGAAGACGACCGCCCTCGCCGTCTCGTGCTGCGTGTGGAGCGCGTCGAAGACGACGATTTTCTCCCTCACATCGATCTTCTCCAATAGCTCGCGGGCTGCCGGGATCTCGTTGCTCTTGGCTGCCGTGCAAACGCTTCCCATCCACCGCCCGCTTTCCACGCCGAAAGCGCTCACCAGCTCCACCCCTCCGGCGTGCCGGAGTTTTTTTCCGTCCACGGCGACGAGGGGATCCTCTGCCGGGCCGAGCACCTGATCCTGCCAGAGCAGGAGCGCGCGCTCGACTTGCGCGGCATCCACCCCCGCAAGCACGCGCATGAAGGTGGTTTCGCCCGGAGCTTCCCTTCGCTTGCTGCGCGGTGCCCTGCGGAACTTGAATGCCCTCAACTGCGCCTGCGAGCATGTGCGCCCGAAGGCGGCCAGATCCCTCTGCCCGTGCATCACTCCGGCAAACGTCGCTATGCCAATGAGGGCCAGCATTCCCGCTGCCGGATAAGCCAACGCTTGGTCGCGGCGGAACTCCGTGACTTCCTTTCCCAGCAGCTCCATCAGGCTCATGATTTGCGCGGGTGTCGCCCGGCAGCGCGGTGCCGTGAGTGATTCTACTCCTGCCCAGGCTTCCGGCAGGGCCTTGCCGCGCAACTTCTGGCAGGCCCCTTTTTCCAGCTCCTTCACCCAAAGGTGCTTCGGCGACTTGTGCGCCTGGTAAAAATCCCCTTTCGCGCCCCGCGCGTAGCCCGCCGTCTCCGCGACACGCGTCCAGCCGCTCACTTTATAACACGTGCCCTGGTAGAGAACCGGATCCACAAAAGTTTCCGCCACCGCCACCGGATGCCCCCAACGTTCCTGCCAGTCGGCATTCAGGCGCGAGAGCATCCCTTTCATAAACCGGCTCATCAGGTTGGGAACCTGGCAGCCCGGCAACCCCAGCAGACGGGCGTTGTTGACCACCATCGGCAGGCGCCGATGCCTCTGCTCATCGTTCCAGCCGATCCACCCATCCCGGCCCTTGAGATGCAACGCCCCGGCACTCCAAGCTCCAAGCGCCAACCATTCTCCCTCAAATGTCGCCACATACCTCATGTGCTCACCCACCAGCATCGAGCTTTTCAGGTAATGGTGCTTGGCCACCAGCTCGTTGAATCTTCCCGTTTCCTCCAGCGTGATCGGCCGGATCTCCAGCCCATCCAATATCTCTTGCTCGCCTGCGTCAGGTCGACGGAACCCGCTTCTCTTTTTTTCCATGCCTTTTATTTCAACAGCACGGGGAGAAGTTTGTCCCGCTTTTTCTCGCTACTCCCTCATTCTAAGACCGCTCCAGAATAGGGAAATTCCGCCCTATCTCCGCGCCTCCGCGTGAACCCTCATCGAACCGCCCCACAACGAACGGTTCGACGCCATCCTTCAGGAGCACTACCCCACCTGGCGCGAAGCCCGCGCCGAATTGACTGAGCTACCGCTGACTGCTGAGATTTGGAGGGAGTGAGATCAGGCCCCCGCTGTGGCAGACTCTGGCTCAGGGGCATTTTCCTTGGGAAGCGTGCCCTTCTTCAGCCGCTGCTCATACGTGGATTCCTTTTTGCACCTGCTGATGATGGTGGCTCAGGTGATATGATTCGAAACTGCTGTAGCCCATCGAGATAATCGCGGGGTTTATGGCTGATCTAAAATGTGGGGTTGAGGATGGATTGTTCACTATCTGCGCGAGGGTTTTTCGATTTCTGAGCGGGGCTCGCGGGCAATGCGAACGCCG
>Ga0247840_10012449_pt1 | contig 10078 bp, 13 predicted proteins | sample LaCruzMarch2015__FD_192404 | JGI IMG/M metagenome (GOLD analysis project Ga0247840, IMG submission 192404) | Freshwater microbial communities from meromictic Lake La Cruz, Castile-La Mancha, Spain - LaCruzMarch2015_17m | ecosystem: Environmental > Aquatic > Freshwater > Lake | place: Spain...
CAGTTACAGCATTAGCCCCAGTAGCTGAACTTCCCATAGTGACACCACCGTTGCCGTTTATCTTATATAAATCAGAAAGCGGAACGAAAGTGTTTATATATACCATATCTAAATATGGGTATCCCTCAGGTGGATTACTTGGTAACCGCAGGTCAGCAACTGTTAAATAATTGTATTCTGTATTAATGTTGGTGATTTCAGTAATATACCGTCCGCTATCCCATGAACTATATGCAGACCAGTCTTGGTTAGAGTAATTGCAATATATGCTAAGGACTACCTTATCTCCAACGGATACAGGTATTTCACCCTCGCTAAAATAGAAGTTAATACGTTGGTTTGCAATATCCACATTTTCTGCGTAAAAGTTACTTGAATTAATGATAATCTTTTTACTGCCTATTATAATGAGATTATCACCAACAACAATATTTCCGCTTCCGATAATTTGATTGTTATTTCCATAAACAATATTGTCATTTCCCTCAATTACATTGTTTTCCCCTTGAATATATAGCTGATTCAAGGCTTGATTTCCACTACCCGATAAAACTTCATTTATTGCAGGAACAATCTGCTTGCTGTTGGTTTGTAACCCTGCCACATCGCCCACATCCGAAGCTAATACCAAGCCAATATCTGTACTTTGTAATGCCATTTTAAATCACGCTCCTTGCAAACGGTTTTCCGTTTTCATAATATATAAAGGCGTTCCCGTTACCTACATCTCGATAATACACTAAGCCATTTTCAGTATAAAGCTTATTAACAATATTACCGTCAAAGGTCATCAAGCTTTCCCATGAATAACTCTTTGCCGCCTGCCAGTCAGACAATAACGCCTTAACATCTTGCCACATTCGATAAGTGAAAACATATTCCACAACTAAATGTGCGGGCTTTATATCCTCAATCGCCATCTTTATATCATCTATATTTGGTGGCACACCTTTTTTGCTTATGAATTTTACAATAAATGTGTAATTATTCGGTTGCTCAATAATATCTATTTCCCCATAAACAAAGGAATTTGCTACATTGCGAATCATATCTTTTGTAACAGTGCCTGTTCCACGAAGGCGAGAGAGGATTTTTCCCCTGCGTGTATCCACTGACAAACTACCCTCAACCGCAATACCTAAATCCTGTTCATATCGCCAAAGCTCCCTGTCAGTTAGCACAACAAAGAACTGATTTTCAGTATCGATAACCTCGTTTACTGCCTTATCACATTCAAGATTTAGCCCTTTAAACACCTCTTTCATAACCTTTGAATTGCGGTAATAATCGGGCAACGCCATTAAATCCTTCATGTAAGCACCACCTCACCAAGTACAGCAACCTCATTTTCATCAATACCAATGTTAATTGTACCGCCATTAACTAATAAATCGGTATAATCCAAAACATCGTCAACGGACAAAATTGCACCGCCTATATGTGCGTATGAAATGTAATCCTGCGAAAAGGCTGTGCGTTTTAAATATGCTCCAATTAAGGCTTCAATTTTAGGAATTACAGTTTCAAGTGATGTGCTGGCAAGTAGTGTTAATGTAGCCGACACATTAATGCTAAGAGGAACAGCACTTTCTACTGTAATACTTGCCCCAATTGGACGGCTATCCTCAATTTTAGCAGTTACCTCATCAATTAGGCTTTGGTTTGCCACACCTCGGTTTGAGTTTATTATTATTACTTTAACAGTTCCTGCACCATTCCATAAGGGTAATACTTTCACATCACCAACACCTGTGACCTCTTTTGCCCAGTTAATATAGTGATATTTATTACCACTCGAAACTGGTGCAGATACCTTATCAAAGTACCTCTGACGAAGTTCATCGTCCGTTTCAATATCATAGCCACCAGTAATTGCCTCCAAATTTGTTACCCCAGTAAGCCCTGCCAAAGTTACAGGGAATTTCTTTATACTGCCAATTGGAACATTGCCAACAGAGCCTGCGGTGTCGCACTGCACATTAACTGTAACACTACCACCAACAGGTATGGGCTTAGTTTCAAGGCTACTAAATACAACACTATCGGAAGAAACCTTGTCGCCTATATTAATTACAGCTCCAACAGTGCCAGTTATGGTAACAGTTCCTGTTGCAAATGTAGCAATCTTGCGTGTTAAACCCTGCTCGGCTACCTTGTTGTCTAAATATGCACCAGTTGCTGTAACAGCAAACCCATTAAGCAAAATATTTTCAAGTTTTGAATAAGTTTGTTCAAGTTCTATTGCAAGAGGCTTACCCACGTCATAAAAAAAAGACCCAACGGTCTTGTCATATTCGCTACTTATTTGTTCTAATAACCTTTGTAATATCTGTTCTTTACTATATGCCATTCAAATTCACCTCGCTATCAATTGCTGTGCCATCTTTTAATACCACTGTAAATTCTACCATAATTCCTGCTTCATCTCTCGTTAAGACTAACCCACTAATACTACTTATTTGAGGATGTTGAAATAGTGCGTCCTCAATTTCACGCTTTAATTCACTCTCGACAAAGGATATGGAATAATTCGTACCGATAATTAAGTCTTCAAGGCTTGTGCCATAATTTAAGCCATCGTATATAGCAAACCTACCTTTTTCGGTTCGCAGTATCTTTTCAACCCATACCTTTATAGCGGTTACGTCATCAGAAATAACAAGCCTTCCATCATTAATGATAAAGTCACCTGTTGTAAAATCAAATATATATGACTTGCCCATTGTAGCTGTTGCATTATTTACAACAATATCACTTGGTAAATCCATTGTTACTGGAAACATTTATTGAATCACCCCAATTACTATAAAATTTTGACCATCTGCGTATGGCAGGAGTACAACCTCACGTCCAATGTCACTGTATTCTTCATTATGTTGCAACATCACACACATAGTAAGGTGTGAATCATCAAGGATTATCTTATCCCCCAAACGAATGCGTACAACAGGAAGCTCGATGATACTACCAATCATCGGTGAATAAATCCCTTGGTTTTCTCTTTCCTTGAACAACTTTGCAAGTTCTGACACTGAATCCAACATTATCACCTCCATAAAAAAAGACACATACCATAAGGTCTGCATCTTAGATTTTTTGATTTAGTTGTAGTAATGATTATATTTATAATACAGAGTTTCATTTTACGATTATATAAGCTCCAATATTCATAAAACTACCTCATAACACAATTATAAGTTATTCAATAGAGAATATGAAATAGTTTTATTTATTACACCCCTTCATTGCAATCTAATTTGCATACAATTGCTACTTCCACACGATGGTCTTTAATTTTTTCTACCTTAATATTCAGTCCGTAAGCCTCAAGGCTGGGCTTGCTGCCGTCTTCTGGTATCGAATTTAGAACACCAAATATAAAACCACCAAAGGTATCATATTCATCTGTTGGCAAATTAACATCAAGTTTCTCCGATACTTCATCTAAGAAAACTCCACCTCTTATTTTCCATGTTTCTGAGTCAATTCGTTCAATATTAGGTATTTGCTCTTCATCGACATCGCCGTCATCAAACTCACCCACGATTTCCTCTATTAGGTCGCTTATTGTTACAATACCACTCATACCACCATACTCATCTAAAACAACAGCGAAATGGTTGCGTTTTTTTTGCATATTTCTAAATAATACATCAGTTTTTATTGTTTCTGGAACAAAGCAAGCAGGGCGAATAGCTTCTTCTTTAAGAACATCAAGATTTTTATCTTTAAGCCTATAATAATCCTTGATATTAAGAACTCCTACAATATCATCAGTGTCCTCATTGCACACTGGATACCTTGAGTGCTTACTTTCAAAGAGAGTTTTCTCCCATTGCTCAAGAGTTTCGTCCATCCAAAGTATAGAAACCTCTATTCTGTGTGTCATTACATCTTCAGCAACCTTATCATTAAATTCAAAAATATTTTTAATCATTTCTATTTCTTCAAGTTTTATTGTACCATTTTCACTTCCTGTATCTAACATCATCCTAATTTCTTCTTCGGTAACCTCTTCCTCGTTTGCGTGCGGGTCTATACCAATAAGCTTTAAAATAGTATTTGTTGAAAATGTAAGAAAGCTTACTAATGGGGCAAAAACCTTTGAAACATAATATATTAGTCCGGACATAGCAAGCGCTAGTTGTTCTGCCTTTCTCATAGCAATTCTTTTAGGCACAAGCTCTCCAAACACAAGCGTGAAATAAGACAAAATTAATGTTATTATTATAACAGAAATACTATCTAATGTTGCAGGATCGATTTTCACACCTATACTTGTGATAAAATTTACAAGTTTATCAGAAAAGTTGTCGGCAGCAAAAGCACTACCCAAGAACCCTGCAAACGTTATTCCTACTTGAATTGTTGATAGAAAACGAGCGGGTTGTTCAGTTAATTTCGCAAGTCTTACAGCACGCTTATCTCCTGTAGCAGAAAGATTCTGAATTTTAGAATCCTTCATAGATATAACAGCTATTTCTGCACATGCGAAAACAGCATTTACCATAATAAGTATAATCTGAAAAGAAATTTGCCACAGTAACGGGTCACCTTCAGGCATTGATTTAACCTCCGAATTTTTTATTATATGAATAATTCATATAGATAATAATACCATTTATTCACCAAATGTCAAGTGTCCTCACCCCAAGTCAATTTTCATTTTATGAACACCACCAGCCAAAGTATGACTCGCACTCTCAATTAAAAACACCCCATTTATACCAGTTATATGCTCCACAAGTTCAATGTATCTGCCCGCTCGGACGTTATCGTCACCCAAAAGTTCAAGGCTTGATTTAACAGAGACCCTTGCAAGCTTTTCAAGCTCACTATTTGCTACTTTTACTGCATCTTGCCCTTTTTCTAATTTAATAACGTCCTGCAATAAGCCATAACGATTTATGAGTGTATTATCTTTAACAGTTTTTAGGACTTTAAAGCCTTTTTCATCGCCTGATATAATTTTAATACTGTTTTTCATAGCCTCAATGCTACGGGTTACCTGTGGATTTGAAATCAATTTATTAATTGGTGTAGGAGAAAGATTTTCAGCAAAAGAAAAAACACCACTAATTGTGATGTTTTCAGGCTTGTTAATGTATAACCCTTCTGGTCGCATTTCCATATAATAACCGTCACCCAGAATATCCTTTATAATATCCGACAACGGTTTATCTGTATATATTTTCGTTATAGTGGACGTTAGTGGACAAATGTATGAAACTGGCACATCAAAGCCACTACATATTTTGCGTATAGCCTTTCCAGCATTCATACGATTAAATTGATATGTTTCCTTGCTTTTATTAAGGTAAAATGCAAAATCACATGCAGTATATTTTCTTGCCGACCTGCCATTTATATTTTCAGTTAGTATAATGCCCTTAAATATTTCATCGCCATTTTTAAGAGAAATAACATCACCTTCAGCAATTGGTAAAATATCCTGCATCAGAATATGCGACATCAAAATCCATTGTAACAGCAAGTTCATTTATGCTTGATTTCCACGATAAATTACCAACAACACCAGTTATATTGTGCCACTGACTTTCGTGGTAGCACCATAATTCATGCATCAGCTCACCTCCGCAAACTTGAATTCTACAAAATTTATAGTGAAGCCTAAATCACCGTCTGCCTTGACCGTATATTCAAAGCTATCAATTACCACAGCCATATTTATTGGAGTGTCAGTAATAATAAGCCTCATTGGTACACGCCTTGCAATCCAAGTGTCTATGGTGTACACATAGCCAAACCCTGTATCGCTTCTATCCCTTAGAAACGGATAATCCCTTACAGGGAAGAAGCTTGAAAAGCTAAGACTTTTAAGCCCTGTAAGTCCAATTAGTTTAAGCTCACCTTGTGATATAGTTTCAAAGGTGTCATTCTTCTGTGGCTTTGTTACAGTAAAAGCAGAGGGCAGGACTGGAAATTTCATAACCTGCTCTCTATTATTAATTGAAAGATAAATTTCCATAAATCTGCCCCCTCTACATATTTGCAAGTGCCAATTTTAATCTTGGAACTAGCTCACCTACAATAGCATCAACTGTCAAATTAGAGCCATTGATATTTATGTTAATATGATTTTCTGTTTTGTTTCCTGCCTTATCAAGCGGTGTAACCGATGCACCTCTTGGCAGGCTGAGTATTTCAGCACCACGTTCACCGACCATTACACTTCCTGCCCTTTGAATAAGACCACCACTTGCAAGCATTGGTATTTGTGGTACAGGTAAGTTTGGTATTGCAGGAATGCCAAGTGCTCCTGATACTCCATTTACACCATTTATTAATCCGTTAATGCCACCTACATAACCTTTTATTAATATGTTGATTGCACTACAAATGCCGTTTATAACTCCCTTAATAATTCCCCCTGCCGATACAACTGCACTCTTTATTCCCTCCCACATACCGATGAAGAAGTTTCTAAAGCCTTCGTTATTTTTCCAAAGAAGTGTAAATACTGCAATAAGTGCGCCAACACCTAACACAATCCACCCTATAGGACTTGCTAAAAATGCAGCATTTAAAAGCCACTGTGCTCCTGTCAATGCACCAGTTGCAGCAACCTGTACCCATGTAACAACAGCATGTGCTCCCTTAACGATTGCATCCCATGTATACATACCAATTAAAATAGCAGTTTGTATAATATCTTTACCTCTCCAAATAACCCACGCTAATTCTATGCCTAATGCTCCTGTTTGTGCTGCTTTCCATAAATTAACCGCAGCAGTATATCCCCAAGTTGCAGCTGTTACTGCCTTCGTCCAACCTGTTGATATTAATAATGCACCGTTATATATTATTATTGCATTTGTTACTCCCTCAACGATTGGTTTAATTTGCGACCAATTATCGTTAAAATAGTTATATATGTCCGTTATCTTTTGTGTAACATCTGCAAGTATCCCTACAAGTGCAGGCAAGCCCACATCTTTTACCCAATTAATACTTGGCTGTGCATTATCAAATGCAGATTTAAGCTTTAACCCTATATCTATAAAAACAGCTTTAATGCTCTCAAACTTAGGTCTGTTGGCTTCAATAGCTGATTTTATATTATTAAATGCAGAAACACCCCAGTCACGCACATTCATAAATGCATTAATAAGTGGTGGTATAATATTATCTTTAATCCATAAAAGTGGTGGTTTTAGTAACCGCACCTGCTATTGCAGAACTTACCACTGGTATTTTAGAAGCCATAAAGCCTAATACCATTGTAATTACTGGATATAGCTCACCGCCTATGGTTTCCTGCACATCACCCCATGCATTTTTAAGTTGTATAATTCTGCCCTCTGGTGTTTGAGCCATTTTCTCCGCAAGCCCACCATAGTTCTGCTTGAGGACTTGTATAAGTGTTGTGGTCTTTTGTGCTTCTGTACCATTTTTAAGTATTGATTCTTGTGTCTTATCAAAAGTTACACCAACACGAGATAACGCTCCTACCTGTCCTTGCATAACCTTACCCATAAGATTTGCACTGCCTATAACCTGCTCTTGAGTTACATTTACCCCGTATGTACCAACGGCTAAATCATTCATAGCAGGTAATAGTTTCTTAATGTTTTTACCATTTAAAGCAAATGTAGCAAGCTGTGAAGCTCCAGCAATTGCAACATCATCTTCAACAACAGTTAGCTTTTGCAGTTCACTTACGTAGGATTTTACAGCATCAATCTGTGCTAAAGTAGTACCTTTTACGTTGCCCATAAGCTGATCAAGCCTTGCGTTTGCATTTGCTGATTCATTGGCGGCTGTAACACTGCTCATTAGAAAGTCCTTAATTGCAGAAAACCCTGCATAAGCAGCAACCAAACCTACCGCTTTCTTTGTTAGAGATGCAATTGAGTTGCCTGTAATACCACTCTGACTACCCATCTTTTTAAGCGAACCTGTAGCATTGGTGGTTGAGTTTCTAAGGTTATTTGTACCAGTTATAGCGTTTCTAATGCCAGTTGTAAAGCCATTATCCTTTAAACTAAGTGTCGCACCAATGTTTTTTCTTGAAATTTTAACCACCTCCCTGGTTGCATGGGCGAGCAGTGAGCTTAGCTCACGACCAGCCTGCTACACGTGTTTTTTCAATTTCCTCTTCAAGTGCCAAATCCATACTTGCCCTATAAAACAGCTTATCAATATATGGAAGGTTAATAATCTGTTCAGGTTTGAATCCACGCTGAAGATAGTGATGTAGCATATACATTTCACCATCTTCGGTTATTAGTTTTTTATTTCTTTTACCTTTTCAACGCCATCTATGTAACCTGCGAGTTTTAAGGCTTCTTGAGCAATCTGTGGAATTTCACCCTCGTCAAATAATACCTTTACAATGTCCATAGGCTCAACGCAACCAAACTCGGCTTGAAGTTCTTTGTCTTTCAGATTTGGCTCTATTACGCATTGGTAAACGGCATAAATATCACCGTTGTCCATGCCAACTGCATCTTGTGCAATCCCTGCATCTGGTGCTTTGATGGTTATTACCCCATCAAGGGACTTAACATAAAGCTGTGCAGTCTTGGGTGTTTTCTTACTCTCTAAAATAGCCTGTTTCTTTGCGATAATATCTTTCAATGTTAATGCTGTATTTTTATTCATTTCATTATTTCCTCCTGTTTTTTTATTTTGGAACCACAATATCAGCAAAATAATAGTCTGTAAATCCGCCACCGAACTCCTCTTCACCTATTTTTCCACTTTCAAATTTCATAAGTGTTAACTCGTTCAGCCAGCAATTCTCCAATATTAATCGCTCACTGCCGTAGGAATCAGGATCATCAATTTTACCTATAAACTGGCTTCGTACATCTCTGCCTTCCTTGATAGCATTGGCAAATAATATCTGCCCACGAGAAAATATCTTCTTTATTTTAAAACTATACTCACCCGAAAAGCCTGTCATTTTGCTATCCTTGCCCATTGTGCCGACAAAAGAAATATCCTCACGGTCTATTTTTATCTTTGCTTCAAATGAATCTACCTCAAAAATGGGGTCTCCATTCCAATAGAGCATGCCATACTTTCCGTTCATTACCCTTGGTGCTGTTGGTTTAACTGCCATTTGCAATCACCTCCACATATTTTCTTAATAATTATGAATCCATTCCACGTGATAATGGGATCGCGACAGCCATCTGCCAAGAGATTGGATTCAAGCTTAAGATACTCCTTCTTTTGCAGGGGACTAATTAAATTTTTGAAGTCCTTGTCGATATTAAGGGTTTGCAAAGCCTTATTTTCCATAAATGCCTCCCTTAAATGTCGACTTTTTGAAGCGAATCAAAGAAAAAGACAACTATTCGTTCAGATTGAATAGCGGTTCCTTTTAAACGGAAGGAATTACCCTCGTTGAAACAATCAAATTCTTTACATAACCTTTCAACGAAAAGGCGACTGTATATTTCAAGGGAAAAATCCGACTCCATGCGGGTTTGATCAACCATATGTGTTTGTAGATCAACCTTTTCCTTTTCGACTGCCCGAATTGCCACTATTCTGCTACCTATATTTACAAGAAACTGAATATATTTCGGATCTCCGATTAAATGCAACGATTCCTTATGTACACGAATGCAATATTTTTTTAAATCGATTGACATTTGTGTATTTAAGTTAGATGGTGTATTCATTCGCCTATACCTCCATTATTTATACTTGACACTAAAGCCTGTTGCTCTGCAGCAGATGCGCATCCATTTATCTTGGAATGGTCTTTGATTGCATAAATGGCGTAACCGTCAAATATGTTGATTTGCATAGATTGCCGATGCTCATTAAACGGCAAACCAAATTGTTCCTGCCATTCCAAAGGGAATACAGGAGTTTTTGATGTCTTAGGTTTAGCACCTTCTGGAAATGTCCGCTGATATATTTCGGTAGCAGTTAAATCGAAGGCAATAAGGTATTCGCCGTTTGCATGGACGAGCTTTCCTGTAAGTTTATACCGATAGTCCGGATTCCAGCTCATGAGCGTAACGATTTTTGCAAAAAACAATTTACAAGTTGTTTGTTTAGGTTTTCGCTTACCCTTAGAATTGTTGCACCAAAGGAA
>Ga0247840_10012450_pt1 | contig 10077 bp, 9 predicted proteins | sample LaCruzMarch2015__FD_192404 | JGI IMG/M metagenome (GOLD analysis project Ga0247840, IMG submission 192404) | Freshwater microbial communities from meromictic Lake La Cruz, Castile-La Mancha, Spain - LaCruzMarch2015_17m | ecosystem: Environmental > Aquatic > Freshwater > Lake | place: Spain...
CCCAGCACAAACATTGTCGTATCCCGTAATGTAATATGGGGTTCTGATATAACTTTTAATCTTACCGGAAATTGTGCCCCGTACGAATTTCTTTTTAATGGCGTTCCGATTAATCAAACTAATAACGGCGTTAGAGTATCAGGTGCTGATAATTTTGCGCCATTTGTGCTCCATCAACTTACAAACAATATGACATGTCAAATAAATAACACTTCTGTAGTTCAAAATAACGTCCAACAAATTCTTGATCCAATTCTTAGAGGTCTTGATAAAAAGTTAATACAAGATGCATATGGGTCAACATTGACACAACTCGATTATTGGGGGGATATGGTTTCATCTCTTCCTCAATCTGTTGCTAATAATGCTGCTCTCGCTGCTTCTGTTGATGGAACTCAAGTGCCACTTATTAATACTTGGAACTCTCCATTTAATAGTGCTGCATATCAAAATTGCAAAGATTTAGCATCTAGAGCATCTTTTGAAATTATTTCTATTGTTGGTAATACGCCGGCCGGTGCTGCAGCTGCTGTTAAGAACGTATCAATCACAATTCGCGTAAGGGAACCTATCATTCTATCACCATTTTTATTCTGTGGTGATAATGAACATTCTGGTCTTGTAGGTATCACACAACTCAACTTTACTATGAGTATGGATGCCAGTGCCAAACGCGCTCTTCGTTGGTATCTTTCTAATACCGCTGGTTCTACTAAATCGGTCGTATCTGTACAATATACCAATCCATATATGGAATTATACTATTATACTCCTCCTCCAACAATGCTTGTCCCTTCCACTTGCGTCACACCACTCCAAAATTTTGTAAATTATATTCTTCCATCTACTGGCGGTAATCTTGCTGCTAATGCAACTTCAACCCTTACATCTAACTCTTTTCAACTCAATTCTATTCCTGATAAAGTTGTAATCTGGATCGATGATTTTGATAAATATGGTGCAAATGGTAATCAAGTGCCCGATCATTATGCTACTATTAATGCTGTTAATATTACTTTTAATAATCAAACGGGTATCCTTAGTAATTTTAGCCAAAAACAACTTTATGATTTTAGCCGTAAATCTGGTAGCCAACAGACTTGGGATGAATTCAGTGGTCTTGTAAATGTTGGCGGTAATAGTGTTGCTGGTAACGTTGTATTTAATAGAGGTACTTGCGGTAGTGTACTCTATCTATCTTTTGGGGACTGCATTTCAATTTCGGAAGTCTACAATAGTCCCGGAAGTCTCACCACAACTCAATTCCAAGTTAAAGTAGATTTTACTAATAATTTACTCAATCAAATTCAACCACAACTTAATGTTATGTTCTTGTATTCTGGTATACTTTCCACTACCAATGGTAACTCAGCATCATATCTTAATGGTGTTCTCACCCGCAATGATGTATTAAATGCTACATCTGCCCCACATATGTCTCAACGAGAACTTACCCGTTATGTTGGTGCTGGTGTTCTTTCTGACATGAAAGCAATGGCATCTAATTATCTACCAATGGCTAAGAAAATGCTTCAAGCAGTAGGAGATAATAAATATGCTAATCTAGGTGCTCAAGCACTTGATACACTAGGTTATGGTAAGACTGGTGGAATTTCTACCGCTGGTATTTCAACTGCTGGTATTTCAACTGCTGGTCGTATGAAATCTAAACTAATGTAAATTAAATAATTTATTTTTATTAAATTAATAATAAAAATAAAATATATAATAATAATATATTAAATGGAAAATACACCGTATAACCAAAAAATTCAACAACAGGTTATGGAAATAAATGCAAGACATTTACGTAATCTTGATGCTACAGGAAAACAAGTATTAGAATCTAATCTCGTACCTTTAGTTAAACCTTTAGTAAAATATGATGAATCTGTTAAAGAAGGTTCAGGTCTGTTTTCTGGTTTGCTAGATACTTTTGGGCTCGGGGCTCCAACTTCGGATGAAGGTAAAAAAGCAGGTCGTAGGGGAAGACCTCGAAAATCTGTAAAAGCAGGTATGGAAGCAAGTGGAATATTTTCGGGAATTTTAGATTCGATAGGCTTGGGCAAAGAAGACCAAGAAAAGTTAAAAGGTGCTGGATTATTTGATGATATTGCGAGAGGGTTTACTACTGGTTTTAAAATGCCATTTCAATTAGTAAATAAGGTATTAGGTGGAGCAAAAACTAAAAAATTAAAAGCAGGATTAATTAAGATCGCTAAAGGTCGACAAATGGGAGGTTATGGAAGTAGTAGAGTTGGCGGATATAAAGCACATTATGGTATGCCATCAAAAACTATTAAATCTGGTAATGGAATAAATGCTCGGGCTGTTGGTTCTGGTAATGATATGGAAGGGGCGGGAATATTTGACGATGTTGGTGAATTTGTAGGTAATTTCAAAAAAGTTTTACCATTGGCTAAGATGATTGGTATAGGTAAGAAACAAAGGGGACGTCCTCGTAAAGGTGGTGCTGTTGGAGTTGATGCAATGGCAGAACATAGAAACGCTTTAACTGGGGGTGGTCCTCTTAGTGGTTTGCTTGGAGCCATCGGTTTAGGCGAAGAAAAGAGTGCAGGTAGACGAAGGGGTAGACCTCGTAAAGGTGGTGCTGTTGGGGGTGGTCCTCTTAGTGGTTTGCTTGGAGCCATCGGTTTAGGCGAAGAAAAGAGTGCAGGTAGACGAAGAGGTAAAGGTGCTAAATGTGGCGGTGCATCCCTCTGGATACAACATTGTAAAGCATATGCCAAGAAACATAAATTAAGTTTCAAAGATGCCATGAAAGATCCAAAATGTAAAAGCAGTTATAAAAAATAAAATGTTAATTATTATAGATAATATAGATGAAATTTTAATTTATTTATATAATATTAATATATATTATATGAGTTTAGAAGCAAATAAATTTTTAAGCAGACTATATGGCGAAGCAGTTGCCGATCAACAAAGACAAAATAAAGAAGTTAAAGAAAAAGTTAAACAAGTTGCTTTAAGAGAAGTTGGTGAAGTTATGGCGACAAAAGAAATGAGTTCAAGAGATTATAATTTTTTTAAAAGATTAATTAATAATATTTCTTATGAAATATATCAAGTTTTACAAGCAGTTGCAGATGATAATATTAATAAATTATTTGAATTAACATCTAATGTTATTTCTGATTGGAATAATATTGTTTCTGCATTATCAAGATTAAAATATAATTCTTTAAGACCACAAGATAAATCAAAAGTAAAAGGAGATTTAGATGAGTTAAAACCATCATTACAACAACTAAGTTCTAGATTTCAACAATTAGCGATTAATGATAATAAATTTTCGGCTTTAGGTGAAAGAATTGATAATATTATTAGTCAAATTAATATTAATATTTATGATCAAGTTTCTTATCCATTAAAAGAATCAGTTCAACTATTAGAAGAACCAGAAGAAGATGAACCAGAAGAAGATGAAGAAGAAGAAGATGGAGAAGAAGAAGATGAAGATTAAAAAATTATATTATATAATAATATATGAGTTTAGAAGTTAATAAATTTCCGTCATCAATATCTCATGACGATTCTCAATTAAAAGTTATTCAACTTATAAAAAGTGTTAATAATAAATATGTACAAGAAATAAAAGAAGATAATACAATTGATAAATCTTTATTGTTAGGATTTAAAAAATTATTTAATGGCTTTACATATGAACTTTATCAATTAACTCAATTAATTGATGCTGATGCTACTGGAAACTATAATATTTTTACTCCTCAACTTGCTAGTCAAATTGATAGTGTTATTAGTAATTGGAATAATGTAGTTATATTTTTAGCAAATAAATTACAATATTCTAAATTATCATCTCAAAATAAAAATTATATTGATTCTAAATTTAGTGCTTTATCTCCTTCTGTTAAAAAAATTGTTGGTAATTTTCAAATGGATATTAGAGATGGGCATGCTAAAGTAACAAGTCAAAGAATGCCATCAAAAAGTTTATTCAATCTTTTATATCAATTATCTGATAAATTAAATAATAATGATTATACATTAATTATTTTTAAAGTTAAATTAGGAAAATATACACCATTAGAACCAGAAGAAGAAGAAGATGAAGAAGATGAAGAAGATGAAGAAGAAAAAGAAGATGAAGAAGAAGAAGAAGATGAAGAAGAAGAAGAAGATGAAGAAGAAGATGAAGAATAACAAGAATTTGAAGATCCTAATTGGGCTGTTTAAATAAATAATAATAATAATATAATATAAATTAATATTATATTATGACTGATAGACCTAATTATGTCCCTAGTGTATTAGATGAAAAAATTTTAGATAAAAAAACTAATTATTTATATAAAGTTCTTAAATTTAAAAATTCAATTCCTAAATTAGTCGGCACCGCTTCTTTATCATCTCAATTATATCCTGCTGACATTGATATGTTATGTGTATTAGAAGAGAAGCCAAAAAGATTCAATGAAACACAAAGACAATTTAAAAAAATATTTAATAATATTAGAAATCAACCTAATTTATTTTTTGTAGAATTTAAATTGCAAAATAAAGAAAAAGATGATAAATATAAATTCTTTAATTTAGATGATGTAGATAGTGATTTCTTCGCTAAACATTATGATGCTGATAAAATTGATATTTGTAAAATAGATTTATTACAATATTTAGATAATAAATTTCAAGATGTTAGTATTATTTACTTTTTTAATAAAGATGTTGTTGATATGAATAAATATAGAGAAGAATTATTAAATGATCAGAAAGAAAAGTTTGATGAAGGGAAATATTATAAATCATTAAAACGAATGTTAGTAGCATCCAAATTACAAGTACCACCAAACATTAATGTAATTATTGGTATTACTAATTTCTTTAATTCAGAAGTTGGAAAAGTATATCAATTAAATAATTTTCTTAGTGCTTGTTTAACTTATATTGATAAATATGGTTATGATGATAGAGTTAAATTATTCTTAAATAAAATAGGATTTCCTGAAGATATTGATATAAAACAAATTCAATCTATTTCTAAAGATTATGAAAAATTATATAATTCTGAAGCACTTAAGTTCTATAAACACTTTAATATTCCTGTTGGTAGACCTAAGCCATTTCAAAGGGCTAGAATGGGTAAGTTTGCAGGTAAAAGAAGTAAATTATAAAAATATTATCTAATTATATATATAAGATGTCATTTAATCTTGAGAAAGGTGGCGAAGTTGCTATTATAAAAGGTGGTACTGAAGATGGTACTATTATTTTTTTAGATGCTAATTATAAAAAAGATGATAAAGATAATAAAAAAGGATTAAAAGGAAAAACAGGTAATTTATATTTCGATAAGTTAGAACTGCCAAAGAATCAAACATTTCAACAATATCCTAATACTCACACAGAAAGACAGGTATTAATGATAGTAGGACAATCTGGATCTGGTAAAAGTTATTATCTTAATCAATATATGAAAAATTATAAAAAAGCATACAAGAATAAAAGACCTATTTATTTTTTTAGTAATGTTGCTGAAGATAAAAGTATAGATGCTAAAGTTGTTAAAAGAGTTGCATTAAATGATACTTGGACTTCTGAACCGTTAACTGTCGATGATGTAAAAGATAGTCTTTGTTGTTTTGATGATATTGAAATGATAAAAGACCAAGGGATTAAAACTGAAGTATTTAAATTTATTAATGAAATTTTAACTACTGGAAGACATACTAATACATCATGTGCTTTAATTGTGCATTATGCTAATAATAAAGGTTATCTTAGAGACTTTCTAAATGAATGTCATACATTTACTTATTTCCCAAGAAGTGCTAATAGAGGAACAAAATATTTATTAGAAAATTATATTGGTATTGATTCTAAAGAAATTAAGAAAATTAAGAAATTAGAAAGTAGATGGGCAACAGTATATAAAAATTATCCTAATTGTGTATTGACTGAAAAGAATCTATTTTTACTTGCTGATATGGACCAAGATAAAAAAGAATAATATAAATTATATTTTTTTTATATTATAATATATATAGATTATGGAGAATGAAATAATGGAAAAGTTAAAAGAAAAAGGATTAGCAGATAAATCGATTAAATTATATATGACAATATTAAAAGGTCTTAATGATAAAAGAGAAGTTAGAAATTTAAAATTTCTAGAAAATCCTAAAAAGATATTAGATAAGATAAAAGATTATAAACCTACTACTCAAAGAAATGTATTAATTGCTATTGTATCCATTTTAAAGAATCTTGGTAATGATGGATATAAATTATATTATGATAAAATGATTGAAATGAATAAAGAGATTGAAGATAATAATAAAAATAATGTCAAGACTGAAACACAAAAAGAGAACTGGATTAAATGGGATGATGTTGAAAATAAATTTAATGAATTGGTCAAAAAGTTAAAGGGAAGCAAAAATATAAGTGAAGATGGATATAATAATTATTTAGATACTGTTATATTAGGTTTATATGTATTATTACCTCCTAGACGAAATGTTGATTATCTTACCATGAAAGTTAGTACAGATGGAAACAAAGATGATAAATATAACTGGTTAGATCTAAAGAAGAAACAATTTATATTTAATAATTATAAAACTAAAAAGTCATTTGGTCAACAAATTATTGATATTCCAAAAGATTTGATGGATTTAATAAAAAAATATTTAAAATATAAAAAAGATGGTGAAGGATATTTATTGGTAAAATTTTCAGGTGAAAGATTAAAAAGTGATAATGCTATAACAAGAAGATTAAATAAAATATTTGGTAAAAATATTTCTAGTAGTATGTTAAGACATTCTTATTTAACTTCAAAGTATGGTAAAGTGCAGGAAGAAATGAAGGCTGACGCTGAGGCTATGGCTCATTCAGTCAAACAGCAGAAAGATTATATTAAAAATTAAGATTATATTAAAAATTAAAATTTATTATATAATATAATTATATAATGAGTTCATTAAATGCTAATGCTGGTATATTTGACAATCTAAATAGTTCATTAGTTCCTATTAATGCTGGTTCATCTTTTATTGGTCGATATATTAGTTGTCTTGACTTTTCAGTTATTGATGTTTCAGTTAAGACTGATTCTATTTATGATCTTAAAGTAATTTATAGTCATGATGGATTCAATGATGATTCAACAACAACTGTTAGTGTTGTTTCTGTTAGTTCTGATACATTATTTTATCAATTCAGTCCCAAAATGAGATATTACAGAATACAATTAAATAATACTGATATTGATAATCAAACTGAATTGACTTTACAAACTATACTTAAATCTACTTTAACATATAATGCAAGTGTTGCACCTGCCTCAAATGTTGATATTACATCACCACTTAATATGGATGGTTCTGTATTTGTTGGTGGTAATTTGGTTTTATCTGGTTCTGTTGGTGTTAATAACTTTCCATCAACACAAGATGTTAATATTACTAACGCATCAGTAAATGTTTCAGATTCAACTACTCAGTCTAAATTAGATTCTATTCAAACTCAATTACAAAAAAGTAATAAAAATAGTACAATCTTATGGCTTTCTAGTGTTACAGGTGTAGGTGGCGTTAGTCTTAATGCTAATTTATCATCAGTTAATCAAACTAATTTATCATTTTATGGTAATGTAAGTGCCACAACTGTTTTAACTGTTCAATTTAGTCAAGATGGAACTACATTTTATGATACACAATATAGTTATTCTCAAACTGGTGCAGGTGATATAGGTTTTAATATCCAATCTTCTCCTTTATATGTTAGACTAAAATCAAGTAATAGTGTCAATGCTACTATTTATTTAAATTGTAATTAATTGATAATTTTATTTTCTAATATTTTTACTTTTTCTGATAATTGTTGAACTGCTTTTACGAGAGGTGCGATAAATTCAGTGTAGGCTAGATGATATACATCGGTGCCTCCATTTACACTACCATTTTGTAATCCTGCAAAGTCAATATTTAACTCTGTCATTGTGTCTTGAATATCTTGGGCTAAAAAACCATTATGAAAACGATTTCTTTTCTTTGATCCATCATTTGGTAATTCTGTTATATTTCCATTTTCATCTATTTGACGGTAATCTTCTCTATAATTCCATTTATATTGTTTTGGTTTAAGTTTTTCTATAAAATTTAAACCTAGTTCTTCTTCTTTTATATCTGCTTTATCTCGAGCATCAGAACGAGTGCCAGTTGCATAAGTATATACTGTCGTTGTTGATTTACCTATTTGAATTTCATTGTCACCTGTTAAAATTTCAGTAATGTTATCACCAAAAACACCGGAATTTGCTCTAGTGACTCCTAATGTATCTTTACAATTACTAGAATACCCAAAAATAGAATTATTTGATTGTGATGATTGTCCTGCACCAGCAGAAACACCAACAAAAGTATTATTTGTTCCTGTTGTCAATACTTGTGCTGCATTACCACCTATTATAACATTACCATTTCCAGTAGTTAAACCTATTGCAGTGGAACGACCAATAAGTACATTATAACTTCCACTCATTCCTGTTCTACCAACTTGATATCCTAGAGATACACAACTAGAAGCACTTATTGCCTTATGTCCTACAGCTACAGAATTACTACCTACAGAACTATCAGCATCAGTAATCTGTAATGTTTCTGTAATAGCATTTGTTGGAAATAAATTGATAGTATTTATACCTAATTTAGTTCCGTCATAAGTTAAATTAGTTTCACAATCAAGTGTATTTGTTGTTCCAGAAGATGATACAATTCTATTATCGGCTTGATTATTAATTGTTATGGTAGGTGGGATACTAGCACCATTTATTTGACTACAAACGACATTATTAGCGTTTAATTTACTTGCTCCAGATGTTAGAACATTCATACCGAAAAAAGCGCAATTTGTTGGATATGAGACAAATCCCGCACAATTATTAAAAATTACTTGTGAAGGTGATAGATTTGATAAAGTGATTGTGGCACCACCAAAATTACAATTTATAAAATATAATACATCAGTAAAGGTATTTGATACAAAAATATTACAATACTGATTAAAACTACAATTTGTAAATGTCATATACTTTGTAGACCCCTGACCAATAACTATATTATGAGCAGTGGCGACAGTTCCAGTAAAATTAACATTATTAAATAAGTTGCGACCAACACCATATAATAGAGATGTTGAACCTTTTACTTGTATATTTGAAACTCTTATTAATTCACTTGTTCCTAATATATTTAAACCATTTAATATCTCGCATATTGTTCCATTATTACAAGATGGATTTATAAGAGATATATTATATTTATCTGTTATAGATACTGATTCACCATAAGAACCAGATGAGATATAAATAGTATCAGCTTGTGATACACTTAATAAGGCTGAAGTAATTGAACTAACATTATCATTAACATATAATGAGTTTGATGTTAATTGAATATTTGGATTTCCAACAGTTATAAGATTATTAGAATTTTTTTGTAAACCTGTAGATATATTTAGACCTGATATATCAATACCATTAGGAGAATAGGCTATTTGGTCAGAACTTAAATTTAAATTATTTATGTTGACTTTTCCGAGATATACACCATTTGTATTGTTTGTGAGTGATATTGCACCTACTAAAGACATTTATATTATAATATTAGAATATATTTATAATATTATATAATGGATTTAGATTATATAAATCTTATGATCGGTATAACTGCCCTTATTTCATCTTTTTTTGCCCATCTTAGACATAGTCGATGTTGTTATGGACTTATTGATATTGATATGAAAACATCCAAAACACCCCCCGAAACACCAACAAATACTACTGAAAACACTGCTTTAATGACTCCAATAGAAGCTATTGATATACCCCCTAAGAAGAAAATTAAGAACTGGCTTTAAATTTAAAAATAATAAAAAGTGTATATGCATACTAAATATATACTTATTTTTTCTATCAATTTCTGCGGGCAAAATTTAATAATAATAAAAAGTGTATATGCATACTAAATAGATTGAAAAAATGTTTAATTCTTGCCACACTTTTTATAACCTCCTTATATTATATAT
>Ga0247840_10012458_pt1 | contig 10073 bp, 11 predicted proteins | sample LaCruzMarch2015__FD_192404 | JGI IMG/M metagenome (GOLD analysis project Ga0247840, IMG submission 192404) | Freshwater microbial communities from meromictic Lake La Cruz, Castile-La Mancha, Spain - LaCruzMarch2015_17m | ecosystem: Environmental > Aquatic > Freshwater > Lake | place: Spain...
TCCTTGAGTCTCACCCCAGCCAGCCCCAAGCTCAAACTGTCGCCCAAAATTCCGAGTAAATCTTTCCAGAGTCCCATAGCGTTCCCCTCTTATTAGGGTTGAATTTTTAGCCTTACAACGCCGTTGCCTTGTGTAGCGCCTGCGCCGGGTGTGATGTAAAGATGCACAACCGTGGCGACCGCATAGAGATAGTTCGGACTTGCTGAGTATGTCCCCGCCGTGTCTGGGGCGTTGAACGCCACAGGCATCAAATTCCCAACGCCGCCAGCATCGCCTATGGAAAGGCCCGCACCTGCGCCGTCAAACGCGGTCGTGATGGAAATCTCAGCTTCCAACACACGTTTCCCCGCGGCAACGGTACAGAGTGCGGTCGGTGTCGCGTCGCCAAAAGCAAATGGGTAGAAATACTCAATCCCGCCGCTGAGGAGTTCGGCGGCGCCGTAGCCAGAATCAACGACGCCGCGCGATGCGTCGAACGCGGCGAAGTGACCGGCTACGGCTGTAGCGGGCTTGGCAACCTTGTCTGACCAGTAGCTGGGCGGGAAGGTCTCGTAGTCTACGATGTCCCAGAGGTTGCAATCGTGGTTGGGGACTACGGCGCGGTATTTGCTCGCCCCGCCACCGGCCTCGATCAAGACCTCGTAATAGCTGGCGCTCCGCCCTAATTCGTTCGGGAAGAGCTGGAGCGTAGCTTTGCCGTCCACGTCGGTCTGGGCCGTAATTTCCTCGGGCACGATAATCCCCTGCCAATACTCTGCGCAGGGGGCGCTTAAGCCCCGAGGAGACTCAGACATCAGCCTGGCCGTGATATTCGCCCCCACGACCGGATTCCCGGCCGGATCAAGGCAGAGGATAGCAACCACGCTGGTGGGGAGCATCAGCGCACCCCCACCAAGCGTCGGACAGTGCAGCCGTACGACGCGCCGTAGAGCACCACACCATCGGCAGCATCTTCGCAGTCAACACGGAGCGCCACGAGTGGGGAGACGCCCGGCAGGGGGATTTGCCCGTCAATCAGGCTGTCTATTGCGTCTAAAAGCTCGTACGCTCCGCTGTTAACGCCCTGGCGCAGGCTGTAAGTCCCCACGAGCACCAGCCAGACGTGATCGTCGTAGCGGGCTTGGCCCTCCCGCCTGGTTTGTTTGCCTGCGTAGAGCACCCAGACCGCTGGCCAGTTGGCCGTGATCCGCTTGAGATCCTTGGCGTCGAGATCGCCTGCGTAGGGCTTGAGCTCGCGCACGGTCCCCTCAGAGAGTAAGGGCGCCAAGAGGGTCAGGATGCCGTCTTCAATTTCTTTGATCACTGCTGAGCCTCCAAACAATGACGGCGCAGGATATCCTCGATCTTTGGCCAATCAGCTGGCCGCACACCCAAATACGGCCGGGCCGGCATGGTGATGGTCCGCGCCCTGACGGTGGTATCTTGCTCAAAATTGGCTTTGCTCTTTTTGGCAAAGCGCGACTGCCCGGTACGCGAGATCCGAAAACGCAGTTTGCGCGTATGGCCCTTGATATTGATCGAGCCGCCAAACTGGTGGATGGCCGCATACTCGCGCCCCACGCCCACCACGACCTGATCGCGCTCCACGCGCTTGGACAGTGAGTCGCGCAACAAGCCAGTGTCGAGCAGGGTTTTGCCGCCCTGCTTAATGGCCCGGCGTGACGGTTTCCAGGGCACGCCGTCGGGCGAGCGGCCCTGCTCAAAATTATCTTGCACGGACTTGACCACCAACTCCCCGATCTGCGTCAGCGCGGGCGATAAGTTGGTGAGTTTGGCGCCAAGCCCGGCAAACAGGGCTTGGACTCGGGAGGTATCAATCTCAATAGTAATGGTGGCCATCAATATCCCTCCATAACCGCCGGCGAGAATATCCTCTCCGGAGAGATAACCGTGATCACGGTGGCGCTCTCCGGAGAGGGCAAAGCCTCGGCTTTGGGAGTCAACGAGTCCGCCCCCGAGGCCAGGCGCTCGAGCGAGCGCTGGCAGCGCTCGTAATCCTTATCCCACTCGCTGTTGTGTTTGCGGCGGTGCAGCACGTAGACCGCGATCCGCGCCGAGAGATTGCGCAGCCGCAGCGGGTAAGGCGCGGCAAAGGGGACCTGGTAACGTCCAGCCAGATAGCCATCGATCTCTTGGCAGGCGGCGCTGATTGCACTCTCGAGATTGAGTTTGGCCTTGGGGCCGGCCAGCGTATCCCCGGCCTTGTCCCCGGCCAGCTCCGCCAGCCAGCCCTCGTCAATGGCTTTTTTGAGATCGTCGAGTGTGCAGTACATAATGCCCCTTGTTTGCAGGCGGCTGTGGCCGCATAAGAGAATCTAAGCTCGGAGACGAGCAAGAGTCTCTAAATCGTGAAAAGAGGTTTACCCCCCCCCTCCTCCGCACGCGAGGACCACAGACTTACCTTGCGGAACAAATCGGCGTCTGGCTATTACACCCATGTGGCAAAATTAGGGCCTTTGGACTAGGTTTGGACTAGTCCAATGGGAATAAACGTATATGAACACGGTTGAGGGGCTTGCGTCGATTCTGGGGCATTCTGTGGCGTTTACGGGATATGTGGTGGCAAGGTGTTGATTTAATTGAGATATGGTCAACATGTTTGATAGCTCTGCCCAAGGCTATCTTTGTCGCCAGCACCGCAGCCGAGCAGACGCTAAAGCGATCCCGGGTACGGCGAGAGCGAAAAGACCGCGCCTACGGCCGGTCGTCGTCGCCAATCCCCGCGGCCTGGTACTCCAAGAGAAAAAGGAGATTTGCGGCAGCGTGCGCCAGGTGGGGCAGGCCGGACTCAGGGTCGAGGTCTTCGCCCCCTACCCAGGCCCAGATATGCCGCAAACAAGCGGAGATAATGCGCAGCCAGGCAAAGCCCTTACGCCAGCTCTCAAAGCCATATTTCTGGCGGCCAAACTCAAAAACTGCCGCAATCTCCAGCAAGGGAGACAGCGGCAGCAAAGCGGGTATCAATCCGAGGGCTGGCTTGCCTTGATCAAATTTTGGAGCTGAAGACATACCAAAAAGGGAAAGTTTTTGAAGGGTGGGGGTCTGGGGGAGGGAAAACTTTTTTCAAAAAGTTTCCCTCCCCCAGGACGTTTCTCCCCTTGCTCTTTTACGACAAAACCACGCTCTGGCAAATGCCCTTGACGTTAACTACCGGGAAGGGCTTGCTCTGGGCAATCAGCTTGTAACCGCTAGGGTTGACAAGCTTTTCAGGCTTGACGAAAAACGGCAGGCCCACCAGGTTGGCGTCCAGATCGTCTACGGCCGCGTAAGGCAGCAGGTGCCCGGCGTCGAGATCGATCATGCGCAGGGTCTTGGCCGGCATGATGTCCGCCATGGCCTTGGTCTGCGGGTTGCGGTACTGTTCGCCGCGGCGCTTGATCACAAAGCCGCCGATGTTCACGCCTTCTTTCCCCGCGGTCATTTCGATGCGCGAGGTCGTGGTCGAGGCCGCGACTAGGGCAAAGAGCACGTTGTACACGTCGCGCGAGGCCCAGATTTCGAGGTTGGAGCCATAGCCGTTCAGCCCCAGCTGCTCCTGCATCAGCGTCAGATGCTCGTGCACGTCCGCGATGGTGATATCGGCGTGGCCAAACAAGATGCTGGGTGTGACGCTCAGGACCGAGCCGTAATTGATCACGTAGGACTCCCAGGCGCCGCTGGCGTACATCGGCCAGGTCAGAGCGCCGCTGGTGATGAGCCCGCACCAGGCTTCTGTGGTCCGCCGGATGGCGCGGCGCAAGATATCGGTCTTCGTCGCAGACCAGTTTTGCAAGCTGGATTTGCCCAGCAATTTGAGGTTGTTCAAGTCAGCCGCGGAGACGAAAATATCTACGTTGATCGGCTCCGGCACGTAATAGTCAATCTTGCCGCTGACGCCGGGGTAACTCATCGAGGGGTTGCCGCGCTTGACCACGGGCAGCTCGTAGATGCCCGTAAACAGGTCCTCAGCCGCCAGCATCGGCAAGTCAAACTGCGGCCGATTGGCAAACACGGTATCCTGGATATAGGTCTTAAGCTCTGGCAAGGCGGCCAGGTTGGCGACAATCGCCTCTTTCGAAAACAGCCCAGTGAGATTGAACATATGCCCTCCTGCTTGCGGCTAGACCGCGTAAAGGTGTTGTTTGCGCAGCCGCGCCAACAGGGCCGCAGACGGCGCGACCTTGGCCGATGCGCCGACCTTGAGCACGCCCTGGGTCACTGGCCCGGCCAGGATCACCGGCGCGGCCAGGCTGACCGCGGTATCCAGATCCTCGTCCAGGATCGCGTCCAGGGCGGTTTCGTAATTGGCCGTGATCGGCGTGGTATTGACCACGTTGGCGTTGAAAGAGACCGCGAGCGCGCCCGTGGCGTAGTAGATAGTCCCAGTCCCGCCGGCCGAGCCGACCAGGCGGCCAAGGCCGTCGTCGGCAAAGGTCTCCACGCCGTCGCTGACCACGACCGTGCCCGGGCAAATCGGGAGAGAGGCCAAGGTCTTGGTATAGGCCTTGACGCTGCCTGTGCCTATGCCTACCGCCTCCGCGGCCACTGCCTTGTAAGGCTCGTAGCCCCCGCTGGCCTTGGTCAACAGCAAGCCCGCGGGCAACACGCCCTGGGACGCGGTAAAAGCCCCCAGGATGATCGCCGGCCACTGGCCGATGTTCCTGGCCCGTTGTTGTTCGTACTCGAAACTGCCGATTTTAGCGTTGATCGTCATGTGCATATCCTCCGATTGATGTGTTTACACCTTGCGCGAGAGATCGACCCGCACCCCACGGTCTTCCCCGACGCCGGCCCGCTCAGGCGTGGCGAACTCCTGCCCCAGGCTGTTTGGCTGGCGCTCTTCCAGGGATTTCCAGTAGGCCTCTTCCAGGCTGATTTTGCCGCCGGCCGCGAACTCGATGCTTTTGTCGCTCGCGCCAGAGTGCGCCGCGAGCTCAAGGATCAAGCCCTTTTCCGCGGGCAGGCACTTGCCAGCGCTTACCAACTTGGCAAAGCGCTCCTCGCGGCCATTGGCCTCGATAGCGCCCTTGTAGGCCGCAAAGGCCTGCGCTTGCTTCCCGGCCTCGCCTTGGGCTGCGGCCAGCTCGTCTTGCAGTTTTTTGTTCAGGGCCTCCAACTCCGCGATCTTGGCCTTCAGGGCCTCGAGCTCTTTTTTGAGCATTTCGATGTCCATTGTTTCCTCCTTGCTGCTGTTTGGGCCGGCAAACTCAATAGTCAGGCCGGCGTCGGTTGAAAACGGCTGTGGCCGCATAAGAGCCTCTACGCTCGAAGACTCGCTAAAGGCTCTAAAATGCACGCCAGCGAGCCCTGGAATGGCCGGCTGGACCGCGCCCAAAAGGCCTATGTGCCACAATTTGCCATCTGGCCCTATCTTTATAGATACGTTCCGGTAGTGGCCGGCCGCGACCAAATCCTTGACCGCGCCTGGCACCTCCTTGAGCGAGGCCAACAAAGTAGCGCCCTCGCGCTTGAGCCGCTCGACCCAGCCAAAGGCCGGGGTGTCGAGCGCGGGGTGGCCAAAGACCAGCGGCACGCGGCGCTCAGCCTCGTCAAAGGTGGCGACCAGGCCGTCGAGCTTCTCGGGCGTGATGTCCACGCTGGCGCCATTCATGGCGGTCCAGCGGCCTGTGCGGGCAATTTCTATCCAGCTCATCTTGACATTGCTCCTTGTACGTCTTAGTATTTTTCTCACGGCGGCGTACCCTGACCCAAGGCCGGGTGCGGTTCGAAATAAGGGTGTCGCCGACCCAGGAGGCCCGGCACTACCTGGGTTTTTATGGTTCTCGGTAAAGCAAAACTCCTGTCCTTTCTCTTTCCAGATACGCCAACATTTCCTCTAGGTTCTCTTTCCCGACTCGCGGTGTAAACACCGTCATCCCTTCCCACTTCTTTCCTGCCAAACGAAAAGCCGCAAACCCACCGATCTTATTCTCAATTGTGCCGAACAGCCGAATCAGACTTAAACGTGTCAGCGTATTTTTCCCCTGTTTTGCAGCCCCAAACCAGATTTCGTAGGGGTTCTGGATGGTCCGAGCCATTGCCTTGACATATGGCTCCCTCCCTTGTTTGGTTATTTTGTATTTATTGTCTGCGCCTAAATACAAATTTTCGTCGATTGCCACTGGAGAGCCGACCCCTGGCAGGCGTATGACTTTCGACTGCCCCCAGGCCAGGCCAAATTCTTTCAAAAATTCGGCAATATAAAAGGCTTGTGTCTTGCCCTTGGGCAGGATGTCTTTTGGCTCCAGGGGCAGGATATGCCGCGGATCGAGCGTGGCCAGGTCTGGCTTGCAGATATTGCCAGAGGCAAACAACCCCTTGCCATCCTTGCACAAGGCCCGCATGGGCAGGGGCGTAAGCTCCCCCTCCAGCTCGCGCGGGCTTAAGCCTGCGAGCCAGTCTTTGCCGGCGTTGCGGCCAAATCCCGGGTCTGGCGCGGGCAAGATGCTGCTCTCTCTGCCTGTGAGCGGATCCTTATATATAGATGGGCCTGGCAAGCCCTCCTCGACTGGGTAGCCGCGCTCCTCCACGTCTTGCGGAGTCAAACTCTGGACCGTGCAACGGCAATTGAAGCCATTGGGTGGGTAGAATTGATCCCAGAACGGGCTCTCCTGGGGATACACCTTGCCGTTGAGCACGGCGTGCGAGGGGCGGGTGCGCATATCCATTATAGATAGATAGCGCCAGTAAGGGCGCTCTTTGGCGTTGGCCAGCATGGCCTGGTAACGCCCGGCCTGGTAAGCGGTTTGCAGATTCGTGCGGTAGATCGTATTCAGCCGCGCCTTGCTCAAAGACGTTTCCTCGGCCAAGGCCGCGAGCTCTTTGCGCCAGGACTGGATCGATTGCCCCTTTTCCAGGGCTTTGAGCAGCGAGCTGTGCATGGCCGCGATTTGCTCCTGCCGGGCGAGCGAGGAGACCACAAAGGCCCGCTCGCGAGCGGCCGCACTGAGCTGCTGGTACTCGGCTGCCGTGACTGGCAGGCGCGAGCGCCAATAGGCCAGCGACTCTTTTGGCGGCAGGTTAAAGGCGGCGGAAAGGGCCATTAGAGCACCTGCGCCTTTTTGACCGCAGACTGGCCAGCCAGGTGCGCGGCGCGCATCCCAGCAGCAAGTACAGTCTCAAATTCGTTTGTCCCCTCGGCCTGGCAAAGAGCCTCTGCGAGCAGTATTTGCGCGTCGTCAAAGGTCTCGGCGCGGCTGAGCGTCTGGACCAGGTCCGCGGCTAAGCTCTGTCCCAGCCGTGGCGCGTCGCGCAACAGCGCGTCAGCTAGGGCGTCAATTTCGGCTTGGGCCGCAATCTCCGCTTCTCCGTCTTTCGCCAGCAACGGCGCGGCGAAACTGGCGGCCTCCGCACTAGGCGCCGTATCCGCGACCACCGTATCCGCGACCACCGTAAACTCCTCTTCCTTACGCCCGTACACACGCGCGTAATACCCTGCTTTGTAGCGCACGCCCTGCTCGTAGAGCTTGGCGTCGAGCTCGGCTAAGCTCGCCAAGTCTTCCGGGTGCTCGTAGGAGAAGCAGGGCGCGAGCGTGTCCGGCGTGGCGTTGATTTGCCGGTAGACAAAGCCCAGCTCATTACAAAAGGCCTCGACCAGCACGCTGTCCGCGGCGGCCAGATCCTCGAGCACGTCGTAGTGCGTTTGGGAGGCCGCGCGTGAGCCCACGTTGCCGATATCCGAGGTCAGGGTCTGGCCCTTGAGCACCTTGGAGATGGAGTTATCCCAATACGTTACCAGCTGGTGGTGCAGGTTGCCCGCGGCGCCCGAAAACTCGTGCACATCGACCTCAGAGCCGCTGGAGGTAACGGCTACGGCGTCACTTACCATCCTGGCCAGGTCCGCGGCCATGGTCTCGCGCTCGGCCTTATCCGCTCCGGGCCGCGATTTTCCGAGCACCCAGGGCTGGCCGAATTTTTCGCAAAATTTGAGCCAGAAATTAACCCCGCCCTTTTTAAAGGCCACGGGCCACAGGCAGCGGGAGAGTAGGCGCAGGCCGTAGGGGTTGTTAAAGTCAGGGAAATGCCTGGCCACGATAAATTTATGCGCCGGAACGCGCTGGAGCTGGCTGCCGTTGCCCAAAAAGCACAGCTGGTTATCGTAATCGTAGGAAAACCAGCTCCGGGGCTTGGGCACGATATCCTGGATACGCCAGCGGCCTGCCTCGCTGCGCCAGAGTATCTCGGCCACGGTGTAGCCGTAGTACGGCGCGTCGAGCACCTGAGCGATTAAATTGTACAGGTCCACGCGCTCTAAGTCCCGCGCCAGGTCGTCACAGAGGCGTTGGGCCTCTGGCGTTGCCTCCTGGCCCTCGATCTGCCCGGGCGCAAAGGCGTAATCGCGTTTGAGTAGGGTTTTGAGCTTGCGCTGCTGGATCGCGGTGATCACGCTGTCATCCGCGGTCAAATCGTCCAGGACCGTGGCGTAATCGCCGCGCTTGCGCAGGATCGGGTCTGGGTCGGGCAGGCTGCACAGCCAGCCAGAGAGATTCAAGCCGCCTGCTGCCTCGCGGGTGGCTATCTCGGTCAATATTGAGTTGTAAGGATCCACATCAATACCCCGCCATCAGTGTTTGCGCAGTACGCGGCGCGGCAGTGGTCGCGGCAAAGCGCTCGCCGCCGCTCATGGTCTTGGCTGCAAATACGGCCAAGGCCAGGGCCACGCCTGCGTCTCCGTGCCGCTGGCCAGCGGCGTCTGCTGTGCGTTTGTCTGGTATCTTGGCCACGCCCCGGACCACGCGGAAAGCCCGCAAATCATCCAGGATCGCGGCGTCCTTGGGCAAGGTCAGGTCTTTGTCTTCGAGCGCGGCTTTGAGTTTTGGCATATTATCCCGGTACCAGCCCTCGGAGAGCATGACCTCGTCCACCAGGTCCTGGCCGTAACGCTGGCGCGCGACCTCGGCCAAGTATTGGCCGTTGCCGCGGGCGTCGAGGGCAGCGCCGGAAAAACGCGGCAAGCGGTCTAAGATATAATACAAAATTTGCTCTTGCTGCCGAAAAGGGCAGTTGCGCACCTCGACCACACAGGGCGTGCTCAGCCGCAAATTATCACCGAGCACCAGTGGCCAGAGCACGGTCAAGTCTCCGGAGCGGCCAAAGTCCTCGCCCAAGAAATTGCGGCTTTTGCGTGGCAAAAAGTCCAGGATCACGGCCAGCTCAGCCTCGCACCAGTCGCGCACCTCACGGCAGCGCCGCTCCTCAGGCCAGTCCACAAAATCAGCCGCCGGCGGCGTCCAGCGCAAGACCGGGATCGCCGGCGCCATGTTGCCCTCGATGAGCGCGCGGTTGAGATACGCGCCAACGCTCGATTGCGGGATACAGAGCAGCTCTTCGTCCGCGCCGTCGCCGTAGGTGGCAAAGAGCTCGGCGCGCCAGGCTGTCTCAGCCTCTGACGTCCAGATTTTGCCGGTCTTGAGGCAAATTTGCCGATACAGCCCTTGCTCCAGCGCGTCGTCGATGGTCGTGCGGTGCAGGCTATACGGGCGTTTTCCGGCCCGGACATCCTCTACGAGCTCGGCAAAGGGGTTGTCTGCGCCGTTGTGCGAGGAGAGGATTGTTACCCGGCCGCCCCAGATCAAGAGCGCCAGCGCGGCCTTGACAAGCTCGGACAAGTCCGAATGGAAAGCAGCCTCGTCGAGGATCACAAAGCCTTGCTTGCCGCGGAGATTTGTCGGTCGCGAGGAGAGCGCCGTGACCCGCTTGCCAGAGGCAAATTTGATCCGATAGGCCAGGATATCTTTGCGCTCGTCTTGGATCACCACCTCCTCGCAATCCGCCGCGGCAGCCCCGTAAATTCCGGCCCAAAAGGCCACGTCGCGGATAAATTCCTCGGCCATGTCGCGCGAGTAGCCGATATACCAGCAATCCTCGCCAGCCTGACTGGCCGCGGCCAGGGCTGCCTCGGCCGCGGTGCACCAGCTCGCGCCTATGCGCCTGGATTTTTCCCAGACGCGCACGGGCGCAGGGTCGGAGATCCAGGCTTGCTGGTAGGGCAGCAAAATTCCTGGCGGGGAGGAGACAGAGGATGTTTTTTCCGCTCGAAGGATTTCGCCACAGGATGTCGACACTGCCGTTGAGGTCGAAGTCAGCCGCACCTA
>Ga0247840_10012463_pt1 | contig 10069 bp, 5 predicted proteins | sample LaCruzMarch2015__FD_192404 | JGI IMG/M metagenome (GOLD analysis project Ga0247840, IMG submission 192404) | Freshwater microbial communities from meromictic Lake La Cruz, Castile-La Mancha, Spain - LaCruzMarch2015_17m | ecosystem: Environmental > Aquatic > Freshwater > Lake | place: Spain...
TCCCGCCGCGCCGGGCGCCGCGCTCGCGGAAGCGCAGCTCGCCGAGGCGCAGCTTCGCCAGCACCTGGCCCGGATGGCGCCCTCCTACGCCGAGGTCTTCTCCGACCAGGAAATCCGCCGCCACGCCGACTTGGCCTCGCGGCTGAGCGATTCCAACCCGGTCGAGGTGCGCGCCGAACGCATCGGCGAGACGCTCTGGCGCGTCACGATCGTGGCCTTCGACTACCTGGGCGAGCTTTCCGCGATCTGCGGCCTGCTCTTCGCCGACGGCTTCAACATCGTCGCGGGCCAGGTCTTCACCTATGAAGGGGAGACGGCCGGCGCACGGCGCAAGATCGTGGACGTCTTCACCGTGGACTCGGCGCGGGCCGAAGCGAACGCCGGCAAGGATGTCATCGGCAAGGAGCTGTGGCTGAGCTACGCCGGCAACCTGGGCGCGCTGCTGCGGCTGCTCCAGGGCCGCCAACAGCGCCAGGCCCAGGGCGCGCTGGTGAAGCGGGTGGCCGGGGCGCTGCATAACACGCCGGCCGCCGGCCCGACGCTGCATCCCGTCAGCATCGAGATTGACAACGACACCTCCGACCGCTACACCATCCTCCGCATTGATGCGCCCGACACGCCCGGCTTCCTGTACGAATTCACGAACGCCCTGGCGCTGAACGACGTGTACATCGCCCACGTCTCGGTGGAATCCATCGGCAACCGCGCGCACGACGTGCTCTACGTGACGGATACCCAGGGCCGCAAGATCACCAGGCCCGACAAACAGCGCGAACTGCGCGCGGCGACGGTGCTGGTCAAGCACTTCACGCGCTTGCTGCCGCATTCGCCCAATCCCGAAGCCGCGCTCCTCCACTTCAACGAATACCTGGGCGAGCTTTTCCGCCGGCCTTCGTGGCCGGATGAACTAGGCTCGCTGGAGCGCCCCGAAGTCCTCGCCGCGTTGGCCCGCCTGCTCGGGGTCAGCGAGTTCCTGTGGGACGACTTCCTGCGGATGCAGTACACCAATCTCTTTCCGGTCGTCGAGGATGTAGGCGCGCTGGCCCGGCCCAGGCCCAAAGCCGAACTGGCGGCCGAACTGGCGCAAGCCCTCGCCGCGGCGGCCGATGGCCAGGCGCGCCGCGACCGGCTGAACGCCTTCAAAGATCGCGAAATGTTCCGCACCGACATGCGCCACATCATGGGGCATGTGGCCGATTTCGGCCAATTCTCGGCCGAACTGACCGACCTGGTCGAGACGATCGTCACGGCCGCCGCGGAGATCACGCTGGCCGAGCTGATCGGGCAGCATGGCGCGCCGCGCAGCGACGACGGCGCGGCGATCCCGTTGGCCGTGTGCGTCCTGGGCAAATGCGGCGGCTACGAACTGGGCTACGCCTCGGACATCGAAGTGATGTTCGTCTACGGCGGCGCGGGGCAGACGACCGGCCCGCGGGCCTTGAGCGCCGCCGAGTTCTTCGACCGGCTCGTCACCGAGTTCAAGGGCGCGATCTGGGCCAGGCGCGAAGGGATCTTCGAGATTGACCTGGACTTGCGGCCCTACGGCAACGCGGGCAGCCTGGCCGTCTCGCTCGACTCGTTCCGCCGCTACTTTGCGCCCGGCGGCCCCGCGTGGAGCTACGAACGGCAGGCGCTCATCAAGCTGCGCGCCATCGCGGGGGACGCGGCGTTCGGGCGCGAGGTCGAGACGCTGCGCGACGCCTTCGTCTACGGCGCCGCGGCGTTCGACGTGGCCGCGATGCGCGCCATGCGCGAACGGCAACTGCGCCACCTCGTCACGCCCGGCACGATCAACGCGAAATTCAGCCCCGGCGCGCTGGTGGATGTCGAGTACACCGTCCAGGGCTTGCAGATGCTCCACGGCCACGCCCACCCCAGCCTCCACCTGACGAACACCCACGCCGCCATCACCGCGCTGGGGCAGGCAGGGATCATCTCGGCGGAGAATGCGGCCCGGCTGAGCGAGGCGCTCCTGTTCCTGCGCCATCTCATCAACGCGCTGCGGGTGGTGCGCGGCAACAGCAAAGACCTGACCGTGCCGCCGGAGGAAAGCGAAGAGTTCGCGTTCCTGGCCCGCCGCCTGGGCTACGGCAACGAACCGGCCCGCCTGCGCGCCGACCTGACGCATCATCTGGAGTGGGTGCGCCGGCTGAACACGCGGCTGCTGGGGTGATGCCGCGCGGGGAAGAAGACGGGGAGATTGGTAGATTGGTAAACGGGTAGATTGGTAGATTGGTCATCGTGCCAACTCTACCAATTTCCCAATGTACCAATCTACCAATCTACCAATCTACCAACCTACCAATTTCCCAATCTACCAATCTACCAATCTACCAACAACCGGAGGAGATACCGTGAACCGATCATCCCACCTTATCGCACTGTGCGCCATCCTGGCGCTCATCCTGGCGGGCTGCGCGACGCCGACGCCGCCCCCGGAGCCGGTGACCGTCCGCTTCGCGTTCCCGACCGCCGACCAGGATCAAGTCAAGAAGCTGACCGAGCAATTCACAAAGGCCCATCCCGAGGTCAAATTCGAGCTGTTGGCCCGGCGCTGGGATACGATCAACGGCATTGACCCGGCGGGCGCGGATGTCATCCTCACCTCGCAGTTCGCCCTCGAAGAGTTGCGCCGCCGCGGGGCGCTGGTCAGCCTCGATCCGCTGATGGCCGGCGACAAAGACCTCAACCAGGCCGACTTCCTGCCGAACGCGCTCAAGATGTTCGTGGACAGCGGCAAGACGTGGGCGCTGCCCGCCGGGCTGGACACCCAGGTGCTCTACTACAACAAGGATCTGTTCGACCGCCGCGGGGTGCCTTATCCGGCCGACGGGTGGACGCGCGACGACTTCCAGCAGAAGGCGCGCAAGCTGAGCGATCCGGCAACCGCCAGCTTCGGCTATGCGATCACGTCCGACTTTCTGGATCCGATCCTATTCGTCTATCAGCACGGCGGCAAGCTGTTCGACGATCTGCAATCGCCCACGCGCACCACATTCACCGACCCGAAGACGATCGAAGCGGTGGATTGGTACGCCAAGCTGCTGCGGGAGCCGGGGGTCGTCATCACGCCGCAGAACGCCCAGGAGCTAAATGCGGGCAATGTGCAATCCGCCCTGCGAGTCGGGAAGGTGGGGATGTGGGTCGGGCCGATCTCGGCCCGCGGCGGCCGGCTCGACCGCGGGCCGTGGCCGATGAAGTGGGGCATGGCCGCGCTGCCGGCCGATGCGCAGGCCGCCACGATGGCGACCGCGGCGGGCTACGCCATCACCACCCAATGCAAGAAGTCGCTGACCTGTTGGCAGTTCACCGTCTTCATGAGCAAACAGCCGATCTCGACCTTTGCGCCCGCCCGGCGCTCGCTGCTCAAGGCGACGACCGGCCAGGACGCCGAGGTCGCCAAGCTCGCGCAGGGGAGCGTGGACAGCGCGCTGCTCATCCGCGCGACCGATTTGAGCCGGCTGGAAAAAGCGATCGGTGTCTTCACCGTGGCCGTGAACGCGGTGGTCGCCGACAAAGCGTCGGCTGCCGAGGCGTTGTCCCTGGCCCAGCGGGAGTCGCCGCTGCCGTGAGATGGACGGGACGCGGACGACGCAGACCACGCGGACGACGCGGACAAAACCTGATACATAGTTCCTGGATTTAAGGACATGCCCATGAACCAAGAAACGCCGAATCGCGCCGAAGCCACCGCGCAGCGCATGGGCCGCCGCATGGCGCGCGGGCTGGTCGTGCTCAGCGGGTGGCTGGCCGACCGGCTGCTGGATATCGCAATGTGGGCGGTCAACCTGGTGCGCGAGCTACCGATGCGGGCCGGACGCTTGAGCCTGGCGCTGTGGCAGGGCGTGCGCGGGCTGATCCTGGCGGCGCCCGGCGCAGTGCGCGCCAGCCGCCGCGGGCCGGGGCTGGGCGCATGGCTGCGCGTCGCGCCGCGCGCGGCCGGCATCTGGCTGATCGTGCTCACCTTCCGCCTGCTCGACCTGGCGGGCATCCCGGAAGTGTGGAGCTTCTTCCTGCGCGCCACCACGCGCGTCAGCCCGCTGACCGGCGCGGAGATCGGCGCGGCCGCGGCCATCCTCGGCCCAACCGCATTGCGCTACGCCGATGTGCGCGTGGCCGAGGGCGGCATCCTCAATCTGATCTTCAAGCGCAACGAGGGCCGGGCATTTGCGACCTTCCACACGATCAACCTGCCCACCTTCGGCCCCCACCGCCGCGCCAACTTCGGCATCCTGCTGCACGAGCTGGTGCATGTCTATCAATACGAACGCACCGGCGGCCTCTACATCGCCGAGGCAATCTATGCGCAAAAGACTTCCGGCTACGACTACGGCAGCCCGGAGGATCTCCAACTCTGCCTGGCGACCGGCGGCTGCTACCGCAGTTTCAACCGCGAGCAGCAGGCGCAGCTCGTCCAGGATTACTACGAGCGGCTGCGGGATGACCGGCCGGTCGCGGTGTACGAGCCGTTCATCGAGGAGATGCGGCAGGGACGAATCTAATAGGTAAATCAGATAGAAGTCATACAAACCGTTTCTGGATCAACACTACGGGCTGTAGCGCAACTAGAAGCAAGTACAACCTGTAGTATCTCCGCCGAAGTCGATTGTCTGAGGTTTAAGTGATTTGTCAATAAGAGCCTATTTAGCAATAGAATAACTTGACAGGTCGCCAGCGCCACCTGGCCCGAAATACCAGACGCCGCGCACAGAATCGCTCGCGGCTGGCCCCGAAGCGTGCGCGTTGATGCCAAAGCCAGTAGCGCAAAACGACAAGAAATACCATTACTAAACAAGCTCTTAGCGCGAGTTTGCACAATTTGCAGTATTGCGTACTGTGGTGGTATACTTTTTCGAGTTTCATAAAATTGTATCCCTACTTGCTCTCGTTCAGGTGGAGTTCGCCATCGATGAGTGTTCAAGAGGTCAACATGGTCCAGGAAGCAACGACGCCCGAGAAAAAACGGTCTGAGTTGCGCGAGAAGCTCGTGCGACATTTCAGTCGAGAGGAACTACGCACACTCTGTTTTGTCCTCGGCATAGACTCCGAAAACCTACCTGAAGCGAAGGAGTCCCTGGTGAGGGATCTGGTGTTGTATTGTGAACGCCACCAATCCACTCCCCAACTTATCGAAGAATGCCGCAAGCAACACCCAAACGTCTCCCGGCCAGATGTCTTGCGGCCAAGCTCACGGTCCCGTCTTTTCATCTGCTACAAGCGTCACGTTGATCCTGATCAAAAACTGGCGACCTATCTGCACCAATCCCTCACTGACCAGGGTCATGACGTTTTCATAGATACAACGATGCGGGCGGGTGAGGCCTGGCTCGAAGAGATTGACCAACGGATCAAGGCAAGTGATTTCCTGATCGTGTTGCTATCCAGGTCATCAGCGGATAGCGAGATGGTCAAGTCAGAAATCAGACGTGCTTGTGACTATCGCAGGTCAGACGGACATCCGAATATACTGCCCGTACGTGTGGCTTACGAGGACCGGCTTCCCTATTCGATTGATGCTTTTTTAGGTCCTCTTCAGTACGTTGTGTGGAACGCCGAAGCAGACAATGAACGCCTAGGCCGCGACGTCCAGGCCGCCATGGAGGGCTGCTGGCCAAACTATCTATCTGTCCAAGCCGGACCCGCCATCAGCGGGTTGACCGTTTCCGAGGACGGACGTGTTGTCGCCGATGATGGCGCCCTGCACCCTCCACTCCCTGAGTTCGACCCGAGGTGCCTGGACGATCTGGAAGCGCCGGGTGGAGCTGTCAAGCTGCGTGACAAGTTCTACATCGAGCGTGAGGCCGACGCTCGCCTCAGGCGTGAAGTGGTCAGAGCCGGTTCCACTGTCACCATTCGGGCTGCGCGCCAGACCGGCAAGAGTTCATTGCTGGTGCGTGGCGTACATCACGCTCGAGAGCACGGAGCCAAGGCTGTAAGTATAGATGTGCAGAGTGTGGACAAGGAGTACCTGGAATCATCCGACCGATTCTTGCGCAAACTGGCTGAGGCTATCGTGCGCGGTCTGCGGCTCGACCCGTCGCAGGTGGAAAAAGCCTGGAGCAGTTCGCTGGGCCCGCAGGACAAGCTCACTTATCTCATGGAGGACTATATCCTGCCCGAAGCAGGCGCGCCGATTGTCCTGGCAATGGACGAAGTAGACCGTTTGTTGCAGACCTCGTTTCACAGCGACTTTTTCGGGATGCTGCGCTCTTGGCATAACAACCGCGCGCTCGATGAGCGGTGGAACACGCTAAATATTGTTATGGTCATCTCGACCGAGCCGCAGCTCTTGATCATCGGCACGCAATCGCCGTTCAACGTGGGCTTACGGCTTTACCTTGAGGATTTTACAGAGACGCAAGTGCGTGAGCTCAACGCGCGACACGGTTCTCCTGTGGAAGCGAGCGACATGCCTCGCTTCATGGACTTGCTAAGTGGCCACCCTTATCTGGTTCGCAAGGCGCTCTATACGCTGGTCACAGAACGATTAACCCTGACTGACTTGATGCGTGTGGCGGCCACCTCTCAAGGGCCATTTGGCGATCACCTGCGCCGCCTTCAATGGCTGCTGCGTGACGATCCAGACTTGCGCGGGACGCTCAAACAAATCATCAACCAGGGCAGCTGCTCTGACGATCAGAAATTCTTTCGGCTGCTTAGGGCCGGCCTTGTGAAAGGAAGCGGCCAGGTCTGCAAGTGCCGCTGCGACCTCTACAAAACGTATTTTCACGAGGTACTATAATGAGCAACTCATTTGCTGGCGAGGACTTTTATTCTGTCGGCGGAACGCTGGGTCCTGATGCGCCGAGTTATGTGACCCGCCAAGCAGATCGCGAGCTGATGCACGCGGTGTTAGCCGGCCAATACTGCAACGTGCTCATGGCGCGGCAGATGGGCAAATCCAGCTTGATGGTACGCGCTGCGCGCGATCTTCGTAACAAAGGCATCCGCACGGTCGTGATTGATCTGACCAGCATAGGAACCCAGGTGAGCGCAGACCAGTGGTATCTCGGAGTAATCAGCCGTTTCAAGTCGCAGTTGGGATTGGCGGTGGATGAAGCGAGCTGGTGGAAAGCGCGGGAGCAACTCGGCTCGGTGCAGAAGTTCTCTGATTTCCTGTGTAGCGTTGTGCTGGATAGTGTGGAAGGGGCCATCGTGATCTTTGTTGACGAGATAGATTCCACCTTGGGCTTGCCTTTCACCGACGATTTTTTCGGCGCCATTCGTGCGATGTACAATGCTCGCGCCAGCAACTGCGCATACGAGCGATTGACCTTTGTGTTGTTGGGCGTAGCTCGCCCGTCTGATCTGATCAAAGATGGCAGGCGTACGCCGTATAACATCGGCCGGTCCATCGAGATGACTGACTTTGTGGGAGAAGAGGCCAAGGTGCTGTTGGCAGGATTAGCAGGGACGACGGCCGGACGCGCGGCTGAAATACTGGATCGGGTGCTTTACTGGACAGATGGACATCCTTATCTGACGCAGAAGGTATGCGCTGAAGTTGTAGCCCACGGCGGCCAGTGGAGCAAGGTCCGAGTTGATGAACTTGTGCGACGGCTTTTCCTGGCCGAAGATTCTCGCCGAGAATTGAACTTGCAATTCATTCGTGACCGGATTCTGAATAGCGAGAGCCGTGAGCGCGCCGACCTGTTGGAAATCTACTGCCAGGTGCGAGTTGGTAGGAAGCCGGTCATGGATGACGAGCGGTCGCTGGCCAAGAGCAAACTGAAATTATACGGATTGTTGAAGCCAAGGCCCGACGGATCGCTCGTCGTGCGCAACCGCATCTATGCGGAGGTCTTCGACGCTCAGTGGCTTGAGACTAATATGCCGGAAGGGGCCAGGCCAGCCAAGCAGGGTTCCTGGCTAAGTGGTCGCCTGAGATCCTTATTTGGTCGTTCATGAAACCGATCTTGGGACGCTCGCGCCGTTTGGGGCTGGCTCGCAGCCGACGATAGGAGGGTTCAATGGTCAGCGCTTCTTCGGAACACGATTTCTTTCAGGTGGGAGGCACGCTTCCTGCCAACGCGGCCTATGTTGTCCGCCCAGCCGACGATCAAGTTCTTGCTGCCACTCTATCTGGAATGTACTGCAACGTCCTCACTCCGCGCCAGACGGGCAAATCAAGCCTCATGGTGCGCACAATGGAGCGCTTGCAGCAGGAAGGCGTGCGCACGGCGAGAGTAGATCTGACTACAATCGGCGTTGACGTGGACCCGGCACAATGGTACTTTGGCTTAATGAGCCAACTCAAGGCAGAGTTGAAACTGGCGACGGATGTGGATGGTTGGTGGAAGGAACATATGCACCAGGGTGTTGTGCAGCGTTTCTCCGACTTTTTGCGCTACGTGATTCTCGAGGAAATCACGGAACCAGTCGTGGTCTTTGTGGACGAGATAGACTCGACTCTCAAGGTGCCCTTCACGGATGATTTTTTTGCGGCTATTCGAGCTGCTTACAATGCTCGCGCCAGCGACCCAGTTTACAAGCGGTTGACCTTTGTTCTACTCGGCGTGGCGCGTCCGCAAGATTTGATCAAAGATCGCTCTCGCACGCCCTACAACATCGGATTGTCGATTGACCTAACGGATTTTACGCTGGAAGAAGCGGGAGTTCTTTTGCCAGGCTTGTCGATGTCCTCGGCTGAGCAAGCTAAAGCTGTACTCGAGCGCGTCTTGTATTGGACAGGCGGATTCCCTTACCTGACACAGAAGGTTTGCCAACACATCGCCGCTCCTCGTGGCGACGTGTGGACCGAAGAAAAAGTTGATCGTTTGGTCAGACGCCTGTTTCTGTCGGATGAGGCGCGTAATGATGAGAACCTAAATTATCTGCGCCGCCGCATTGTAGAGAGCGAGATTCCAGCGAGTTTGCTGAGCCTGTATCGACAGATTCTTTCCGGGAAGAATGTGGTTCTTCGGGAACTCGATCCAGCTCTCACTCAACTTATACTGGCTGGCTTGGTCAAGGTCGCGCCATCTGGCGCTTTGGTGGTGCGCAACCGCATCTACAAAGAAGTCTTTGACCTGAAGTGGATCAAAGCCACCATGCCTAAGCCAGTGGGGCAGCCACCGCAACGTTCGGCCCTAGTGACTTATGTTCTAATCGCACTACTTGTCACTACGATAGGGTTTTCTGGCGGCGCTTGGTACTTGACAAGCCCACTCGCCGCGCCGGTTCCGATTCATCCTCTCAATGGGGCCGTATTGGATCAAACTTCAGACACGATCAGTTTGACTTGGTCGCCGGTGTGGGGAGCGACGAACTATGCGGTTGAGATTGATGGATTCGAATGCTGCCAGACAGAAAACTGGTGTACTGATGTCGGACGAGAATATCGCAAGTCCACCGTCAACTCAAATGGCTATTGGTTGCCACTTGCGAATGCGCCGGTCCAGGGCCGGTGGCGAGTTGGGGCTGTGAACATCATCGGTCGCGAAGGCACCAGATCAAATTGGCAAAAGTTTAGTAACGTGGCGTCTACAGCGCCTTGCCAACCTAAGCCCAAACAAACAGCGACCCCCACTCCAGCGCCAATCAAGTAAGTTCCGGTGGCGGGGTATGACAGTGAACTCACTTAACTGGTAGCTCTACACGACAGTGTGGAGTTGCTGAGACGGTGGTTTGAAAAACAGCAACTCGCGCATGGGCCGGACGTGGTCGGCGTGGCCCCCAGCGTGCTGTGGATCGTGCAGAAATTGTAGCCGGTACCCGACCATCGTCACGAAATGGTTTGTCACAGAGTACGACCTAGCCGTATCACTTACCATGTAATCACTACCAACGGTAGACTGGTAGATTGGTTGGGGTCCGCCAATTTCCAATCTACCAGTCTACCAATCTACTGACTCACCGATTCGTTCCCCAGCAACTTCCCCTCATAAATCTCGCGCACGACTTCCTCGATCTCCGGCTCGACCAGCGAGACATCGCGCACGCGGTAGTCGCGAAAGAGGACGGGCATCAGTTCGGCGACGCCCGGCGCGCCGTTGGCTTGCGAGATGCGGAACCAGGCCCGGTTGCCCTCGGTGCGGATCAGCGCCGCGCCGGGCAGGCTGACCGCATC
>Ga0247840_10012464_pt1 | contig 10069 bp, 4 predicted proteins | sample LaCruzMarch2015__FD_192404 | JGI IMG/M metagenome (GOLD analysis project Ga0247840, IMG submission 192404) | Freshwater microbial communities from meromictic Lake La Cruz, Castile-La Mancha, Spain - LaCruzMarch2015_17m | ecosystem: Environmental > Aquatic > Freshwater > Lake | place: Spain...
CAAAGTTCAGCACAGTCATTTGCAAGGAATATTAATGAGTGTGTGAGTTGTGAATCATAGATTTGATACAATTTGTTAAATAAAAAGCCCCCATCTTCTATTAAATTAGATTTGGGGGTTTTTCTTTTTGTATAAAATCAAAAAATATATATTTATAAGGTAAATAATATACAATGGCTAATGGTATAACATATGGTGTTGATTTTCCTTTTGACACATCATATAGAGGTGATGGTTTAAAGATGACAGAATATTTTTCTGATGAAATACGAGCATCATTATTGCATTTATTGTTGACACGTAAAGGTAGTAGATATTATTTACCTGATTTTGGGACAAGGCTTTATGAATATTTATTTGAACCATTGGATGTGGTATCTTTTGATATTATTGAGAGTGATATTCGAGATGCTGTTAAAAAATATATACCCAATTTAACAATTATTAATATTCTTATTGAACCATTAACAGAAGATGAGGAAGTTCAATCATCAAAATTATCAGTTGATGATGTTGGGTTATCTTCTGCTAGTAAAATTTATAGATCACCTGGCAGTGGGACATATAAAAATACAGCTAAAATAAAAATTGAGTTCATTTCCAATACAAATGCGTTTGTTGGAAGTGATTTTGTTGTAATAAATATATAATATGGCAGATAGACAAATATCATATGGCGTTAGAGATTTTCAGAGTATAAGAAATGAATTACTTAATTATGTTAAAACATATTATCCTGATTTGATAAATGATTTTAACGATGCGTCAATATTTTCAGTATTTCTTGATTTAAATGCTGCGGTTGCGGATAACTTGCATTATCATATTGATAGAAGTTTGCAAGAAACGGTGTTGCAATATGCTCAACAAAAATCATCAATATATAATATAGCCAAGACATATGGTTTAAAGATACCTGGTCAAAAGCCATCAATTACTTTATGTGATTTTTCAATAACTGTACCTGTTAATGGTAGAAACGCTGACACATCATATATGGGTGTTATTGAGAGGGGTGCGCAAGTTTTTGGTGCTGGGGTTGTATTTGAAACAATTAATGATATTGATTTTACGCAAGATTTCAGTTTGCAAGGTGTTAAGAATAGGAAAGTTATACCAAATATAATAAATGGTCAAACAGTTAATTATACTATTGTAAAGCAAGAACCGGTAATAAATGGCACTACAAAAGTTTTTAAAAGAGTTATCACATCTTCTGATGTTAGACCTTTTTTGGAGATATTTTTACCAGAGAAAAATGTTCTTGGTATAACAAGTGTGATTGCAAAAGATGGGCAAATATCAACGGTTCCCCCAAATGCGGAGTTTATTGGTGATTCTGATAGCAAGTGGTATGAAGTTGATTCATTGGCGGAGGATCGTATTTTTATCCCTGATTCAACAAAAAACACAGGTAATGCTGGTATTAAGGTTGGGAAGTATATACAAACTGATAATAGGTTTATAACTGAATACACCTCGGAGGGTTTTAAGAAGATAACTTTTGGTAATGGTGTTAATACTGCAATGGAACAATTGAATTTATTTACAACAACGAATCATTATCCTACCATTCAAAATTATTTAAACAACTTTTCATTAGGTAGAACATTAAAACCAAATTCAACCATTTTCATACAATATAGAGTTGGTGGGGGTCAGAATAGCAATTTAGGTGTTAATACGATAAACCAAATTGGGACAAACGTTTTTAAGATTAATAATGGTAATGAAACGCAAAAATTAGCTGTTGTTAACTCATTAAGGGTTAATAATGCTTTTCCTGCTATTGGGGGTGCTGGATTGCCAACTATTGAAGAGGTTAGAAACTTTGTTTCTTATAATTTTGCAGCTCAAAAACGTGCAGTAACCATAAGAGATTATGAATCAATTATTAGGAATATGCCATCTGAATTTGGTTCACCAGCAAAGGTATCAGTTCAAGAAGTAGATAATAAGATTGAGGTTCTTGTGTTGTCATTTGATTCAAATGGTAGATTAACAAATACAATTTCAAACATCTTAACTAATAATATTGCAAATTATTTATCAAATTATAGGATGATAAATGATTATATCGTTGTTAAATCAGCAACAATAATTGACGTTAGTGTGGATTGTTCTGTTATTATTGCAGCTAATTTTAATTCAAACAATATTATAAATTCTGTAATTACGGCCATTAATCTTTATTTTTCACCCCAAAGCATGCAATTAGGTACAGATATTAATTTATCTGAAATAAAAAGTAATATTCAAAAATTAAATGGTGTGTTTACCGTATCGGAATTAACCATAATAAATGAGGTTGGGGGTAATTATTCCGGGGGTTTTACATCTATGGAATATTCTAATACTACCACAAAAACAATAAAACCAATAGATGAAATGATTTATGCTCAACCATCAGAAGTCTATCATATAAGATACCCTGATATTGATATTAGAGTAAAAGTAAAGACTAGTGGTAATGTTACAATAGGATAATTTATTTATTTTAATGATTTAACATTTATATTAAAAATAAGTTAAGTAAAAATCAATGCAAAACACATATAGAATAAAAACTGAAATAGGTAAAGATAAAGTTGTTAATTTTCAGTTAGACCAAAATATTGAATTTTTAGAATTATTATCATTTAAAGTTAGACAATCTGATGTTTATACTCTGGATTGTGCAAATTATGGTGTTGTTGCAGGTAGGATTACAGCAAATAATGGATTTGGGGTTCCAAATGCTAGGGTATCGGTTTTCATTCCATTAAGTGAAGAAGATGAGAATAACGAGTTAATTACATCCATCTATCCATATAAGTCAATAACAGACAAAAATGAAGATGGTTATAGGTATAATTTATTACCATATGAACCATCTTATCCGGGTCATGTTGCCACAGGAACATTTCCCACATTAAATGATGTTATGACTGATGGTCAAGCCATTGAGGTGTATGAAAAATATTACAAATATACAGTAAAGACAAATTCAAGTGGTGACTACATGATATTCGGAGTTCCAGTTGGAAGTTATAGTGTGTTAATGGATTTGGATTTATCAGATATTGGCGAGTTTTCATTGACACCCCAGGATTTGATTAGGATGGGTAGAGCAACAGAAGCGCAATTTAAGGGTAATTCATTTCAAAGTTCACCAGACTTGGCATCTTTGCCGCAAATTGTTTCATTATCAAAAGGTGTTGAAATATCTCCATTATGGGGAGATCCTGAAACTTGTGATTCAACCATAAATAGGATTGATTTTGATTTAAGGGATGATGCTAGTATTGATATACAGCCGACAGCTATTTTTATTGGGTCAATCTTTGGTACAAGTAATATAGATAGTGTAAGAATTGATTGTGGGGTTAAAGAAAGTATAGGTAGTCTATGCCAACTTGAAACTGGGCCTGGTCAAATATTGGCAATAAGGCAAACAAAAAATCTTGATGAAAAAGGGTTGCCAATTCTTGAACAATATGAATTGGAAAATTCTGGTAGAGTTATAGATGGGGATGGAACGTGGGTGGTAGAGTTACCAATGAATTTGGAGTATGTTGTTACAGATGAGAATGGAAATCAGGTAATAACCAATGATGAGAAAATAGGAATACCAACAAAGGGTAAATATAGATTTAAAGTAAAATGGCAGGATTCAGATAATACAACAGATACTTCAAGAAAAGCTCATTTTTTAATTCCAAATATTAAGGAATATGGTTGGGTTAATGGTAGTTTTTCTGATGACCCAATTAGTAGTTCAGATGCTAAAAAACAAAAAGAGTTGGCTGGCTCATATTATTTTGGATTGGATTGGACTGGATATACAAATTATAATGCCGCAATTAATTGTGAAGATACTTTTTATGAGTTTGATTATAATAAAACATATACGGTTGCAGGGTTAGTTGATCAATACCAAACCAATATTGGACAAGGTAAATTTATAGGGATTAAAGAAATTGGTGATAGAACTTGCGAACAGAATGTCAACAAATATCCGGTTAATGATGGGGTTAAGAATTTTAGTTTGATGTATTTTTTGTTTTCGGTAATAACACAATTACTTCAATTTATTTATATTCCTATATTATTTGGGTATCATTTAGTTACATTTTTGTGGAATTATTTGGCGGTAATAGTATTACCAGCGATAATAGCATTGACTGGTTATCAGATTTTTAATTATTTGAATGATGTTAAAATAGCGTACTCAATTTCAATATTCTTATTTTCAATTGGTATTGTACCACAAGCAACAAGTTTAGGTATTTTTTTATTAAATCAAGGTGTTTTATCTAACGCAAAACTTATTTTACTTATTGCTTTTGAAATATTATTAATAATTAATTTTGGTAGGCTTGTAAAGAGAAAGATTAAAACGATACATCTACCTAGTATAACATATCCAAACTGTGAATTTTGTAACTGTGATATGGAAGAGGTGGATGTTGAAGTGGGTGAATCCTATCAAACTAATGGTTTATTATCCCAATTTTCAAAACAATCTCTATATTTTACTAATTTGTCAGATAATTTTAAGTGGTCTTCATTTAGTAATATATTAGGTATTACTGATGATTCAAAATATGAAGAGGATAAAGATATAATTACCTTACTTATGACCCAAGCAATTGCTGGTAGAACAGAAAATGCTAATAGTAGGGGTGGGGGTGAAACAGATAGAAAAATGCCAAGGTCTGATGAATATAAATTACCAGCAATTAATAAAAAAATGCTAATTTATAGTGAAACATTACCTATTGGTGAGAGGATTAATTATTTTAATTTAAGAGATAATTACTTTTCAGGTTCAAATAAGATTGAGGTTTCGTTTGCTAGTGATTTAGATGTTAATAAATTTGTTTATCATTATGATAATGTTATTGTTGTTTTATCTGATGTTGAAATTAAACCAGGCGAGGTAATTACATTTGTTGATAATAAGTTATCAAAAGATGTTAATTTTAAATTCACTGGCCTTACAGATAATGATGAGACATTTTTTGGCGTTCCAGGTTCTGTTAAAATAAATGAACAGAATAGGAATATAACAGTAAAATATGCGGTCACGCAAGATATTGAGCTTGAATCCACACAATATACGTTACCGATTGTTGAAGATGTTACAAACACATCTTATTACCCATCAGATATTGAATATTTTCAAGTGTTAACTGGTTTAACATATTCTAATTATATTGCAGTAGCTGATAAGACAAAAAAAGGTTATTTACCAAGTATATTAACCTCACCAACACTTTTAAGAGTTAAACTTGATGGTGATATTGGGAAGGAATTAATTATAGATAATCCAATTCAGTATTTCCAAGATATTGATAACAAATATGTTTTAATACTTCAAAGAGGTGTGGACCCATATTCACCTGAATATACCAACACATATGGTTTGGGTAAAATATTTGGGCATGATGATTATTCAGCTGTTAAAATAACAACTAGTGCTAAATTAAATATACCAATACAAAAACTGAATAAAAAGGAGACTGCTAATAGTTATACTGTCCAAACATTAACAAATGTTGATGATGTATTTTTTGAATCTTATTTATTTGAACCAAATAATCAATTTAAAACCTACAAAACAGATGCTCTTTCTTTTTATGCTGGTATTCTAAATGATACAGGGCTTATTCTAAATCCTCAAATTTATGTTTTAGGTGTATTACCTTATATTGTTACATTTATTAAAAATTGGATTAAAGGAAGCCCTAGCCAGATAACTACTGGTATTAACTTTTTCATTCAAAATGGGGAACGTGCTGGGCCTAAAAATAAATACCCAAAGATTACACCAAATAGTTTACTTGATTCAAAATATAGTTTATCTAAATTAGATTTCAATGGGGGTTCTTATATGGTTGGCGTTGGTAATATAAAAGATAAAAATGATTTTCTTGGGTCAATAGGCAGGTATATGTTGTACTATTCTTATAGTTCACATAGGGAGTTTAAAGATTCTTTATTGGAAAAAACTAATAAAAACAAGATAGTATTAAGAACAGATAGACTGCCAACATCAGATATATTAGATGGTTCTAATTGGCAATCTAATGGTGTGGGTATTTTACAGCAGAATAATGGATTTAATATATATGTTATACCTAAAAAATCCAAAGGGGAACAAACACCGATATATATTAATTCAGCTTTTGATTCAAGTATTATCACAAATAACTTAAAAGGTTTACCATATGAAAGTAATGTTATTAGTAGTTTTAGTAATTGTTCTAATTTAGTTTCATTTGATTGTTATGAAAATGAATCAAATGGTAGAATAAAAATTAAAGATATTTGTAAGACAAAAAATAATAAAGTAATTCAGATTAAAAATGGTTGCTATGTTTTAGTTAAAAGACCAATACTTGATTTGAGTATAGACATGAAAGCGTTTAGAGAATGGTTATTAAGATTTAGATTAAATTTTGCGTTATGTCAAGGTATTATTTCTGAAACATTTTCAAATAACTGGGTTAACGGTTCTTTATTTATGTTTTCATTTAGGTTAAATAAATTTGGAGGTAATCAGTTAAATCCTATTTATTGCAAGGATATAGCATATTATGATAGGGTAACAAATAATTTCTATTATAGAAGCTCGCCTTATAGCATAAGCGCTAAACAGTTTGTTGGAAGTTCTACCCAATCTAACACCTCAATAAATTTAAGGAATTTAAAGTATCCAACAACGGTAATTAATTTAGGTGTTAAGAATAGATTGGAAACAAGATCTAGTGATTTTAGTAGTTTTTCTTATGTTGTTAATGCTTTGAATACAACAAGTCATTATGATAATTCAGATTTATTAAATCTATTTATCGTTAGTAGGATTCTTGATTCAAATGTATGGATGAAAAGTTTAGCAAATAACACATTAGTTAATTCATTTTTTAGTCGATTAGGTAAAAAAGTAGATGGTGATTTGGCTCAAATTTTATCAATTAATTCTGAATTTGGAGTTGTTAAATTCTCACCAGAAATATATGCGTTTACTGAATCTAACTCCCCTACTATTGTTTTCAGAGAAAATAATAAAAATTTTATGGGTGTTTTCTATTCATCATCACAAGCAGATTTACAATTAAAGGATCATATTACCCCAGGCAGAGTTAATTTCAGACAAGGGAGTGCATTAGTTATACAAAATTACGGGAACAAGTCGCAAGAGGTTCCATTTTATTCTTGGATGTTAGCAAAAACAACAAAAACAATATTTGGTAATGATGAAAATGATTGGGGAACAAATCAGAGTAATTTTGTTTCAAAGAGATATCAGTCCCTTGAAAGAATAAAACCAAATACAAATATAGAAAATTATACAACAACAGATTATTTTTCAGATTCATTTTATGATTTGAGTTATAATAATGATAGGGGATATATTTTCGCAGAAAAAGATGGTAAATATTATCAAGAATCTAGTAGATCTGATTCTTTTGTTGTTGGCGCACCATTTCATTTTTATTTTGGAATAAAGAAAGGCTTTTCTGCTTTGGATAAATTTAAAACAAAATATTTAAATGAATAAATTTAATATTATCCCTAGCATTTATAGAAACAAACTTGGAATTGAGGTTGATCCCCAAATCCAGATTGACTTATCTTCAACATCAAAAGATTTAGTTGAATATGATAAATCATCGACCATTGATTTACGGGATTTATATATTAGCGAAAAGAACAAGTCATTTAAAATTAGACCTGTTTTCAATGTTGGTTATGTTTACAACAACATATATTCAGGTTCAACAAGCAGCAAATATAAGGGTGATTTAATATACCCCCTACAATCGGCATTAAATGTTCAAATTGAGGGTGCGGAAAAAGGGTTATTACAATCATATGAGTTTGATATTTTCAGAGCGACAAAACCAAATAGTTTTGGTTATGAGAGCGTGAGCGCATATACCTATAATTGGGGTGCTTACATTACATATCCTTATAAAGAAGATTATGAAAAAGACTTATCATTTATATTAAAGAATAAAGAAATTAATTGGAAAGCAAAAGATGGCATTCCATTCATAACAGAACACGTTATAATAAATGGTTTTAATTTGGTTAGAATAATTTGTGGATTATACCATAATTTAAATGAGAATGAAAGTATTTTACTTAAAATAGATGGGGTTGAAAAACTTTATAAGGTATATTCATTTGGTGATAATAGTTTTAATTCGGAAAAGAATATTGTGAATATTTTTAATACAGGCAATGAAATACCATCTAATGTTGTTGGAACATTGAAACGAGTTGTTATTGGCAATAATGTGCTTGAAACAACCTCAACCTATTATATTAGACAACATAAGGTGATTGAGGGGGGTGATAAAGTTATTATTACAAAATCAGGTTTTCAAGTTGGTATTCTTGATGGTAAAAATGTTGATAGTTATTATAAGAAGGAGTTCTCACCGCTAAAAAAGAGTTCCAATTTTTCTTATAATTTTAGTGTTGAGAATGAGATTGATATTGAGGGTTTATTGGATAATAAGAAACGGCCAATAACTGAAATTTTCTTAACAATGGTTTTTAAAGGGTATTCTGGGTTTTTCGCGAATAGAGGTGAGAGCATGAAACAAGGGTGGTCTTTTAATATAAGAGAGGGGGTTGATTCCTGGTGGGATAAAAGCAATACAAAATCAAATAGCAATGTTTTACCTTCATCATATTTTGATGCTCAAAACAAAGAGTTTTTTTATTACAAGCATCCTAGTGAGTTTGATGGGGATCTTTGTGAATATAACCAATATGATCAGCAAGAAAGGGTTGTTTCAGAATTTCATTATAAATTAAAGCATTCATCTAATATCTTTAAGTTAGATAAATTTAACAATGATAAGCATGGTTATTATTATAAGCCACATAATAAAATGGTTTTAAAAGTTTTTTCTAATTATGTTGAAACAACGAATAGTCAGTTATCTGTGGTAAACTTACCTAATTATGCTTTTTATTCAAAATTTGATGGAGGATATAGATGGAGAGATATTTATAATGTTGGGTTTTTTGATGAAACATCAAATGGGGTTAATTATCCATTTATAAACAATACTTTTTATCCATTTACCAATGCGTTATTTAAATTGTTCCCGGATGTTGGGGGTTATGATTTCTTTAATGATTCAATGAATATTGGAAGTGATACTATAATAAAACCTATTATTGATGAGTGTGAATAAATATAGGTTATTACAACCTAATATTACTGATATTACGATAAAATTACCTGTTAGTATTAATTTTGATAATCTAGGGATAGATGATTCGATTTCTAAATATGAGGATGTTGTTATAAATGATTCGGTAAATAATATTGTTGATTATGAAATTGTTAGATTTCAGCATAAGGGTGCTATTCCGGCATCACCAACGCCAACCCCTACTACGACTACAACGCCAACTCCAACGGTAACACCTACTATGACAATGACCCCTACTGTAACGCCTACAAATCAAGCGTCAGTAACGCCAACTCCGACCAATACTGTTACCCCAACAAGCACAGTAACGCCAACAGCGAGTTCGCCTTCGCTTAATTATTATGGTGTTACAAACTTAAAATTATTTAAAGAAACTTGTCCAACAATATTCACCATTCTTGCTGGTGGATCACCTTCTGGTGGTTGTGGAACTTGGTTCAAATTTAATAGCAAAGAAAGCGCTTGTTCGCAAACATTCTGTGGGACAAATGGTTATGGTTGCACTGGCGAGTGCGTTGGTGTGTATGTGACAACGCAAAGAACTCCACAAACGGCAAGAGTAAATGATTCGTTATATACTTTATCTGGTGGTATTTATACTAAATTAGAAGATGGTTGGTATGTTAATTCGATTGAGAGTGTTGTTGTTGAAATATATTTGGGTGTGATTAAAGAAATTACGGCATGTAGTGGTTCTCTTGTTCAAGATGTTATGTCTAATTATTATAGTACGGTTAATATTGGTACACAAACTTGGCTTAAAGAAAACTTAATGACCACAAGTTATAATGATGGTAGTGTTATTCCTAACATCACAGATACAACTCTATGGAAAAATGCAACAGTTG
>Ga0247840_10012478_pt1 | contig 10063 bp, 6 predicted proteins | sample LaCruzMarch2015__FD_192404 | JGI IMG/M metagenome (GOLD analysis project Ga0247840, IMG submission 192404) | Freshwater microbial communities from meromictic Lake La Cruz, Castile-La Mancha, Spain - LaCruzMarch2015_17m | ecosystem: Environmental > Aquatic > Freshwater > Lake | place: Spain...
TGCCACCCAAGTTCACTGATTAAGTGCTGTAGGGGCGGGTTTGAAACCCGCCCCTGCAAAACCATATCCCCGATAAAAGAATTCGGGGATGACAAAAAAAAACTCAGCACTTTGAACTCAGCACTATGTTAGCACTCTGTTTTCGATCCATCTCTTTGTTAACAAAGAGAATTCATCGACGGACAGGGTCTCGGCCCTTCTTGCCCTGTCAATGCCGCTTCGGATGAATACCTGATCGATCATCTCTTCCGAAAGACCGATCCGCCGAAGGTTGTTCCAGAGGGTTTTTCTTCGCTGGGCAAAAGCTGCCCGGACAATCTTTGCGAACAGTCCCCCATCCGGAAACTCCGGCTCAGGTAGAACCTCCAGCCGCAGAACGGACGAAACCACCTCCGGCGCCGGATAAAAGCAGGTCGGAGGCACCGTCATTTCGCTTACGGCCCTCGTATATTTTGCAACGATAACCGAGGGGATGCCGTAATCCTTCGTCCCCGGAGAAGCCGCAATCCGGTCCGCCAGTTCCTTCTGAAACATCAGAATCATGGAGGAAATCGACAGTCGAAAGTCGAGCAGACGAAAGAGGATCGGCGTGGAGATGTTGTAGGGAATATTTCCGACAACCTTGACCTTTCCCCCTGGACAGGCGGAGGTAAAATCGTACTTGAGCACATCCGTCTGTACAACCTCCACCTGGTCCTGTCCGATGAATCGATCCCGTAGAACCATCGCCAGCCGCGGATCGACCTCAATCGCGATCACCCGGCCAGCCCGCTTTGCCAGTTCCTCCGTCAAAAAGCCGAGACCAGCGCCGATTTCGACGATCGTCTCATCCCCTGCCGGTTCGGCGAGCGCGACAATCCTGCGGACGACGTTCAAGTCCTCCAGAAAGCATTGTCCCAGTCTCTTCCGGGGGTGGATATCATGCTGAGCAAGCATTTTTCGGACAGATGTAATCATTTTCGCCTCATCCGAATCGTCGTGATCAGGCGATTTGTGACGAAATAGGCCGGGACGGCAAAAAATGGGGCCATCAGGATGCCGCCTGCCAAAAGTGGCAAAAGAATTTCCCACCCGAGCGCCGTGACACTGCCCAGCGTGTAATCGGGAAGGGCGAAACGGCTGCGCTCAATCCCCAACAGAAAACGCCCGAATTCGTACTGGGAGACGTAGAGCAAGGGCACGGTCAGCGGATTGGAGACGATCCATGCGCCCAGATAGCCGGCCGTGATGTTCTGGCGGAAGAGAAGGCCAATCAGTACGATGATCGCCGTATGGAACGGAATCGTCGGCGTAACGCCAACAAAGACGCCAATCGCCAATCCGGCGGCAATCTGGGCGGGCTCTCCCTTCAGACTGATGAATTTCTCGTAAAAGCCCTGAAATTTCCTCTTCAGAATCATGAGTGAACCGCAAGCGGCCAGCGGGAGACGGCATTCAGGTCAAGCCCATCCCTGCATCCCACTTCGAGGAGATGTGTCCCCACCACGGCAATCATCGCCGCGTTGTCGGTACAGAGAATCGGTGGAGGAATGAAAACCTCGATCCCTGCAACAGCGCCATCTGTCTGGAAACGTTCCCTAAGCCGGCTGTTTGCAGCCACCCCGCCGCAGACAACGACGCGGGTCGCCTGGACCATCGCCGCGGCGCGCAAAGTCTTCTCCACAAGGACATCACAGATCGCCTCCTGATAAGAGGCGGTCAGGTCGGGCAACTCCTCCGGAGTGAAAGGGGTATCCCGCTTTTTAAGTCTCGTCAACAGGGATGTTTTCAGACCGCTGAAGCTGAAATCGAGACTCTCCCGCATCGCCCGTGGAAATGGAATGGCCGTGCGGTTGCCCTGTTTCGCAATCCGGTCGATCACCACCCCTCCCGGATAGCCGATCTCCAACAGTTTTGCAGCCTTATCGAAGGCCTCTCCCGCCGCATCATCTCTTGTCTGACCAAGGACGGTAAACCGCTGAAAGCCCTCCACCCGGTAAATCGTCGTATGACCGCCAGAAACCACCAGCGCGACGAACGGGAACACCGGAGGTGATTCCATGAGGAATGAGGCCGCAACATGCCCCTCCAGGTGATTGACCCCGACAATCGGGAGTCGTCGGGCAAAGGCGATCGCCTTGGCTGCGGACAAACCGACAAGAAGTGAGCCGATCAGCCCCGGGCCTCGCGTAACAGCAATACCGTCGATCGCGGACAATGTCGTCCCTGCATCCTCGAGCGCCTGGATGATCACCGGCAGGATTGCCTCGATATGTTTGCGGGAGGCGATCTCCGGCACGACCCCACCGAACTTCTCATGCACCTTGACCTGTGAGGCAATCACATTGGAGAGCAGGACGCTTCCGTCCTTGACCACCGCTGCCGCCGTTTCATCACAGGAAGATTCTATACCCAAGACCAACATCAAGCCATCCCCCACACATTTTCTTTTACAAAAGCGCGGAAAATATATATAGAATCTACCAGTATTTGCAATCAAACTTTTCAAGAAAGAGACAACTATGGAAATCCATACCGATTTTCTTGTTCTGGGAACCGGCATTGCAGGACTCAGCTTCGCGATCAAGGCCGCGGAGATGGGCAGCGTCGCCATGGTTACCAAGAAAGACAAGACCGACTCGAATACGAATCTGGCTCAGGGCGGGATCGCCGTCGTCCAGGATGAGACGGACCGTTTTCAGTACCATATCGATGATACCCTGAGCTGCGGCGCAGGACTCTCTAACGAAGAGGTCGTCCGTTTCGTCGTGACGGAGGGGCCTGAGAGACTTCGCGAACTGGTGCAATGGGGCGTGGAGTTTACCCGCTCCGAGGAGGAGCCGGGACACTTCGATCTCGGCCGTGAAGGAGGCCATTCGATGAGAAGGGTTGTCCATGCCAAGGATCTGACCGGACGGGAGATCGAGCGGGCGCTTCACGAGAAAGTCGGCAAAAACGATAACATCCAGATCTTCGAAAACCACATCGCCATTGACCTGATCATGAAGTCCGCCGCCTTAGGACGGAAGATCGAACATGACCGTTGTCTCGGCGCCTACGTGCTGGATATCGCCGGAAACGAGGTCCACACCTTCCGGGCAAAGTTTGTGATGTTGTCCACCGGCGGCGGCGGGAAGGTCTATCTGATCACCACCAATCCCGACATAGCTACGGCTGACGGGATCGCAATGGCCTATCGTGCAGGCGCCAGGATCGCCAACATGGAGTTCATCCAGTTTCACCCCACCTGCCTCTTCCACCCCGATGCGAAATCCTTCCTGATCAGCGAAGCCGTTCGCGGCGAAGGGGCGATTCTGAAACTTAAAAACGGCAACACCTTTATGGAGAAATACCACCCGATGAAGAGCCTTGCCCCACGCGATGTCGTCGCCAAAGCGATCGACACCGAGTTAAAGAAATCGGGCGATGATTGCGTCCTGCTCGACATCACCCACCGGGACACGAATTTTCTCGTATCGCGGTTTCCGAATATTTATGAAAAGTGCATGGAGCTTGGCATCGACATGGCGAAGGAACCCGTTCCGGTCGTCCCGGCCGAGCACTACCTTTGTGGCGGGGTCATGGTGAATGAGATGGGTGAAACGAGCATTCCAGGGCTTTTCGCCTGCGGGGAGGCCTCCTGCACCGGATTGCACGGCGCCAATCGTCTGGCAAGCAACTCGCTGTTGGAGGCCGTCGTTTTTGCACATCGTTCCGTTCGGCGCATCGGGGAGATTATGGAAACGATGAACCAAAACGGGGTCACGATGCGGCAAGATGTCTCCGTAGAGACGGTCTCCGTCCCACCGTGGGATCCGAAAGGGGCCACGGAAAGCGATGAATCGGTTGTTGTCTCGCACAATTGGGACGAAATCCGTCGCTGCATGTGGAACTATGTCGGTATTGTCCGTTCAGACAAAAGACTGGAGAGGGCGCAGCGCCGGATCGATCTGATCAACCGGGAAATCGATGAATATTACCGCCATTTCATCGTCACGCGGGATCTTCTGGAATTACGGAATATTGCCGTGGCTGCCAAGCTTATCGTGGCATGCGCCCGAATGCGAAAAGAGAGCCGTGGGCTCCATTACAACCTTGACTATCCGGAAAAGAATGACCGGGTCTGGCTGAAGGATACGGTCGTTTCCCGCGAGGAGCTTTGGCAGAAAGCTTGAGGTGTGTAGTGGCGGGTTTGAAACCCGCCACTACCGAACTCGTGAGTCTCCTCGGCCTATGGCGTTGCTACGACAACATCCCGTGGCAGCCATCTATCAAGCGCTTCGGCCAGGGCCTGGGGGGAAATCGGTTTGGACACGTAGTCGTTCATTCCCGCTTCCAGGCACTTCTCACGGTCTCCCTGCATGGCCCCGGCGGTCATGGCGATGATGGGAATCTGGTGATTCCGGACCGCGGATTGGGGATTGCGGATGTGAAGGGTTGCCTCGAGGCCGTTCATTTCAGGCATCTGCACATCCATCAGCACCAGGTCGTAGGGAAGCGTTTCGAGGGCTTTGACCGCTTCCGCACCGTTAGCAACAGCGTCCGCGCGTAGCCCCAGTTTCTTCAGGATCCCCACGGCCACCTGCTGGTTGGTGATGTTGTCTTCGGCAAGCAGGATACGAAACACCCCCCGGCGCATCTCGGAAATCGTGTGACGCGTGACTATGTGCTGCCCATGCAGGGCCACGGCGGTCCCTGCCAACACGGCAGAAAGGCAATCGATGATCTCCCCATGCCGCACCGGTTTGATCAGGTAGGCGTCAAACCCGATCTCCTGCATTCGCTTGGCGTCGCCGCGCTGGCCCAGGGAGGAGCAAAGAACCAGACGGGTATCCATCAGCTTTTCGTCGGCTTTGATCGCCCGAGCCAGGGCTTCTCCATCCATACCGGGCATCTGCATGTCGAGAATCGCCAACCGGAAGGGATCGCCACTGTCCCTGGCCAGGTAGAGCGCCTGCAGGGCCAAGAAACCATCCGGGGCCTCTTCCGACCTTACCCCCCAGGCCGCCAACTGGGCCATCAGCACCTCGCGATTGGTGGCGTTGTCGTCCACCACAAGGACATGTACCCCGCGAATTTCGACGGGGGATATTATTCGATGTTCACCGACGGCCTGCTTGTTAAAACTGGCGGTAAACCAGAACTCAGACCCCTGGCCCTCAGTGCTCACGATGCCGATCTCGCCACCCATCATCTCCACCAACTGCTTTGAGATGGCAAGGCCCAGACCGGTACCGCCATACTTTCGCGTGGTCGAAGCATCCGCCTGGGTGAATTTCTCAAACAGGGTTTTCTGTTTGTCCGTCGGGATGCCGATCCCGGTATCCCTGATAGAAAAACGGAGCACGGCTTCGGCATCCGTTTCTGCTAACAAGCTCACCCGAACGGCAATCTCGCCCTTGTGGGTAAACTTTACAGCGTTGCCAACGAGGTTGGTAAGTACCTGTCGCAGACGGCCGGGGTCGCCGCGAAGATAGGCCGGCACATCCGGCGCGGCGGCGCAGATGAATTCGATCCCCCTTTCCTCGGCGCGCAGGGCCAACATGGCGGCAAAGTCGTCCAGTAGGGCACGGAGGTCGAAATCAACGATTTCCAAATCGAGTTTACCCGCCTCGATCTTCGACGAGTCCAGGATGTCGTTGAGGAGCGCAAGAAGTAGTTCACCACTGTTGCGCACGGTTTCGGCATAGCGTCGCTGGTCCGTATCCAGATCGGTGTCCAGCAGCAGGCCGATCATGCCGATCACCCCGTTCATGGGCGTACGAATCTCATGGCTCATGTTGGCCAGGAACTCGCTCTTGGCTTTGTTGGCAAATTCAGCTTTCTGCATGGCTTCCGCAAGCTCATTTGTCCGTGCAGTTATCATCTCCTCCAAATGTTCCCTGTGTTTCCGGAGCTCAAGTTCTATTTTCTTCCTCTCTTCTATATCACGGGCAACGCCGCGATACCCTGTCGGTTTCCCATCCGGACCTGCAATAGGGGAGACGGACACATCGATATGCCTTCTGGCGCCATCCTTTCTGATGATCTCCCATTCAAAGCCCTTTGTGGAAGTCCCGGCGACATAGATCTCGTTAAAAGCCTGAAAGACCTTTCTGGCGTTTTCGGGGTCCATGTAGGCCCTGTTGTTCAGTCCCAATACTTCTTCCCTGGGGTAACCGAGGATAACGCAAATCGAAGGATTGAAGAATGTGATGTTGCCTGCAAGATCAACTTCAAAGTACCCGTCTTCGATGCTCTCCAGGATGTTTCGATATTTTTCCTCAGATTCACGAAGGTTTTCTTCCGCTCGCTTGCGATCCGTAATATCACGGGAGACGATAACGATGCCCACCGGCTTCTGAGTTTCGTCCCTTAAAAATGACAATTTGTTTTCCAGCCAGATAAGGGAACCATCCTTTTTGTATAGAGTCGCTTCCAACGTGTAACTCCCGGTGGGATCTGCCGTGCCGCTTTCTTCCAGTTTCATGCTCTCTTCAAAGAGCTTGACAACCATCTGCAGGGATTTTGGCGGCAGCATCTGCTCCAGTGTCTGTGTCATAGCCTCTTCCGGTGTGTACCCTCGAACACGCCGGACAGAAGGGCTAACATAGGTAAAACGCAGCTTCATGTCCATTATGGAGACGACGTCCACGATATTATTGACCACCCAGCGGTACTTATCTTCGCTCTCCCTCAGGGTCATCTCAGCCTGTTTACGATCAGTAATATTCCTGATGCAGACAAGATTCGCAGAATTGCCGCGAAAAATAATGGTTCCTCCCGTGCTTTCCACCCAAACGATCCGACCTTTCACGGAAAGCAGTTTGTATTCAGACAGAAAACCCATTCTTATCCCGGACTTGACCGTTTCGAAATCCTCTGCTGCTTTCTGCAGGGAATCGGGGTGAATATATTCAACCATATTGTGGCCATCAAACTCTTCAGCCCGCTCGTATTCGATCAGTTTTGCCGCCGCCTTATTTGCGAAAAGGAGGGCCCCATCCCAGCCGAGAATGATCATTGCGTCTTGCATATAATCGATGAGGGAGCGGAACATATATTCGCTCTCACGGAGTTTCTCCTCGGCTATTTTGCGATCTGTAATATCACGGGCCACAGCCTGAAAGCCTGTTACACGTTCATTTTCCTTGATCAACTGCATATTCTGCCCAACCCAGAGTTCGCGACCGTCTTTCGTGATAACCGGGTATTCATAGTACGTATTGAAAATATTCTTTATCAGTTGGTTGGCGAAGAATGTAATGGCTTCTTTGAACATGTCCGGACGCACCAGCATCTTGTAGTGCTTTCCAATAATTTCATCTTCTTCGTATCCTACGGTACGGGTCACTGCAGGATTTACGAAGGTGAAGTATCCATTTTCGTCCGTCCTGTAAACCATATCACTCGCGTTTTCCACCACAGTCCGATAGCGTTCTTCACTTACTTGCAAAAGAAGCTCCGTCCGCTTGCGGTCGCTGATATCATGGATATTCATGACAATCCCTGCAACATCCGGATTATTCAAGAGATTTTTTGCAAGCCCCTCAAAATAAAGTTCCGAGCCATTTTTGTGCACGATGCGAAATGTGTTGGGTATCGAGGAATTTAATTCCAGTAGAGTCTTGGCGAATTCATTGGCTGCACGTTCAGAGTCCTTGGGATGAATAAATGTGAACCCGCTTCTACCGATGAGTTCCTCAGGCGTGTATCCGGTAAAACGCTCGATAGAACGGCTGCTGTATTTTACGTCCCCGTTTTGATCCGTAATAATAACGACGTCTGAGGAGTTATCTGTAATCTCCTTAAAGTATTTTTCGCTTTTGCGCAGAGCATCCTCCGTCCGCTTGCGATCGGTAATATCGCGTGTGCTCCCCTGAAGGCCAAGGATATTCCCTTCCGTGTCGCGGACAGCCCGAACGGACGCCTCCGTGCTGATGATTGTTCCGTCTTTACGGTACATTTCCATTTCTACGACGCGGTCGGACCAGCGCTCGGTCATCGTCTTGGCATTTTCCTCATCCAGCATGCGTGAAAGGAAGGTAAGGGATTCGGGTGTGACCGTCTGTTCCATGCCAATGCTGTTGGCCTCCTCCGGAGTGTATCCGCGCAGCTTCAGGATGGACGGACTGTGGTAGGTAAAGACGCCTTCCAGGCTCATAAGCCATATCGTCTCGGAAGCATTCTCCGCGAGTAACCGGTATCGCTCTTCGCTCTTGTGCAGGGATTTTCGCGATTCTTCTTTTTCCTGAAGAAGATTGTCCAGATCCAGCTTGATGATGGAGAGTGCGTCCAGAACGGGCTTAAAGGGGTGATCTTCTTTCAATTCATCTGACGAGATTCCTGCCTGGTCCCAGTTGATTCCTCCGATAATTCTGAGCATTTCGTTAGCAAATCCGGCAACTTCCTCCTCTGTGTATCTCCTGTTCTGCGACATCTCTCTTTTGCCAATGGAATTTGTCCGTGTTTCTCTTTCCCGTTCAGCTTCTATGATTCCCAAGGCTTCCTGCATGTCGCTTGCCATCCTCACTGGAATTGAAACAAATGGTCTGTTTATCGCGACGAGTGCTCTCATAAACTTGTTGAGGCCAAATATCACCGACAACCGGCATGGAATTTTCCTGTTTAATGCCTTTACCCCCTCCAAATACATTATTCTGGCTTTCCAGGAGATGCTCTCGAATTCTTTCCAGTTGATGATCCGGTAATAGTAGCCCTTTTGCGTCAGGCCAGTTTCCGAAAGCACCTTTTCGAGCAAAGAGAAGAATGGTAAGACGTTAGATTCTTTTTGCTTTCCCCGTGCAATCGTGTAGAGAATGTCGTCGCCGATCAGTTTGAATGATATTCGGTATTCGGCATCCTCCAACTCCCATCCATCCTTTTTGATCGATGGATAAAGTTTCGACCCCACGTCAACACCTTTTTGCCGCAATACTTTCAATGCGCCCAGGATCGCGTCCGTGTAATCTTTTGCTATTACAACAGGTAGGGGAAGATTAAACAGATTCGGACCGACCTGGGCCATTAATCTTATCATGAGATGCGCTCCGTACACCCAGGCCCCTTGAAGATGTCCTTTTGATCCTTCCTTACGAAAATAATCAAGTACAGCTTTCCGCGCTGCTGCGGACGGGATGCCTCTCAGCTTGCTATAATCCCTTAACTCCGAATAATTTTTGCCAGCAAGACCAGCTTCATTGATGATATCCGCTCTTTTTTTCAGGAGAGCATTTGTCCCCTCATCGGTTGATTTACCTTCAAGGATCGCCAGGATAATCGCGTTGCCGATGATGCGGAATGTCACGGAAAAATCGGAGTCCAGCTCGATTCCTGTCCATTCGGGTTTGCTTGTGATGGGCAAACCGGTAACAGGGCAACATGGAGACTGTCTGGGTTCAAAAAGATGATCGTTGCTTGTCATGAACTCCGTCCATGCGAATACTTGGGAGATAGGAAAAAGCTATCGTCCAAAATTGTTATTCCCGCCTTCTTGAATTGCCGTTATTTTTTCCAGGTGGCTATTTCATTGGAGGTCCAGTCCTGCAACAGAATGGATTTCCCCTCCGGACCACATTTGTGAATCTGAACCGAATCTGTACCCTGGTGGCGGTTTTTGTTCCAGGTTATCTTGCCGCCCATGCCTTTCCACTCATTAAAGGTGTTCAAAGCCTAACACCTCAGGCGCTGTTGTCAACAAAAAATATAAACTTCTTTATCAAAGAACAATCGCTTTTCTACGGGAGCCATCCCCAAAATAAATTCTGTAAACGGGCGTATGTTTACTCTTTTGCGGTCTATGTAATCAAAGAAATAAAGCAATCAGAGCAAAATAAACCTTGATATTATGTCGGCTGCATAAGTTCGACCCAGTAATAATCTCGCATCAGAATTTGCAAACGCTCGGTAAGCGCTGATTCGCTGCAGCAGGCAAGACTATTATACATCTCCTCGTCGCCTTCGCTGAAGACACGAAACAGATCGGGATCGAAGTGGCTGCCTGCATCAGTAGACATGATCTCCATGGTCTTGTCCATCGGGATCGGGTCTTTATAGGGGCGCTTAGATGTGAGGGCATCAAATACATCGGCGAGGGCAAATATCC
>Ga0247840_10012479_pt1 | contig 10063 bp, 6 predicted proteins | sample LaCruzMarch2015__FD_192404 | JGI IMG/M metagenome (GOLD analysis project Ga0247840, IMG submission 192404) | Freshwater microbial communities from meromictic Lake La Cruz, Castile-La Mancha, Spain - LaCruzMarch2015_17m | ecosystem: Environmental > Aquatic > Freshwater > Lake | place: Spain...
GCGCAATTCCACGGTTTAAAGACCTTTTCAATTGCTCCTACCGCGGATGCAGCGGCCGTCCTTCATCCGCATCAATGTAGTCAAACATGGTGAAAATATCATCGCGATCAGCGAGGCCGCTTGCCTGCTTGCGTGAGCAGAGCCGCTCACTTGCCTCATCACACCATCCGTATTTGATCATATACGCATTCCAGACTTTGACTTCCTGAGCGGCGGGCTTGCGGCCATGGGAAAAACACCAGTTCAAAACGGCGGCATCGTCGGTCCCCTCCTTTACCCGGGCAGCGAGATCGGCATAGTTGACACCAAGAAATTCGCAGGCCCAGGCGTCCATCGCGATACCAAGGTTCGCATGCAGATCCTCCCGGAGTTCTCCCCGCTCAAACAGCCGGGCTTTATCAAGCATCCGGCGAATATAAACGATCCCCTCAATTTTTTCGTAAGGCGAAACTGGAACTTTCATCCGATCAACATGGCCGCAATGGGCAAAGGAAGCGAGGCTGGAGTTTGGCTCTCAGAGAAGACTCACCGGATCCACATCGACGGCGGCGAAAACGTCTTCGGGCATCGGCAGGGCATCGAGAACCGCGCGCACATGGCGGGAGAGTGCGCGTCCGGAAGGTCCCCGGATCGAAACCTGATAGCGGTGGTAGGTCTTGGCTTTGGCCAGTGGTGCGGGGGCGCTGTCGCCGCAGATCGCCCCCTCGGGCAGTCCCTCCTTGAGCTTGCGCGAAAGCGTCAGCGCACAAAAATCGGCACGTTCCTGGGATTGGGAGCGCAGGGTGATGAGGATCATCCGGGAGTAGGGCGGAAAGCCGAAGCTGTGGCGGAAGGCGAGTTCCTGATCGGCAAAGCCTTCGAAGTCGTGATGCCGGGCGAATTGGATCGAGGGGCTGAAAGGAGTGAAAGTCTGCACCACGACTTCCCCTTCAACATCGCCGCGGCCGGCACGGCCGGATACCTGCGTGAGGAGCTGAAACGTCCGCTCGCCAGCCCGGAAGTCGGGAACATGGAGTCCGAGGTCGGCATTGATAATGCCGACAAGGGTCACATTGGGAAAGTCGAGCCCCTTCGCGATCATCTGGGTGCCGACAAGGATGTCGATTTCGCCATCGCGAAAGGCACCCAGGGTTTCCCGGTAGGCGTCTTTGCGGCCCATGGAATCGGCATCCATTCGTGCGACCCGGGCTTTGGGAAAGAGGCGCTGTACAGCATCCTCGACCTTCTGGGTTCCGACGCCGCCGTGACGGATGGCAGGGTCTCCGCAGGCCGGGCAGCGTTTGGGGGCACGTCGGGCGTGACCGCAGATATGGCACACAAGGCTGGAAGCATCCCGGTGATAAGTGAGCGACACCGAGCAATTCGGGCATTGGCAGACTTCGCCGCAGGCGGTGCATTGCATGGCGGTCGAAAAACCGCGGCGGTTCAGAAAGAGGATTACCTGCTCGCCGCGGCCGATGCGCCCCTCGATTGCGCGCTCCATCGCAGGCGACAAAATGGCATCCCCTTTACCACGGCGGGCATCTCTCCGCAGATCCAGCACACGGAGCACCGGCATCTTGCGGTCGTCAACCCGCTGGGGCAACGTGCAGAGGCGATAGCGCTCACGGGCGACATTGTGCCAGCTTTCCAAGGAGGGAGTGGCGGTGCCGAGAATAATGGCGCACGGCTCGGTGCGCGCCCGCAGGACGGCGACATCCCTTGCGTGGTAGCGCGGCGCTTCCTCCTGTTTGTAGGAGGTCTCGTGTTCCTCATCGACAATGATGATGCCAAGATTGTCCAGCGGAGCGAAGACAGCGCTGCGGGCACCGATGACGATGCGCGCTCCGCCCGAATGGATTTTGTGCCACTCATCACGTCGCTCCCCGGCCGAGAGATGGCTGTGGAGAACCGCCACCTCCCGTTGATTTGCTGCGAAGCGCGCCTTGAAACGCTCGACCGTTTGCGGCGTGAGGGAAATCTCCGGGACGAGAACAAGGGCCGTGCGGCCGCGGTCGATGGCGGCGCGAATTGCCTGAAGGTAAACCTCTGTCTTGCCGCTTCCTGTCACGCCGTGAAGCAGGATCGGCTTCGATTCCCCGGGGGATTCCAAGGCGGCAATCGCCGCATGGAGGGCCTCACTCTGTGAGGGGTTGAGGGCAAGGTCCGAGGTCGGAAGAAAGGATTCACCGCCATAGGGATCCCTTCCCACCGTAAGGGGTTCAAGGGCAATCCAGCCGTTTCGGGCAATCGCCCGGAACGCGGTTTCCTGAAGCCCTGAACCTCTGGCAAGCGCGGCAAGGGGCCGCGGCCCATCCGCGGCAAGAACGACCCTGAGTGCATCGGCCTGACGGGGTGCCCTGCGACCAATGGCCTCGATCTCCTCTCCGGTGAATTCCCGCAATGCCCGCGCATGAAGAATCGAACGGGCCGGGACTTCCCCCGAACGGACCGATTGGGGCAACACGCACGCCATCGCAAGTTCCAGAGCACAGCAATAATAGTCAGCGATCCAGCGCGCGATCCCGAGCAGTTTCGGCCGGATCAGCGGGGAATCCCCCTGCACCGAGACAATCGGCTTCAGAGTGCGGGACGCATCTTCCTCCCTCACTTCGATCACCATCCCGGAAACCTCCCGATTGCGGAGCGGAACCTTTACCCGTGACCCGGGACCAACCCGGTCGGCCAATAGCACAGGCACCTCGTAGTCCAGGGGCCGGTCGCCAGCCCGGTCCGGGACGACAGTTGCAATGCGGGTCACGCCTGAGAGATTGGCACCGTCGGGCAACCCGACAAAAGGCTTTTCGCAGGAAAGTCTCTCATGCGACATGGTGGCGGGTGCCGGCGATCTCACAGCTTCCTCTCACGGAGTCTCGACACTTTGGGCGAAAACGAAGCGATTTGGCTCTGAAAGTCCGAATCTGGTGAGACACACCGCGAGCCTGCTGCCGCTGAAGTGAAATAAGGCGGATGAAAAATCTCACGAAAATCCTCGATCCTTCCGGCTGGGCGGCCTGCTGCGGCATTACCGGCGGGCGGCTTGATTGCGGAACGCAAATGGTCGCAGTTTGCGTTGTCCAACGCACGCAGCTTCAGTTGTTTGCACTGGAACGGAGTTTTTGCACAGAAAGAGCAGACTGCATATGAATCCAAAGTAATGGGAGTAGGAAAATTGCACTGGTGGCAGCGACGGCAATACCAATGGCACAGTTTATGCCGAGCGAAGCAAGTCCGTCGGTTTGCGACCACGCAAGAGAGGTGAAGCCGCCGACCGTCGTTGCTGTGCAAAGGGCAAGCGCAGTCCCAACGTCACGGTAAACTGCATGAACATTACCATGGTGTTCTCGAAGAGAAAATATCATATGCAGACTGTAATCCACACCCATGCCAATGGTCAGGCTCAATGAAAAAACATTGATAAAATTCCACTCCAGGGAAAACAGACGCATGAGACCAGAAAGAACGAGCAAACTTAGTAATGCCATGCCTAGCGCAAGCACGACATCAGAAACCCTTCGCAGTGAGATCGCCAGGGCAGCTGCCAGAGCAGTAAAAAATGCCAGAACAGCCCAAAGGCCGTGATCTTGGGAATAGCGTGTCAGGGCAACACCCAATTTTCTCCAAGCAACTAGATATATGCCATCCTGAGCCAGATCGGTTGTGAATTCGTCAACCCGCGAATCCATCACTGTCGGCATCTCGACAACGAGACCACATGCTGCAAATTCCCGGGTCCGATAACTCATTGTTCTTCGCGCAATCCAAAGAAATGCTTCACCGTCGGGCCAGATCGCATTGGTAGCTGATCCCCAGCCTTCCCATTGCCTCAAAATATCAGTTGTAAGAAAGGCAGCCGATTCAGAAAAGCCAGCCTGGAAAATGATCTTGCGGAGTTCCTCTGCCGACTCAATCAGTGGCCCGGCTGCCGCAAGGTTAAGGGTCTGAAAATCACTTTTAGGCCAGAAATGGTCAGGAAGATCAAAACTACTAATTATACGATCGGAAACGCCTTGATTGAGCCTGGCTCTCGCTAGTGATAACTTTGCTCGAACTTCCTCGACCGATTTTCCTTCCACCAAAACACTCAGTGTGTCGGGACTCCCCTCACTCAGCGCAGCACTCAATCGATCGAGTGTCGGATAGGCAACGCTATTCTTGGGACGTAGTGCCTGAGTGTCCTCTGTCCAACGTGGCCATCCGCACAGAACAAGGACAACAAATGCCAGCGGAAGGATTGATACCGATAATGTTGTTCCCGCCAATATCAGGAGACGCGAGGCAGTTGGCTGGAACTTGTGCCGGGATATGGAAATTGGGGGAGTGATCCGCATTAGATCACGGGTGTAATAATGAATTGTCATATAGGCTGCGACGAGAACGCCAACAGCCACAATAGTTCCAAGTTGGGTCAAACCAGGCAGGCCCGAGAAATTCAAGCTGAAGAAGGCCGCCGCAGTAGTCGCCGAGGCAGCAAGAATTCCGGGATAGACTCCAGCCCGAAGCGAGCTAAGGCTTCCGGGGCGGGACGACCACCGACGTGTTATGAGAAAAATATAGTCCACAGTAAGTCCGGCCAAGATTGCAGCAAACCCGACGCTTATAATTGTTAGTTTTGGAAAAATAAGCCCAGTGAGGCCCAGGGCGATCAGAAAGCTGAGACCGATGTAAACCATGGCACGCCCAAGGATACGAAATCGACGATGTGCCAGATAAAAAAGTAGTGAAGCAAAAAGGCATGAGGAGATAGAAGACACAAAAATATCCCGGGTCATAGCCGATGATATTTCGTAAACGAAGGCAGGCTCCCCGGTCCAACCGACACGAACCTTCTGCCTGTCTTGATCCTGCGCCTGCCACTCCCGAATCCTCATAATCACCAAACCCACCCAGGACGGTGGAGCGCGGTCGTTCCACTCTCCAAGGGAAGGTGTCACATAGAGAACACGAAACCTGCCATCGGAAGAAGAAAACTCGCGACTTACCTGACCTGGCATCCCAGACTCCGGAAGACCTGAAAGCAGATCGAGAGGATCATATCCAAACCGGGCCACCTCCTCAGGAGAAAAGGTCGAACCAATGGACTCGAACGAGGCATTAGCTCTTTCGGTAGCAGCCGCTGGACGTAATTTTCGGAGCGTCTCATTAAATCCAGAATCCGATTGATTAATTAGCAGGTAGGCCGCCAGTTGGGATAAGGCCTCGGGACGGGCGATCCAAGGCGGGGAATCCCAAACAAGACAATTATCGCCGGCGGAGCGGAGAGCGTCCGCTAATGACGCGGCCATCGCTCCTGCGCTTGCCGCATCACCTGCCTCAATCGTCAGGATCAGTTCTCGGGGTTGGCCAAAATGACGCAGAAAAAGACCGAGAGCTCGAACTTCCGGTAGATCGGGTGGCAAAAGGTCCAGAATATTCGCATCAAAACGGATACGGCTTAGCCCTATACCAACTGCTGACGCAAGGAGTATCGCCATGAAGAGGCGAAGCAATGAAACCCAGCGGAGCCTGGGAATCATTGAGGGGGCAACGCAGAATCAGGCCGCTCATCGTCAAGACGGAATCCCGTAAAGTCGTAATCAAAAAGTTTATCAGGAATATTTGCATTGACCTCAATATTGCTCAGTTGGGTGGAAATACTGCTTCCATCACGAAACGTGATTTCAAATAAATTGATGATACCGGAATCGCGCATGAATCTGATCCGCACCGAACGCACTTGTCCGGACATTTCCGGATCTTGAGGGACGAAGGCGACCTCGGCTGTGTGTTCCTCAGCCCGGAAATCAATTACCGTGAACCGGCTTTCAAAATCTGCAAGTGAGGTTGCAAATGGAAAAGTGATGGGAGGAAAACGCCCACTTGATTCCTGACCTCCAGGCAGAATACGAGCACGCCTCTTTTTGGGCTCAATGAGGGCGAGCTTGTCATGGGACTTTATAGCCATAAAATCGGGGGGACTACCAATCTGCCAGCGAAAACGCGACTTGCTTCCAAACCAAACCATGCCCGTTTTTTTGATCGGCAGGCGGACGGTCCGCAGAGTGCGGGTTTCAACAAAATCTGCATGCAATGAGTAAATGCCTGCCTGTTTGCTGATCCATTCCCGAAGGATGGAACGGGAGTCAGGAGACTTGGGCGTCGCAACTGCTTTTCCAGCAAAAGGGGCTAAGAGGCAAATTCCCAGGGTAAGGAGAACTGATCGACGAAGGAAGATTACGTCAGAGGATTTCATACTGAGAGCAGCGTTTGGGCGTGGCTCGTGCGAGCCATTCAAAACAACTGAGCATGCCCCGGCTCATATGACTCGATGTCGAGAAACCCGAAGCCATAGAGGCAAGAGTTGAGGTCATCTTCTCTTCCAGGAATCCGCCAGGCAGGAAGGCCAACTTCCGCCTGAGAATATTACCAAAGTCATGAAGGTAAAAAATTCTTCCATCGTAAAAATAGGCTACCAGGTTCATCCATGCGCTGATTAATCGCTTCATTCTGGACGAGTAAGTGGCGATTGCCATGGGCAAGGGCTTGCAACCCAGTTCCTCTGCGAGAATGTCTGCCGAAGTTAGTGCAAGAAAAACTCCCGGTGATAGCATGGGGTCCACGAACCCAAAAGCATCCCCGATGCTTGCCCAGTTTTCACCGTATCCATCAGAGCTAATGAGCTGATAATTTGCGTATGAAATTACAGGGGAGATTCTTTCATATCCGACAGAAATATCACGAAAGGCAGATTCAGACACCAAAACCTTATGGATTCGCTCTTCCGGTGTGTTCCCCAAACGTAATGCGGCCGAGCGGCCTAAAACGAGTCCAAAGGAAGTCTTTCCCCTCAGTGGAATCCTCCAGGACCATCCGTGGGCCAACCGGTTGATACAGACATGGCCAGCCTGAGCAGATGTTTCCAAGCCGTTGAAGTGAGCGAAGTATGCCACATCCCTACGGGGCCCAATCTCGGTCGAAATATCGAGAAGCCTTGCTGAAAGTCTGCGTCGACCGGAGGCATCAACAACAAGGTCCGGCTGTCTCCCCTTCCAATCTGGAACCTGCTCCAAGTTCTTTGCGGAAAGAAGTAGACGGGAGCCATCCGGTATCAGTTCAGCCCGTGAGGTTACAAGAGTTGAACCGGCGCGAAGCGCCGTGGACTGTAGCAGGCAGTCAAATGCGGGCCTTGGAACATTATAAGCATACCGCGGGTAGGTCGCGGGAAGTGAATTGAAAGAAAATACAAAATCGCGGTCCGGGGACGGGTAAAAAGTTACTCCGGGCTTTAGAGTCCCGAGGTCGGCAACCGCGGATTCCACTCCCAGTTTTTTAAGGATAGGAACCACTGCAGGGACCAATGACTCGCCTGCAATGAGTTCCGGCCGAGAATCATCATCAAACAAAACAGTATTCCAACCCCGTGATGCAAAAAGCGCAGCGGCAGCTGATCCAGCCGGCCCCGATCCTACTACTGCGATTCTCATGTTCGTCGGACTTTGCCAGTTGGGGTGAGCGGTATTTTGTCCACAATGGAAATTTCGGCGGGCGTTTTGTAGCGGGAAAGTTCGCGGCGGCACAGGGCAAGGAGTTCAGATACCCTGGGCGCTGTGGATCCGTGAGCAACCGTTACTTCTGCAACAGGCACCATGCCAAAATCCGGATGAGCCCTCCCAATGAGCCTGGCTCCAGAAATGGCGGGATGCGAGGTCAGAATGCTTTCAACCTCCTCTGGAAAAAATTTCATCCCGCCGACGTTGATCATGGAGCGGAGGCGCCCACGTAAAGTGACGAAGCCATTGTGATCGATTGTTGCAATATCGCCGGTTGCAAACCATCCGTCCGCATCGAGAACTTGGGATTGCACCTGCCAGGGGGAGATATAGGCATCCAGCATACCGGGTCCCCGCACATACAACTCACCCTGATCTGCCGGCTGGGCCAGCCTGGCATTGGAAACTCTGACTTCGATCTTAAACGGTGGTTGCGGACGGCCCACAGACTCAGGGCAGCCTGCCGGGTCGGCAGTGTTCAAACAGGGAATACCGACTTCGATGATCCCTAGCGCCTGAGCGGGATGTATCCCGTAAATCGCTGCGAATTTTTTGCCCGTTTCGACGGAAAGTGCTGCAGTGGTCGATACCGCGAGGCGCAGCGACGGCCAAGTGGGATCTCTGCAGTTGGCAAGCAACTCGAAGTGGAACGGAGCTGCATACACAATGCTCGCTCCGGCCTTTACCGCGGCCCCGAGCATGTCTTCGGCAAGATGAGAGTCCGGAAGAATGATAGCCGCCCCATGCCACAAATAGAGCATAATGGACGCAGCAAAATGGTGAGACATTGGTAAGACCCAGAGGATACGATCGGTTGATGTAATTCCCAGGTTGGTATTGGCAGCCTTCACCCGCTCAACGAGTGTCCGGTGGGAAAGGACAATCCCCTTTGCCTCGCCTGTCGTACCCGAAGAAAACCGGATGAATGCTGGCTCCATCGCGTTAAGCGGTTCAAGCCAAATTGGTGGAGTTGCAGGGGGAGATCTTTCAATTAGGAAGCCGCCGTTCCTGTCTGTGACAATTACAGCGTCGAGGGCTGTTTCGGCGGTTAATTCACTACGCTCCCTTGTTGATAGGGTCGGTGCCAGAGGGACAAGGCAACCCTCAGCCCTCAATATTCCTAGCGCAATCGAAATGTAGTCGGGGCTATCAGGGCCAAGCAGCCCGATGCGCTTGATGCCGGGCCCTTTCATTTCCCTGCGCAGCATTTCCGCGATCTCAGCGCTTTTTTTGTTGAGATCCCGATAAGAAATTACCCGATCCCGGGAGATTACAGCCAGGCTTTGGGGTTGCGTCCTTTTGAAAATTTCCTCAGCGATGTTCATAGTGAATATCCGCCGCGGCAGCTGCCCGCTTGCCAGCGGACTCGCCGGTCGCCAGACAGGTGCCTGTGACACGGATCGAAGCCTGAGCCTCATGCGAGCACGAAATGCAGCGTCCAGCCACAAAAAGATTGGTAAAATCCCGTGCTTGCAGGCAACCTGCGGGGATCCCCGCCCCGTGATTCCCAACCGGAAATTTCAAACGCGGACCCCTTGCGGTTTCGCGCAACTCCAGGGGCCATGAAGTTAGAGCCGCGGGATCGGGACAACCCGCTCCGGCCAGAATTACCTCTGCTGTTAGACAGGCCAATCCAACGACCCGGCGACTTTCACGAATCCCGGCCTGCAGGGGAGTGATCGATATACGTGATTGAGAGAAGCCCCCTGCATGGCAACGGAGGAACGCCACAAGAGTGAAAGCCAGACGCCGCCCTTCGCGCTCGATGTGGGACAGACATTCGGCATTGCAAGGATCATAGGTATCGTCGGACATATCCAATGTCACCCACACATCGTCATCTGCCCACCCCTCGCGGAATGAGATGCCAAGCATTTCACGTGGCAGATGTCCGGCGCTGACCGCAGAACTTATCAGGTGGGCAAGTTCAAGACGTCCCTTGCTGGCGACAGACCCCGGCAAGGCACCGCACAAGCCAAAAATGATGGCGGGACGTTGAAGCCTCTTCGATGGTGCGCATTCGAATGCGGCACCGGCCATTAAAGATGCCTCTGCGTCACCGGACGCATCCACCAGAGCTTCGGTTTCAACCTCCATGCGCTGCCCCCGAGTCTGCAGGCTCAAGTTGCCCACCCGACCTGAGACAACAGTATCTATCGCTGTGACTGAAGTGTGAAAATAAACCGTAAGCTGGGGGAGTTCCGCAGTGATTTGGTCAGCCAGGTAAGCGAGAGCTGCCGGTGAATGTTGCAGGACGTCGAGTCGGCCCATACGGACGGGACCGCGAGCACCGCCCATCGCCATCAGGCGCATGGCAAATTCCTGGGGAAATCCTGTATTTGCGAACTCCAAGGGAGCCTCCTCGTGATCTCTCAGCTTATAAATACCACAGAGGGTATGAACGAGAGCGGAGGTTGCCATGCCACCAAGAGCTCCCCGTCGCTCAACGAGTATCGTAGCTGCCCCGGCCCTTGCAGCAGACACTCCAGCTGCCAGACCAGCCATTCCGCCTCCGACAACAACGACATCTGCCCGGTGGTTTATCTTCACGCACC
>Ga0247840_10012480_pt1 | contig 10062 bp, 8 predicted proteins | sample LaCruzMarch2015__FD_192404 | JGI IMG/M metagenome (GOLD analysis project Ga0247840, IMG submission 192404) | Freshwater microbial communities from meromictic Lake La Cruz, Castile-La Mancha, Spain - LaCruzMarch2015_17m | ecosystem: Environmental > Aquatic > Freshwater > Lake | place: Spain...
TGCCGCCTGGCAGGAGCAGCGGCGCGGTACAATCCAGGCAGGAATAAAACTCAATCCCGATGGCACAGTGGTGCTGCTTGCCCCTACAGTGGAATGCGGGCCCGGTTCCAATACCTGCAACGTACTGGGTTGCGCGGAAGCTTTGAGTTTTCTGGGTGTAAAGCCTGATGATATCAGGTGGGCGTCAACTGTGGACACGGACGACGGCCTAAAAGATACTGTGCAGACCGATAGCGCCGTTTCTTACCTGCAGTCAGAAGTACTAATGGAGGCTGCTGCTCAAATCAGGGGAGAGGTCATGAAGCTGGCAGCGAAGCACTTCAAGGTCAGCCGGGACCAAATTGCCATAGAGGACGGACTTGTATGCTTGAAGGCGCAGGTGAAAAAATCGATTACAGTTAAAAGGCTTTTGCAAAAGGGGGACCTGGTGCCGATTGTAGCCATGGCCAGCAGCAGGCCTCACACTAAGAAAACGGGCGTGCCGTATCAGGCTACGTTTGCCGAGGTCGAAGTGGATACTGATACAGGGAAAACGCAAGTGCTCAGGATGATAGTCCTTAATGATTGTGGTACGGTCATGTTCGCCTCCGGGGCTGAAGCGCAGCAGTGCGGAGGCCAGTGTATGACTGTCGGTGAGTCGCTGTTGGAAGAGATAGTTTATGACGAAAAAACGGGTGTACCGCTTGATTTCAACTGGGTGGAATACAAGATACCGACCATAGCAGACATGCCGAAGGTGGAGCCCGTACTTTTCGAGGTATGGAAGGGGGCCGGGGAATACGGAGCCTGTGGAATCGGAGAAGGGGTGGTGACCTGCGGGCCACGTGCGATTGCAAATGCCATTTATAACGCAATCGGTGTAAGGATAGATGACATTCCAATCACCCCGGACAAAATATTAACAGCATTGGGAAGGATATAGACAGATGGCTGCTTTAAGATCGTTTAAACATCATAATGTCACTTCCCTTGAAGAAGCAATCAAATTACTCGGCAAATATGGAACCAGGGCAGTCGCAATTGCAGGTGGCACTGACCTGCTGGGAGTACTGAAGGATAATGTACGCCCTGAATACCCCGAGTTGGTGGTTAACATCAAAACCATCCCCGGACTGGACTATATCAAGGAAGATAAGCTTGGGTTGAGGATAGGGGCGCTGACCCGGCTGCATGCCATCGAAAAAAGTGAAATCGTAAAGAAGAAATACAGGTTATTGTCGATGGCGGCGCACAGTGTTGCTACACCTCACATCAGAAACATGGGGACGATCGCCGGCAATATCTGCCAGGAACCAAGGTGCTGGTATTACCGCAATCCGGAGTGCACATTCCACTGCCTGAGAAAGGGCGGCCAGGCCTGTAACGCTTTGACCGGGGAGAACCGCTACCATTCCATCTTTGGCGCGGTAAGAATGGCAACGACCCCTTGCTCGGCGGAGTGCCCGGGGAATATCGATATACCCTCGTATTTCAGCCTTATCAGGGATAAGAAAATAGATAAGGCGGCGGAAATGCTGCTTGCCTCTAATCCCATCCCGGCCATAACCGGCCGGGTATGTCCGCATTTATGCGAGACAAAATGCAACCGCAGCGAATTTGATGAAGCCGTATCTATAAGGGATATTGAGCGGTATATGGGCGACTACATATTGGATAATGCAGGGCCGATAATGCGTCCGCCCAAAAAAGAAAACGGAAAAAAGGTAGCGGTGGTAGGAGCGGGGCCGGCTGGCCTGGCCGCGGCATATTACCTTAGACAGTCGGGCTACTCAGTTACGGTCTTCGATAAGCATCAAGAAGCAGGCGGCATGCTGATGTATGCCATACCGGCTTACCGGCTGCCTAAAAACCTTGTACGCAGGCAGGTAAAAGCCCTGCAGGGCACGGGTATTAAATTCAGGCTTCAGTTTGAGATCGGCAGAGATTCGACACTAAAAGATATTAGGAATAATTTTGATGCGGTATTCCTGGCAACCGGAGGATGGGGCCAGAGGCCATTGGGTTTAAAGGACGAGGAGCTCTTGATATCCGGCCTGGATTGGCTCGAAAAAGTGGCCTCAGGCTTGAGCAAGGCGCCGGGCAAAAAGGTATTGGTAATAGGAGGTGGAAATGTAGCGGTTGACGTGGCTATTACGGCCAGGCGGTTAGGCGCGGCAGACGTCACCATGGCATGCCTGGAATGCCGTGAAGAGATGCCCGCTATCGCTTCAGAGATTGAACAAGCCTTAGCCGAGGGAATTCATCTCATGCCATCATGGGGGCCCGGTCAAATACTGCAGGAAAATGGCCATATCCAGGGCATGCAACTTGTACACTGCACGTCGGTATTTGACGCTAAGGGTTGCTTCGCGCCTGCTTTTAACAAAGCTAACAGGATTAGGGTGAATGCCGATTCAATCATACTGGCTATCGGACAGCGGGCGGATTTGTCATTTATAAGCTCCGCGCTCAAAACGGAGCGCGGTTTGATAACGGTCGATCAGGATACACAGGAGACAAATGCTGCCGGTGTTTTTGCAGGTGGGGATGTAGCCACCGGACCCGCATCGGTAATCCAGGCTATTGCCGCCGGAAGAAAGGCAGCGGCTTCAATTGATTTATACCTGACCAAGAGGCGGATACCCACAAAGAGTCAAAAAGTAACTATGCAAAAATGGAGCGCGGATTGCCTGGTCAAAATGGAGAGAGGCAAAACTGCCATATTGCCCGTATCCCGCAGGCGCATTGATATAGAAGACAGCACTGGCTTCAATCTCAGTGAAATGGAGAATGAGGCCAACCGTTGTTTCAACTGTGGATGCGTGGCTGTCAACGCCTCTGACATGGCCCCTGCTTTAATAGCATTAAATGCAAAAATTAGGACTACCAAACGCATTCTAAGCGCGGAGGACTTTTTCTCTGCCGGGATTATGAAAACTAGCCAGCTCGAGGAAGGTGAATTAGTAGTAGAGATACAGATACCCAAACCTGCTGCGGGCAGCCGGCAAGATTTCATCAAATTTGCGTTAAGGAACGCGCATGACTTCCCGGTGGTGAGTGTGGCTGCCCTTGTGAACGTGAATGGGGACATAGTGGATTCAGCCAGGATAGTCCTGGGGGCTGTAGCTCCTGTCCCGCTCAGGATAAAAGATGTCGAAGACTTCTTGAAAGGGAAAAAGTTAGATAAAAAGTCGGCAGCAACTGCCGGTAAAATGGCGGTCGAGCAAACTTTATCCCTGGCAAAAAATAAATATAAGGTGCAGGTAACCAGGGCTCTCGTTGAAAGGGCATTTCTGAACGCCAGGTGAGCGCGCGCCGAATTTTATATTTTAGAGGTGATATGGAAAACGACAGAGATAATCTGGTTGCACAGGTTCTCAAGCTCGATACACTGGTAGATTACCAGGATGGGTCTATCGTCAGCAGGACGATCATTGGCAAGAAAACAGGAACTCTTACACTCTTCGCTTTCTGGCGGGGCCAGGCTCTGAGTGAGCATACCGCTCCTTATGATGCCCTTGTGTACATCATCGATGGCGAAGCAGAAGTATCGATCTCCGGTAAACCGCATAGCGTTAAAGAGAATGAAATGATCATTATGCCAGCCAACGAACCGCATGCCCTGAAAGCTATGACTAACTTCAAGATGCTACTGGTGATGATAAAAGCCTGACGCAAAACATTTTCGGACTTTGGCAGATAAATCGAATAAAAAGTAGGCGATATTATTACCTGACCTGGCGGGGACATTGGACGGTTCCCGAACTACTATTTGATAGTGAAAGGCTGATTCCGGCGCTACAGCAATTGCTCACAGTAGAATAAAAAGACGGATTGTGCTGGGAATATGCGTGGATAAAAAAAGGGGGGTATTACTCAGGCGGGCTTGAGGTTTTCGAGCAGAACCTTCGGGTTGAGCCGTTCGAGGGCAAGATGATCAGAGGCTCCAAGAATCTCAATGCCGACTATCTCTTCATGCGGACCTAAATCGATGGCTACATCTTCACTGAAATGTAGAGTGGTAACCTGAGCGGGGCCCTTTTTAAACGAGATATAAAGTGCATCGACCTGTGGGTCGTATTTAATTTTCATTCTGTGCCTCCGAAATAAAAGACATAAACTGTGACAACTATCATTCTATCAGATTCTTCGATAACTATGGACATAACCTGCTTGATTGCATATTTCCTACCTTTCCATTCTCCGTTGAAGGGGAAATTCTTACGGAATGATAACCGCTTACCTCTGGCTGGCGCTAACTCACCGCTACGGATGGCAGCTTCAACCTCTTACCTGGTAGCACCACGATCCGGCATCTGATCAAGAGCGTGTTGCGAAAATAGTATCGGCTTCATATATGCGTTAAGTAACTATACGTTTATCAACGCAATGATGTCAATGCATACTTGCACTGTATATAGGAGGGTGAACGACTCGGGAATCGTCTCTAATGGGTATTGTTTTAGCTACAGAGTCTTGGATGGTGGGGGACACTGGACGGTTCCCGAACTTTCCTTTGAAAAGAAACAGCTTATCCCAGGACTCCAATATATTCTTGCAGCACTTCACACTTAATAAAGTTTTGACTAAAAGTAAAGGCACCTTTATCACGGTCAATTGCGTTGGTGATGCTACAAAGTGTGAGGTGCATGATAAGCTTTACACCAGGGTCAGCTCGGTTGATTTACATTATACGTAGTTCTACATGCTTTGCATCTTGTTAGCAGGTCGTGGAGGGAATCATCGCTATTTATGGGCGATGAAATCCCCTTATATTTATCAATCGGACTGCGATGTGAAAATCCCCTGCTCTTCATTTCCTTAACCAGTTGGTTATGTCTCAATGTCAGTGACGCCGGATCAAATAGTTTCTTAGCAATGTACCCTGTCAGGGTTTTCTTTTTCTTAATGCAGCCGGCAAACATGTGGCACTCATAATGTTCCCCGAGCAAATGCCTGTCACACATAAACTTGGGATCAACCATCCACATCCTCATTTTATGACCCCGCTTTCACTAATAACGATAAGCGGAAGACAATATTTATCCACACTAAAGATAGAATCACCTGCACATTATAATGTTCTTAAATATGATGCTGCGGCATGTGCTCCGCACATTCCGTGGACGCCTGCACCCGGCGGTGTTGATGCAGAACATAAATATACATGTCTGAGCGGGGTTGCGTAAGGATCCCAGCGTAATGCCGGCCGGGTAAAAATCTGCGACAACACCTGTGCCCCACCGGTAATGTCACCGCCAACCAGGTTGGGATTAAGACGTTCCAGGTCTGCTGTATTCTGGACGCTTCGTGCCAGGATGATTTCACGGAAACCCGGTGCGAAGCGCTCTATTTGGGCTTCTATCTGTGCCGTCATATCACCCGTAAAGCCGTTGGGGATATGGCAATATGCCCACGCAATATGCCTGCCATTTGGTGCCCGTGTATCATCGAAAAGGGTTGGCTGTGCCAGGATTACAAAGGGGTTTTGCGGGGCTTTATTTTGCCATGCTTCCCGCTCGGATAAAGCTATTGATTCCATGGAGCCGCCCACGTGAACAGTTCCTGCTAACAGGCATTCCTTTGCTTTCCATGGTATAGGTTCCCTTAGGGCCCAATCTATTTTAAATACACCTGGACCGTAATGGAATTGCTTCAACATTCTAGCGTAATTGCCCGATAAACTTTTGCCGGCCATGCCCAGGAATTGCCTTGGCGTTATATCTAAAAACTGGGCTGCCCCGCTTTGAAGCTCATCGAGTACACGGATGAAATGGCCGGTAACCAACCCGACGTTTTTTTTCTTAAGGTAGGTCAGTATAGCCTGTGTTATTTTGCCTGAGCCGCCCTGCGGAATGGGCCAACCGATGGCGTGACCGGCCAGGCCAAGCACGATCCCGAAAGCCGCGCCGGGGATGTACTCCAGCGGTATAACCGAGTGTGCGCATAACCCGCTGATAAATCCCCTGGCACGGCTGCCGCTAAAATGGCATCTGGCCAGGTTTGTTGCCGACTGGAAAGCTTTTGTCCCGAAGCTCATGAGTTTGAATGGGTGATGCAATAGTCTGAATGTGCCTACGAGGTCGGCAATTAGCATATCCCAGTTTTCCAGCAGCGGCGACATAAGTTCGCGGTACCGGTGGGAATCCCCGCCGAGCGTTTCGGCGGTTTCCTCGACCGATCGATATAACAACGCGGCCGAACCGTCATCAAAGGGATGCGCCACCGCGACGGCCGGTTTAATCCACTTCAATCCATATTCAGAGAAAGGATGTGAATTGAAAAAGGGGGAGGCCGCAGCCATCGGGAAAACGGCAGAACCAACATCATGCAGGTAACCGGGTAAAGTCAGTTCATCTGAACGGGTGCAGCCGCCCATTGCCTCATTGCCTTCGATGACAAGGACTTTCAGCCCGGCCCCGGCCAATTCGGCTGCAGCAGCCAGGCCATTGATCCCGGAACCTACCACAACTGCCTGGCAATCACGGCTGCTATCGAATTTCATAAATAGTTACTTGATATTTCGTTTGACGATTTTCCTGAAAATAATCGCAGGCATGTTAAGGATGGTGAGGATTTGGGCATTGGAAAAAATGTTGAAGATTTTTGACCACTGCAGTCTCTTGTCCAGGCATACCGGTGCAACTTCTACCTCGCTGCTGCTGCCGACATATTTCAATAGTGACTGCAGTACATGTTTCCATATTTCCTGCTGCAGCTTTGACCCGGCCAGGCGGAAAGCAACTTCATACACTGGATCACTGGCACGCGCCAGTCCCTGGATTTGGATGGTAACGCTACCATCATTCTCTTCAGCACTGAAAGTTACCCAGCCTGATTCAGGATGACCTTCCGGCGTAATAAAGGTGAAGCTGGTTTCGCTGGCATGTAATACCATGACTCCTGTAACTATCAGGCCTCCCGGCGTATCAGCGTTAATCAAGATGATTTCGCCGGGCTTAATGCCTGCCGGACCGGGGTAAAACCTGTTGGATAAAGGCTGGAAGCGGGTGAAATTGGTTTTGAGTATTTCGATTAGCTCATGCGGGTTTAACTTGATATCTTTCAACACGGCCGTGTAAGTCTTTTGCCAGAGCTGGCCGAAGCCCTGCAGGGGCCCTGCTATTCTACGCCCGTTTACATTAAGGTTAATGGCCTCGGAGGGCATCCCATGGACCGATAGCCTGGTAAAAAGTCCTGGCCAGGCATCGCCTGTTTTTGAAGGGGGCGGTTGTCCCGTATTTTGGATACCGGCCTCAACCCCGGCGGGCAACCCTGAGGATAAACCGGCATAAGATGCTGCTTCCCTGACAGTGTTGAATACAGGTATGCCCTCATTTAAGCGGGCCAGCTTAAATATTTCATCCAATTTATCGTCTAAGCGCGCAGCTAATAGACGTTTCCCGCTGCGCCGGGCTGTATTATGCAAACGTACCAACGCGCTCAGGGAGTGATCATCAAATGAATCGGTCTGGCTAAAATCAAGGATTATGATTTTGGGGGTTGCCTGGCTGATGATATCCTGCAACTGCTGCTCCAGGGACGCTGAAAGCCTATTTTTTAGCGTAAGCAGGCCGAGGTTTTCGCTTATTCTAACCGTCCCATCCATCAATGCGAGTATAGTATTTCTTCATTTGGATATCAAGCCACTTCTTACATTTAAACACGGCCAGGTCAACTGAAGAAAAACTCCGTGAATTTTTCCCGGAAGACAAAATATTAATTACACAACTCTGTGCGGCACTCGGGGTCCATGGAGGACCGGGCGTGCTGCTGGTTGCATTTAGACGGGCAGTATAGCAGATGGTAATTCCCGCTCCGTAATCAATATTTGAAATTGGCGGCCCATATAAAAGAGTCCATTATGAGCGTCTGTACGCAGAAAAGAATTGAACCAACCACGGCCAGCCAATTAAGAAGTATCCGGATTCCTTGAGGTTATTACCCTGGACAATGGACCTGAATTTACAGGCAAAGCCCTGGATGAATGGGCATATAAGACAGGGGTCAAATTGAATTTCATAAGGCCAGGGAAGCCACGGAAGCATGGAGAATAGATTATAATGAATTCAGGCCGCATAGATCATTGGGCGATTTAAGCCCATTACAATACGTTCACAAAACCGAGAAAACCTTAGTATGCAGTGGACTATAACATGGCGTAAGGTCAACACGCATTCACCCCGACGAATGTTTATTTCGATTTAACGCTGATGTAACGCTGATGAAGGTGTATAATACTGCCACGATGTTCCACGGCAGGAGGTTGATATGAGAAACATGATTCCGCATAGATTTCTGATTTTCGTCGTTTTGCTAATCATGGCGGGTACTGTAGCGACGGGATGTACTTTTACGGTGAACATAGCTCCACAAAATATTAGCCCTCAGGAAGCTCAGCAAATCTCCTACGATGCCACGGTATACGGCTTCCCGGTGGTCATAATGGATCTGACGCGGCAGATCTTTACGGCAGTTCCTGCGCCAAACGCTAACGGGGCACCGGTCAACCAGTTCGGCAATAAGAAGGTGTTTCCCGATGCGACTTTTACTAATGTAGTAAATCCTAATGCCGATACGCTTTATTCATCAGCGTGGGTTGATACCAAAAAAGAACCTGTTATCCTTTCTCTGCCGGACACTCATGGCCGCTATTACCTGATGCCCATGCTTAACTACTGGACGGATTCTTTTGCCTCGCCAGGCTCACGCACTACAGGTACCGGAACCGGCAACTTTGCTATCACCGGCCCTAATTGGAGCGGCAAATTGCCCAAAGGCATTTCGGAAATGAGGTCTTCGACCAGATGGGTCTGGATAGTCGGTCGCATCGCCTGTAGTGGCTCTTCAGACTACGAGAACGTCTGGAACCTTCAAAATCAATTGAAGCTGACGCCGCTTTCTGCCTGGGGAACAAATTATGTGCCTCCGGCTAATGTCCCGGTCGATCCCAATGCCAATACCAAAGTCTCCCCCCTGAACCAGTTGCTGGCTCTTGACGCGGCCAGTTATTTTAATTATGTCTGCCAGTTGATGGTTGAAAACCCTCCCTCGGAAGCAGATGCGCCGTTACTGGCTGAGATGGCAAAGATAGGCATTCAGCCCGGGGTTGACTATAAATCGTATTTTGCCGGGCTGGACATGGGTGTTAAATCGTCAATCCAAACCGGTTATCAGTCTGCCCTGGCCAGAATTCCTGCTGAAGGAATGGGTGCCATTAAGAACGGGTGGCAGCTCCCTTACGGTACCGGCAATTACGGGACGGACTATACATTGAGAGCGGCCATAGCTTATCGGGGACTGGGCGCCAACTCAGTTGATGATGCTTTCTATGCCTCAGCGTCAACCGGCAGTGATGGGGTAAAATTTTCCAGCGATAACAAATATGTACTTCATTTCAGCCAGGATGAGATACCCCCGGTAAACGGCTTCTGGTCGCTTTCTATGTATAATGAAAAGATCCTGTTTGCAGCCAACCCGATCAATAGGTACTGTCTGGGCTCATTAAGTGACCCGCCTCTGATAAAAAATCCCGACGGCTCGATTGACATCTATATACAGCGGGATTCACCTGACGCTGCCAGGATGCCCAACTGGCTGCCGGCCCCGGCCAGCGGCGGCTTTTCATTGACACTGCGCCTGTACTGGCCAAAGGAGGAAGTGCTGAACAAGTCCTTCGTACCGCCTGCTGTGCAATTGGTTGAATAGCGACGAAAATATACCTGTAAATACTAAGGCAAGGTTCAATGAGCCCTGGCCTTTCTGATTTCAGTTCGGAATTTATCTTCAATCGGTACCGTTTTAGATTCAATGATGGGCCATTAGTTAACAAGAATTTAATTAAAGGCTCTTGATAAAGACGCTAGGACAGTTCGGGAACTTTCTATAATCGTGTTATTTTTAGCTTCAGAAAATAGAATGGTGGGCCATTGTGGACAGTTCCCGAACTCCTATTTGAGAGCAAATGGTCAATTCCTGCACTCCAACAGTTGCTTGCCATCGTGCAAATTGACAAAATCACACCAGGTTATTACAATGTCATAACAAAGTAGTAACTCTGAGGGAGTAAGAATTATGCTTAAA
>Ga0247840_10012481_pt1 | contig 10062 bp, 6 predicted proteins | sample LaCruzMarch2015__FD_192404 | JGI IMG/M metagenome (GOLD analysis project Ga0247840, IMG submission 192404) | Freshwater microbial communities from meromictic Lake La Cruz, Castile-La Mancha, Spain - LaCruzMarch2015_17m | ecosystem: Environmental > Aquatic > Freshwater > Lake | place: Spain...
TCATGGTCGGAGATCCTGGCGTGGGTAAAACTCATATTGTTGAAGGACTTGCACAAGAAATTGTTGCTGGCCGTGTTCCTGAGTTTCTTAAAGGTCACGAAGTATGGGGCCTTGAAGTTGGAAGTTTATTAGCTGGGTCAAAGTATCGCGGCGAGTTTGAAGAAAAGTTTAAGGCAGTTATTACAGCCCTAGAAACTAAGAAAAACTGTATCTTGTTTGTGGACGAGGCGCACACCATGAAGGGTGCCGGCGCAAGTAGTCAGAGTAGTTTGGACATGGCCAATATGTTAAAGCCAAGTATAACCAAGGGCAGTTTAAAAGTTATAGCAAGTACTACCTGGGAAGAATACTACGAGTCCTTTGAAAAAGATCGCGCACTCATGCGTCGTTTCCACAGAGTCGGAATTGATGAACCCAATGCAGAGACCACAGAACAGATCTTAATCGGACTGAGCCCACGCTTGGAATCATTTCACAATGTTATGATTGATACAGATGCTATTACAGCCGCAGTAGAACTAAGTGGCCGTTACATCCATGATCGCAAAAATCCCGATAAGAGTATTGACTTGTTAGATGGCGCCTGCGCTCGAGAACGTGTAAAAGATGCGGGTAATGTTACTGTGAACAAGTCTATGATCATGGAACAACTAAGCCGTGTTACAGACGTACCTATGGATCGCTTGGAAAACGAACGGTCGGACAAGATTGTAGAGCTAGAAAGCAATATCAAACAAAAGCTCTACGGTCAAGATGCCGCAGTAGATCGTGTGCTAGAGCGTGTTTATATCAACTTCTCCGGCATTGGTAATGCTAAACGTCCTATTGCCAGCTTCCTGTTCCTGGGACCAACCGGTACAGGTAAAACAGAATTGGCCAAGCTACTCAGTGAGCACCTTGATATGAAACTGCTCAAGTATGACATGAGTGAATTTCAAGAGCGTCACACAGTGTCTGGGTTAATCGGTGCACCTCCTGGATATGTAGGATTCGAAGACGGTAATCTCGGCGGCGGCAAGTTGATTAGCGACATTAGCAAACACCCATTCTCAATACTACTGTTTGATGAAATTGAAAAGGCTCACCCTGATGTTATAAACATCATGCTTCAGATGTTAGACGAAGCTCGCATTACGTCTAGTAACGGTAAAACTGTAGACCTTAAGAACTGTATCATTATTATGACGTCGAATCTAGGCGCCAGAGATAATGAAAACAACAATATCGGATTTGGACAAAGTTTAGAAAAAACCGGTAGTGAAGACAAGGCTATGAAAGAGTTTTTCAAACCCGAACTACGCAATCGCATAGACTGTGTATGCAAGTTTGACAAGCTAGATACGCTGGCTATTAAGAAGGTGGTACTCAAGTTTGTAGACGAGCTCAAGGATAGCCTTATGAATAAGAATATTCGGTTAAACTTAGCAGAGCCTGTAATTGAGCTGTTGGCTGACAAAGGATATGATAGTAAGATGGGTGCTCGTCCGTTGGGTCGTAAGATTGATGAGTTAATTCGTGTACCATTATCCAAAAAAATCTTGTTTGATCGCTTAGAAAACTGCACCATAAATGCTGTGGTAGTAGACGATGCTATTAATTTTGACATCGAAATGCCGCTGCTGGCACCAATGGTAAACGAAGATGGATACATTGTCCTTGACCAAGTTGACCCGACAATTTAAGATCGTTGTTAAAGATCGATTATTTTATAATCGGTTTGAATATGCCATTGGTTTTTATTTAGACGAAGCCAGTTGTCTGCGGGGACTCGATCATGCTCACATCGATAGTATGATCGAGCGACGACGGTCCTGGCGCGATATAGCACAACAACGAATTGCCGGTACTAAGTCTATGATACTAGGACTAGCTCCTAGACCTAAAGAAATTACTGCAAAAAACGTCAGCGATCTACATGCAGTAGCAGAGGTATTGCTAACTACCTTTGCAGATTGCAAATTGGTCGTTAGTGTTAGTCAGGTTTATGTTTATACCAATGATACAGGGTTAATTGATCAACTAAGTGACCTACCAGGGCCGACACATAAAGAGTATACCCGAGCAGTTATTTGTCGCCCAAAAAATACAATTAAATTAAAAAATCCAAAGCATCAATTTCGTAGTTATTTTAAAACAAACAAATTAACCGCCGAGCAAAAAATCCACCTGAAAAATTTTTTAAGCAATCAACCCACTGTTAGAATTAGTCCATCACTGACAACATGGTTAGCCGGTGTATTTCACCGTACCCAAGATTACTTTTTTGTTGATCATAGCGAAATGTCCTGGCTAACCATGCTAAGTTTGGTCCAACCCGGTCTAATAAGAAAAACACTACAGATTATCCCTGCTAAATAATTGACTATGGCACAATTAATCGAACAAACCCTTGTAATTACTGTTAGCAGAATGGTTCCGAATTCTAATGCGAATCCATCGTTGCCGTTAACAGTGGACAACTTAGCTGAAATTGCCAGTGTAGTAGAAGCATTGGCCGGCGACAACACCCTAGTGGAAATTACACAGGCATGACCATCTATACTACACAAACTCTAGTAGATAATGTAGTCTATGGAACTGCCTCAGGCAACTATGATGGTAGCAGTCAAGACTGGTACAGTGATGCTGTGCCTGCGGCTAATTACTACGGTGGCCAAGGAAGTTTACAAACTATTACATATCGACTACAAGATTTTGTAGGAGTAATAACTATCGAAGCCACACTCAATGATGCACAATTGTCTGCGCCTTGGTTTGAAGTAGCCACATACAGTGACGGTAGTACTGTTGAAACGGGTACTATTCCTGTAAACGTGGTGGGTAATTTTACCTGGCTACGGGCTAAGATCACTGGGTTTGACGCCGGTACTATTCAAGCCATAACTGCAGCATACTAAAATTATGACAACTAACTTAACAATTTCGTGCCAGGTTGGCACAACAGATGCATCGGCGCCTCTGGGCTTGGAGGTCTGGATTGATGACCAACAATTCGTCAATATCGATCATGTGCAAGGTCCGCAAGACCTTGTTATAGAATTGCCCGACGACGAAGCCAGCCACGAGTTACGATTTGTTATGAAGAATAAAACAGTAGAACACACACTTGTCGACGACAATAATAACATTATTAAGGATGCCAGTTTATCTATCACAGATGTGGCATTTGACGAAATTAAACTAGGGCACATGCTTACGGAATTGGCAGTTTATACTCATAATTATAACGACACCGCAGGACGAGTATTTGACAAATTCTACGGCACCTTGGGTTGCAATGGCACTGTAAGTTTAAAGTTTACTACACCTATGTACCTCTGGTTGCTAGAATCAATGTAACCATAAATATATTACAATGAACTATCTTGTAATATATCCCGGCCGTTTTCATCCCTTTCATCTAGGCCATAAAGCCAGCTACGATTGGTTAACCAAGCAATTCGGTGAGAACAGTGTGTATATTGCTAGTAGTAATGTCCAAGATCCTGATACCAGCCCTTTTACATTTGCTGATAAAGTAGCAATGATGACCAAGTTAGGCGTTCCGGTTAGTCACGTTGTTAATGTAAAAAATCCATACCAAGCAACGGAAATCACATCCAGTCTTGCCGACGAAGAAAAACAGAATACTGTACTTGTATTTGCAGTTAGTGCCAAAGACGCTGAACGTTTTAGCTTTGCTCCAAAGAAAGATGGTTCTCCATCTTATTTGCAACCACTGCCAGAGAACAAAAAAGGTCTAAAACCAATGACCAAACAAGGTTATATTGCTGTAACTCCTACAGTAAACTTTAAAGTCAAGGGTGTAGACGCCAACAGTGCAAGTCAAATACGTAAACTTTACCTAGACGGTAACGATGCCGATCGCAAACAAATTATCACTGATTTGTACGGCGCACCAGATACAGAGTTAAAAGATATATTTGATCAAAAGCTAGGTGTTAATGCTCCCAAAGATGCTGTTATCTACGGGCAAGAAAAAGTATTCGCTGGGGAGAACCCAGTGAGCGTTATGCGCGAAAGTCGTTTACAAAAATTACGAGAAAATATTCAACAGTTGAAACAAAAAATTCAAGAAGTACGTCAACCCAAAGTAAGTAACCCTGTTGATTATTTAGACGAAAAGAGGTCGTAGAAATTTATCGTACCTGCTATACTCTAGTAAATATCTGATACTTTTACTAGAGGGAAAAATGGCAGAAAATCAAGAACAAGTAGCAGCACCACACATCGACGAAGTAGCCCAAGAACCAGTACTACAGCCCGGACAACAACAAATTCAGGTTGATGTTGATTATTTAAAAACTACTAGAGTTCATATCATGATGCCATGCTACGGTGGCATGTTAACAGAATCCACATTTATGAGTTATATTAAATGGTCTAACACCTGTCGTCAATTAGGCCTTGACTGGACTATGGAAACTATGACTAATGAGTCGCTTATTTCCAGGGCTCGTAATACACTTACAGCCAAGTTCCTGCACAACAAAGATTCGACACACTTAATGTTTATCGACGCTGATATCGGTTGGGAACCATGGCATTTGTTGGTCATGTTAAACGCACAAAAAGATGTTATTGGTGGATTGTATCCAATGAAAAGCCTGCCAGTTAAGTGGTGTGTTAATGGATTCGACGGAGCTGAGATTAGTGAAGATGGTACCTTAAATGAAGTTAGCAAAACAGGCACAGGGTTCATGTTGATCAAACGCGATGTATTTGAAAAATTAAATGCCCATCCGGCAACCAAGCCATTTATGAATGACATCGGTCTGCCAGCAGAATTAAATCCATACATGAAAACATATTTTGACACTGCGGTACGTGAAAATCGTTACTATTCAGAAGATTGGTGTTTTTGCGAAAACTTCCGTGACTTGGGTGGTAAGATTTGGGTAGACAAGCGGGTATTGCTTAGACACACAGGAACTTATGTATTTGATTTCAATACACAGGATCAACTGTACAAGGATTTACATAATTTAGCCCTAACAAATGGTACGGCTTTGGGCGGTGCAACAGGAGCTGCTCCTGTTGACCCAAAACCAGTAGAAGCTAAGGTATTGGCATCAAGCAAAAAACCTGTTAAGGGCAAGAAAAAATAATTAATAATACTGTTATTATACAAGAGCCGCTAATACGCGGCTCTTTGTTTTTGCGCTAAATATTAAGATATGAACATTGATCAGTTAGAATCCTATAATCTTGGCGATGCCGTTAAATTTAATACCAAATTAAATCCCAAACTTTGGGCGGCCGACGAGCATTTATTACCCGAGGTAAGAAACAAATTACTTGAAATTGCAGATGAATTTCGAGAGTTTCTGGGGGTAAGTGATATTCAACTAAAGGATATCACCATATCCGGATCTAATGCTGCATACACCTATACTCCACATAGCGATATTGATCTACATCTAGTGGTAGATTTACCCGAGGCTGATGCCAGCGAGGTGTATCGCGAATTATTTGATGCAAAAAAGTATCAATTTAACGACCAACATAATATTAAAATTGGTGGGTATGATGTTGAGACCTATGTGCAAGACGCCAACCAACCTCATCATAGTCAAGGCATTTATTCAATACTGAATAACGACTGGATTGATGTTCCTAAACGTCGTAAACCCGAGGTAGATGATATCTCTACCCGTAGTAAGTATGACGATTTAAGCCAGCGTATTGATCAAGCTCTTGCATCGGGCGATGCTGCTGCTATTACTTCGCTTACCGAAAAGATTCGCGACATGCGTCAAGCAGGCCTAGATACCCATGGTGAATTTGGTCCTGAAAATTTAGCATTTAAAATGTTGCGTACACAAGGCAAGATTAAAGAATTGTACGATGCTCGCAATGCAGCCAAAGATCAAGAACTTAGTTTAAAAGAACGTAAATCACCTCATAGTGTGTTTACCTATGGATTCAAGCACGAAGAATCTGTCGAGCCAAAAGTTGTAGAAGATACGTCAACCGTAACAGCACCAACCGACGAAGAAATAATTAAAGACTTCATTGAATTTTGTGTTAAAGAATTAAAGATCGAATCAATTCCCACAGTCAAGTTGCGCCGTGATCCACAATGGTCTGTAGTTAACAAAACATTTGGTCGTTATAATGATGCAACTCACACACTAGAAGTAGCATTTGGTCAACGTCATGTCATGGACATACTCCGTACTGCGGCGCATGAGCTTACCCACAAACATCAACACGAGCGTGAAGATGTTCCTAGTAATGCTGGCGAAACTGGCAGTCCCTGGGAGAACGAAGCCAATGCCCGTGCTGGCGTACTCATGCGTGACTATGGTCAACTGCATCCAGAATTGTTTGATGCCAGTGAAACTGAACTAGAAGAAAGTGCGTCAGGATATATCCCTACAAAGAAGCAGGCTAAAGATCCACGTTGGAGCATGGCACTTACACAAGATATCCGTCCTGGGCAACTAGGCAAAGAAGCCAACAAATTAAAATTACGTACCGACAAGCAAGGCCATCCACAGATTGCTAATCCAAATGGCCTGTTTGAAAAATTAAGTTTAGAATTAAATCAATTTAAACAAAAGAAAATATTCACAGTAAATGATTTTAAAATCGATGCTTTTGAATCTCTTGATACTTATAGACGCTGGCAACAAGGCCCTAAAACCTCTAGTCGCGGAATAACACGATACCATGCCAATCGATATGCCGGCATATTTGTTGACGCTCAGTTAGTCGAAGCAACAGATATATTTGCCCAGAGAAAAGCAGAAGCTACCAAGTTCAGTCAAAATTTCAAACAGTTAGATCAGCGTGAGCATGTAAAAATAGCTGTAGACAATTCGATATCATTATTGAGTTCAATTGTAGTTCCGGGTGATGATGCACACGATAGTCGCATCGAGCTTTCGGGTTTTGTTACTCCTAAAAAAATAGTTAAAATAAATCTAGATAACAACGATAAAATAGATACACTGGAATTTTCAGATGGATCCAGGTTTCCAGAAGAAGCTGAATTTACCACAGTGGGTGGTACTAATATAACAAACACTATATTATTTTCAAATCCGGCCGTGGCTAAAAAAGCATTTAGTCAAGTATGGATGCTGATGTCGGCTATGGAAGGGCAAGGATGGAAAGTAGAAAAATACTTATCGGAAGAACTTGAACAGAATACACTAGCAGAAGCTGTTGATCTTAACTTCCATACTATAGAATTAAAAGAAAACCAAATACAAAACTACGCAAAACAATATTTTGAATCTTATAATATTGAAAAACCACATATTAAATTTATATCAAATATTAAACGGTTTACTAATCCCAAATTAAAAGAATCATCAGAGATCAACGATATTAAACCGTTTATTGACTTGGTGCAGAATTTAAATTCTAATAAACAGATTAAAGTCGGGGATAAATTTGCTGTATTAGCGTTTGAAGTTGTATACTTGTATAGAGAAATTAATACCCTGGGATTCACAACGCCCAAAGAAGTTGCGGATATAAAATTACACAGCGACGGAACCATTAACTATATTAAATTTACCGATGGTGATCGTTATCCAAGAATCTCACCAGCAACATATAGCGGCAAACCAATTATACATCCAGCATATTTTGATAATCGGCAATCTGCAGAATCGGCATTAACCGCCTTGGCGTTACAAGTTCCGGAAGATTGGGACCTACATATACAAGATGTGAACCATGGTGGATTATCTGAATCTATAAAACCATTAAGCCAAGTTCCAGGCGGCGAAGATGTTACAGGTAAGCATCAACCTAAACGTCGATTAAAAGAAGAAGAATTAGATGAAGTGCGCATGGCTCCAAGCAACTTACAGCAATGGGCTACAAGCCCAGAGGCGCAAGGTATCCGTGCTGGATTTGAAGCTGAATTAATCTTCCGCGACATGACCAATGGCGATGATGATGACGGAGAGTATGAGCCTGATTACGATGCTGATGAGCGTTGCCGTAATCTTGATCAAGTTATAGAATTCTTCGAAGGTGGAGAAAACTTTATAACCAGTCGCCAATTAGAGCGTCTTCGTGAAGCACTAGATGAAAAGTATTATGAGTGGTATGATGAACAAATGCACAAAGACTTCCGTGACGAACAAGAAGATTTAATTAAAAAAGTTATCATGGATGAAGGTGACTGGGAATTAGACGATGAAATCCAAAAACAGTTGATTATGCAAGATGTCGGCGATGATGAGCTAACTGCCATTATCCAAGCTGGCGAAAAGGCTCCTAAATTTAATAGTAGCAAAGAACAAATATTATACGCAGAAGCAAATCCCCTATACGACAAGTATTTAGATGCACAAAAAGAAGCCGAAGACTTATTAGATGATCTAGTACAGGATAGTATTAAAAGTTCAGATGACAGATACGAAGCTGCATTAGACGATTTCCGTGACAATTATCAAATTGATGATGATTCAGGGTTCTTCAGCGACGAAGGCCTAAACTACATGAGTGACATTGCCGACTCATTTGACGTTGAATGGCCATACATGTCCAATAGGTCCAATAGCAACTCAAATAATGGTGGACGTGAGTGGGATAGCCTCAAAGATAGTTTACAAGATACCATAGATATGCCAGTTAAAGTAAGTTCAGGATATCACAGCGCCGCACGCAAAGAAGGCCTATGGATCATTGAGCCGGATTCAAGTTTACGCCCAGACGACAGTGAAGATTATGGTTTAGAAATAGTAAGTCCTCCTATGCCATTGTTAACTGCACTAGACAAATTACAAGAAGTGTGCGACTGGGCCAATGATTCCTCAGAGGGTAATGCTTATACTAACGCCTCAACCGGCTTACACATGGGCGTGAGCGTTCCCTACAAAGGTGGCAGTGTTGACTATGTCAAACTGATCATGTTCCTCGGCGATGAATATGTATTACAAAGTTTTGGCCGGGCAGCAAACACTTATTGTGCTAGTGCCATGGGTAAACTCAAACAAAATGTAGGCAACAGTAATGCTCGTTATGCGGCCAATGTTACTAGTGCCATGGATCTCATGCGTGGCAACTTGATTGAGTTGGCCAACAGAGAAATACAAAAAGGTGTTGGCGAAAGCAAGTACACATCAGTGCATATCCAAAAAGGCTATATTGAATTCCGTTCAGCTGGCGGTGATTGGTTAGCAGAGGAATCAGCCGATCCAGAAAAGTTATCTAGTACAATGTTGCGGTATGCCCGTGCTATGCAGATTGCTGCAGACCCAAGTGCTGAGCGACGCGAGTATGCTAAGAAATTATACAAGTTAATTGCACCAGAAGGCGACAGCGAACTGGCCTTGTTTAGTCAGTTTGCTGCAGGTGAGCTCACAGCAGAACAACTTAAAAAACGTTGGGCAGAAAAGACCATCGGTACAGAAAAGAAAATGAATCAACGTTGGAAACTGTATAAAATGGTTGATGATGTATGGACTCCAGTGCCAGGCGGTGAGTGGAATGGCTACCCCGAAAGTGAAGTTAAAAATGCTGTATGGGGCAAGTATGGTCGCGAAGCCCTGGACACCGGCGAGTATCAATTGGTTAACATGGGCGAACAATCGTGGGAAGTTTACGATGTCAACACTGGCAAAACACTGGAAATAGTTAAAGGTAAGAGCAAAGGCGAAGTAGCTGATCAAGTGTATGACAAGTATGTGGATCAAGGTATCGGCTTTCAGATCCGTCCTTATGTAGATCCTAATACACTTACACCACGTGCTAAGTTAGCCAAGCGTATTACAGAACCTAAGAAGCCCGAAGCACAAAAACCTGCACAAGAAACTAACGAGCGTGGCGTTCCTTATTGGGAAGTATACGAAATTGAAACCGAACATGTGGTCCATACATTCCTGGCTGATACTGCTGCCGACGCAACAGTAGATGGCGCAAATTGGTTAACCGGTGTCGGTGCCGAACAACCCGATCTATTTGCGGTGAGACCTAAGATAAAAAACGCACAAGTCAAAGATATTGCTCCTGATGTTGCTCAGAACTTTGGAGACGATCCAATGGCCGCCTACGAGAGGAACAGTGATCGCATTGATGCTATCAGAGCCGGACAAA
>Ga0247840_10012488_pt1 | contig 10061 bp, 13 predicted proteins | sample LaCruzMarch2015__FD_192404 | JGI IMG/M metagenome (GOLD analysis project Ga0247840, IMG submission 192404) | Freshwater microbial communities from meromictic Lake La Cruz, Castile-La Mancha, Spain - LaCruzMarch2015_17m | ecosystem: Environmental > Aquatic > Freshwater > Lake | place: Spain...
CTGGTTCTTCTTGTGGTTCGTGTATTTCTGGTTCTTCTTGTTCTTGTTTTATTGGTTCTTCTTGTATTTCTTGTATTTCTTGTATTTCTTGTATTTCTTGTATTGGTGTTTGATAATTTAATATTTTTGTTTTAATTTCATCAATTGGTAATGTTAAAACAACCGAGTCACCGTCTATTCTCTCATGTGGTTCTTTATATTCCATACATAAGAAATCAAATATATCTTTTTCGGACTTAAAGAATTTGGTAATTTTTTCTTCTTTGCTTCTTGTAGTATTAGTTGTTGTCATTTTATGAAATCCGTGTTCGTTTAATGTTAAATCAACATTTAATGCGTGTTGTCTCATTGCTGTATTAAATTCTTTTGACCCTGTAAAATACAATATTGAAAACGCATATTCGTTGGGAAGAGAATATAAAAAGTCAATACGGCGAGGAATAGCATTGTCATTTAATAATTTTCCGATTGTTAAACATTTTGTTTCTCCATTTGACAATAATTCAAGCACTATTTGTTTTGTAACTAATTTTTTGATAAATTGTTCATATATAATTTTATTATTACTATAGGATGTAATAATTAAATCAATATCACCCGAATCTTGTTTGTTTCTTCTAAAACTGCCAACTATTTCAAAGCTATTATTTTCCTCTGTTTCATTATTTTCCATAATTGTTTCACTAAAGTTCTGCGTTAACAGCTCTTTAAATTCTTCAATTTCTGTTCTTGGAATTCGCTTAAGTAAATCTTCGTAATATGTTAGTCCTATTTTTTGTTTATTATTTAATAATGGTAATTTGTTTTCTTGAATATTGTCTTGTTGTGTTCTGAGTTGTTCTAATGTTGTAATATTTTTTTTGGTTACTAACTCTTTTGCTTTGATTGGTCCTATTCCATAAATATTTGCAAATATATTAATTGGATTTGTTTTTTCGCGTTCTATTACTTCTAATGTTCCGGTGTTCAAAAATTCGTTATATTTTTCTAGAATGGTTTTTCCTATATTTGGTAATTTAAGTTGTTTTAACTCATTATATGATATTATTTCTTTGCTGGGTGTTGTTGTTTTTAAGTATTTATTTAATTCGTTTATTGCTTTAATATATGCATTTGATTTAAAGTGTTCGCCTTGATTTTTTGTAATAGTTATAAGACTATTTAGCAGTTTTATAAAATTAGTAATGGTGTTATTTTCATTCATTGTTACTTTTTATAGTATAAAAATTTATTTTTAATTTGGTTCAATTTTAGTTTATATATTTTTTATTACATTATATTAAATAATTATGTCTCTACAAGTTGTTACACATAGCACTAATAAACAATTTATTAATGGTAACCCCGTAGTTAATACCCAGTATCGTGTTAATGTAGACACTAATCGTAAAAAATCAAATCAGGTAAATGCTGTAATAATTGATAATAACAAACAATATAAATTTCAAGACTCGTTAGAACATTTTTTACAAAAAATGTCTGCCGCTAATAATTCTTTATTTGATTTATTAGAGCAAGAAAAAAAGTTAAGTACTCTTAGTAATCCACATTATAAATTAAAGTTAAATAGTAAACAAAATAGTTATAAACAGACTAATTATAAAAAGACTAAAAAAAGAAAAAATAAAAGAAAAAAAACAAGAAAGCTATTATAAATTATGTTAAGTCAGAATTTATAGTAAAATGTTACTGTTACTATTAATGTTACTATTAATGTTAATGTTACTATTTAAATAATAAATAATAACATTAGTAAATAATGTTTGTTGTCATTTTATTATTTACTTCGTATAATGAAGTATGCTATAATTATTTTCAAATAAACAATACTTGCACTAATCAATTGTTTAATCATCAATTACATGAACTACATGAACTACATGAAGTACATGAACTACATGAACTAGTATATGATGAAATTTATAATATGTTTAGTAAAGAGTTTTATGGTTCATTAAGTAAAGATATTACTGAACTTGCAATTGTATTATTTGTTTTGTTGTTTTCACTTGTATTTTCAACTTTATTTGTTTCAAATTGTATTTACAAAATAATGGTTAATGAATTTGTTGAAAAATTTAATTCTAATACAACACTTTACGATTATGACTCTTATTTTTATAAATTTTTAGATGAATATGAGGTATTAGACAAACATGAATTATCTAGTGTTTATTTAAATTCTCTTGGTAATAAATATATTAAAGAAATTACACCATGTGGTATTGTTATTCTTACTTATAACAATGAATACAATAGTTTTGACTATTATTGTAAAAAATCTAATAGTGTTGGTTTTAACTATTTAGAGGTTGTTTCAAGAATATATGTTGTTAATTTTGACTGTAAAAGCATTTATAGTGATAATTATGACAATCTTGTTATGCTATTTAATATCAAATATGGTATTGTAAATAACAATATAAATCATAACAATATAAATCATAACATTAATCATGATGATGCTACTGTTCCTAATGTTACTAATGTTTTTTTTGTAAAAAAAGATATTTCTAAAAAATCCGAATTGCTTAATTTTGTTTCTAATAAATATAAATATAAAGGAACTATTGATGAGTTTAATAATTATTGTAAAATAAACGGGTTAACTATTTGTTACAATGAGACTATTACGGATGTTTCTGAAAATAGTGTTCAAGACTCTAATAGTTGCTTTTTTTCTTTAGAAAAAAAGAGAGAAATAACTATAAATGATTTAGATTGTGTTAATACTGAAAAAGATATTAGTTTTAAAACATTTAAATCATTTAAATTTAATAAAAAATAAAATCATTTTATTTTATATTTTATATTTTATATTTTATATTTTATATTTTATATTTTATATTTTATATTTTATATTTTATATTTTATATTATATTACAAAATATAATATAAAATGACTGTAAAATATCAAAAAGTTGATACTTTTTTTTACTTGTATTTATTGTTGATTACATTTTCTTCTATTACTTCTCAATATTTTTTTAAACAATCTTATGCTAATGTTAATGCTAATGTTAATATATTAATAATTATGGGATTAGCAGCATATACTTTTACAGGTTATTGCGTTTATAAAATATTGAATTATGGAAGCTTAGTAGTTTTAAATATAATATGGCATCTTGTATATTTTAGTATTTTGTTTATTATTGGATTTTTGATTTTTAAAGAAAAATTAAATTATCAAAAAATAATTGCTTTACTATTTGGATTAATTAGTTTAATTATTTTTATGTTTAATAGCATTGAATAGATTTTTTTGATAATTAATAAATCCTATTGATTTTTCTATTGAAAAAGATGACTCTAATTCTCTAACTGCAATTGTTAGTGCTTTAGTTTCAATAGAATTTAAAGACTCAATATAATCTTTTACATTATTGTTTGTTGCTTTTAGTTCATTAATAATTTTTTCATTAGAATTTTCCATCTTAAAATATGTTAAGAATTAATATATTTTATCAATTTTAATTATTTAGTTTATTTAATTATTTAGTTTATTTAGTTTATTTAGTTTATTTATTCTTTTAACATAAATGCGTATATTGGTCTTTTTTTGTTATTAATGCTTAATACATTTTTGTATAGTTGTGTTATTGTATTATTTATAATATAATTGTTATTTATTATAAATTGTGTGAAGTCATCTAATTGTTCTAGTGTCATTAAATTCATGCTATTATTTGATAAATTTGCGCTTATTGCGCTTATTGTGCTTATTGCGCTTATTGCAATTATGCAATAAGCACTATTTAATGTTTCTTCTTTAGTTGACGGACTTGTTACTCTTATATGTTTGGTATATTTTTTTAGTTCACCATTTGGTTCCTTGTTTAATGTTAAAATTGTAAAATATTTTTTATATAATGGTTCATAGTATATTTCTGAATATAATATATACACATATTCCATTACTTACACTGTTTATGTAATAATATAAATATTATTAACTTATAACATTATAATATATATATTATTAATGTTAGATGAATTAAATTTAGAAATAAAACCTGGTATAGACGAAGATAAAGGTATAGATAAAGGTATAGATAAAGCTAAAAATAAAAGTAAAAATAAATTGTTGGGTCAAGGCAGTTATGGTTGTGTATATTATCCAGGAATTTCTTGTGATGGAAAAATAAATAAAAAGTCTTATGTTACAAAATTACAAGAAATTGGTTTTTATAGTGCTAATGAGATTGCTATTGGAAAATATATAAAAAAACACATACCTAATTATAAAGCTTTATATGCTCCTATTATTAAAAATTGTATTGTTTCTTTTCAAACTATACATCAATCAGATTTAAACATCTTTGAATGTGAGACACTTTTTCCTAAGAGCAAAAGTAGTAATAATGATAATTATTATGACAATTATTATGACAATTCTTATGGTAACAATTCTTATGGTAACAATTCTTATGGTAACAATTATTATGACCCTGATAGTAAAAAGTATGATAATATTAAAATAAATTATGAGAAATTACATACTAAATATTATTTAATGTACATGAATTATATAATTCATAAGACTCTAAAAAATTATTTTAATAATTATAAAACTTTTCAGCTATATGCAGTTGATTTACTTAAAGTGTTCTTGATTTTAACAAAATCTATTGGTCTTTTAGTAAGTAATAAAATTATTCATAATGATTTACATGTTAATAATATATTAATTAATTTAAAAAATAATAAGCCAGTTATTATTGATTATGGGTTGTCCTTGTTTTATAATAAGTGCTTTAAATATCAAAAAAAAAATCTTGATTTTGAGTATTTACAACGTCTTATTTTTGATTTTAGAGAGGATCAATATCATATACTATTAGAAAAACGGTTTTTATCTTTTATAATCTATAATAAATCTGATTATTATAGTGCAAATATTTCTGATAATTATAAAAAAAATGAATTAACACAATCTATAATTGACATATTTATAAGAGATTCATGTGATTCTATTACCAATCAAGATGTAATCGATTTTAATAAAGTTGAATTGGCCGAATACTATAAATCAATAAAACAATTTTATTATCAATTTTTAAATAAGCATAAATATCCCAATTATAATGTTATTGTAATTTATTTATTAAAATTTATTTTTAAATATACTGATTTATATAGTTTAGTTTTTGATATTTATTATATACATAAATCATCAACGTTTGAAACTGATAATAGTGCTTCGAATGCATTATTTGTTTTTTTCTTGAACTTATTTAAAAAAGTATTACACCCTAATCCGTTAATGAGACTGCAACATAGTGAACTTAGCAACATATGTGATTATATTATAACAACTATTAAAAGCTCTGAAAAGCTTATTGATTATCATCTATTTATTAAAGAGTTTAATGACTTTTTGATTTCTAACTCTATTAGTTATAAGAGTGTATTTAATAAAAAATTTTCTTATTTAGACTTTAGAACTATTATTAACAAACAGGTGTTTGATTTAATAAAAACACATTTTTAATTTTTACTTTTTTGTTACTATTAGTATTAATGAGTTACTTTTGTTGAATGGGTTATTTGACTTAGTAACATACTTAGTTATTACTGGTTCTGAAAATGTTATACCACTTAAACTTGTAAATGGTGTTATTTTATAACTGTCTTCTAAGTTTATTGCACTATTTAATTCTTCTAATGATTTAGTAATTATAAATTTTAGTATATATTGAATTTTGCAATCTTTTAATAATTCTATGTTCTTTAAATGTCCTATTAACTCTTTTTTTGATATTTTATTATTTTCTGCAATTATATTATTTTTAAAAATATTTACTACTTCATAATTTTCCACAACTAATATTATAATAGCAATTTTATTTGTATTATTTGTATTATTTGTATTATTTGTATTATTTGTATTATTTGTATTATTTGTATTATTTGTATTATTTGTATTATTTGTATTATTTGTATTATTTGTATTATTTGTATTATTTGTATCTTGCTCAAAACTATATATGTCATTACTCATTGTTTCTGCTTCTATTTCTCTAGTCATTTTAATTTATTATAAAAAAATAAATTAAAATAATTGTTTAATCATATTAAACTATTGATTAAACTTAAACTATTGCACAAATAGTGAATCATCTTCACTGCAATAGTCGCTTTCATTATCACTTAACCATGTATTTTTTCTTGAATTAATTTTTTCCAAAATGTAATTGTCTTCATCAATCATCTTTTGAATAATTTCTTTATAGTTAAAATATGGAGAAGTATCTCCTAGTAACTCATTAAGTTCGTCTCTGTAATTATTCCAATTAGCAATCATAGCATTCATAGTATTATTATAATGTTGTTGTTCTAATTCTTGCTTTTTTGCTTCATAATTTTTTGAATATGTAATAATTACTTTTTTTGTTACTGGATTTCTTTTAATTAATGTATATCCTGCATTTAAGTAGTCTTCACAAGTTACATTTATCGCTTTTACAGGCTGTTTTACCACAGTTTTAACTAGTGTTGAATAACTCATACTTTATATATTAATAAATAATTATTTTAATCTTATAAACTTAATAAATTGGCTTTAGTATTCAATTTTTTTTTGGTTATAATTTTTTTATAATATTAGATTATATAATATACTATGACTTCTTATTGTAGTAAATATAACTGTAAAACCAATAATGTTAATAATTATTTTGGTTCGGGTGATGCTATGTTGAAGAAAAAATATGGTAATAAATTTAAGAAAATTTCTTCAAATGCCAATGGTTCTTTTTCTTTAAATGGTAATAGTTCACATACTTATATTGGTAATCCTAATAGCATACTTAGAAACGACGTGTTTAGTAATATTTCTGTAAATGATTGTTGTGCTCTTAAACAAAGTAATGTTAGTGTAAAAAATTATAAAGCATATATCAATAAAAAGCTATTTTGCCATCCTCATAGTTCAGCAAACTGTTATAAAAAGGTTAATTATGCATTAGTAGATGTGTCACTTAATAAACATTTTAGAACTGAAAATCGTGACCAGTCTACTCGCACTAACCTGTTAAAAACTAAATGTTCAATTGATAGAACAGACTATGATGCTGCTCTCTTAAATAGTAAATCTGTTGGTTGTAGTGTTAACAAAGTAGCTAGAAATAATGGAACAACATGTCGTATTGACTATTTAAAACACTGTAATAATAATGTTAAAGACAATAATTACATAAATGGTTTTACACCCGATTATGCTATTTATTATAATGATAGTACTCTTTATAGAAAAAAAGCGTCATGTAAATTATACAATCCTCCTGATGCTAAAATTATTGCTTGTTGATTTTTATTAGTTTTTATTAGTTTTTATTAGTTTTTATTAGTTTTTATTAGTTTTTATTAGTTTTTATTAGTTTTTATTAGTTTTTATTAGTTTTTGTGTTTTTGTGTTTTTTTGTGTTTTTGTGTTTTTGTGTTTTTGTGTTTTTGTGTTTTTTTGTGTTTCTAATTTTTTTAAATAATTGTTTCCGGTGCTAATATGATAAATTGTTAAATTATTTGGGTTACAACTCATAAATGAATTATCTTTATAACTAAACACAATTCGTTTAATATTTAATTCTATTAAACATAGTAAGCAATTTTGGCAAGGTGTTGAATCTTGTAGTTTATTATTTGTATCACAACGCACCACATAAACTGTTGTTTTTTTGTATAATTTTTTGATATTTGCTAATTCTTTTGTTTGTATATGTGTATAACACTTATTACTATGAACCTTTTATCGAATTAGTATTATTGTGTTTTCCATAACAATGGAACATATTTCTTAGCGATGCAATTTCAGCATGGCAAGTACATGTATTTGAAATAAAATGGTCTTTTGAATATGTGCGATAATGATTATGACCACGACCCAGAATTTTACCATTTGCTACTGCTACTGCTCCATGTCGCATTAACACTGGTGATTTTAATGCCTCATTAAGAGCATGATTTATAAAAGATTGTTCATTGTTTGAAAGATTATGCAACATAGTGATATATATTAATTATATGTATTATAATTTTCAATAGTTTACTTATAATCAATTTTATAAAAAATTGATTATAAAAAATTGATTATAAAAAATTGCTTATAAAAAATTGATTATAATTAATTTATTTTAATTTATTTTAATCTATTACTATCATGGGTGCTATTATTTCTTATTACTTTCATTCTGCTAGTCTTCAATCTATGATTGACTATATTAACTCATATGATACTATTAATTATTATGAAAATAATAGTCATCATAATAGTCATGATAATGGTCATAATTTGAATAATAGTCATGATAATGGTCATAATTTGAATAATAGTCATGATAATAGTCATGATAATAGTCATAATTTGAATGATGATAATAATCGTTATAATGTGAATTATAATGTGCATCAGGCTATTTATAATCAGGTTAGTGTTGTTGATGACTTTTATAAACTATATATTTACGTTCATGATTTTCCAGGAATGGAAAATATTAAACAAAATTATCAAATAAATGCTTTTAAACATAATAGCGTTGTAGAAAACTTTTTGAGGTGTCTTGATGGTTGTGGTAATAGCGATAATGATGGTTGTGGTAATAGCGATAGTGATGGAGCTGTTGTTTGTTATGATTCTGGGTTTGATTTATTATGTCCTGAAAATATTATTTGGAGTGAAGAATTTCCTATCTATATGCTAGACCATAAAATTTCTTGCGCTATGACGTTTAATAACAAGCATGTTGGTTATTATTTATACTTGCGTTCAAGCACTCCTATTAAAACACCGTTGCGTCTTGCTAATAGTGTTGGAATTATTGATTCGGGATATAGAGGGACAATTAAGGCAATCTTTGATATTTTATACTCTGTTACTGACTCTTTTACATTTGTTCAAAATAATCGCTATGTTCAACTTGCGCCTCCAAACATTGGTTGCCCTATGAAGGTGTTTATTGTTGATGATTTAAGTATGTTGGGTAAAAAAAATAATAGAAATGAAAATGGTTTTGGTTCTACTGGTAATTGATTTAATGTGGTAATTGATTTAATGTGGTAATTGATTTAATGTGGTAACTGATTTAATGTGGTAATAAAATTTTGTTAGTCTTTAATAAAATTGAATTACTATTTTTGTTATATAATAACTTTGTACAAAGTCTAACGCTAAAGCTTAAGCTTAAAAATGTTCTGCAAAGTCTGCTACGATGCTTCCAAGAATGGCTTCAATAGTCATAATGTTCGTGACAGATCCGGGAATGTTGTGTGTCCTATTTTGTTGAATACAAAGTGCCGTGCTTGTGGGTATTTTGGTCATACAACCAAGTATTGCAAAAAGGCTGTTAAGCACGAAGCTAAGCATATTGTTTGTGAAGTTGTTCCAGTGCCTGCTGTTGCTGTTGTCAAGGTTACTCCAACAAACATGTTTGCTATGCTGGATACTGATTCTGACACTGACACTGACACTGACATTGAGTCGTGCGTTTCGGATGATGGAGTAATGGATTTTGAAAATGATCCAATCATTTGGGGTGTCGGTCTTCAGTCGATGATTGGCAAGCGCTGGGCTGATGTTCTCGGATATTAAGCGTGGTGATTCTTAATTCGTGGGGCATGTTCTTGTGTTTTTTTTTGATTATTACTTTAAATAAACCTTTTGTTTAAAGTAATACTATCCCTGACGGGACTCGAACCCGCAACTTCCAGATTAGAAGTCTGGCACGATATCCAATTTCGTCACAGGGACACAGATAATAACGTTTATGTTATTATCATAATATTGGTTTCATGTCTTTAAGTTGTTTTCTATATTTTATTTCTTTTGCATTTTATTTCTTTTGCATTTTATTTCTTTTGCATTTTATTTCTTTTGCTTTTTGCTTTTTGCTTTTTTTGCTTTTCTTGCTTTTCTTGCTTTTCGCGTACTATTATATAATTTGTTCTTTTTTCCATATGCCATATTAAGAAATGTTTTTCTTATTTCGGAGGACAAATTGCTTTCTAATCCTGATATAGGATTTATATACATAATATCTTGTTCTGATATATCATAATATAAT
>Ga0247840_10012490_pt1 | contig 10060 bp, 11 predicted proteins | sample LaCruzMarch2015__FD_192404 | JGI IMG/M metagenome (GOLD analysis project Ga0247840, IMG submission 192404) | Freshwater microbial communities from meromictic Lake La Cruz, Castile-La Mancha, Spain - LaCruzMarch2015_17m | ecosystem: Environmental > Aquatic > Freshwater > Lake | place: Spain...
AGATAAAACATTATTTGACCAAGATAAATTCTGTGTTCAGGCAGATTTATTTTCGTAATCTATTGTAATACAAGCGAATAAATTTTTAAAATCATTTTTTATAAAAACTTTCGTACGGCAGTGGTATTAAAATTAATGGCACTAACTATGAACACTACTGGGACGATCAAATGATATTTCAATTGGGTGCTAGATTATGGAAAATTAATGATATTCAAATCGACTCACCTCCTTTCAAGCCAAACTCTGAGAGTTTACACATTTTATTGGTTAAATTAAAAATAGAAAATTTGACTATATTTGATTTTGAAAAATTATTAAACTTATTACCTCTAAATTACATACTTAAATTATATTTTTTTGAAAATAAGCCTGGCTATTCAATATATGGTATAGTAAGCTCATTTTATAACCCATTAAATCAGAACGATTTTAGAGAAAATTTTATTCACGTCTGTACTGAAAATAGTATCTCGTTAGATGTAAAAAACACAAAGCAATTTTATCATAAGAAATTTAATTCTTACATAGAACTTATTGATGTAATTCTTGACCAGAGTATTAATGATACTTTTAAAATGTCACTAATAATAAGCTATGGTAAAAACAATGGCCATAAATCATATACATTTCTATGGTTGTCGTCTTTAAACTCTGGCGAAAAAATGTTTTTTAATGTTTCTGAGTATAATTGGAAAAACAATCCTAGAGTAATAAATGAATTGTTTTCTGACTTTCCCTATTTTATTAATTCATTAGTTGCAGAAGGTAAAGCATTAATTGAAGACATAACTTATAAAATAAATGTTCTTAAAAATATTCCTGTAACAAATCCGATACAATTCCTCAATACATTATTAGTTCAAATTAAAATATCGAATGCAACAAAAGACCGTATAGTTGCTGAATTTTTAAATTTAGAAAAAAATGAGACATCTAGTTGTTGGCTGATAACTAAATCATTAATTACATATGGTGATAGAGCCAATAGAGACACTTCAGTGAATATGCAAAATTTGATTAAACAAGCATATCTTGATATAATTAATAAAGGTTATGAAGATGCTTATAAAGATTGGTCAGCAAATGATGGATTAAAGGCTAAATATTTTGATTTTTCAAATCTAATAAAAAATCAAGAACTTATTTAACTCGGCTCTTCATAGTGTGTAATCTCACATTATATGCTGTCCGAAGTTTCTTTAACTACGGACTATGGAAAGCAAGGCTCTGCCTTGCATATTAATAAACAAGGCTGAATTTCAACAATTGAAGTTCAGCCGTATTTTTTACAATTACTCTTATAACGTTTTTGCAGTTGTCAGATTCTCTGTTTTTGATGTTTGAAAAAAAATAAAAAAACTTTGGCAATAAACTAAAGTTTATTATCTTTGTGAAGCTTAACCAAAAAAACAGAAACGAAAATGACAACAAAGGAAAAATTTGAACTTTTCAAAGAACAGGAACTGAAGACAAAATCTAATAAAGAAATTGCAAGCATTCAATTGGAGTTTGACCGTTTGGCAACCATAGACCCCGACGGATTTGAAGATGCTTTTATCGAGAGTGCAAAACAAACACTTTCAGAAGCTAAGCGTTTAAAAATAAAAGAACAAATCAAAGAAATGCAAGAGATTGTATCCATGTCTTTTATTGCAAAAACCTACTTTAATAAAACAAAAAGCTGGATGAGTCAGCGCATTAACGAATTGAACGTGAATGGTAAACCTGCACATTTTACCAATGAGGAAATTAACACTTTAAATGAAGCGTTTAAAGATATTTCCAAGAAAGTTGGTTCCTTCCGCATTTCTTATTAAATTGGGTATATTTACCGTTCAAGTGACAGGTATGTAACTTGTCACTTGAATGGTAATTTGTGAAATACACATTAATCAATTTCTAAACTTAGTAACTTTCTGAATTCTTCTAATTGCGGATTTTTCGCAACCATTTCCATATAGCGTTGTTCGGGCGATAAACTGCGCTGCATTTCCGTTTCCTCAGCAATTTTTGTAGTAATAACGATAGTTGAATTATTCAGTTGGCCACGCAAAAACTGAACAGCTTCGCTGAGTAGTCTTTTTGCCTCATTTTCCTGCATTACGTTATTTACCAATACAATAAACTCATTATCAGAGTTTCGCACAGGAATATTCAAATTGCTGAAACCAACCCGCTTTTCGTCGGATAAAGTTTGCTGAAACTTTTCCCAGGCTGCAAAAAACTCATTGTCGTCGAACGAATTATTCAGATTTAACTCGGGAGTAGGTTCGCTTACGATGTTCGAAGTTGATACATTTTCCACCACTTTGGGTTTTGTAATGGATATGGACTGCGGACGAATATTTAGTGTAGGTGGTGCCGAAACAACTTTTGGAGCGCTCGCTACAGCTGTGTTTTGAGGCACAGGAGCATTTGAAGCCGGTTTTGGAACCGAAATTTCTTCTTTTACTTCAAACGGATTTTCGGAATTTACAGCAATTTTTTGAATTGGTATCGGAAGGTCATCAATTAAGAGACTTTTTTTTTTTCGTCATTCAGTTGACACAACCGAATAAGGGCAAGTTCTACCAACAAGCGTTTATTTTTACTGATACGATAATCCAAATCGCAATCGTTAGTAATTTTTAATGCTAAAAACAGAAACTCAGGCGTGCAGGTTTGAGCCTGTTGCTGATAGCGTTTACGAATATCGTCGCCCACTTCGAGCAATTGCAGCGTGGCAGCATCTTTACTTACCAACACATCGCGCAGGTGCGAGGCTAAACCGGTTATAAAATGATGCGCATCAAATCCTTTATTCAATACATCGTTGAAAATCAGGAGCGAATTCGTCACATCGCCGGCTTGAAAAGCTTCTACTAATTTAAAATAATACTCGTAATCGAGCACATTCAAATTATCAATAACACCTTGATAGGTGATGTTATTGCCACAAAAACTTACCAATTGGTCAAAAATCGAAAGAGCATCACGCATTCCGCCATCGCTCTTTTGAGCAATCACATTTAATCCGTTTACATCAACTGTTACACCTTCTTTTTGAGCAACATATTGTAAATGAGATACCGTATCGGCAACCGTAATGCGATTAAAATCGTAAATCTGACAGCGCGAAAGTATCGTTGGAATAATTTTGTGTTTTTCGGTCGTTGCCAAAATAAACATGGCATGTGCAGGTGGTTCTTCCAATGTTTTCAGGAAAGCATTGAATGCACCAGCAGAAAGCATGTGTACCTCATCCACAATGTAAACACTGTATTTTCCAATTTGTGGTGGAATACGCACTTGGTCAATAAGCGAACGAATATCGTCCACACTATTGTTCGAAGCAGCATCGAGTTCGTGAATATTGTACGAACGTTGTTCGTTGAACGCCACGCACGATTCGCAGGTATTGCATGCTTCGTGTTCGGGAGTGAGGTTTAAACAATTGATTGTTTTAGCGAAAATACGGGCGCAAGTTGTTTTTCCAACACCTCGCGGACCACAAAACAAGTATGCGTGCGCCAAATGGCTGCCCGTGATGGCATTCTTTAGCGTAGTGGTAAGTGCCTGCTGGCCAACTACCGACTGAAAAGTCTGTGGTCTGTATTTTCGTGCTGATACTATAAAATTATCCATCAATTTATCTTTTTTTCAAAGCAGTGCAAATATACAGAAAAGTTCTACAACTTTTTCAACAAAATATTTTTTTATTAAAAATTATCCTTTCCAAATTTTTCGTACTTTTGTCATCTTAATTCAGTTTTTTTTATTAAGTGAATTCTTTTACAATTATAGATTAATAAATAAGTTATCAAAGTATTATGAGTTTTCGTACTGTTTTTTATAAAATATTTAGTGCTATTAAAGCGATTGTTTTAAACAAATATATAATTGTACTTGTCACTTTTGGTGTTTATATTACATTTTTCGATCAGCATAATCTAATAAATCGATGGCAATCGAATCGAAAAATTAAAGAGTTGAAAGAAGAGTACAAATACTATGAAGGTGAAATTGATAAAAACAAGAAAGAATTGCAGCGTTTACAATACGACGATGAATACCTCGAAAAATACGCTCGTGAAAAGTATTTAATGCGAAATAAAGGCGAGGAAATTTTTATTATTAAAGAAGATTGAGGAATTACGAATTGAGAATTACGAATTGATAATTACGAATTACGAATGATGAATTATACCAAATATATAAATATCCTTTTCCCTTTAGGTGCTACCTTATTGTTTGCAGCTTCGCTTTTTAAACTCAACGACCAACCATACATTGAATATGTTTTTGCGGCCGGAGCATTATTTCTTATTGTATATCATGCAATATTAGCTTACAATCTCAAAAAAGAAGATAAAACTTTACAGCGTTTGTATCGAATAGGTTTTATATCGTCGCTCTTTTTGGCAATAGCTACTTACTTTGTATTTACCGGCTCCAATAGTTGGATAGTAATGGTTCTGATTTACGCCCTTACCACTTTATACCTAAGTTTTAGGCTTAAATAGTTTTTCTTATCAAAACCGTTTTTCTCCAATCAATAATTCCTTTTATTGATAAAAGTAAAAATAAAATATATTCAATGGTAAGTAGATACAGACCTTGTCGGAAAAATACAAGAACCGAAATTGCATTGACGACGAGCCATACAAACCAGTTATCGGAAATGCGGCGGGTTAGCATAATTTGACCTGAAACACTTGCTATTGCAATAAAAGCATCGTAATAGGGCTGTGATGCAGGTTTTGGAAAAATTAAAGGGTATAAAATAGGTAATTTCTGAACTATCAAACCCACTGTAACGGTAAGTAATGCCGTGATAATTAGTAAACTCCAACGTTTAGTTGATGAGAGAATTGTGGGCGCTTCATTTCCAGCTAATTGTTTTCGCCATACAAACCAACCGTAAATATTCGTAGCAAAGAAAAACGCTTGCAAAAACATACCCGAATAAAGCTGCACTTGATAAAACAACCAGAAAAAGCAACTTACATTGATTAATCCCACCAACCACGAGCTTATTTTCTGACGTGTTGCCAACCAAACTGCAATCAGCCCGAAAACAGTGCCAATAAGCTCAATATAACTTAAAGGATACGACCAGACCACTAATAGAATGTTATTTATGTCAAAAAATGCAATAAAATATTGACTCATTTTACTATTTCATTTGTCATAATACGAACAGTCGCATCCGTTGCTACATAATCTTCGTACGTTGGTTGAGCCACAAAATGTGCTTTTGCCATAACCGATTCAATAATATCGCTCATTTGCAAAAAGCCGATTTTATCTTTTAAAAATTCAGCAACAACTACTTCGTTGGCAGCATTTAAGATACAAGGCATATTTCCACCACGCTCCATAGCATAAAACGCAAAAGCTAAATTCCGAAATCGTTCCAAATCAGGTTGTTCGAATGTAAATTGCGAACAGATATTGAAATCGAGACGAGGAAAATTTGTTTTTAGTCGATCCGGATAAGTAAATGCATACTGTATTGGCAATTTCATATCGGGTAAACCCATTTGTGCTTTTATCGAGCTATCGGCAAACTGAACCATCGAATGTATAATCGACTGCGGATGAACCACCACATCGATTTGGTCCGGCGTTACACCAAAAAGCCATTTTGCTTCAATAACCTCAAAACCTTTGTTCATCATGCTGGCCGAATCAATTGTGATTTTGGCGCCCATATCCCAATTCGGATGTTTTAGAGCCTGCGCACTTGTAACATGTTCGAGTTCGCTCATCGATTTTGTGCGAAACGGACCACCCGAAGCTGTAAGAATTATTTTTTCAACCGGATTATTTCCTTCGCCCACTAAACACTGAAAAATAGCAGAATGTTCAGAATCAACCGGAAGTATAGCGGAATTATGTTTTGCCACTAAATCGCAAATCAACTCTCCGGCTACAACAAGCGTTTCTTTATTGGCTAATGCAATTTTTTTTCCGGCCTTTACGGCACTAATTGTTGGTTTCAATCCCGAGTAACCAACCATAGCAGTCAACACAATATCAACGGGTTGCATTTCCGCTATTTGAGCTATAGAATCGGCTCCGGCAAATACTTTTATAGGTAAATCAGCCAGCGCATCCTTCAGTTTCAAATAATGCGCTTCGTTGGCAATTGCCACCATTTCGGGCTTAAATTTTCGTGCTTGCTCAATTAGCAAATCCACTTGATTGTTAGCCGTAAGCGCATACGCTTCGAAAAGCGAATCGTTATCAGCAATCACCTCAAGCGCCTGTGTGCCAATGGAACCCGTAGAACCAAGAATTGCTATTTGTTTTTTTTGTTCGGTCATTTATCATTTAGAAATAAGAAAATAATTGATTCAAATGAAATCCTGCCCCAAGCCCCTTCCCGATAGCTATCGTGGAGGGGATGTTAGATAGTACCGAATGGTCTATTTCTTTAAGCCCCTCCACGATAGCTATCGGGAAGGGGTTTGGGGCAATTGTTAAAATATTATCACATCTTCCGGATTAACCGGTTTACCCATTTGCCACAATTCGAAATAGAACTGATTTCCGGCTTTTGCTGATGCTTCGTCGCCGGTAATGGCTATTCCTTCGCCGGCTCGTATGGTATCGCCCACTTTTTTCAACAATCGGGTATTATTTTTATAAATTGAAATATAATTGTTTTCGTGTTGTACCTGAATAACATAGCCATAATCGAACGTAAATCCGGCATAAATAACTGTTCCTGCTAATACGCTCTGAACTGTTTCGCCAACCGAAGTAATCATCGAAATACCGTATTGCTTCTCGGTTCTATCAAACGACGATGAAATAACCCCTTTGGTGGGGCGGAAAAACACAAATACATCTTCGTTGTATGTGGGTGCAATGGTGGCAAGGTTGTACTTTTCCTTGTTTTCAAAATCTTCGACATACTCTTTTTCAGTACGCGTTTTTTCCAGAAAATCTTGTGCCAGTTCTTTAAATTTCGTCGAATCGAGTTTGGCAACCGAATCTGGTTTTATATCTCCCTGAATAATTGACCTGATTACATTTAAGTATCCGGTTTGCAATTTCGAATCGTGCAAAAGTGAATCGGCAATCATCGATTCGGCAATAACAGTACCTCTGTTTCCGCTTTCGCCATAGCCCGGCAAATAATACCGAATTGGTGTTGCAAAAATGAGTAATGTTAGTACAATAAAAGTGGCTAATATCAAAGACGAAGAAAAAACAATTACACTCAAACGCGACAATCGAATGTGCCACGATTCCTCCAATGTGTTTTCGTTCAGCACCGAAACGCGGTACTGAAATCGAAGTTTATGTAGAAAGGAGGTAAATTGTGATGCTTTGTTTTTCATCGATGCCAGAGTGCAAATTGAATTGTGTACACAAAAGTAACTTTTTTCGACTAACTATCAAAATATAAGAAGCCCAAACCGCTATAGGTTTGAGCTTCTTAACAAATTGTAATTGGTTTTTTAGATTGAACCACCAATCATAAATACAGCTGCCAGAGAAACAATGGCATACAATTCGGGGAATGCTGCTAAAATCAAAGTTTTACCAAACACATCGTAACCTGAACCGATTCCGGCAATACCATTGGCACAAACCTGTCCCTGACGAATTGCTGAGAAAAAACCGGTTAAAGCTAAAGCCAAACCACCACCAAAAACGGCTGCTGCTGCTGCCCAAGTCATTTCGGGTGTTAAGTGTGTTTTGAGCAAAAAATATCCAAGAAAACCGTAAAGTCCTTGTGTTCCTGGCAAAGCGCTTAATACCATGTAGTTACCAAATGCATCCGGGTTCTTTTTTAAAGCACCGATAGTGGCATTTCCGGTAATAGTTACACCATAAGCACTACCAACTCCGGCCATCCCTACCATTAATCCGATACCGATATACGCTAAAATAATTGGTTCCATAATTTTTTTTGTTTTTAAAAGTTATTGTTGATTTTGTTATTATATTTCTTAAATGTCCCCTTTAGGGGATTTAGGGGTTTAAAATAAAGTTTTTTCTTCTTTGTAAGCTGCAAAAGGACGGTATTTTTTGCCGCCACCTTCGAAACCTGCATTTTTATAAAATTCCACAAATGTTAAACGCATTGGGTGCACAAATGAGCTTAAACTCGACATGAAAATATTTAACCCGTGGCCAATTAACATGATGATTATCATGAAAATTGGGCTTAAAACAGGGATATTCCCACTTAGGTTAATTGCCAAATCGTTGAAAACAAATCCCATAACCGAACCCGAAATACCCAAGGCAAAAAGACGAACGTACGAAAGTAAATCGCCCATTAAACCGAGCACCATATTATATGCATCCCAAAGTCCGGCTCCAACATTGATAAGCGGATTTCGTTTTATGTCGTTGAGCAAGAAAACCATTAAAGCACCAATACCTCCAAAGCCATAGTACAAATAATTTGCAAGTTGAGCATTTACAGTTTGTGTGGATTCGAGACCATAAGTAGCTCCGCAGCCCAGAATGATAATTAACCAACCCCAAGTGGCGATTGATGCCGCAAATCCATATCGGCGGGCTTGATTAACAGCTTTCAAAACCATACCAAACATAATTTGTACAGCACCAATAATTAATGAAGTATTAAATAATTTATCAGCATTCAGCATGTATTTTTTAGCTTCCTGTAACCAACTGATTTCAGAGTCTATCAGGCTATAACCAAATACATTACCTGTAATTGCACCCATTACAACAGTAGAACCTCCTAGCCAAATGAGTAAAGTGAAAATTGGTTTCAAAGCTTCCGAAACTTTTGGGCGGAAAATAATGGCTGCTATCACAAAAATTAACCCGTAGCCCACATCGCCCAAACAAAGTCCGAAAAACAGCATATAAAATGGAGCAAAAAAAGGAGTTAAATCCATTTCGTGGTAATTTGGCAAATCGTATAATTCACCAATCATTTCATACAACTTTGTGAATTTATTGTTTTTAAGTTTAATAGGAACTTTGTCTTCTTCGGTTGGTATGGCTGTTTCGTAATACACACCGGTTGATAAAAGATAAGCGTTTAAAACTTGCTCCGATTCTTCAGGACACCAACCTTCGAGCAACATGACGCGGTTATCAGCTTCAGCTTTTGTATTTAAAATTACTTTCGCAAAGTCAATATTTTCGCTAATTTCACTTTGAGCCGATTTTATTGTGTTGTAATACTCAACTGCCATTTTTTCCAAAAGAGCAATCTGAAGAGCAATTTTTGCACGAATTTCTGAAATTTCAACAGTCAACTCTTCTGCCGTTTTAGCCGAAAGTTTAATCGGGTCAGCATCAATTTCTATTACCTGATTCGGTTTTGTAATTGTCAGAAAATAACGTGTGGTAGTGGTTGTGTCAATTTCGAAAGCATTGTACAAAACTTCCCATTCCTGGTCGAATTTACGTAAATTGCAACTGTAAAAATTAACTACAAAACCTGCATTTCGAAGCTGTTCCAATCGTGTATGACTAAACGAGCCCCACACTTCCATGCGTTCGTACTCTTTCTCCGTGTTTTGCAATTTTTGGTCTAAAGCCTCTTTTTCGGCTAACGCAAGTTCCACATTTTGAAGCAATTCCAATCCGTTTTTCGCTTCGCTGTGAGGTAGTAATTTCGCTTTTTTGGGTGTGCGTTTTTCAAGTTGTTTTAATGCATTCTTTATGCGAGCTGCCAATTGCATTTTTTCGCGCAAAGCATCATTCTCAGCTATTCCTTCGGCTTTCTCGATGACATGCAACACACCCGTATCCCTTAGTTTTTCAAGGAATTCGGTGTATTGCTTGTGATACACCAAAAAAGTATAGCGTTTCATTTTCAGTATCATAACTCAGCCTCCTTTAGTTGTTGTTGACGCGATTTTACAATTTTCTGCGACGATTTCGATAAGTTTTCTTCGTCTTCCATAAATCGTTTAATCTTGCGCACGGCATCTTCGTAACCCGGAATTTGCACTTTCTCGAATAAATTTACTTTCTGAGTGGTTTTTTTACGAGCATATTCCAATAAATGCAGTTTCTGACTACAAAATTCCCGTTCAATGCCTACCTGTGCAAGCTCCTTGAGTTGCGT
>Ga0247840_10012493_pt1 | contig 10058 bp, 10 predicted proteins | sample LaCruzMarch2015__FD_192404 | JGI IMG/M metagenome (GOLD analysis project Ga0247840, IMG submission 192404) | Freshwater microbial communities from meromictic Lake La Cruz, Castile-La Mancha, Spain - LaCruzMarch2015_17m | ecosystem: Environmental > Aquatic > Freshwater > Lake | place: Spain...
TATTCGTAGACGTCGTTAGACATAAATATATTATTTAATTCTCAGTAAATAATATATGAGCAAATACCAAATCTTAAAATACTATGAGCAATCGTTGGTAATGATAGAAGATATTCTAGGAAGTGGTGTAACAAACAATCTACAATTAAATAAGTTAGGTTATGAGCTGTTCGGTGATAATTATATAGGAACATGGTGTTCTGATCAAATGCCGAAATATATAAAAGAGAAACAATGTTTTATTTTGAACACTGATTCATCAAAATCACGAAATAAAAATGGTCACTGGGTCGCATTTGTGAAGTTAAATTCAAAATTGTATTTTTATGACAGCTACGCAAGACCAGCATATAAACTGTCGAAGAACTGGGCAACTAAAAGATTGTATAACGCTAATACCAAGGATCGAGATCAGTCTTACGAAGAGTCAGATTGTGGTTCTAGATCAATGGCGTTCTTGGGTGTATTTAAAAAATATGGTGAGAGATGTATTAATGTTATTTAAGATTATTTTAATAATTTTCTCATTGTATTATAAATGAAGAAGCTAACGTTTGGTCTCAAAAAGTCAAAATCTGAACCGCAGGATAAACTAGTGTGTTTCTTCACACAATGTAAACAGGTTGATTTTCCTTCTAAGTTTAGTTTAAAAGATCGTGTAAAACAGGTCTACGATCAATTATCTTTGAATTCATGCAGTGCTAATGCTGCAGCTAATTTCTTATCATTATCTGATAAACACAGCACGTTAAAATGTAATATAAGTAGGTTATTCTTATATTTTTGTACTAGGTTTATTGATAAGAAAAATATGTTACCTGTAGAGGATCAAGGAGCTACATTGAAATCTGTTTTTACTGCGATCAGCTCCTATCACTGGATAGATGAAGTAAAGTACCCTTACGAAATCGAAAAAGTTAATAGTATCCCACCAAAACAGGTCTTTGAAGAATCAATTACAATAAATAAATGTCCTTTTGTATCCTATCGTCAAATAACTCAAACTAAATGCAGTCTAAAATATTCGCTTTATATGTGTCAGTTACCCATATTATGCGGAATTATGGTATACAGTAATTTTATGAGATTGACAAAGGAAGATGATATATTAACGTTACCAGCACATGATGATGAGCTATTAGGTGGTCACGCGGTGGTTATAATTGGGTTCGATGATGAGACTGATACATTTGAGATATTGAATAGTCACGGGTCTGATTTCGCTGATGGTGGATATTTTAGAATTAAGAGTAATTACCTTCTTAATAGTGAGATGGCTTTTGAATTTTATACAGTTCAGTAAAGATATAATATATTTTAAAGAAAAATATATTATAATAATACAGTATAGATGTCTAACATATTACACTCTCCTATTGAAGTACGTGAAGAATATCATAAAAATAGCATAAATAGCATCCAGAAGATCATTGAGAAACTTGAAAAGATGAAACAAGAAACTATGGAGTATCGTTGTATTTCTTATGATGTACAAATTGAATATAATAATGATATTGATTATCAAATTGAGTATTTTAAAAGAGCTATTGAATTATCAAATTTAGACAATTCTGTTGTTGAGTTAACAAGAATTATTAAAATGCAACATGATATAATACAGAAGCATTATGAATATTTAGCACGAATAAATGAAGAACGATCTTATAAAAGACGCAGATTATTAGATGGCGAATTACGCAATGATCTTGATCTTGTTTCAGGTATCGGTTCAGATGCAGTATTGAATTAATATTCTACTTGCATATTATTCTCGTCTAGGTATGTGGGTTGTTGTGATAATGTCCATACGGCATAGCAATCATAAGAGCACAACAAGACTTTAGACGAATACTTACGATAATTGTATATTTTGTTTTGACATATTTCACATCTTAGATAATCTGGTACTACAATTATTAATTGTTCACGTTTTCTTTTCATTTATACTTCTAGGTAAGAAATAATTATACCAGTTATATCATTGCAAAAATACTGAGATATAATTTGATGATAAGCTTTGAGTTTTAATATTTTCTTTTTCGCTTCAAATCGTTTTACCATCTTCTTTTGATATTGATTGTAATAATTCCATTCTGTCATTATATGAAATAATAACGCTTTAATTTCTTCTCTGTAATCAATGTATTTCTGGAATTCAAAATGATGTAAGTAAATATTTGTGTCATCATCAATATCCTCATTTTGGTAAACTAGTTCTATTAAATATTGATAACGTTTATCACCTTTGCATGGTATTAATGCCGTAAAATAATCTTTACGGTCTAAATCAATGATTCCAAGAAAAAAGTGATATTTTATTTGTAAATATGTTGTAATAGGTTTCATAATAAAATAAATCTATATTATTTTATTATGACTTAATTATGATTATCCCCCAGTTTTATTTTTCTTCATCTGAATCTGATAACGGGATTTGGTATGTTTTATATGTTGATTCTTTGTTTAAAAATTTGAGAGTTGCGTGGTTCTCTTCGATACTTACTATTTTAAATTTTGCAATATCTGATAGTTCTTCTTTATCTTTGTAATAATACCCATCTTTATTCTTGAGAGTGTTGATGAAACTATTCAAGTAACCATATATTTGCGAGTTACTGTAAAATACCACGTTGTGACGTTTATTATAAATCAAGAATTGCGTGCCAAATTTGTTTGTAACACTTGTGAAGAAATTAATGGCAATCGTCTTGCCTATCTGTTGCTCTTTAATTTTAATCAATGACGCATTTTTGATTAGATTTGGGAAATCCATATAAAATTACTATACATTTTTTATTTTCAGAAATTAATATTATATAGTAATTGTAGATGAAAATTATTACAAATGGAATAAAGGCAAGATGCATTATCTACAAGCTTTATGATAGTATCAATCAAAAAGTGTATGTTGGTAAAACAACAATACCTATTTATATGAGGATTAACAGCCATAGACATGGTAAGCTAAACGCAGATAAATATTTTTCTGAAATAGGATGGGATAACGTCATTTTTGAAATAATAGATTCTTGTGATGATAAGACAATACTAGCACAAAAGGAAGAGGAACAGATTCTTAAATATCACCTGATGGGAAGAGACAAGTTATTAAATAAAAATTGTTCAAGTTTGAGAGGCTTTTACGTCATACCTCAAGAATTTAAGAGGTTGGCAAATAACTTTTTCGTGGTTTAAAGTTATACATATATAATATAGTATAAGTTTTAAAATCTAAACTATAAGTATAAATGGAAGTTCAAACTGAAAAGGTTTATAAGTCAAAACAGACTGTGAGAGATGCCATGAAGAGATATAGGATTAACATCAAAGAGAACGACCCAGAGAAGTACAATGAAAAGTTGAAATTCCACAGAGCTTACAACAAAGAGTATTATAAAAAGATGAAGGAAGATATAGCCAAACTACATCAGTTATTAGAACAAGTTAAGTTGGAGGATAAAAAATGATTTTTAAAAATGTATAGAAATTTTTAAAAATTATAGGGGCTTAAAAGAATGGGTATATTTGAGGGTATAGGAAAAATAACTTTTAAAAAAAATATCTCAACATATAGTATAATGAAAAAATCTCAGGTTAATATAACTGACCCCATGGATAGGAGAAAACAAAACAAGACCATAAATGAATTTACTAAACTTGTTAAATCATTAAGAAAGCAGTTGGTGGAGACCAAAAAAGAACAACTCAAGAAATACAAAGAAGATAAGAAAGATATTACAAGAAAACTCAAAGAAGAAATTAAACTAAACAAATACAAGAACACGGAATTAAAACAAAAACTAAAAGCAAAAGATAAACAACTACAACAACTTATTAAAGAACATCCTATTTTAAAATATCAGAGAGAAGATAGAAAAAGGAAAATCAAAACACAATACACCGTTAAGGTATTACTCTACCGAAGCTTTTTCTTGGACAACCTTGATTTATACATCGGTACTGATTATAATGATAAGTATGATAAGTTAGTAGAAAAATATGATAAACATGACCTAGTTCGCGATGATCTAATTTATGACGCGCTTACATCAGAGGAACAGATACAGTTTAATAAACAAATCAAAGAGTTACAAAACGAATATCTTGAAAAAGTAAAGGAGATAAATAGAAAAAGAAAATTCAAATTCTTCTTTAGAGATGTCAAATCAAATGATGAAATTAAAAAGAGAATGTTTATTCAGATGTATAGACCTTGTTCTATTTCAATAAAGATGAACACCGAAGACTATTTAAGGTTTCATGAAAAATACACATTCAACAGTAAGGTTCTTAAAAAAGACAGATTAATTCAAACACAATTAAATCAGCATGGTAGAATACTACCACAATTTAGAAGTAGTATGCTTAATAACACATCAGCAGAATGGAAAAGATTAATAACCATCTGCAAGAAAGATGAAAACTTTAAAGAAGGATATGAAACAAGATTTGAATCATATATAGATTGCATATATTTATACGATGCCAGCACTCAAAACAAAGACCATACTGAACCATTTAATATGGTAGATGTTAATTTATATCAAGCAGTAGATAATAACGCCATATGTTACAAACACATTGATTACAGTTGTAACAAAGAGGCAACAGTTTTTAAAGATATATTTCAGTTTGAACAGGCAAATAACAAGATATCAAAAAATCTTAAGGCAAACTCATGTTACTTCAATATTATCATATCAACATACAGAGATGAGTTTAATAAATCTCTTGTTAATGGTGAAAGACGATACAAAGACCTTACACCTGAAAGACTATGTGAAATCTTAAATATTGAAAATAAACATCAGGATTTAGGATTATCAATAAGATCATCTGTTAAGTTCTTTGAAAAGTTTCATCTTGGTTTAGTGGTGATGAACATCTATGATGATGTTATATTTAAATTTATTCCTGAAAAGCGGTATAATCGAATAAGTCCACAAACATTATACATTTTAGTTTATAATAACCACTGTTACAAGTTAAATTCAAATGAAAATAGTTTTGTTCATAAACTGAACATGAAAGAAGTTGTGGATGAGGACAAAGAAACTTATGAAAATATGAAGGTTAGGCTGTCCACAAAGTTTTATTTTAGAAACTTTGATAAAGAATCTTGTAAAGTGTATATTGATCATATTAATGATACAGTTGAACACATTAAAAACAATGTTGAACGTCAGAATATTAACTTCATCACCAACACTGATTTAACGGAGATTCTTTTTCAAATAATTGATGCGCAGTATGTGCCATATGCAAAATTTGAAAGTGGGATACTGAGCAGGTTATCATTTAAACTTAAACTTGAAGATACAGATGAAGAACCAGTTATGTATTCAATTCATCATGGTGATTCATCCATGGTTGAAAATGAAATTATGACTGTAGAACATGATGAAATAGTTCCATATGATAAAGCGGATAGAATTATTTATGAATGGCTATTAAATAGAAGCAATTTATCACAAAGGAATGATTATATTAGAGACATTGAAAATCATTATCAAATGGCTCCATTAAGTGGTTATTTTAATGGGTGTGATCTTGAAAGTGAATACAATACTGTTGACAACAACAAAGCATATACAAGTAATTTAATGTGCATCCAGTATTTTCCAGTGTTTTCAGTTTTTGATATCTTTTTACCTTATGATGGCCATGAAATAGAGGATTATAATCAGTATATTGTGAATTGTTTTGATTACAATGAAGAAACTTCAATACTATTTAGAAAACAATACTCGCGATGTTATGGATATAAGTTAAACAGGATTACAAATGTAAACTATGAAGTATTATACTGTAGACGTCCATCAAAATTAAACAAATCATACAGTGATCAGTACATTACAGATTTGTACAGTAGCAAAATTTCAGAGAATGTAGATGAAGACAAGAATAAAAAGAAGTTCATCGTCAATAAAAACCTTGGTTTGATTGAGAAGAAATTTAATAAGAAGAGTATCACGAAAGTATACCAAACTTTAAGAGAAGCTCAGTATTATCAGATCAAATATGGTGGTCATATTTATCCAGTTCATGAAGGTATTGTTAATGAAGAACAAGATTTAACGCAAGACGAGAAGGACGAGGGAATATTTTATAAAAGTGATAACATAGGACGCACTATATACTTATTAGTGAACAGTGTTAAGAAGGATCTTGAAGAGTCATTTAATCCAATCAAGGATTTAATTTATGATATTCAACTCTTGAAGCTTTGGACACTATACAAGAAAGCGAATGAGAACAATATTAAAGTGTATGGTATAAAAACCGACTGCCTACTTGTCAAAGAGGATGAACACACATTGGATAAAGTATTTTGTTTTAACAAAGAAATAGGAGGTGTTAAATTTGAGTCAGGTAAACGGCCTATTAATAGAAAGATTATGATATTAAAGAATAATTTAATTGAGTTTAAACAGCCTGTGGTGAATATCATTAAAATGAAGGATGAGTATGATGTTAATGAAATGAAAGAGATTCTTCAAAAATATGACAGACTCATGAATAAGGGAACATTTCCAGGTTCGGGAAAAACAACAGGCATCAAAAATAGCGGGTTTAAGACCGAGTTTATTACGCCGTATAATAGGCTATGCCAAGAATTAAGAAAGGATGGGTATGATAGCATTACATTAAATAAGTTATTAAACATCAACATTATGGGAGAATTTAATAAATATTCACAACAACAAGACATATCATCTTATGAAGCCATATGTTTTGATGAAATACCATTATATACGCCACACTACCTAAATAAAATTTATAACTTCATGAATAGCACAGACAAAAGGATTTATGCAACTGGGGACATTGATCAATTACAACCATTTGGGTTTCAGCTAAACAATGTTACGGATAAGAAAGAGTATTTAAATCGGATTCTTGACATGATGTTTCCAAATCAGATCATCCTTGAACACAATAAACGGTTGAAATCAGATGAAGACAAACAAAAATTAAAATGGTTGAAACGCGAGATCTTCAATCATAACATTGATATTTCAGCAACGATGAGAAAATATTTTAAGACAATTACCAGATTAGAAGATTTAACCACTACAAGCAATATCTCATTCTTCAATTTTAGGTCTGATTTAGTTAATAAGACAGTACAAAGTAGATTAAAAAAACCAACAGACGCTGTGATTATCCCCTATGCATTATTCCCTATTGACGGTTTTTGTTATTACAAAGGTCTTGATATAATATGTAAGAGGTACTTGAAGGCTAAAGCTGGAAAACTGTACACTAACTACTCGTATGTGATCAAAGAAATCGGTCAAAACGTGTTCACAGTTATAGAACCTGTCGATAATGTTGAAATGACTTTTGATATCAGCATACTAAAAAAACATTTCAAGTTGCCTTACTGTTATACCTGTCACAGTGTACAAGGTCTAAGCCTTGATGAAGAAATTACTTTATTTGATTGTAATACTCCCTATGTAGACAGGCATTTTGTATGGACTGCTATAACAAGAGCGCGAGACCTGAGTAAAATAACATTCTTTGAGCACTCAAAGGATGAAATTAAACGACTTGAAAGGGCGCGAATGCTACAATATCTAAAACTCAAAATTGATTTTTACAAGAAACAAGACAATGACGCAAAGCGATTGATTAATAAAGACAAATATATTGATGTAGAGTGGTTCACCGATCAGATTAATAATCATGAAAGGTGTTCTTTGTGTTGTAATTCATATTATATGGTTCTTGATGATCATAATAATGTACTTTGTAATATTACGGCTGATAGAGTGTGTAATGATATAGGACATGAGAAAGAGAATTGTCAGCTGTTATGTATAGAGTGTAATAGAAGTAAACGATAAGAATATTTTATGATATAGTATATATGGAAGACAAATTAAAAGAAATATATTACAATCCAACCACCGGTTTAATAAGTGCTGCTAAATTATACCATAAAGTAAAAAATCAAGGCATCACATTAAAACAAGTAAAGGATTTTATTAAAAGTCAAGAAATAGGTCAATTATATAAGCCAGTTACAAAAGAAAAGGTATATTTTCCAATTTCAAGCCACAAACCATATGAACATTTACAAATTGACCTATTAGATTTATCAAATATATCATCAACCAATTCAAATTTTAAATATTTATTAGTATCATTAGATATTTTTACACGTATGGCTTTTGTAGTACCTATTAAATTTAAAAATGCCCCTTCAGTGGCCGAAGGCATGGAAAAAATTATTAAGTTCTTTAAACCTGAGATCATTACTAGTGATAATGGTAAAGAATTTTTAAACTCTGAATTAAAAGATATTTATAAACGTAATCACATTGAGCATCGCCTTGTTGATGTCAATCAACATGCGTCATTAGGGATTGTTGATCGTTTTTGTAGAACTTTAAGAGGTTTGATAAATAAATATAGTACTTCTCATAAAACCACAAAATATATTGATGTTTTAGAGGATCTCATTAAAAACTACAATAGCACCTACCATAGCACCATAAAATGCACTCCAAAAGATGCCGATAAACACATTGAGGAAATTAACAGTATAATGATCAAGAAATATTCAAAGGCAAATGCGAATGAAGTTTTATTTAATATTGGCGACAAAGTGCGTCACATGATCAATTTATCTATATTTGAGAAGCAAGGGCAAAGTAAATGGTCACAAGATGTATACACCATTACGGATAAAAAGACCCATTCATATAAACTTACCAATGGTAAATGGTATCGTTATTACCAGCTATTGCCAGCGGAAACCGTCACTAAATTAGACATTGAGAAGCCAAGCAGACAAACAATGCAGAGTATAAGGAAAGAGAACACAGCTAAGAGACGATTCAAACAATCAGGGTTAGATGTAGCTGATGTAGTTACATCTAAACGTCAACCGAAACTTAAAACGTGGGCTAAAGATCATTTGAAATCTTAATATACAACGATCGTGTTGGTTTGAAATTATGGGTTTAAATCAAGTGGTGAAGACATTCGTGGTGGTGGTGTTACACTTGATACATGTGTTAGCGTTGGTGTTATTTCTGGATGTTCTGGTGTAAAAATATTTCTTCTTGGTGCATGTCTTGGCATAGTATTTGTTTGCGTTGGATTAAATTGAGGAATTGTAAGAATAGGATTTGAAGTAACCATTGTTGAACTTGATTGTGAAGTTGGAACAAGTGGGTTGCTTATTGGTGCCGACTGTTGGCTCGTTTCCAAATCCCAACCTAACTCTCGTACTATATGTGGAAATAGTGTATGATATAATAATCTTGGGTTTTCATTAGTTTGTGAATTTTCTTGCTCAGGCAAACGGGGTTTAAATGGATTGAACCTTGCAAATCGGTAAAAATGATTAAAATTTTCCACATCAAGTCTATATTTTATTGGGTCGATTTCACCAATAGTTCCATTTACTAATCCATAAATAACTATCTTTTTAACTTTTTCAGGGTCTACATCATCATATGCTTTATAAATATACCAATCAGAAGCCATCCTTCGTCTTGTAAAAAATGTATAGGATATTCTATGTAAAATAAAACGATGGTAATCTATAATATTATGCTCAAGATTATGAATGCTAGCTTTTGTTATATAGAAAAATCCATTAGCATCATTACGTGTATCTAGAAAGAATATTTCTATACCAATATCTTGTATACGTGATATTTTTTCCTTTAATTCATTGTAAATTGATAGATCTAAATATGTGTGTGTTTCTACTTACATATGGGTAAGGTACAGGTAAGAACAGCCTCCCGCGAATTCAATGACACCGCAAAACGCCCCACAACGAAGGAATATTTGCCTTACGATGCAGCGTAAGGCGAATACAATTACACAGGATAAGACCATACAGACCATGACAAACTCACACAAACATCTCATGGTCTCTCTCGTCTTGGCTACCGTGGGCGGAGGTTCCAATCATGGGAGGCGGTTCCAATCATGGGAGGCGGTTCCTTTCATGGCTGGAGGTAACGGTAACATTCTGTTACTTCATGGGAGGCGGTTCCAATCATGGGCGGTGGAAATAATGCGTTCGCAAC
>Ga0247840_10012495_pt1 | contig 10056 bp, 9 predicted proteins | sample LaCruzMarch2015__FD_192404 | JGI IMG/M metagenome (GOLD analysis project Ga0247840, IMG submission 192404) | Freshwater microbial communities from meromictic Lake La Cruz, Castile-La Mancha, Spain - LaCruzMarch2015_17m | ecosystem: Environmental > Aquatic > Freshwater > Lake | place: Spain...
GGGCATCACCGAAGTAATCATCACCAAACATCGCAACGGCCCCGTGGGCACCGCCAAGTTGTTATTTGAACCGCAATTCACCCGCTTCCGCAACCTGGCGGCACCGAGCGGCTTTTAATTCAAAACCAAACAACAGCAACATAATTTATAAATATGACCCTCTCCACTGCAGCAACTGAAAGCTTCGAGCTAATTGTGGTTGGTGGCGGCCATGCCGGCTGTGAGGCGGCCCTCACCGCTGCCCGGCTGGGGATCAACACTGCCCTTTTTACCCTCAATTTAGATCGGATCGCCTGGCAGCCCTGTAATCCAGCTGTGGGCGGACCCGCTAAAAGCCAGCTGGTGCATGAGGTGGATGCCCTTGGTGGTGTGATCGGCCGCCTTGCTGATGCCACCGCTTTGCAAAAACGGGTGCTTAACGCCAGCCGCGGCCCTGCGGTTTGGGCCTTGCGGGCCCAAACCGATAAGCGGGCCTATGCCCAACAGATGCTGCAGTTGCTGCAAAACACCCCAAACCTCTCCCTGCGGGAGGCGATGGTTACCGGCCTCGAGGTGGATGGGAAACCAGGCGAAAATGGCCGCATCCGAGGCATCAACACCTATTTCGGCAGTGTTTATGGCGCAGACGCCGTAGTGCTCACCACCGGCACATTTTTGGCTGGCACCATCTGGGTGGGCAACCAATCGATGAGTGCTGGCAGGGCAGGGGAGCAGGCAGCTGTTGGGCTAAGCGAAGCACTCAAGGCCTTGGGCTTTCAGATGGGAAGGCTAAAAACCGGCACCCCAGCCCGGGTGGATCGCCGCAGCATTGATTTTTCTGGGCTTGAGGAACAACCAAGTGATGCGGCCGATCGCTTCTTTTCCTTTGATCCAGCCGCCTGGGTAAGCGGCGAGCAGATCAGTTGCCACATCACTCGCACCACTGCAGCCACCCATCAACTAATCAAAAATAACCTGCACCTAACGCCTATCTATGGCGGCTTTATCGATAGCAAAGGGCCCCGCTATTGCCCCTCAATTGAAGATAAAATTGTTCGGTTTGCTGAAAAGGAAAGTCACCAGATCTTCCTGGAGCCGGAGGGGCGCCATACCCCGGAGATCTATGTGCAGGGCTTTTCCACCGGCCTACCGGAAAGGTTGCAACTTGAATTGCTGCGCACCCTGCCGGGCCTTGAGCAGTGCGTGATGTTGCGGCCGGCCTACGCCGTTGATTACGACTACCTACCCGCCACCCAACTAAAACCATCTCTTGAAACCAAACGGCTGGCGGGGCTCTTCTCCGCAGGCCAATTGAATGGCACCACCGGCTATGAGGAGGCCGCTGCCCAAGGCTTAGTGGCAGGGCTAAATGCTGCACGAATGCTGAGGCAAAAGCCAGCGGTTCATTTTCCAAGGGAGGGCAGTTATATCGGCACGATGGTTGATGATTTGATCAATAAAGATCTGCGCGAACCCTACCGGGTACTCACTAGCCGCAGTGAATATCGCTTGATATTGCGCGGTGATAATGCCGATCGGCGCCTCACTCCATTGGGCCGAGAGTTGGGTTTGATCGATAACCGTCGCTGGCAATTATTTGAACAAAAACAAGTTGCCATAACAGCTGAAATTCAACGTTTAGAACAACAACGGCTGCGGCTAAATGATCCTGCAGCAGAGGCTGTAATCGCTGAAACCGGCGCTCCGATTCGCGGTTCGATCACCCTTGCCGATTTATTGCGGCGCCCTGGATTCCATAGCGCTGATTTAGTTCGCCATGGCCTAGCAGCTGCCAACCTGCCTGCAGCTGTGCAGGAGGGGGCGGAAATTGATGTGAAATACAGCGGCTATTTAGCCCGCCAAGAACAGCAAATCCAACGGGTACAGGAGCAGGGCAAAAGGGCTATCCCCATGGCGATGGCCTACGCCGATATCAACACCCTTTCGAGGGAAGCGCGTGAAAAATTAGCTGCTGTGCAACCCCTAAGCCTTGGCCAAGCGGCCCGTATTCCTGGCGTTAGCGCCGCCGATATCACCGCCCTATTGCTGCATTTGGAATTGCAAGAACGGCAAGCAAAACAATTAGCCCTCGCCAGTAACCCCAAAGATCGATAGGTTGGCTCGTTCGCGGCGCCCTCCCTGACCACCAACCTGCGCCATCTCGATCAAGTGCGTCGCAACCGTTCCTATTGGGAATTGCGGGCAGAACAGATCATGGACCGGGTATTTGAACCCCTGGAGGGAAGCCCTGCGCGCCAAAAAACGATCGTTACACCAACACTTACGCCATCAATTCCCAGTAAGCCAGCAGCTAAGCGCTGGCAGCTCACCACACCAACGGCTCTGTTAATTGGCCTCACCTTGGCCAGTGCGGTGGCAGCCATGTTTTCAATGCTGCTATGGCGCAGCTGGATGCAGGCCCGGCAAGACCTGCACCAGGAACGTCAACTCTTGGTGCTGGAGAGATTGCGACAACTCGGACCCATCAGCCCCCCCAATCCAACCCTGATTCAACTGCCGCCGCCATTGCCTCCTCAATTGCTGCCGCCCAGTGAAGCCAACCTGCCGGAACTGGATGCCGGCTCGTTTGAAACAGCTGAGCGCACTCCAGAGCCAATTCGCGTGCCGATTCCAACCAAGCCAGCAGCAGCCAGCACAACAAATACGGCAACACCACCCCTACCTGAACTGCTTGGGGTGGTGCAGGTGCCTGGCCGGGGCAGCACAGCCATCTTCAACACCAGCAACGGTTCAGTAACAGCGGCCATTGGTGATGCCATAGGCAACAGCGGCTGGCGCTTGCAAAGTGCCAGCAATGATCAAGCCCAAATCAGCCGCCAGGGGGTAACCCACCAGCTCAGCTTGAGCAGCCGCTGAGATGGATCAAACGCTGCAACCCTCACCGCCAGCGCTCTGGACGGCCCCCAACCTCGATGGTGAACCGCTTAGTGGCCCCTGGCAATTGCTGCTGCTTGGTGATGGCAGCCCCACCCGTCATTTGCAACTGCTAACCGGCCACGCCGTGGAGGTGGAGGTGGCAGCAATGGCAGCAGATCAGCAACTGAGCGCCGCGCCACAGGAGGTGCAGGAACTACAGGCACCGCTATTAAGGCGCCAGGTGTGGCTGATCTGTGGCGGTGAAACCATGGCCTGGGCTGAAAGCTGGTGGAACCAAAGCCAGGCGGATCAAAATCTGAAGGAGCGCCATCAACCGATTTGGCGCAGCCTCACCAGCAACCGCAGCGAACTATTTCGTGAGGTGGATGGCCTCGCTGTGGTGCAAGCCCCATGGCTGCAGGAACGCTTCCAGAGGCCAGGACCTTTTTGGAGTAGGCATTACCGCTTTTTCCGGCAGGGGGCAACCCTCACGGTGATCAGAGAGGTGTTTTCGCCTGCACTGGAAGGGTTGCTGGGCCCCGCCTGCGCAGCAAAAAATAATGAATTTTTGTTAAACGTGTGTGGGGATGCTGCCAAAGCGGCTTGACAGGTTGCGTTTTTCTGCTCTCGCGGCAGGATGTTCACACTATGGGAATTCCAAATGGATCCCAACCAACCCTGGTTAACCCTCACCGACCTTGGTCGCTTATTTGGTATCTCAGCCGTGTTCTGCGGCAAATTACTGAGTGAAGCTGGCCTGCGCGACCCAGACGGCATGCCAAATGATGCAGCCCTGGATGGCGGCTACGCCTTCCGCAGGCCTGAACACAACGCCAATCGCTCAATCCTTTGGCACCAACAGCGTTGCTCCGAATTGCTCTTAGAAAAAGGTTTACAACCCATGGATGAACAACAACTGGTATTGCAATGGGCCGACTTGCTCGCCGCCCTAGATGAAGGCTCCCCTTCCATCGATGCTTCCCCTGCTCAAATGGCCGAGGATCTACCCGGTCATTTGGTGCCTGCTGTGAACCAACGGCTCCAACTGCTTGGCAGTTCCTTCCAAGTAAGTGGCCGTGAAGCCGTAGCCGCTGGCAACAAGAAATAAACGCTTCGTTTATGAATCTTGCCCGGCGAGAGTTTTTATTGTTGCTTGGCGGCACTGCCGCTGGCCTTGCCTTCAACCAAGCCGGAATCGCTAAACCTGCAGTAGCGGCATTAGCCAATAAACCGCTTGCTTTTAAACCACTACGCACGCCGTTGCCATTGCCCACCGACGGCCTCAGTGCCGCTGAGCAGTTATTGCAATATCGAGTTGTAACTATCAACGATCGCCTCGAAATCCCTGAGGGCTATAGCCAAGAGTTATTAGCCAGCTGGGGAGATCCGGTTGGCAATAGTCGATTTGGCTACAACAACGACTACTTGGCCCTCACCCCCCTAAGCCCGGAGCAGGCACTGCTCACGGTGAATTTCGAATACATCAGCCCCCTGCCCTGGCGCCAGGCATTCACTGAGGTGTTAGCTGAAAAGCTGCCCTACAGCAGCGTGGTGGCTGGGCTTGAACCCCATGGCGGCAAAATCAATGCCTGGGGCTTGCCGGCAGCAGATCCATTGCGGCTTGAGATCGAAAAGCTGGCGCAACAGGCATTAATCGATCAAGGTTTAGGCGTAATCCAACTGCAACGCTTGAGCAATGGCGGTTGGCGCCGCAACCCTGGCCGCCTCGATCGCCGCATAACTGGCCTGGCGGGCCTTAAGGAGCCAAGCCAAAGGCTGCGCAGCACTGGCCCTGCCGTTGCAGTGTTTAAAAGCAGCAAGCGCCAGGGTTTTAACGATGGCCTTGGGGAGGCAATTATCGGCACTTTTGCTAATTGCGCCGGTGGCACCACCCCCTGGGGGACGGTGTTGAGTGCAGAGGAAAACTTTCAATCCCAGGTGCCGGAGGCTGTTTATGCCGACGGCAGCTCCTTTCCCCCCAGTGCCAAACCATTCCAATGCACGCAACAATCGCTTTATGGCCTCGGCAATCCCTTTGGTTTAGCTGGTAATAAATATGGCTGGATGGTGGAGCTAGATCCGGCCAACCCAAACGACCCCGGCACAAAACACACAGCTTTGGGTCGCTTTCGCCATGAGGCGGTAGCCATCAGGGCAGATGCCGGAAAGCCCTTAGAGGTTTATTCCGGTTGCGATCGCCGCGGCGGCCATATCTATAAGTTTGTGAGCAATGGGCTGGTGCAAAACCCTAAAGATCCAGCCAATAGCGAGCTGTTTCATGCCGGCGTGCTCCATGGCGCTGTTTTCAATCCCAATGGCAGCGGTGAATGGCGGCCCCTACTGCCCACAACAGCTGTAGCTCCGATCGCTGCACCGGTGCTAGTGCCCCATGCCAACCGCAAACAAGGGGGCGCCCAACTACTCAAACAAAGCAGCGAAATCAGCGCCTATAGCAACCAATACCGCAACCTTGGCGATCTATACAGCGAATTGGGCGCGATCTTGATCGATGCCCACCTTGCCGCCAATGCGGCTGGCATCACAGGCACCGCCAGGCCAGAAGACACTGATATTGATCCCCGCAATGGCGATTTATTAATTGCCTTCACCTCCGGTCTGCCCGGTGATGAAGGGGTGCCCGACCAAAGCATCTTTAAGGGGCCTAAGGGGCAAACCCCCTGGAATGGCGGTTGGATTATGCGGCTGCGGGAAAGCGGTGGCGGCAAATTCAAATGGAGCATGGTGGCAACTGGCGGCACACCCCAAGAGGGGGGTCTTGGCTTTGCCAATCCCGACAACCTTGCCTTCGATCCCAGCGGTGCCCTTTGGATGGTTACCGACATCGGCACCAAAGAGCAAAACGACTACCGCAGCGGTGGTGAATATGGCAACAATGCCTGCTGGGTGCTGCCCACTGGCGGCAGCCAAGCGGGCAAGGCTTTTTGCTTTGCGATCGGCCCGATGGAATCGGAACTCACCGGTCCGTGCCCCAGCGCTGATGGCCGCAGCCTTCTACTCGCCGTGCAACATCCAGGCGAATTAAACGGAAGGCGGCAACGGGGAGCAAAGGAAGCCCGCGGCTTTGAACTGCAAAACAATGCAGGCAAAAGCTTTAAGCAGTTGCGCTGGGTACCCCTTGGCTCCAATTGGCCCCAGGGAAGCAGTGATGCCTGGCCCCGCCCTGGGGTGGTGGTGATTCGCCGCAATGATGGCGCGCCCCTGTTGGGTTAGGGCCTAGCCCAGTTTTTTAGTGGCTTGATCGAGCATTTCCTGCAGGTGAGCCTCATCCGTGTGGCTGAGGTTGGTTTGCAGCAGATGGGCATGGGGAGCATGGCTGCGTAGTTTCTCGATCACCCGATCAACTGTTGCCTCTTTCACCATCAAGCAGAGGGCAGCTGTATTTGGCCTAAGGGTGTCGCCCACCTCCCGCAAAAAGCCATCATTTATGCCCAGGTCGGTGAGGGCACCGGAGGCAGCGCCTACACCAGCACCAACGGCAGCACCAAGCAGGGGATTAAGGAAAATCAAACCCACCAAGCTGCCCCAAAAACCACCACTCACAGCGCCTGCGGTGGTGAGATTTAGGGCCTGATGCAGTTCAACTTTGCCTTCGCTATTGCATTCCACCACCACCGCATCCTCAAGGGCGATCAGATGGTCTTGCTGCAGAGCAACCAATTCCTTACGCACATCTTGGGCTTCTGCGGCGCTATCAAAGCCAAGAACAATCAACTGACCCATGGGTGCTGATAAAAGCTGCCTAATGCTTAGCAGGCCCAGGTGAAATAACCCACCTAAGTGTTACGGCGCCGATGGGAACGGGGCATTGGCCTTGAGCTGGGTGCTGGATCTGGAGTTGGTTCCACCGCTGGTTTGGGCTCAGGGCGTTGCCAATGGGGTGTTGTGAAAATATCGTTGTTGGGCCAGCTTTCCTGGGCTGGCGAACGGCGTGAAATGGCATCTAAGGGGCGTTTGGATGGGCGGCGTGAACCGGGGCGAGCACCGGCAACCCCATCAACAAACTCCCGGCCACGGTCTAGCCAGCCCTCAAGCCGTTCTTCTAAACCAGCATCAAAAAAACGTTCTGCCATCTGCCATCAGGGCCTTGCTTGCACCTTAATGCTGCTGCGGCGCAATTGGCTTTCCCGCCATAGGCCAACGGCGCTGATCACCCAGCCACTCACCAATATTCCGCCCAGAAATTCAGCCAAGTTGCTTAACGGTATTAGGGCTGAACTTAAGGGCAAAACGGGCATCCCACACCCCAGCGTTGTGGCGTTCGCAACAACTGCGGCAGGCCAGGCCCTTACGGCGGCGGCGGTAGGCAATTTTTTTGCCGCAGTTAGAACAACTGGCCCACCAGGCGGCAGCCTGCACCGGCAGGGGGTAGCTATGGCGCAAACTCACCTGGAAGCCTGGCTGGGCCTGATTTATGTGGGCCATGCGCGCCTTGAATTGGGGCCCATGCACCTCTTTCAAGCCCAACACCCGATCCACCCAGGCGTGGATCATTTCATGGCAAAGGGTGCTCAAAGTGGCCTCTGGCGGCAGGGGCACGAGCACCACCCGCGACAGCACAATTTCACTAATCCCTGGGCCAAAGCGGTAGAAGCCAGCGGTGCGGCTGAGGCGGCCATCACTCCAACGCAACAGCAAAGGGGGGTTAATTAAGGCGGCTAGGGAAGCATCGAAATATTGCCGATCTAAGCGATGAAACAGTGGTAGTAATGGTTCTAGGGGCATGGCTTGATTTTGACGCCAGCAAAAGGCCAACGCAATGGAACGCCGTCCTTCAGACTCACACCACTTCAACTCGCCCACCCGTGGATCTGGATTGGTCTGTTGTTCGAGGTTTAAGCAGCAAGTTGCTGCTGGCCGGTGCTGGCGCCTTACTGCTGTATTGGACCATCAGCGCCGTGAAGCTGGTGATCAGTGCCCGGGGCATCAATCCCTTGCTAAAGCAGTTCTTTAATCAAATTGCCTCTGGCCGGGTGGATGCCGCCTATCTCCTAACCACCAAAAGCTATCGGCAACATGTAAATAGGCAGCAGTTCATCCGTTTTCTGGCTGGTTTACAGCTGAATAAATATCGCAATTTGAAATCAGGGCGCCCCAGAATTCAAGAAGGCCAAATCATGCTCACGGTGAAGTTAAAAAGTGATGCCAAAGAAGAACTACCGCTTGATTTCACCTTTGTAAAACTTGAAGACAACTGGCGGGTGGAGCGGATCAACCGCTTGGATTCCTAAGCAGAGCTTTATTGATGGCTTCCGCTGCTGCCACCGCTAGGTATGAAGAGTTGCGGCGTGTATTAATCCAAGCCGCCCATGCCTACTACGTGCTGGATTCTCCAGCCATGGAAGATGCGGTTTACGACAGGCTTTATCGAGAATTATTAGAGCTAGAGGCAGCAAACCCAGGGCTAATCAGCGCCGATAGCCCAAGCCAACGGGTGGGGGGCTCCCCCGCTGCGGGCTTCCAAAGCGTGGCCCATCGCATTGGCCTGCTGAGCCTTGATAACGCCTTCAACGCAGCTGAATTAAGCAGCTGGTACGCCAAATTGTTGCGGGTGCTCGAACTTGACCCCAGCACTGAATTAGCGCTGGTGGGGGAGCTGAAGATCGATGGCAATGCCCTAGCCCTTAGCTACGAAGCGGGGGTATTGGTGCGTGCCGCCACCCGCGGCGATGGCGAAAGCGGGGAAGACATCACCCCCAATGGCCGCACAATTCAAAGCGTGCCCCTCAGGCTTCACCTGGATAATCCACCGGCTTGGGTGGAGGTGCGGGGGGAGGCGTTTATTCCTGATAGCACCTTTGCTGCTATCAATGCCGAACGGGCTGGCCGCAATGAAGCCCTATTTGCCAACCCCCGCAATGCCTGCGCCGGCACCCTGCGGCAATTAAATCCCCAGGTGGTAGCCGCACGGAAACTGGATTTCTTTGCCTACACCCTGCACTTACCAAACGGCAGCGATAGCCCCAGCAGCCAATGGGAAGCGCTGCAGTGGCTAAAAAAAGCCGGCTTCAAGGTGAATCCAAACACCGCCCTACTCGCCAATTTGCAAGCGGCTGAACAATTTTGTAGCGATTGGGAATTGAAGCGCCAGCAACTCGCCTATGCCACCGATGGGGTGGTGTTGAAATTAAACGAATTGCAGCTGCAGGCAGAGGCGGGCTTCACCCAAAAAGCACCGCGCTGGGCGATCGCCCTGAAATATCCGGCTGAAGAGGCGCCAAGCCGTTTGCTACGGCTCAGCTGCCAGGTGGGTCGCACGGGGGTGATCACACCGGTGGCTGAATTTGAACCGGTAGCCCTTGCCGGCACCATGGTGAGCCGCGCCACCTTGCATAACGCCAACCGCCTAGCCGAACTTGATCTGCATGCCGGCGACACGATCGTGGTGCGCAAAGCGGGCGAAATCATCCCCGAGGTGGTGCGGGTGCTGATCGAACTAAGGCCCGCTGCTGCCATGGCCTTGGCCTTGCCCCACAACTGCCCCGAATGCGGCTCTGAGCTGATGCGCGAGGCGGATGAGGCCGCCACCCGCTGCGTTAACAACAGTTGCCCGGCGATATTGCGGGGAACCCTGCGCCATTGGGTAAGTAAAGCGGCGATGGATGTGGATGGCCTCGGTTCAAAACTGATTGAACAATTAGTGGAACAGGGCCTGGTGCGATCGATCGCTGATCTCTACCGGCTTGATGGGGCCCTGCTGGCCAGCTTGGAGCGCATGGGCCTAAAGAGCGCAGAAAACCTGGTGGCCGCTTTGCAGGCATCAAAACAAAAGCCCTGGCATCGGCAGCTTTATGGGCTTGGTATCCACCATGTGGGCGACGTGAATGCAAAAGCGTTAGCTAAAACTTTTAGATCTGTTGATGCCCTGGCAACTGCTGCAAGCGAAACGCCGGAATTGATCACCGAAGTGTTTGGCATTGGCGCTGAAATCAGCCAAAGCCTGCAGCAATGGTTTGCCACCAATGCCAATATTGAATTAATTGAGCAGCTGCGTTCCATCGGTTTTAGCCTTAGGGATACAACAGAAACGGGATCAAACCAAGCGACGCCATTGGCGGGTAAAACCTTTGTGATCACTGGAACATTGCCAAGCATGGGGCGCAGTGAAGCCCAGGAGTTGATCGAAGCAGCAGGCGGCAAGGTAACCAGTGCCGTTAGCAAAAAAACCAACTACCTGGTGGC
>Ga0247840_10012496_pt1 | contig 10056 bp, 8 predicted proteins | sample LaCruzMarch2015__FD_192404 | JGI IMG/M metagenome (GOLD analysis project Ga0247840, IMG submission 192404) | Freshwater microbial communities from meromictic Lake La Cruz, Castile-La Mancha, Spain - LaCruzMarch2015_17m | ecosystem: Environmental > Aquatic > Freshwater > Lake | place: Spain...
CCTTGCCCCAGGGTTTGGCCCAGTAGATGTCGCCGCCGACAACGTCTCTGGGATGCCAGAGCATGAAATAGTCCGGAATCCACTGGGCGAGCAGAGCATCGTCGGGCAAGATGGCGTGCTGGATGCGGCTTGCGTAACGGATGCTACTGGAAATCACATCCAGAGCGTCGCGCAGGCGCTTGTTGGTCTTGCGTTGGATATCAAGGGCTTGTTCAAGGTCCTTGTTCAATGTTCGGATTTTGTCTTCAGCTTTTTTCATGCGCACAAGGGTAGTGACGCGGGCCACCATTTCGCCCGCGTCGAAGGGCTTGGCCAAGTAGTCGTCGGCGCCGAGCAGCGCGAGGCCTTTGACCACTTGGGCCTTGTCGGCCTGCGCGGTGAGAAAAAGCACAGGAATATTGCGCCAGACAGGGTCGGATTTGAGGATGCGTATGCAGGCGTCTCCCGAGACGCGCGGCATGTTGCGATCCAAAAGAATGACGTCTGGGAGATCGGCTTGGGGCTTTTTTTCGAGCCACTGGAGGGCTTCGCTGCCGTCGGCGGCCTCGATAACTTCAAAGTTTGCGCTGTCCGCAGCTTGCAGGAGCATCCGGACGTGCGTACGGACGGTCCTTGAGTCATCGACAACGAGCGCTCGTGCGTCTAGCAATGTAGCGGCCCCATGGCATTCTAGGTTGAAGGTTACGCGTTCAAAGGGATTTATTTTGATACTCAGCCGCCATGAAAATGTCAACCTTGACACCAAGACCCCTACGTCCTAAGCTTGATTTGTGCAAGCGTTAGAATGATGCCCATTGGCTGTTACAGTCGAGAGGCTAAGTGACTAGTGGAACCACGCTCCTGAGAGCGCAAGTGCGGCGCATTTTTTTTGGGTGATCCACTTGAAAACGAGGAGGCGACATGCTGGCGAAAGACATGCTGGAATTTCGAAAGCACCTTGAAGCTCAAGGTATTTTGTTCTGCTATAGCGGATACATGACCGAAGATATTCTGCTGGGCATCGGCAACGCACTCAAAAAGAAAATGGATATCCAAGACCTTGACGCGAAGAAAAAGAGAGCCATTTTTTCCATCTTTGTAGAACAGATGCAAAACGTCATCCGCTACTCTGCCGAGCGTGAGATGCACAAAGAGACGACCGAACTCAGCTACGGGCTCTTGACCGTGGGTGAAGCCAGGGGAAAAGTTTACGTCACCTGCTGCAACGTGGTCAACGCCGCTGACGCCGAACGGCTCAAAATTACACTCAGCCGAGTAAAGGGTCTGGACAAAGACGGGCTCAAAGCCCTATGGAAAGAAACCCTCAAAGGCGACACTCCGGAGTTCAGCAAAGGCGCTGGCGTTGGGTTTATCGATATTGCACGGCTGGCAACTGGCGGTATCGACTACGATTTCGCCCCCCTGGAAGACGGACTTTTATTCTTCACCATCAAAGCATACATTTAAATCGAGGCGACTATGGAACCCATGCTTATCGACGCGACCGAGCGCTCCCCGGAAATCTCCTTCGACTTCGTTGCGAACAACTATCTCATTCGCGGGGAATCCTACCCCGAAGACGTCAACGAATTCTTCGGAAAAATCATCGAAGCCCTTGAAAAACATTTCGCCACTCTCGACGGCGCTGTTGTAAACTTCACCTTCGAGCTCATCTATTTCAACAGTAGCACTGCCAAAATTCTCATGGGCCTCTTCGAACTGCTCGACGCGACTGCCGCCAAAGGCAATACAGTCAACGTCGCCTGGAAACATGAAGAAGAAGACGACAATATGCAGGAATTGGGCGAAGAGTTCGGCGAAGACCTCGAACACGCGAAATTTCAACTCATCAGCATTGAAAGCTAATGAGCTTTGACACTTTCAAGGCTGAGCAGAAAGTCATTGCCCGCGCCGAGGCTGTCCTGACCGATACGGTCGAGGCAGACCTGCGTGGTGAGTTCAAGGACCTTTTTAAAGCCTACGAAAAATTACTCAAGACTACCAATCGTTTGGTGAAAATGAGTGACCGCAGCGAAGAGCGACTCAAACACGCCAACGATAAAATCAAGCAGCAACAAGTCGAACTAGAAAGGGCGCACCACGAGACGCTGCTCGGCACAGGCTATCCCCGGGGCCTGGACGGCGCGGCCATGCCGCGGAACGCCGAAGAATCTAGGGGCCGAGTTGCGCGGTGATTGACTCCAGAAGCTCCTGCGCCTCCTTGAATTTGTATTTCGAGACTAGTCCTTCGAGCTTTTCTGCTTCAGGTCGCAGGGGCGCGGGCCAGGCGAGCCGCAACAGGTCGGCCATGGCCTGAACGCAGGGCTTGGGCTTGCGCGCCTTGAGCAGCGGCTGCATTATGTCGAGGGCCTGGCGCAAGGCTACAGGATCGGCCGGTTCGGTCTGTTCGACAGCGACTTTGGCCTTTCCCGCGCCGAGCACATCGAGTGAGCCTACAAAGTAAAGCAGGGCCTCTTCGAAGGCAGCGAGCTTCTGGTCGAAAACATCTTTAACGTTGTCGCGGATAGCGTTTTCAAGTTCGCCTGCGGCCGCCTGCAAGTCGGACGCCCCCACGTTTCCGCCGACCCCTTGACCGAGTGCGCCGCGATCTCCGCCTCCTTGTGGTTGCCCTTGAGCAGGGCGGTTCTGATTTGTTGTGGGATGTCCGGAAACTCTGTCCGCATCTTGAGCAGGAGTTTGCGGTAGAGTTTTTTGTTGCCGCCCACGCGCACCAGCCCCCCGGCCATGTCCAGCCCGGAGATTGCGGCAGGAAGCAGGTCGTCGCTGGTGTCTTGGGAAACGGGCGCGTCTTCTGTCCCAGCGTCTGGAATGACGCGCTCGCCCGGTTGGATCCAGGCGGACAGCGTCGCGTACAGCTCGGCCGGGTTGATCGGCTTGGTGATATGGTCGCTCATGCCCGCCTTGAGGCTCTTCTCCTTGTCGCCCTCCATGGCGTGCGCGGTCATGGCCACGATGGGCAGAGTCGCGAATTTGTGATCGGGTAGCGCGCGTATCTTGCCCGTAGCAGTCAGGCCGTCCATTTCAGGCATCTGGATATCCATGAACACTAGGTCGTAGTCCTTCTTTTGCACGGCTTCCAGGGCCAGGCGGCCATTGTTGGCCACGTCCACGAACATGAACGCCCGCTGCAAGAGTTCGACCGCGATCTGTTGGTTAATTTCATTGTCCTCGGCCAAGAGAATATGCGCTCCGCGGATATTGCGTGTCGCCTCCAGCGCAACGTCTTCGGGCATCTGGCTGCTAACGGCTTCCAACACCGCGCCAAAGACGCGCAACAGCGTGGTGGTCAAGGCGGCAAGGGTGACGGGCTTGGTCAAAAGACCCTTGACGCCGCTGGCCCGCGCCTGCTCCATGATCTCCTCGCGGCCCATGGCCGTGGCCATGACTAGCTCGGGTTTGCGGGCGATCTTCTGGCTCTCCAAGATGCGCCTACCGGTTTCTATGCCGTCCATGCCGGTCATGCGGTAGTCCAGGATGACTACTTCGAAGCCCACGCCGTCTGGCGGGCTCTCGGCCAGAGCCACGCCTTCTTCCCCGGATGTAGCCTGAGTGACGAGCATGCCCAGCGCGTGCAGCATGTCCGCGCACACGTCGCGGGCCGTGCTGTTGTCATCCACGATCAGGACGCGTTTTCCCACCAGGTCCGAAATGTCTAAACTGTGTTTCGATGATACTGGAGCGCCGACGCCAAGATTTGCGGTAAAGAAAAAAGTGCTGCCTTGGCCGTACACGCTTTCCACGCCGATTTCGCCGCCCATGAGCTCGGCCAGGCGCTTGCTGATGGTCAGTCCCAACCCGGTGCCGCCGAATTTGCGCGTCGTCGAGGCATCGGCCTGGGAAAAGGCCTGGAACAACCGTCCACACTGCTCCTGGGTCAGCCCGATGCCTGTGTCACTGACCGCGAAGCGCACCAATTCTTTGTCATTCGAGCGTTTGAGCATCTCCACCGAGATGACAATCTCGCCGTTTTGGGTGAACTTGACCGCGTTGCTGCAAAGGTTGACCAGGATCTGACCAATGCGCAGCGGATCGCCCACGAGGTTGGGGGGGACGTCAGGCGCTATGCGGAAGAGCAGTTCAAGCTCTTTTTCCTCGGCCTTGACCGTGACCAGGTTAGAGACGCTTTGCAGCGTGTCTTCGAGTTCAAAATCAACGCGCTCGATGGCCAGCTTACCGGCTTCGATCTTGGAAAAGTCCAAGATGTCGTTGATGATGCCCAGGAGCGCCTTGGCCGACATGTCGATCTTTTTGACGTAGTCGAGCTGCTTTGGGCTCAGCTCGGTCTTGAGCGCCAAGTGCGAAAGGCCGATGATGGCGTTCATGGGCGTGCGGATTTCGTGGCTCATGTTGGCGAGGAATTCGGACTTGGCGCCGTTGGCCTCCTCGGCCAGGAGCCTCGCCTCCTGCATGGCGCGCTGGGCCTCCTGCCGCTCGGTGACGTCGCGAAAATCTTCGATAATGCCCAGGATTTCTCCGTCTGGCGAAAGGAAAGGGGTCGCGATCAGGTCGCATAAGATGGTCGTTCCATCTTTTCTGGTTCTTTCCATGGTCGCTTCGACCCGAGTTTCACCACGCAGGATGCGCAACACGGTGCAATTATCGGTATGACAAATATCACTGCCGAAAAGTTCGTGGCACTTATGGCCTTCCATTTCCTCGCGCAGGTAGCCGGTGAGTTCGAGGTAGGCGTCGTTTATTTTGATAATGGTCAGATCTTTCCCAACGACGCGCATGCCGCCAGCCGCAGCATTGAATATCTGAGTCATTTCCGCTTGGGCGCGTTTGGTTTCTTTTTCCGAGGTGATAAGTCTTTCTTCGTTAAGGTCGCTTATTACCACCAACCGCTTGGTGGTTTTAAGCAATTTGCCATACGCTTTAAAAAGGGCCTTGAACTCTTCACGCAAGTCTGCCTCAGCCGTATTGGCCAGGACAGCCTCGGCGCGGGCAACGACAATCTGCTCTCCCTTGAAGGTATCAAAGCTCATTCGCTTTCAATGCTCACGAGTTAGAAGTTTGCGTATTCGAGGTCTTCGTCAGATTCATGACAAATTCCTTCAAAAGGTGGTCGCTCATGATGGGGCTGCTCGCCGGCTGTTTTGCTGGTACTGAGGTGGTTTTGTCGCTGTCATGCTCCTTCGCGTCATCTTAGCCGCCAAGCAACGACAAAATTTATACTTCAAAATGTCTCCTGGGCACAAGCAATTAATCCGAGGGTAAAAAAAGCGGAGGGGCTGGGGGGGGAATCATTCCCCTGGCAAGGGGCTGGTGGCGGCGCCTGGCGTGGCGGCGGTAGATTCATTTTTCTTGGAGATGAGAAACCCGTAGAGGTCGGCCAGGGTGCGGATGGCGCGCAGGGCTTGTTCGTCGCGGAGCTTGAAGCCAAAGGCGTTTTCCAGGACAATGACCATGTCCACGGCGTCGAGGCTATCCAGGCCAAGGTCATCGTAAATGCCGGCCTCCGGCCTGAGTGTGTCCGGTTCGAGTTCGAACTCCTCGGCCAGGGCCTTGTTGGCCGTGGCGATGATCTCCTGTTCGGTCATGCATGTCTCCCAAACACAATGGACGTATTGACCCCGCCCAGGGCGAAATTGTTTTTCAAGGCCCGTTCAAGAGGCCGCGACACGGCCTTGCGCACGTGCTCGATGCCGCCGCAGCGCGGGTCGAGCTCGTCGAGGTTGCGCGTGGCCAGGATCAGCCCCTTGCCGAGCATGCGGACCAAGGCGATGGATTCCAGAGCGCCGCTGGCCGCCAGGCTGTGCCCGAGATGGCCTTTGAGACAGGAGACCGGCGTTGCTTGGCCAAAAACACGGCCAATGGCTTGGGCCTCGGCGATGTCGCCGCTTTCCGTGGCCGTGGCATGGGCGTTGACGTAGTCCATCGCGTCTGGGCCAAGCTCTGCCGTGACCAGGGCCTGGCGCATGCAGGTCTCGATGGAGGACGCGTCGGGATGCGAAATATTGGTAACGTCGGTCACCGTGGCAAAGCCCAGAATCTCGGCCAGGATATGCGCCCCGCGCGCCCTGGCAGACTCCAACGATTCCAGCAGCAGCACGCCGCCGCCCTCGGAACAGACCGTGCCATCGCGGCGCGTGTCAAAGGGCCTGGGCGTCTGGGTCGGATTCTCGTTGAAATGCGTCGAAGCAGCATTAATAATGTCAAAGGACGCCACGGTCAATGGGTGCAGTTCGTCGGCGCCGCCGCAGAGCATCATGTCTTGCCGGCCGAGGAGGATGGCCTCGTAGCCGAGTCCGATGGCCTGGCCGGCCGTGGAGCAGGCCGCGGCCGGCGCCAGGACGCGGCCTTTCACCCCCAAGGCCTGGGCTGCATTGGCCGCGACCGAGTGGTTCATGATCTTGAAAAAAAGCGTGGATTTGGTTCGCTCGATGGAATGGTCCTGGAGATAGTCCTGAAAAAACTCCTCATAGGTCTCGGGGCTGCCAGCGGACGCGGCCAAGGCCAGACCCAGGCGGCCCGAGCCGCAGATATCCGGCCCTACGCCCGCCTGGTCCAGCGCCTCGCGGCAGGCGGCCACAGCATAGAACGACATGCGCGACATAGTACGCCGCCGCTGCCGTGGAATATCGCGGCAATCCACCTTCGGCGCCAGCCCTCCGACCAGACAGCGCAGGCCCATGACCTGCGCGAGCGCGGGAATGGCCGTGATGCCGCTGCGCCCCGCAACCAACCCTGCCCAGAGGGCTTCGACGCCGCGGCCAAGGCAGGAGACCGCGCCCATGCCAGTGACAACTACGCGCTTCAGAGCCATTTTCGTAACTCTTCGCGCACCTGTTCTTTCCCACAGATAAGCCCGCAGGCCGCGTAAGCCGAAATAACCGCGCCGAGCACGCCCGGTCCGGCCACGGCCTGGCCGGCCAGGTACAGGCCTTTGAGCCGCGTCACGGGCAGTGGCGCCAGACAATCGACGCCATGGCGCGTCCCGTATAGCGAGCCCAGGGGGCTGTGCGCGTAATCGCGAAAGGTCAAGGGGGTGGCCAGGTCCATGACTTCCAGCCCGTCATCGAGTTCCGGGTAGGCGGCCAAGGTCGCAGCCAGCAGGCGTCGGCCGACCTCGACCTTGAAGCTGCGGTACGCGGCTGGCCGGGTTTTCGGGGTGCTCGCGATCCAGTCCGCAGTCTCGGATAAGGCCGCTGGACAGAGGATGGCTATGCCTGCGCGACGCTCGGGGTCCACGTCCACGGATTGGGCGATGAACAGCGGTCGTCGCTCCAGGGCCGTCTCTGCCGGCCTTGCCAGTCTGAAGCCCTTGCCCGGCCCGAGGTGCAGATTCCCGCGCTCGAGCAGGGGAATGGACCGCGTAGCCGCGGCAAAGAGCGCATAGGCGGAAAAGGTCTCTTCGAGCGAGGCCAGGCGCTGTCGGTAGGCGGGCCGGAAGGCAGATTCGGGCGCCAGGGCAACCACCTGCCGCGGGTGGATGCTGGCCACACACTGCCGGCAGGCCAAGATCTCCCCGTCTTCGAGCCGAAGCCCTGTGACCTCGCCGCTTTCCGAGGCCAGAATCGCGGCCACGCCTCGACCGGTCAGAACCGTGACCGAGGCTGCGCGTAAGGCAGCCTCGAAGGCCTGGGTCAGACTGCGGCCGCCGCCGAGGATGCGGTTCGAGGACTGGTAATAGGAGCCCACGAAACAGGCGTGGTCAGGGAAGGAAATCTGGGCCGCGTCCGTGCCGTAGAGCAGGGAGTGCATGCCGAGCATGGCCTTGAGGTCCGGGGCTGTGAGCCAGAGGTCCAGCATCTGGCCGAGCGTTCGGCCTGTAAATAATGTTCTCTCAGCGATATGTGCGCTGGTAGTACGCGTATCCAAGGCTAGATTACAGTGCAGATTGTTCTCGAACAAAGCCTTGACCGCGTCCAGATAAAGCCAGACGCCCGCGGCATCTTCTGGAAAGCGACTGGTCAGGGCCTGGCGCAACGCATCGTAACCATAAGGAAAGTCACAGTGAAATCCTTCATGCCGATACGTATCGGTCAGCGAGGTCAGGGGCGGGCTGAGTTCGATCTGACCGGACAGACCCAGAGCGCGGAAGTAGACGCCGAGCGTTTGATGTGGAGAAAGGCAGCCCGCGTAGTGGAACCCCGTGTCGAAATAGACCCCCTTGCGCTTGAATCCGCGCAGTACAGGCGCGAGGCGCGGCCCGGCTTCCACGAGCACGACCGAACGGCCGTGCCGGGCCAGAACCAAGGCCGCGGCCAGGCCCGAAACGCCGGCGCCAATGACCGCGACGTCGTGGTTCACGTCGCGAACCTCAGCACAAGGCAGGAGTTGGCGCCGCCGAAGCCGGCCGCGTTGCAGAGCATGGTCCTGAGCCGGGCCGGGGTCGTGGCGGCCACGATGTTCAAGCCGGCGGTATCCTGGTCCGGCGCTGTAAAGTTGATGTTTGGGGCGATGAACCCTTCTGCGGCCATGAGCGTGCCGTACACCACCTGAGCTGCGCCGGCCATCCACAGTTCGTGCCCGGTCATGGACTTCAGGCAGGTGACGGGCGGGGTGGATTCGCCAAACACGACGCGGATGTTCGCAGACTCGGCCGCGTCGCCGGCCAAGGTGGATGTGGCGTGCGCGCTCAGGCAGTCGATGTCCGCTGGGAACAGCCCGGCCGCGGCCAGCGCTTTTTGCATGGCGCGGGCCATGCCCGTGCGGCTGGGGACCGAAAGATGCTCGCCGTCTGAAGAAAAGCCGTAGCCCACGAGCTCGGCCAGGATGCGCGCTCCGCGCCTCTCGGCCAAGTCGTAGCGTTCGAGGAGCAGGACCGCGGCGCCGCCGCTGGGAACCAGGCCGTCGCGCTCGGCGTCGAAAGGACGCGAGGCGGCAGCCGGCGCGTCGATGCGACGCGAAAAAGCGCCCAGGCCGTCGAAGCTGCACATCGATTGCCAGGTGATTTCTTGAGCGCCACCGCAGATAACGCGCTCCTGTCGGCCGAGCCGTATCAGGTCAGCGGCCTGGCCCACGGCATGCCCGCCGCTCGCGCAAGCCGCAGAAATGGTCCAGCAAGCGCCGCGCGTCTTGAGCAGCGTGTTGAGATTCATGGTGATGGTCGAGTTCATGGAGCGAAATATTTGCCCCGAACCGATCATGGCCGTGTCGCCCGTGGCGCGCAGCGTCTCAACCTGCTCGACCGCGGCCAGGCAGCTCGAATCCGAGCCGAAAACAAGGCCGGTCTCGTCGTTGTGCAAGGCCTCAGGCTCGATTCTGGCCATGGCCAGGGCTTCTAGCGTCGCGGCATAGGCCCAGACCGCGAAATCAGGCATGGTCTTGCGCTTCTTCTTGGACAGAAAGGCAGCTGCGTCAAAGCCGCGCACAAGCCCTGTGAGCGGCGAGCGAAATCCCAGCCGCGTGCGCTCGCTCTCGACGACGATGCCTGATTTCCCCTGTCGTAGCGCCTCGCTCACGCTCGCGCAGTCATTGCCCAGACAAGACACGATGCCGAGGCCGGTAACGGCTACCCTATGCATCGCGCCGCTCACAGGTATATCCCGCCGTTGACCGCGAGGACCTGGCCGGTGATGTAGGCCGCGTCCGGGGAGCAGAGAAAGGCGACCGCGGCCGCGACCTCTTCGGCCGTGCCAAAACGCTTGAGCGGGATGTATTCGAGGAGCTTGTCCTTGGGGAGCTGGCTGGTCATGTCTGTGTCGATGAAGCCCGGCGACACGGCATTGACCAGGATATTGCGTTTGGCGATTTCGGCTGCCAGGGCCTTTGTCGCGCCAATGAGCCCGGCCTTGGCCGCGGAGTAGTTGACCTGGCCTGCGTGTCCGGTCTGGCCGGCGGTGGAGACGATATTGACCACGCGTCCTGCCCGACGACGGAGCATGGTCGGGAGCAGGGCGCGCGTGACGTGGAAGAAGCCGTCGAGGTGCACGGAGAGCACGTCGTGCCAAGCCGGCGCGTCCATCCAAATCATGAGCATGTCGCGGGCGAAGCCTGCGTTGTTGACCAGGGCAAAGGGCGTTTGCTCAGCCAGAAGCGGTTCGAGCGCGGCCTGGACCTGGCTTTGGTCGGCAACGTCGAATTTGAGCGGCAGGCAAGCGCGGCCCAGGT
>Ga0247840_10012497_pt1 | contig 10056 bp, 7 predicted proteins | sample LaCruzMarch2015__FD_192404 | JGI IMG/M metagenome (GOLD analysis project Ga0247840, IMG submission 192404) | Freshwater microbial communities from meromictic Lake La Cruz, Castile-La Mancha, Spain - LaCruzMarch2015_17m | ecosystem: Environmental > Aquatic > Freshwater > Lake | place: Spain...
ACCGGGCCCGCCAGCGTCAGGGTGCTGCCGGCTGTCATGTTGTTCGTGAGCATGCGGGGGCCTGAGGTATTGGTGAACGAGCCGTTGATGGTCAGGCTCTGACTGCCGGATACGATGGCGGTGTTGGAGCTGTTGGCCTGGAGTATAACCGCATTCGAAATGGTCAGTGCTGAGGCATTGGTCACCTGCAAAATGGCGTTACCACTCAGGCTCAGCGCGCCGCTGGCTAGACCGCCGTTGTTGGCGGTGGTATTGGCCAGTTGCAAGATGCCGTTGCTGACTGAGGTGGTGTTGGTGCCGGTGGTCGAGTTGTTTGTTCCACTCAGAACCAGAGTGCCTCCGGTCAGGGTCGTTGCAGCGCCGTAGCTATTGTTACCCGAGAGGGTGACGGTGCCGCCGCTGTTGGCAGTGAGGGAGCCGGACGACGCGCTTGAGATTGCGCCGGTGATCGTCACGTTGCCGGTCGAGGTGGCACCCGCGCCGATCGTGAGGAGTTTGTTGTTGAGGTTGAGCCCGCCGGAAATGGTCAGCGTGCTGGCCGAGGATTGCTGGTTGTAGAACCCCGTGGCGTTGGAGAGGGTGATGCTCGTATTCGGGCCGATGGTCAGGTTGTGGTTGGCCGAATCGTTCATGTAGATGCCGGCATCCGTCTTCGAGTTGAGAATCGCCCCGCCCTGGATCGTGAGCACCTGGGCCGCCGCCGAATTGATCGTCACATCTTGGCCGACACTGCTGGCCAGCCAGATCCCCTGGGTGGTTTGATTGGCCGTGAGGGTGGGCTGGTTGGAAAATGTGGAGTCAAACAATGCGCTCACCGTGGCCGATGGCACCCCGCTTACCCCCCAGTTGCCCGCGGTGCTCCACGTGCTGTTCGTGGTTCCGCTCCATGCGGACGTTGTTGTATCGGCGAAGGCAGGCAGCGCGGAAAGCAGGAAGATCGAGGCGACCGCGGCAAAAACGAAAATCGGGCACGTGAGAAGAAAATGATCGAGGGAGCGCGAGGGCGGGCGCGGTGGGCGGGGGGCCACTTTCATGGATTTGCCGGCCGCTGGCAGGTTCGAGGATCCGGGGCAGACGTTCTCGAAAAAATCGCCGCAGAGCGCTCGGGATGTGCTCTTCGAGAGGCCGCAAGGGGTGGGGTGCGCACGGAAAATAATGGGGAAGCAGCCGGGGTGACCGGAGTTGGAGGAGGAGTTGACAGGAATTACGGTTGTGCGATATTAGAACGTTTATGCGATAATAGAACGCGTAATTGCTTCGTGTGAATCGTCGGAGTTGTCAAGTGATTTTGCAAAAAATGTCGAACATTCCCCCTGACGGCTGCGATGTAAAACTCAACATGTGCGCAATACGCGCACGCATTTCAGACGCCATCTTATCCACGCTGACGAAAACCTCCCGTAGGAAATGGAGCGGAGGTCGCCATGACGGTGCCCGAGTGCAAAATCGCAGAAACCGTTTTTGGCTTCCGGCCGACTTCAGGCTCCGCCGATACAGCATGCTTCAAGGGGTTCCTTGGCAGCATCCAAGCAGAGGCGCTGGCGCCTTGAATCGTCATCCATCTGACAGCGGAAGATTCGCACGACGAAACGCCGGAGAAAAGTCAATCAGGCTGGTAATACATTATTACCAGATGAATTTCTTTGAAAAATCGCCCGTCTTGGCGAGGGTAACTCCATCCCGATGTTTCCTCTGAATTTTATGCCAACTGCGCTTTGCGCGCCTCATGGAGCGAACGTGATAAATGCCCGGGAGATGAACCTATGAAGCCGTCAGTAACGTATATTTCGGATGTTGGCGTGGAGGCAGCGCAGGATCGGGAGATCCGGGATCTGCTGACCACCTGCTTCACCAAGCCGGAGGATGTGTGTTTCAAGACCCGCCGCTATTTCAAGGAACCGTATCCGCACCGGTGGGTGATCCGCAACGCGAACGGCGGCCTGGCAGCCCATGTCGGCCTGCACGAAAAAATGGTGGAGTCGGACGGGCGGACCTTCCGCATTGGCGGGATCGCCGAGGTTTGCGTGCATCCCGAGGCCAGGGGAAAAGGCTATGTCCGCATCATGCTCCGCAAAATTGATGCCTGGCAGGCGCGGCAGGGCTTTGCCTTCTCGATGCTGTTCGGCGATCCCAAGGTCTATGGGTCCAGCGGTTACGTGGAGGTCGGCAACCTCGTCTATGGCGGGGAAGACGAGGGCTGGACGCCCGCCACCGGAATGATCAAACCCCTTGCACAGACCCCGTGGCCGACGGGTCAGGTCAAACTCTACGGCCTGAAGTTTTGAAACACTATGGAAGCTGAACTTTTACGACACCTCACGGTGCTTTGTCGCGATATTGGCGTTCGCTTGACCGGCACTCCCGGAGAGCGGGCGGCGGGCGACTATATTGCGGAAGAATTCCGTCGCGCCGGCGCAGTGGTCAGTCGTGAGCCTTTTCCGGTGAACGTCCGGGAGGTCCAGCACGAGCGGGTCGAAATCCTGCTGGAAGGCAAATGGGTGACCTTCCCATGCTCGCTGTTTGGCAACACGCCGGGGACAGAGGGGAAGACCCTTGAAGCGCCGCTCGTGTTCTTTGAATCACCGGCTGAGACCTCGCCGCGCGATCTCTCGCGCTTGCGCGGAAAGGCGGTCGTGCATCTCGGCAGCCATATCGAGTCGCGACAAGCCTACCGCGAACTGATGGAGGCGCAGCCGGCCTTCCTCCTTTTTGTGGATGTTCGGTTTCCCGGCGACGTTCCGCTCTCCGACAGCATGTTCCCGGCCTACACCGAGACGCTCGGCGCGGTGCCCACGGTTGGGGTGGCGTATATGGATGCCTGGGATTGGGCGCGCCTGGGGGCTTCGGCAGCCCGCCTGACGGTGGCTGGCGGCATGCGTCCGGGGCAGTCCGAGAATATCGTTGCCGAGCTTCCGGGCCAGGATCCGGATGCGGAGATTCTCTTCATCGGTGCGCACCACGATACGCAAGCGGATTCCGTGGGCGCTGACGATAATGGCAGCGGGGTGGCGGGGTTGCTCGCCCTGGCCGCTGTGCTGGCCCCGCAGCCCCGGCGGCGGACCATCCGGCTGATCAGCTTTGGCGCGGAGGAGCAGCTTTCCGTTGGCAGTTCCGCCTATGTCCGCGCCCATCGCGAAGAGCTGCGGGCGCGCGGTCGCCTGATGTTCAACCTCGACTCTATTGGCTCCCTCATGGGCTGGACGGAAATCATCAGCAACGGTCCGCCCGAGCTGGTTGGATTGGTTCGGAATGCCTTTGCGCGCCATGGGTTGCCGGTCCGCATGCTGGACGGGATGGTGCCCTATGCGGATCATTTTCCTTTCGTCGCCGCCGATGTGCCCGGCCTCTGGATGTGGCGTCCGAACTGCCCCAGCGGACGCTTTTTTCATCACCGCCCGGACGACGACCTCAGCCGCCTGTCCTTTCCCCTGATGAGCCGCCTGCTTACCGCGCTGGCCGGGTTCGTGGGAGAGATGGCGAATGTGCCGGAACTGCCTTTCGGTCGCACGATCCCGCCCCACCAGGCCGACTCGGTGAAGCAGTATTGGGATGACCTTTTCGGTGGATGGAAACAATCCTAACAACAGAGATAAAATGTGTTTAGTCATGAACAATTATAAGGCGCCCTCCGCTGGCAACGGCAAAATATTTTTCTTCCGCTTCATCATGCGCTGCGTGGCAGCCTGCCTTGCTCTCCCGGCAGTTTCGACAGCGCTTGCCGACATTCGCCTTTCGCCGCTCTTCAGCGACGGGGCGGTTTTGCAGCGGGGGAGGGAGGCGCCCATGTGGGGGGTGGCTGACCCCGGCGAGCCCGTGGCTGTCCGCATGAATGGCAAAGAGGCTGCCGGCAAGGCCGATGGCTCCGGACGCTGGAGCGTCAAGCTCCCCGCACAGGATGCCGGCGGGCCGTTCGATCTGACCGTGCAGGGAAAGAATACGATCGTCCTTCACGATATTGTTGTGGGTGAGGTCTGGGTCGCTTCCGGCCAATCCAACATGAAATTCCCTCTGGTGACGCTTACTCCCGCCGATCCCGTTTACGGGCCGCAGGCCAGGGAGGCCATCGCCGCTGCCAACGACCCGATGTTAAGGATGTTCAACGTCGGGGCGTCTGTCTCGCCGGACAAGCCGGCGGATGACATCGGATTGCCGGTCGGCAAGTGGCAGTCCGCCACGCCGGAAAATGCAGGAGCCTTCTCCGCCGTCGCCTACTACTTTGCCAGCGAGCTCAGGAAAACCCTGAATGTTCCCGTGGGCATTATCAACAGCTCGATCGGAGGCACGCCGGCCGAAACGTGGACGAGCCAGACCGTGGTCGCTTCCCTTCCCGAATGCAAACCGATCCTGGAAAAATGGGAAAAGGTGATCGAAGCATTTCCTGCCGAGACGAAAATCTATCAGGAAAAGACTCTTCCTGAGTGGAAGGCCGCTGCGGAAAAAGCGAAGGCCGAGAGCCAGCCGCCCCCTCGAAGAATCTATCCGCCGATGGGCCCCAACCACTTCGCCCGGCCGTCAACGCTCTTTAACGGCATGATCGCCCCGCTCATTCCCTACGGAATCCAAGGAGTCATCTGGTATCAGGGCGAGGCGAACAGCGGCGGCAATCCTTTCGCCTGCAGCCCTGTTGTTTACAGAACTCTCTTTCCGGCGCTGATCAAAGACTGGCGCGCCCGTTGGGGCCAGGGCGATTTCCCCTTCCTCTTTGTCCAGCTTGCGAACATCCGGGCTCTGCAGACGAAACCAGTGGAAACGGCAGGCATGGGGCTGATCCGCGAGGCGCAGACGATGGCCCTGAGCGTTCCAAACACCGGCATGGCGGCGGCGATTGATCTCGCCGACAAGGAGAATCCGGACGACATCCATCCGCACAACAAGAAGGAAGTCGGCCGGAGGCTTTCGCTCATTGCCCTTGCCAATGTTTACCGGCAAAAAATCCCGAGCTATTCGGGCCCGCTCTTTTCCGGTTTCAAAGTCGAGGGAAACCAGGCGCGCCTGAGCTTCACCCATGTCGATGGCGGGCTGGAGGCTGCGGGCGACAAGTTGGAGGGATTCGCGATTGCCGGAAAAGACGGGAAGTATGTCTGGGCAAACGCGAAGATCGATGGGGAGACCGTTGTGGTTTCCAGCGAACTGGTGAGCGAGCCCGCGAACATCCGTTACGGATGGGCATTCAATCCGATCGGAAATCTTCGAAATCAGGCCGGCCTGCCGGCGCTGCCATTCCGCACAGATACCGAAGCTGCCAAATGAGCTGATCCCGGATGCGGCAAGGACTTTGGAGGGCCTCCTGAAAATCAGTTTTGGGGCTTAAGGCTCTGGGTGAGGAGGGTGGTCAAAGCGGAGGCGTCGCCAGCGAGCATATGAAGGTCTTTCGCCTCGATCAAACGGCGGGTGAGGGCCTCTCGCTCTTGCTCCTCGATGGTGAGCTTGGTATTCGTCGCGGATGGCAGTGCAACGATGACATCCCACTGCTGCGGGACCAAACTTTGGGACGAGTTCAGGATGCTGGAGTAGCTTTTGTGGAATGATACGGGATCTTTGGCCGAAAGGGATGCGGGGACGGCGATGAGCACGAGGTCCTGCTGCATGGCGCGGACTTTCTTGGCGGATCCTTCGAGCCGGGCGAGCTTTTGTACATCCACAGGCCATGGGGTGACCTCGACGACGGCTTCGGGATAGAGCCGCTGAATCGCGGGGGCGATGAGCGTGTCGTAGGGCGGCATGGCGAGCACTTTGACGGGCTTGCCCGCTTTAAGAAGCGCGAGCGTGTGGCTCAGGGCGGGCAATGGCGGGCCGGTGCCGGCGAGAGACGTTTTCTGGCCGGTGATGGTCTGCGCGATGGTTTCGGCGAAGAGTTTGTGACCAGCCATGTTGGGATGGATGGAATCGCTGAGAAGCAGATTCCATTCGACCGCGTCTTTGGCATGAATGGCCTCAACGGCGGCGGAGCAATCGGCGACGGGGAGCGATTCGGCTTTGGCGATGTCGCGGATGGCCTGCGTGAACTCGGCGACTTTGGCTCCGGGCCACTTCGGATTCTCGATGACGGTGTTTTGCGTGCAAAGGATGACCTCGGCGTCGATGGCGCGGCAGCGGCGGATGATTTCGCGGAGGTTATTTTGGAAATCTGCCACGGGTGTGCGCACGAGGTCGTTCATGCCGAACATGATCGTGACGAGATGCGGCTTAAAGGCGAGGACGTCACGTTCGAGGCGCAGGAGGCCGCGTGCGGTGGTTTCGCCGCTTATGCCCGCATTGCGCACGGTGACTTGGGCCTGCGGGTGGATTTTTTGCAGGGCGATTTGCAGCATCTCGGGATACGCACGCATGCCGCCGCTGTGGTAATAGACGCCGGTGATGCTGTCGCCGATGCAGGCGATGCGAACCGGCTCTTTGCCTTCGACGAGAAGTTGCTCGGTTTTCAGCGGAGCTGCTGAGACCAGGGTTACGGAGGCGAGAAGGAATAGGAAGATACGCATAATGGGAAAACCTCTGGGATCGTTTTTAAAAAATTTAGCCGGGACCCTGCTTGCCAGCCGTTGTCTCCTGCGGGCGGCTCGGGAGGAGGCTCTGCAAGGTCGGCTTCATGGCCTCCATCCATCGGAGAAACCCGGGCAGGGCCACGTGCAGCTGATCCGGCATCACCTCGCGAGGAATACTTCCATCCGGCTCGGCCAGGCTCGGCCCCACGTCGAGATAGAACACCCTTTTGCCATCGGCCAGATCCTTGAGCTTGGCATTGAGGGCGTGGATTCTTGCGTTTTTCGGATCATTGATGGCGGGGCCCCTGGGAAAGACGCCCAGAATGAGGACCTTTGCCTCCGGGGCCTTTTCCTCCACCATTTTTACCAGCTTTTGGATGCCTCCGGCGATCTCTTCGGAGGTGAATGCGCCAGAGTTGTTCGTCCCGATCAGCAGGACGAGCGCCTTCAAGGGGGTGGCTTCCAGCGGGGTCCGCTGCAGGCGCCAGATGACGTTTTGCACCCGGTCTCCGCCAACTCCCAAATTCACCGGCCGGTAGGCCCCAAAATGTTTTTCCAACAGCTCCTGGGGCCAGCGTGAGGTGATGGAATCTCCCAGAAAGACCAGCTCGGGCTTGCGAGCCAGGAGGGTTTCATTGAAAGCGGCCTGCTTGGCCTCGTAAGCCGCGCAGGTGCCGTCGGTATCATACTGCGGACCATAGGAGTCGATCGGTGGATTAAATGTGTTTTGCGGCGGGGCCGGGGATTTTCCATCCGGCCATTCTTCCAGAGTGTATCGGAGGGCGCCCAAGGCTCTCTCTCCCAATTTGGCCGGGCCGACGGCCACGGAAACCGTATCCCCCTTTTTGAGCGGCCCGAGCGCCTGCTGAAAAAGGGTCGGCACCCGGGCCATGCCGACGGTGAGATCCTTCAGAAGGGCTCCGTTGAGGAAAATCTTAAACTCCACGCCTGCTGCCACGTTTGTATTCTGGATGGTGCCATCATTCACCCAAACCAACCCGGAGGAATCCCGGGGCATGGTATACGATGCGATCAGATACCTTTTCGTTCCATTGGCGGGGCTCTTCGGCACCTGTGCCACCCCGTTCGAAGACAGGTTGGGAGCATCGTTCCGCAATGCCCCGTTACCGTCCAACGCTCCGCGTTGCATCACGCGTCGTTCGCCGGGTTTTTTGCTCTTCACGGCGGTTAAATCGCTGTATTTCGCCACCTGTTCCAGCGGGCCATCGGGGTTCCATGCCACCCTCCAACCCTCCGGAGGTTTTTCGGAAATGGCCATTTGCCAAAAGCTGGCGATCACCTCGGACCGGGCCTCGGCGACCACAAACAAAGCGGCCAAAACCAAGACGGCAAAGCGGGAGAATTTCTGGAGTCTTTGGAGCGGGTTCATGGTTCGTAACAATACAAGGCACCGCCTTCTTTGTCACTCGGTAAGGGGCTACTTCGTCCGGTCATCTGAAAATTAGCCGGGATCCTTCTGGCCAGCGGTTGTCTCCTGCGGGCGGCTCGGGAGGAGGCTCTGCAAGGTCGGCTTCATGGCATCCATCCATCGGAGATACCCGGGCATGGCGACATGCCCTCCGTCGGGCATCACTTCCGGGGAGATGCTCCCATCCGGCTCGGCCAGACTCGGCCCCACATCGAGAAAGAACACCCGTTTGCCATCAGCCAGAGCCTGAATTTTGGCGTTGAGAAGTTGAACGTTTTCGTTGTGCGGAGGCACGGAAACGCGCAGGGGGAAGACACCCAGAAGAAGGATCTTTGCCCCGGAGGCCTTTCCCTCCACTATTTTCACCAACTTTTCGATGCCTCCAGCGATCTCCTCGGGCGTGTTTTTGCTGAAAAGGTTGGCCGCCCCGATCAGGAAGACGACGACCTTTACCGGGACGGCTTCCAGCGGGGTCCGTCGGAGACGCCAGGCGACATTCTGCACACAGTCTCCACCGATGCCCAGATTGACCGGGCGGTAAGGACTAAAATGTTCTTCAAACATTTCCATCCCCCAGCGGGAAGTATTGGAATCTCCCACAAAGACCAATTCGGGCTTGCGAGCCAAGAGGGTTTCATTGAAAGAGGCCTGCTTGGCTTCGTAAACCGCACTGGTGCCGTCGGGACCAAACTGCGGACGCTCAACATCGATCGGTAACCGAACTGTGTTTAGCGGTGGAGGCGGAGATTGTCCATCCTGCCACTCTTCCAGAGTGTATCGAAGGAGACCTCCGCTTCTCGTTCCGGTTTTGGCCGGACCAACGGCCACGGAAATTGCATCCCCCTTTTTGAGCGGTCCGAGTGCCTGCTGAAAAAGGGTCGGCACCCGGTCCTTGCCGACAGTGAGATCCTTCAGAAGGGTTCCGTTGAGGAAAATCTTTAGCTCCACGCCTGCAGGCACGTTCAAATTCTGGAAGTTGCCATCGTTGATCCAAACCAGCCCGAGGGAATCCCGGGGCATGGTATACGATGCGATCAGATACCTTTTCGGTCCATCGGCGGGGCTCTCCGGTATCAGCGCCATGCCGTTCGAAGTCAGGATGGGAGTATCCTCCCGCAAGGTCCCGTTCCCATCCAACACCCCGCGTTGCAGCGTCGTGCGGCGGGAGTTGGGCATTTTGCACCTCACGGCAGTCAAATCACTGTATTTCGCCGATTGTTCCAGCGGCCCATCGGGGTTCCATGCGACCCTCCAGCCATCCGTAGGTTTTTCGGAATATGCCATTTGCCAAAAGCTGGCGATCACCTCGGACCGGGCTTCGGCGACCACAATCAAAGCGGCCAAAAGCAAGACGGAAAAGCGGGAGTATTTCATAGCGTCTGAGTGTTGCTCACCTGAAAATTAGCCGGGATCCTTCTGGCCAGCGGTTGTCTCCTGCGGGCGGCTCGGGAGGAGGCTCTGCAAGGTCGGCTTCATGGCATCCATCCATCGGAGAAACCCGGGCAGGGCCACATGCAGCTGATCCGGCATCACCTCGGGAGAAATGCTTCCATCCGGCTCGGCCAGGGTCGGCCCCACGTCGAGATAGAACACCCTTTTGCCATCGGCCAGATCCTTGAGCCTGGCATTGAGGGCGTCGACACTTGCGTTTTTCGGATCATGGATGGCGGGGCCTCTGGGAAAGACGCCCAGAATGAGGATCTTTGCCTCCGGGGCCTTTTCCTCCACCATTTTTACCAGCTTTTGGATGCCTCCGGCGGTCTCCTCGGGAGGGAATTCACTGGAAACGTTGTTTGTCCCGATCAGCAGGACGAGCACCTTCAAGGGGGTGGCTTCCAGCGAGGTCCGCTGCATGCGCCAGATGACGTTTTGCACCCGGTCTCCGCCGACTCCCAGATTGACCGGGCGGTAGGCCCCAAAATGCTTTTCCAACAACTCCTGGGGCCAGCGGGAGGTGATCGAGTCTCCGAGAAAGACCAGCTCGGGCTTGCGAGCCAGGAGGGCTTCATTGAAAGCGGCCTGCTTGGCTTCGTAAACCGCACAGGTTCCGTCGGGATCATACTGCGGGCCATAGGCATCGATCGGCAGATGAAATGTGTTTTGCGGCGGGGCCGGGGATTTTCCGTCCGGCCATTCCTCCAGAGT
>Ga0247840_10012498_pt1 | contig 10055 bp, 9 predicted proteins | sample LaCruzMarch2015__FD_192404 | JGI IMG/M metagenome (GOLD analysis project Ga0247840, IMG submission 192404) | Freshwater microbial communities from meromictic Lake La Cruz, Castile-La Mancha, Spain - LaCruzMarch2015_17m | ecosystem: Environmental > Aquatic > Freshwater > Lake | place: Spain...
AAAAAGCACAAATAATAATCATAATGATACATTAAAGGAGAAACCGGATGAATGCTAAATCTTTTCTAAAATTAGGACTTGTTGCTGCAAGTGTTATCATGCTCGCATCTTGCTCTAAAACACCCGGAAGCGCTGATGGCTCTAATGGCGGATTAGAAGCTCACGGATTAGGCTTATCAAATCACTTTGCTGGTCAAGAAGCGGGTGAAATGTATACAACGCAAGCCCCCCATAACCAAATCTATCTGTTCAGCTATGACAACAGCACCTTAGAGCAAAAATACGTTCCTTCAGTAAATGCTCAAGCTGAATATTTAAAAAATCATTCAGGCGCCCGAGTTCTTCTCGCAGGCCATACAGACGAGCGTGGAAGCCGTGAATATAACATCGCTCTTGGCGAACATCGCGCCAACACCGTTGCTGAGCTAATTCGAATGGCTGGTGTTAGTCGTCAACAAATTAGAGTCGTAAGTTATGGTAAAGAGCGTCCTGCTAATTTAGGGCATGATGAAGCATCTCATGGCCAAAATCGTCGCGTTGAATTGACCTACGAGGCAACGCGATGATTAACACCCATCGTTTATTAATTGCACTTATTTTCACCTGTTTACTACCGTTTAATGCCTTCTCAGAGGCATTGGTCGTAGATGACAGTGAAAATTTTGCACTTTTAGATGAACAACAGACCGCTCATGAGCGGCCTGTTGCCAATGAAAGGCATAACGCCCAAATCAATAATGATGACGATGAGTTACCTCTTGCCAAAGACGATAATGAATCAAATCATAATTCAGGCAACGCCTCACTTCTCTTAGACAAAGTTCAAGGATTACAACAAGAGATCCAAGAATTACGAGGCCAACTCGAAATACAAGCCCATGATTTAAAATTATTACAGCAACAACAAGTCACCTTTTACAAAGACTTGGATGCACGTCTACGCCATGAGCCATTAAAAGCCTCCCAAAATGACCCCTCCACCGATCTATCATTAAGCGCCGCAACCCCTCCAGAAAGTCTCACACCAAACATGGGGACCGCGCCAATAAAACCTATAGCGGGAGCAGGGATAAGCACACCACCGGCTGTGCGCAATAATCCCGCCGATGAACAAATCAGCTACCTTGCCGCTTATGAATTAGTAAAAAATAAACGTTTTGACGAGGCATTGGTCGCAATGCAAACGTTTGTAACGCAATACCCACAGGGTGGGTACACAGCAAATGCAGAATATTGGCTGGGTGAACTTTATATGGTCAAGAAAAATTATCCTGAAGCCATGCTGCACTTTAATACGGTACTAAAGCAGTTTCCATCCTCCAGCAAAACCGCGGCGAGCACTTTAAAAATCGGTTATGCGTTGGCTGCATCAGGGAAAAAGCAAGAAGCCATTCAACAACTACAGCAAGTCATTAAAAATTACCCTGACACGCAGACAGCAAAGCTTGCCAAAACAAAATTGGAGTCCCTAGGCCATAGCTAAGGGCACGTATCATGACAAAACAACCCGATCAGTTACGCATTACTGAAATATTTCATTCATTACAAGGTGAGTCAACGACGGTGGGCCTTCCCACGGTCTTTGTTCGCCTAACCGGCTGCCCTTTGCGCTGTGGATATTGCGATACAGCGTATGCGTTTACCGGTGGAAAGCGCCTTAGTCTTGACACTATATTATCGCAAGTAGCCGCATTCACCTGCCAACACGTATGCGTGACCGGTGGTGAACCGCTCGCCCAGCCTGGCTGTATCGATTTATTAAAGCGTCTTTGTGACGCAGGGCACGCTGTTTCAATAGAAACAAGTGGGGCCAGAAGCATTGCTGAGGTAGATGAGCGCGTCACGATTGTCATGGATTTGAAAACCCCTGACTCTGGCGAATGTGACAAGAACCTCCTGTCTAATATTTCTTATCTAAAACCCACTGATCAAATTAAATTTGTTTTATGCAGCCAGAAAGATTATGACTGGGCATGCCAAATGATAATAGAACACCAACTGACAAAGCACGTACAGGTTCTTTTCTCCCCAAGTTTTGGTCAACTTAACCCAACACTTTTAGCGGAATGGATCTTAAAAGATCGCTTGTTTGTTCGCTTACAACTACAACTCCATAAATTATTATGGAATGATGCCCCTGGCCATTAAATTCTAGGAGAACCCCTATGCAGTGGTTTGCACAAGCCCCGTCTAACATCGCTCTTATTAAATATATGGGTAAAAAAAACTCTGAAAGCAACACACCCATCAACGCGTCCTTGTCCTACACCTTAAACGAACTATTAAGTACGGTCACACTCGAACACCATTTGGGCCCAAAGGATGTATGGGAGCCTCTGAATGCGCCTGGAGCAGAACCTTTTCTTTTATCAAATACTGCGCAGGAGCGTTTCTTAAACCATTTACAGCGTTTAAAAATATGGGCCAATTACTCGGGTCACTTTATTGTGCGCTCTTGTAATAATTTTCCTCACAGCAGCGGATTAGCAAGTTCTGCCTCAAGTTTTGCAGCACTCACTAAGTGTGCCATGCTTGCTTTAAGTGAACTAACTAAAACCCCGCTACCTCATGTTGAAACACAAGCCAATTTAAGCAGGGTTGGCTCAGGCTCTTCTTGCCGGTCTTTTTTCACCCCCTGGGCTCTTTGGAAAGAGGATGGCGTTAACGCCATTGATTTACCCTATCCTAAATTACTTCACCAAGTCATTGTTGTAAGCCATGATGTAAAAAAAGTGTCATCCAGTGAAGCTCACCAACGAATTTGCACCAGCAAGCTTTATTCAACTCGAGCACAACGCGCAGAAGACAATCTTAAAGTACTTTTAAATGCGTTTGAAACTCGCCAATGGGATGCCGCCTACCAGGTTTGCTGGCGAGAATTTCAAGACTTACACCAGCTTTTTTCAACGTGTGACTCACCCTTCAGTTACATGACCGATAAGAGTCAAGCCGCCTTAAGAACCCTTCAAGACCTCTGGCATAGAGAAGGTGATGGTCCCTTGGTGACGATGGATGCTGGACCAAATATTCATGTGCTTTATCGTGAAGATCAAATTGAAATGGCGCTCGCATTTAAACAAGATTATCTTATAGGTCATTACGATGTTTTATGATTTTGAAACAACCACCCATGGAAAATGGATTTTAGTGGGTGAACATGCTGTTATTAGAGGGCATGGCGCTATTGTTTTTCCCATTCAAGCTAAAAAACTTACCCTAAGCTATCACCAATCCACGTCAAAACTCAGTGCCACCTATGAAGGGGACAGTGGTACTGATACCCACTTACTGTTTTGGAGTGTGCTAGAACAAGGCATGCAGTTACTGAGTGGTTCCATCAATAGCTTAAACGGACACTTCAATCTCTACAGTAACATTCCTGTAGGCGTTGGAATGGGTGCGTCAGCGGCACTTTGCGTTGCAATGACACGCTGGTTTGTAGCCCAAAACATGCTTAATGAGAAAGACACCGATGATTTTGCTAAACAATTAGAGCATTTATTTCATGGCAAAAGCAGTGGCTTGGACATAGCCGGTGTTGCCACAACCACTGGGGTTTTTTTCAAGGAGGGGCAGTGTTCCCCCATAGAAAAAACATGGCAACCTCACTGGACATTATCCTCTTGTGGACAAATTGGAATAACGTCTCATTGTATTCAACAAGTGCAATTATTATGGGAAAAAAACCCTCTTCAAGCAGCGCAAATTGATACTGACATGTCTCAATGTGTGGAGGATACACGTCTCGCGCTTGAAAAAAACTCACCGTCATCCAAAATTTTATTAGCAAACGCTATGAATAAAGCCGCTGAATGCTTTAAAGGGTGGGGATTAGTCAGCGAAAGCCTAGAAAAACACATGCAAAGCCTACGGCACGCAGGGGCGATTGCCGTTAAACCTACAGGCTCTGGCGGCGGTGGATTTGTCGTTAGCTTATGGGAAAAACAACCACCTGAAATGGCAATTGATTTTATTACGGTTTAATCAGCACACTGGTAATAGAGCTCACCTTCTTTAATCATACCCAACTCGTAACGAGCTTGCTCTTCTAAGGCTTGTTCGCCTGATTTAAGCTCAAGAATGTCAGCTTCAATAGCACGATTACGAGCCGCCAACGTTGTATTTTCCTGCTCTTCAACAGCAAGTTTCTGCTCAAGATGCAGCCATTGTGACACACTGCCATCGCCTAACCATAACTTATATTGCAAGCCTGCCAGTGCTAACAATAAAAAAATAACCAGTGATCGCATGAGAAAACCCACAATGAACATTGGTTCATTGTATACCGAGTGAAATCTAAGTAACAGATATACCCCAATGTAATAGAGTAGATTAAATGAAAATGAAGATGCTCGTTTCTGCAGCATAGCGGCGGTAAGTCAGCAATAAATCATCAAAAATACAATTCAATAGGGTCATTTCACGCCGACGAAGATCCACCCTTACGGCTGTCCCTTCAGGGGAATCGCATCTAAAGGCACATTATTGATGGTTTTAACCCCCTCTCCCTAACCCTCTCCCCCACACAAGCGCGCGGTGGAGAGGGGATTAAAAGGGTACAAACCGGGTAGACTGATAACACTCTAAACCGGGATGATAGGTAACACTTTCTTGGAGAAAAAGGTGTTACCGATGAATTGGCAGAATACAGAGGCTGAAACTGAGAAACTAAAGTTTATTGGTGATTGGCTAAAAAACGAATTTGATTTTAGTGATCTATGTAGACGTTATGGAATTAGCCGTAAAACGGGTTATAAACTCATAAATCGTTATAAAGAAGAAGGAGAGCGTGCATTAAGACCCAGGTCACACGCACCTCATCATCATCCGAATGCAACCTCTTATGAAAAAAAGGAATACTTAATTGCATTGAAACATCGGTATCCCAAATGGGGTCCTGAAAAACTAAGAGATTGGTTATTACTAAATAAGTCCAATGAAAATTGGCCAGCAGCGAGTACAATTGGAGATATTTTAAAAAAACACGATCTTGTTAAGTCAAGAAAATATAGAAAGCGTGTGGTGCCCCATACAAACCCTTTTGCTGAATGTAATGCACCAAATCATATATGGAGTGCTGATTTTAAAGGGCAGTTTAGAGTAGGCGAGCCATATTGTTACCCGCTCACTATATCGGATAATTACAGTCGATATTTACTGACATGCGAAGGCTTGTTAGGGCCTAGATTGAAAGAAACCATGATTGGATTTAAAAAAGCATTCATTGCGTATGGCCTACCAAATGTGATTAGAACAGATAATGGGCAGCCTTTTGCAGGAATGGGGATTGGTGCTCTAACATCCTTATCTATTTGGTGGATAAAATTAGGTATTATGCCTGAACGTATCGAGCCAGGTCATCCTGAGCAAAATGGTCGGCACGAGCGAATGCATCGTACATTGAAGGAAGCTGTCGCATCTCCCCCTAAAACAAATTTTGTGGACCAACAAAGAAGTTTTGATAAGTTTAGACATGAATATAATCATGAGCGACCTCATCAATCTTTAGGAGGAAAAAGGCCGGCTGATATATACAAATCCTCTCAGCGAACTTATTTTGATAATGTACCTGAAATTACTTATCCTGCAGATTTTGAAATAAGAAAAATCAGGTCAAATGGTGAAATCCAATGGTTTAGTAAAAAATATTATGTTTCTGAGTTATTGTATGGAGAACCTATTGGGTTAAAAATGATTGATGATAGAAGAGCAATTCTTCATTTTTCTAAATTAAAATTAGGTCTAATCGATGCTAGAGAAGATAAAATTAATAGACCCTAGCATTCTAAATCTGTTACCTATCATCCCGGTTTGAAGTGTTACCTATCAAACCGGTTGCACAATATTTTTAATTGATGACAGTCCCTAGCCTCTAGAAAAATATTATGCATAACGCAAAAGAGTGAAAAATGAAGTTACCTAACGGGTGGGGTATTTAAAGAGAGAAAGCGCATTTTGACTTGCTGAGTTGAAAGGGGGCATTGCTGCAAGTAACATAACAACATCGCCCTTCTCTGTATTTACCTAATTCTTAACAATCTTAGCTTTGCTCATTAAATCACTAACATACAAATCGTAATCCATACGACCATAGTTAGTTTCAATTTGTTGAGTAGTGCTTGCGAGTTGTTCTTTGTCTAAGGTGTTTAAATCACCATCATTGATTTTCGTTAAATGAACAATAACATAATCACCATTGTTCAAGCTTCTTCCTACTTTAGCGCCAATACGTGGCAAACTAAATGCCATTTCATTGATTGACGTGGAAGGCGTTTCCATGTCACGGGAAGCATTCGATACTAACTTCCATTCCAATTTACGCTTGACTTGCTCTTCTTTATTTGGATTTGCCGCTAGCAGTTGTTTACCCCACTCACGCGCTGCAGCTTTCGCCTTTTTCATTGCTAATTTTTGCTCAACAATCATTTTCACTTCAGCGAATGCGCGCTCAGTAGCAGGGAAATGTTTGTAGACACGCAACACAACCACGGATTCATTATCCAGCTGAAATGGCTCGCTATTGTTTCCAAGGCCCAACACATCATGGCTAAATGCAGCCTGAATCACTTGTTTATTTTTAGAAAACTCATCCTCACCACCAACACGAGCAATAGGTGTCGAGCGTTGAACCTTTAATTTAAGCGCATCTGCGACAGAGGCTAAAGAATCAGGCGTCTGATAACTCAAATCAGAGAGTTGCTCTAAAAGTTGCGCGTATTTAGTTTGAGCAAGGTCTGCTAACAACTGCTCCTGAATGGCCCCCTTAACATCGGCTAAAGGCTTTAAAGTTGCAGGCTTATAGGCTATTAACTTAAACAACTCATAACCATGTTGAGATGCTACAGGAGGCAGTAATTTACCTGGCGTGGTTAATTTAATAAGCGCTTTATCAAACTCTGATTGCCCTGCAACTATCCAAGGTAAAACACCCCCATTGACTGCTGATATTTTGTCTGAAGATAATGTTTTAACATCCTCTTCAAAACGGGAGGGGTCTTTCTGTAATGCACTGTAAGTCTCATCTGCCAATTGCCTAATTTGCTGCTTTTCACTTTCTGAAGAGCTCGGTGAAACAGCAAATAAGATGTGAGCCACTTGCCATTGCGTTGGCGTGTAATAATTGCTTTGATTATCTTCATAGTAGCGCAATACTTGTTCATCAGTGACATTAAGGTTTTGTTTTATGTCACCCATGGATAAACGTATATAATCGACTGTTACTTTTTCAGGCGTAAGAAACTCTTTTTGGTGATCTTTATAGTAGGCATTCATTTCATCATCCGTCACTTTCACATCTTTAGTGAAGGTTGATGCAGGTATTTGCATATAATCGTAATCGCGGCTTTGCATGTACAATTTTACAAATTGCTGAATTTCGCTCGGTAATGCAAACGCTGTTCCTATAAAAGCAAAGCGCTGTTGATTTAAAAGCATGCCTTGACGCACTTCTTTTTGAAATGACTCAGGCGTAAACAAGGCGTTGGTCAACGCTTGCTGATACCTGTCTGCGGAAAAATGACCATCTTGCTGAAATTGAGGAATACTTAATATAGCACCGTTTGCCTGCGCTGTTGCCACCTCAAAACCACTGGTTCTTGCCGATTGTAAGCTGACGCTATTAACAATCATTTCATCAATCACCTGCTGCTTAAGCTGATTTTCATTGGCTGCGGTCATTAAAGAAGGATCCCGCAACTGACGCGACCGTCGATAATTTAAATCAAAATCCAGCTTTGATATTGCGTGCCCATTCACCTCGACTTCTGCACGGGCTTCATGGCGTGATTGCATATAATAATCAAGACCAAACAACGCAAACGTTGCGGTAATCAATATAATAATAATCCAAGCTACAACACCTTGAATTCGTTCATTTAGCTTTTGCAACATTTGGAAATTCCATATTTTCTAGGCTGTGAATCTAGTGTGTATTTAAACAGAAGAAAGGTACTGTAAATTTAGTCCAATCCACAAAACTGAAGCGTTCAATCACACGGCGAATGTAGCATAAAATACCACATCAAAATCTATTAAAATAGACTGCACGAATTCAAAAAAACTAAAAAAAAACGCGCCTTTCGGCGCGTTATGCTGGCGGAGTGGACGGGGTTCGAACCCGCGACCCCCGGCGTGACAGGCCGGTATTCTAACCAACTGAACTACCACTCCATTTCTTGGTGGGTGCTGCAGGGATCGAACCTGCGACCCTCGCCTTGTAAGGGCGATGCTCTCCCAGCTGAGCTAAGCACCCAGAAATCTATGCTTCTTGTACAGCTTCTTTCAGTGACTTGCCAGCTTTAAACTTAGCAACGCGTGAAGCCTTAATTTGTATTGCTTGACCTGTTTGTGGATTACGACCAGTTCGTGCAGAACGATTTCCAGTCGAAAAAGAACCGAATCCCGGTAAAACTACTTGATCACCGCTTTTAAGTGCATCAGTAACAGTAAGCATAAAAGTATCGAGTACTCTGTTTGCATCTGCTTTAGTTACACCTGAACCACTAGCGATTGCTTCAACCAATTCACTTTTATTCATCTTTTCCCCTTTCAGTTATTCATCCTTTACCCGGAGTTGATTACATCAGTTAAACCAACTCTAGTCAAGCTGTTACATCCCTGAAGACCCGCCAGTAGCGGGCAACGACGAGAATATACGCGTTATTGAGGTGCATGTAAATCATTATTTACATTTTTTTGCGTACTTTTAGAAAGTTCCTCTGTATCTGAAATATTTGGTGTAATTATAACCAAAGGACTTCTTTGTAGTGCAATTTCCAGAACCTGTTCTATTGTTTTCACCGGGTGAATGGTGAGTTTTCTAAGTACATTATCAGGAATTTCCGTTAAATCTTTTTTATTGTCCAAAGGAATAATAACGTGCTTGATTCCCCCTCGGTGAGCTGCCAATAATTTTTCCTTTAAACCTCCAATGGGAAGCACCTGGCCACGAAGCGTAATTTCACCCGTCATTGCCACGTCTGCACGAACAGGAATTTGTGTAATGACCGAAACAAGCGCCGTACACATACCAACTCCCGCACTAGGACCATCTTTTGGGGTTGCACCTTCTGGAACATGGATATGAAAATCATTTTTCTCATAAAAATCGTCAGGAATACCAAATGATTTTACACGGCCCCTTACGACAGTCATTGCAGCATGGATAGATTCCTGCATGACCTCACCAAGTTGCCCTGTATGCAGGGTTTTGCCCTTACCTGGCATCATTGAGGCTTCAATGGTTAATAATTCCCCACCTACGCTGGTCCATGCCAAACCTGTTACTTGTCCCACTTGATCGTAACTTTCAGCAGAACCGTAACGGAATTTTTTAACGCCCAAGTACTTCTCGATGTTATTTCGAGTCACATTCACTTTTTTAACGCGTTTACTGGTCAAAATATCTTTGACGACTTTACGGCAAATATGGGCAATATCTCGTTCAAGATTACGCACGCCAGCTTCCCGCGTGTAATGACGCACAATTTCATGAATTGCGCCATCATTGATATCTATTTCATCCGTCTTTAGACCATTAAGTGTCAATTGCTTCGGAACCAAGTAATTTTCAGCAATATTTACTTTTTCATCTTCGGTATAACCTGCAAGACGAATCACTTCCATTCTATCGAGCAAAGGCGCTGGAATCTCCAGTGAATTTGCAGTCGCAATAAACATAACATCACTTAAATCATAATTAACTTCTAAATAATGATCATTAAATGTATGATTTTGCTCAGGATCTAACACTTCAAGCAACGCCGAAGCAGGATCACCACGAAAATCCATGGCCATTTTGTCGACTTCATCTAACATAATGAGTGGGTTTTTAACGCCAGCTTTGCAAAGTTTTTGTATAATTTTACCCGGCATAGAGCCAATATAAGTCCGACGATGCCCACGAATTTCCGCTTCATCTCTTACTCCACCTAGTGCGATGCGAATAAATGTCCGACCGGTGGCATTAGCGATAGATTGACCTAGCGAGGTTTTTCCTACGCCAGGAGGTCCCACTAAACAAAGAATGGGGCCCTTCAAGCGTTTAACGCGTTGTT
>Ga0247840_10012499_pt1 | contig 10054 bp, 10 predicted proteins | sample LaCruzMarch2015__FD_192404 | JGI IMG/M metagenome (GOLD analysis project Ga0247840, IMG submission 192404) | Freshwater microbial communities from meromictic Lake La Cruz, Castile-La Mancha, Spain - LaCruzMarch2015_17m | ecosystem: Environmental > Aquatic > Freshwater > Lake | place: Spain...
TTCGGCGAGACTGGAGGAATCTGTGGAGTTGGCGACTTTTGCCATTTTATTTACCCTCTGAACGTCGGAACGAATGCACATGATGTGCGCTTGAAGCAAACCTGCCGGGCCTGCATGGCCTGAGTGAGATCGCAAATCGATTCACACCCTACCCCGCCGATCTTGGCACCGGAACCGCTCGCTACAACTGGCGGGTCCAGTGCTTTTCGGTGTGGCGTCCTGCCGACTCGGTTGCTTGATCAACATTGAGCATAAGGCGTGCCAGATTCGATTTTCGCCGGACATCACTGCGATCTTAAGAGAAATCAATTACGTAGATCTTTCCCTACCGATCCGCTCGCAGACACTCAGGAGGGTAGTGGCTATCCTGGGCTATGGAATGCTTTCCATGCTTATGGTGTGGACACCCTAGCAGCCTGTCGGGCTTTAGGCGATCTCCGAATAAGACGCTATCAAGAATCAAGCTCCGTAGGAGCCCGCTTGCGGGCGATGTGACCTGCCGGAATCGCGTCATTGTGCCCCACCCGTCGCCCGCAAGCGGGCTCCTACGGGTTGGATTTTTCGCGGAAATCACCTTACGTTAGATTGTGGAGCAAAAAAAAGCCTTGATGTTGACTCATGCCCTTATCCTAGGGGCTAAGTCCGACAGGCTGCTAGAACAGCCGTTCCGGACGCATGCGTGCGTGCTTCGATCCGGCGCAAAGGGCACGCCATTGATCAAGGCCGCACCGCCGCTGCCTGCGGCTCAGGAATGCTCGGCAAAATAGACACGAAAGGACCCGGCAGACAGGGGCCGGGAAAAATGGAAACCCTGCGCCAGTGCGATTCCCGCCTCATGCAGTGCCTGCGCCTGGGCGGCGGTCTCGACGCCCTCGGCAATGATCTTGAGCTCAGTCGAACGTGACAGGTTGGTCAGGTCGACGAGCCAGGACGGCGCTTCACCGTCGGGACCGATCTGCGCCACCAGACTGCGATCGATCTTGACCAGATGCACGTTGCAGCGGGATAACACGATTGCGTTTGCAGCCTGCATGTCCACGTCATCCAACGCAATCTGAACACCGAGTTGGCTGGCCATCGCCAATCCGGCCAGACCGAGCCGGTCCGGCACGCTGCGCTCCGTGATCTCCAGCACGAGTTGGCCGAACAGGTCCCCCAGCCCGGCCTTCTGCGCCGCATACACCAACCCGCCGCGGCCGAGGAGTTCGGGAGGGACATTGATGGCGAGACTCGCACCGGGGTGGTGACGCAGCCAGTCACCAAGCTCTTCTGCCAGCTGCTCGATCACCCAGTAGGTCAGCATGCCGGACAACGGCGTGTCCTCGATCAAGGGAATGAAATCAGCGGGCTGAACGACCCCAGTGGCGCGGCGCCAACGGACCAGCGCCTCGGCGCCGGTGCAGCGACCGGACTCCAACTCGACAATGGGCTGGTACTCCAAGAACAGCTCGCCGCCCTGGATGCCTTGGCGAAGCGCTTCAAGTTCGTTCATTGTTGTCGATATTCCTGGCCCAAGGCCGTAGCGATACCATCTGGGATCTCGACTTTACCCCTCCTGGGTCTTCAGGCCCACGGCCGGTCCCTCATCTGTCCTTCGCTGTCAGCGCCCCACGAGCGGCCTGCCTGGTGGCCGCCTGCTTGCCGCAGATACCGACCAGAGAGATTTGCGTTCATTTGCGGCTGCATCCTTGTCTCAGGTTCACCCCGCGCGCCGCAAGAAGGCCCCGAGCACCGGAATCCCCAGGCCTCCATCCTCCGTGACCAGCCCCCGGCGGCGCAAATAGCGTCGCGTCGCGCCGTCCTGGGCGGCGAGGTCCACCGTCTGTCCCTGCGCCAGCGCCTCCAGTACCGCGAGCGCCGCGGCCGGAGCCGCCTGCACCAGGTTGGTCAAATAGGTGTTGGCCTGGTCCCGCACCGCCGGATCGAGCGCCGTGCAGTCCGCCGGCGTCGCTTCGCGGCGGTCGGCATCGTTCATGCGCTTCACCAGCAGCGAGCCATAGAGTTGGGTCAGATAGGGCTGGCCCAGGGTGCGGGACCAGACCGCCTCGGCCACCGCGGGCGGGATGGCGTCGGGCGGGAAGTCGTCGCTCGGCCGGGTCAGCAGGTCCAGCGTCACCGGTCGGGTCAGCGGACCGATGGTCAGGGTGCGCAGGTTCACCAGGTGATCGGCCCACATCGGGTCCAACTCGTCCACCTGGGCGGCCCCGGCGATCAGCACCCGCAGCCGGCGGCGGTGCTGGATGGTGGCGCGCAACAGCCCCAGCAATTGCAGCAGCGCCCGCCGGTCGCCGGGGAAAAGCCCCTCCCAGCGCTCGAACTCGTCGATGCACAAGAGGATGCGCCCGACGGCCGTCACGTGCTCCAACTGCTCGAACCAGGCCCCCAGCGCCTCCATCGGCGGCCCCGGCGGGGCGTCCGGCAGGGTCAGTCGACGCTCGCGCCGCGCCTGCATCTGCGCCTGCCCGACCAGCGCCTTGACCAGCGATCCGGTGGAGTCGATGGGATTATTCTGGGTGTCGAAGAAGACCACCAGCGCATCCGGCAGCTTCAGCGGCAGCATATTGAGCAGCGAGGTCTTGCCGCAGCGCCGCGGCCCGATCAGGGCGAGCGCCGCCCCCTGGCCCGGATCGCCCAGGATGGACTCGATCTCCGCCACCAAGGGCTCGCGCCCGCGGAAGACCTCGCGGCCGAACTCGGGCTCCAGCGGCACGAGCGGGCGGAAGGGGTTCGGCACCTCCAGCGCCGCCGCGGTCCTGGTCGCGGCGAGCCAGTCGGCGACCAAGCGCTGCCAGTCGGGCAGGGCCGCGCGATAGATCGGGGCCTCAAGGTCGCGGCTGCCGAGCAGTGCGTTGTCGAGCCCGCGCAGGCGGTCCGCGGCGGCGGTCAATAGCTCCTGGCGCTGGCGGGCGATCAGGGTCAGCTCGGCCGCGCGCAGATAGCGGCCGACCTGTTGCAGGGCGGCGAAGGTGCCGTCGGCGTTGGCCGGGTCCGGGAGCCATTCGCCGCGCAGGTCGCGTAGGGGCTGGAAGCGGCGGTCGCGGGCCAGGGTCGACAGCTCGTCGGCGCGCAGCAGGGCCAGGGCTCGCCGGCCGGCGCGGCGCTGACCGGGGGCGATCTCACAGGCGGCCAGCGCGCGGCGGGCCAGGGCCGGGGCCCGCGCGGCGGTGTCGCGGATATGCGCGGCCAGGGTTGGCAGCGGGAGATAGCTCAGCTCGTGGTGGAGGACGGGGCTGGCGGCGAGGGTGATACGACCGGTGTTTCTTTGGATGGTGAAAGCGATGTACTGCCAGGGGATCTCCAGCAGGGAGAGCGGAAGCCGAAAAAAACCCACGCCGACGGCCACGACTAAGGTCATGCCAGCAATTCCAAATTTGGGCGGCATCGCGCGACCCCTGGTGGATGCGGCGCGCGCGACCGCCGTGCCCGATCCCTAACACCGAGCGGCGCGCCTTATCCACCCTACAGCAGTGCCGGTTTTGTAGGGATAAGCGCAGCGCATCCACCGTCAGCCTCGCCGCCGGCACAGCCACCCAAATTTGGAACTGCTGCATGCCGGCCACCTTGCTGAAGGACCCGCCAAGGGCTATACCAATGCCTGCACCGATGGGCGCGCCGATGGCCACATAGCCGCGCACGACCCCGGTCATGCCTTCGGTCACGCCCCAGGCGACGCCCATAGCTACACCCAGCGCTGCGCTGCCGGGCACGAAGGCCCCGACACCGATGGCCACGCCGTAGGCTACGCCCATGGCCACATCGAAGGCCAAGCCAACGGCCGAACCGATGACCAACCCGCCAGCTACGTGCAACCATTCGGGTTGATGGTCGTCGGTGAGCAGCCCGCGTCGGCGCAGGGTGTCGTCGCCGCTGTCAGCCTTGGCCGCCGCCCCCCCGGCGGCGGCGCGGCGCAGCCGTTGACGGTCGCGTTCGGCGAGCCCCGACCACCAGAGTGCGAATTGCTGCGCAGCCTCGTCGCGAAACCGCGCGAGCGCCTGGGCGCGGGGGTCGCCGCCGTCGGGGTCCGACCCGTCCGCGCGGGCATCGAACAGCCGCCGCGCGAGCAGGGTGAGGTAAAACGGGTGCCGGCCGGCCCAGTCGAGCAACCAGGCCGGGTCGTCCGGCGCAAGGCCCGCCGCGCCGCGGGCGAGCAGAGCCGCCGCTGCGCCGGGTTCCAGCAGCCCGATCCGCACCGCCTCCAGCATGTTCGCGAAGGGCGAGACGCGCCCAAGGTCGGCGTAGACCTCGGGCAGGGTGCGGCGGGTGGCAAAGACCAGCGACAGCCGACGCTCGGTCAGCAAGCCCCGCAGCCGCTCCAGAAAACCCGGCTCGCAAAGCCCGAGGAAGCCCTCGGCCTCGTCGAGCAGCAGGAGCGGCGGCAACCCGCCGCTCTTCTCACGCTGCGTACTGCACCAGTCGCCGAGCCGGTCCGCGGCGGCGTCGGGGGACTGCGGCCGCGCCGGCTCGCCGGCCGCACCCGTGGCGATCCCGGTCGCCGCCGTTCGGGGGTCCGCCGGCGCCGCGTCGACCACCGCGTCGACGAAGGCCTGATGCCCCTGCCGCTCCAGCGCCTGACCGGACAGCAGCCGCACCGCAAACCCGAGCTCTTGTGCCCGCTGGCCCCAAGTGTGCAGGAGCGAGGTTTTGCCGATCCGCCACTCGCCGAGCAGCGACACCCCGCGCCCGTCCCAGGCCGCCCGCTCCAGGTCGCGCAGTGCACCGGTGCGCCCGACGAAGACCGGCGGCAGGGCGATGGCCCAGGGGTCGAAGGGGTTGGTGAATCGCTTCCCGTCGGTCATCGCTGCCTCGCAAGTCTCCGGCTGCCGGTTGGGTGATGCGGTTCGGGTACTCACCGCATCCTACGCGCTCGACCAGATCGCCCGCCGGCCGCCCGGATATGCCCAAAAAGGCCCGCTTTCTCTTTTCAGAACAGACTGATGCGCGCCCGGCTAGGCCGCTCGTCGAGGCGTAAGCTCTGGACACGAATCCCCACCCAGCCGCCGAGGTCTACCATGCTGTCGCCAGCCCTTATTCTGATCGCCTTTGAGGTCCTCTGTCACGCCTCACTGGCCCTGCTGCACCTGTGGAACCGGCTGGGGCTGCCGTCCCTGTCGCACGAGGCACGGAAGACCCTGGCCGGCCTGCTCTACGCGGGCATGGCCGGCGAGTTGCTGGTTGGAGCCATCGCCTCCCTGCTGGTCGCCGCCGTGCTCCGGCCCGCCCAGGCGGTGGATCTGTTGCCGACGGACGTGATCGCACCCCGCCCGGCATCACCACGGTCCAACTGTCCTATCTGTCGAGCCGGCGCGGCGACCTGTGCCGGGACGGGGTACGCCAACCCCTTGCCACCAGGGTGACGGTCGATCAACTGCTACAATCGGCAAATCGCGTTCAGCTACACCCCGGCCGCACCCCTCACCCTGGGCCTGAGCTATTTCTACAGCCAGGGCGGGGCCTCACGCATCGACGACGCGCCCTGGGACAACGGACTGCGGGTGCATCGCTATGCGCTCATGGGCCTGATCAAACTGCCGTTCGGACGCCTGATCCTGCACTACGGCGGCGACCTCAAGACCGGCAATGGCCTGTTTGAAGACCTGCGCTTTGCCGTGCGCGTACTCACCATCTTCTGACGAGGAATGACTTGCCGCTCCTGCATATCCCCACGCTGCTCCTGACCATGGCATTGCTCTACTTCATCATGCCGACGGTCACCTACCTGGTCTTGAACGGCCGCCGGCAGCGGGCCGTGACGCTGTGGTGCGGCGGCGACCTGCTGCTGGGCTTGTCCATGGTCCTGTTCGCGTTGCGTGGCCAGGCTCCGGAGTGGGCGACCTTTGCGTTCGCCAATCTTCTGATGTTCGGTGGTGTCATGATGCGTATTCAGTCGCTGCGCCGTGAACTGGGCACGCCATTGCCGCTGATCCTGATGGTTGCCGGCGTGTCCTTGTTCATGCTTGGATTTGAAGGCATCCGTCTGGGACTGCGCGATGATTTGCTGCGCCTGCAATACCATCACACCGTCTTTGCCGTTCTGTTTACCTGGTTGGCCGCACTGGGCTGGCGCATCGCTGCGCTGGAGCAAAGCCGTGGTGCCCGCTGGATTAGCGGGATCTACCTGCTTCTGGCAGTGTCATTTCTCAATAGCGTGATCGGCCTGTCGCTGGGGCGCGTCCCCCCCGTGTTGATGGACGCGAACGCGGCGCGCATCTTGACTTTGCTGGCCGGCATCTTAACTGCCGTGATCGCCAGTATCGGGTATGTCGGACTCGCGTTCGAACGCTCCCGCCGCCAGGCGATCGAGGCCGACCAGGAGTACCGCGCCATCATCGCCACCAGCTTGGACGGGTTTTTCGTGTTCGACCGGGATGGGCACTTTCTCGACGTCAACCAAGCCTACTGTGACATGGTCGGTTACCGCCGCGAGGAATTGCTGACGATGCGCGTTGCCGATATCGACGCCGCTGACACCGGCGGCGGGGGCGACGCCGATCGCGGGCGCCGATGGGCGATCCAGCCCACCTGTTTCGAGGCCCGGCAGCGCCGCAAGGACGGGCGGTTCTTGAATGTCGAAGCCAGTACCCGGTTACTGCCGTTTGGCCCCGATAAGATCGTCGCCTTCATCCGCGACATCTCGGCGCGTAAACGCGCCGAAGCAGAGATCACGGCCCTGGCTTTTTATGACCCATTGACACACCTGCCCAACCGGCGCTTACTCAATGACCGTCTGGGTCAGGTACGGGCCGCCGCCGAGCGCAGCCGTTGCTATGGTGCATTGCTGTTGTTGGATTTGGACAATTTCAAGCCGCTCAACGACGACTACGGGCACGCCGCCGGCGATCTGCTGTTGATCGAAGTCGCGCGACGCCTCACCCTGACCGTGCGTACCGACGATACCGTGGCACGCCTGGGCGGCGATGAGTTCGTCGTGCTCATCGGCGACCTGAGCGCGGATGAGGCGAACGCCACCCGGCAAGTCGGCCGCCTTGCCGAGAAGGTGCGTAGCCGGTTATCTGCGCCCTATCGATTGACGATCACCCGGCCGGGGCAAGCCGACACCGTGATCGAACATCGCTGCACCGCCTCGCTGGGCGTCGCCCTCTTCAATGGAATAGACGACACCGCCGAGGACATTCTTAGACAGGCCGATCTGGCGATGTATCAGGCCAAGGCGAATGGTCGCGATCAAGCCCGGGTCTATGCCGCCCCTTTGGCCGAAGCGGCACCGCCGATTCCTCACCAATCACGTTGAGCGTCCGCTTTCCGGCCGTGCGCGCGGCGCACAGCGTCTGCGACAGGCGTGACCTGGCTGGAGAGATTAGGCAAGTATTCCGCCCGGGCGCGAAATCAACGCAACCCCGTAGGTTGGGGTGAGGAACGAACCCCAACATTTCAGCGCTTTGCGTTCGCGCGCATGTTGGGCTTCGTTCCTCAGCCCAACCTACAACGAATACGTGCCCAATCTCTGGAGCGGTGTCACAAGAGCCGGGGGTCGCTAACCGAAATGGCGATGAGGCCAAGGATCACCCCAACACGCCACCGCCCGCGCATCCTTGCAGATACGCGGGCGGTCTCTCGACCCCTCCCGCCGACGGACGTGATCGCACCCCCGCCCGGCATCACCACCGTTCAACGGTCCTATCTGTCGAACTTTATCCTTGATATTTCGGCTTCGGTGCGGGGTTACCTGGACATCCTGGAGGCCACCTTCACGGTGCGCCTGCTGCGACCCTGGTACGAGAATGTCGGCAAACGGCAGGTCAAGTCGCCCAAACTCTTCTTCCGCGACTCGGGATTGCTGCACACCCTGCTCGGCATCGCCGACCGCGACGCCTTGCTGCACCATCCCAAGCTTGGTGCCTCCTGGGAGGGGTTTGCCCTGGAAGAGACGATTCGCGCCCTCGCTGTCGGCGCAGAAGAGGTCTGGTTCTGGGGGACCCACGCGGGCGCCGAACTCGACCTGCTGGTGACGGCTGACGGCCGGCGGCTTGGTTTTGAGATCAGATACACCGCCGCTCCGCGCGTGACCAAGTCGATGCGCGCCGCCATCGATACCCTGCGGCTCGACCGGCTGGTCGTCGTCTACCCGGGGGACCGCCGCCTGGCCCTGGCCGATAACATCGAGGCGATCGGGCTCGTCGATTTGGTACAGGTGGTCTCGGCGTAACACGACCGGATTCCGCCTGCAAGCTGGCGGAACCGCTGCGCGTTGCGCCCGACGGCGCTCAATCGTCTAAGGCATCCCCTGCCGCCGCAGGCACATCGGGACTGGCGGCCAGCCAGGCATCAAAGACCGCAAGGTCGCCGCGCGCCTGACGCTCACGGAAATAGGCATCAGTCTTGAGGGCGGACACCTTCTCGGCAATCGCCGTGACGAAAAATTGGTTCATGGACACCTGCTCTTCCTCCGCCACCTGGCGGGCGTAAGCGAACAGGGACTCGGGAACACGCAGTGCATAGTTGGCCATCAGGTCTACTCCTCGCGCAGTTGGCGCAAAAAAGCGCCCGGGGTCAGCACCGGCAGCCGAAACCGCTCGGCCGCGCCAAAATCTGTCGGATCCCGATCCTGCCAAACTTGGAGTATCGACCCAGCGCCCTTACGAGGACTGCCAGTTCTCGACGCGCAACGCGGGCACCCGGCCGAATTCAGAGACGTTACGGGTGACCGCACAGATTCCGGCGGCACGGGCAATAGCGGCGATCTGCGCGTCGTAAGGGCCGATCGGCTGCCCCTGGCGGGCCAAGGCACGGATGTCACCACAGTGTTCTGCGGCGCGCCCGTCGAAGGGCAGGCTCGTCACCTGCTCGGCCAGATCGCGAAGACGCATCTGGTTCTCTGCCACGCGCTGACTCTTGCAGGCGCCAAACCAGAGCTCCGACCATACCGGGGCGCACAGATAAAGGACCTCCCAGCCGACCCGATGCACTCCGTCGACCACGCTTGGATGTCCTTTCATGAACGCGTTCCAGGCGTTGGTATCCAGCAGGTAGCCGTTCACTCCAGCGACTCACGGGGGACATCCCGGCCCAGGTCGGCCGCATCGACATCATCGGGGAAATCCTCGCCGAGGCTGCCGGCAAAGCGGTCGATGAAGCCCTGGGTGGTCAAACGCGGGGCGGCCGGTGCCAGACCGTAACGCGCCTCCAGGAAGCCGATGAAATCGAAGGTCTCCCGTTGCAGGTCGGTCGGCAGGGCACTGACATGGGTGTAAATGGTTTCGGCCAGATTCATGGTTTGGCTCCGACTTGTCTTGGTTTGCACTGGTACGGTTGGCGGTACACGCGAGCGCGGCGAGCGGCTCCAGATCCAGGCGGTCGCTGCGGGACAGCGACCATTCCATCTCTTGACCTTGGCCGTGTCACGCGCCGAGTTGCAGGGCAGGCTCTCGGATGCCGCCGACGCCGATCAGGCGGCGGGCTCAGTCTAGCCGCATCGCCTGACTGCCGGCCAGCCCCGCGCAGCGATCGACGGGATGGCCGAGCATGGGGTTGGTCTCGAACAGCGCGCGCACTTTGCGCATTCCAAGCGACCGATTGTCGTACCATGCGCGAAGGCCCGACGGATCGTGGCAGCCGCAGCCCCGGAGCCGAACGAAACGTCGCGGACCATCGCCTATTGCACATGGGAACCGCACTTACGCAGATTTGCGAAACCTTCGGCACAAATCATTTTTATTTATCTAATTCATAGCGTTAATGTCACGCGCCGATTTGCTCGTTGATCTCGTTAAAGCCGGCACCCGGGGCGACCGGGGGACTTTCGTGCGCCTCGTCGAATCCATGGCCGCCGAGGAGCGGGCGAAGAACCATGCTCTGCTCGCTGACCGGCTGATCCAGGGTCTGAACCTCAACGGCAACGGCCGCAAGCCGCTCGGACTGGCGGTCCCCGACGAGAAGGCGCTCGATCTGCTGCACGAGATCGTGCCGCGCCGCGCGTTGGACTCGCTGGTCCTGCCGCCGGTCGTCCGCATGGCTTGCGACGAGTTGGTGGAAGAGCACCATCGGGCCGACCTGTTGCGGACCTACAATCTGGAACCGCGACATCGTGTGCTGTTGG
>Ga0247840_10012501_pt1 | contig 10053 bp, 12 predicted proteins | sample LaCruzMarch2015__FD_192404 | JGI IMG/M metagenome (GOLD analysis project Ga0247840, IMG submission 192404) | Freshwater microbial communities from meromictic Lake La Cruz, Castile-La Mancha, Spain - LaCruzMarch2015_17m | ecosystem: Environmental > Aquatic > Freshwater > Lake | place: Spain...
AATATCATAAAAGATATTGTAGAATATAAAGAGAAAAGAGAAAAGGAAAAAGAAATATTTACACCTAAAACTATTAAAAATTTATTAAAAGAATTTAACAATAATGATATTAAATATAATAATTTTGTGAAAGTTTATTTTGGTAAAAAGGAATTCTTTGATTTATTTTGCAAACATTTTAGAGTTAATGGTACTGATGAACCTAATATATCAAATACTAATTTATTAAATTTAGTACTTATACTTATTGAAAAAGACATTATAAAAGTTAATAAATTAACAAATGAATCATGTGAGGTGACTATAAATGAACAAGAGTACACCTTCAATTTGGAATTATTCCAATGATTCTGTGAGAATAAATAAAAAAACTAATATAAATGAAGAAGCTTTAAGATGGGTAAATAATAATAAAGAAAAAACATGTAATGATAAAAGTTATTACTCCTCATTAAGGTTGAGTTCGGAATACCCAGATTGTTCTATGCCTATTACTTTTGATCAATATAACTTTTGTCAATTTGGTTGTCTTTATTGTTTTGCTTATATGTTTAAATCAAATAATCCATCTGTTACTAATAGTGCATCAGGATTAACTTTAAAATCTGTTAACCCTAAAAAAATTATTGATACTTTTAAAGGTAAATATCAAGATAACCCTACATATAAACATTTTATAAAAAATAGAAAAGTTATACAATGGGGTAGCATGGCAGAACCTTTTGATGGTTTCGAACATAAAAATGGAGTTGGATTTAAGATAATGGAACATTTAATGGAGGATAAATATCCTATAAGATTATCTACAAAAGCTCCTATTCCAGATAATTTTTATGAATTATTTAAAAAATATAAAGAAAATAAAAATATTGCATTTATGTATTCTATAATAACAACAGATGAAGAGGTAGCTAGAAATATAGAGATAGGAGTTATTTCACCTGAAGAAAGATTTAAACAACTATATAGAATGAAGGAGTTAGGTTATTATACTATTGCAAGATTAAGACCATTTATTATAGGTATAACTGATAAAAAATTAGATGAATATTTAGAATGGGTTAAAAAATATGAAGTTGATGCTATAAGTATGGAATTTTTTGCAATGGATGCAAGAACAAATGAAGGTATTGAAAAAAGATATAATTGGATAAGTGATGTTGTTGGATTTAATATATATAATTATTATAAAAAATTAAGTCCTACAAATAGAGGAACATATATGAGATTAAATAGGGATATTAAGGAACCTTTCGTAAGAAAGATTTATAAATTTTGTGTAGAGAATAATGTTCATTTTGGTATATCTGACCCAGATTTTAAAGAATTAAATATGTCTGGTTCTTGTTGTTCTTTACCAAGAATAGAAAGAAATAAATGGCATAAGGATTTATCTAATTTTTCTACAAATCAATTGACGGAATTATTAAGAAATAAAAGAAAAGAATTTTGGATAAATAATAATTTACAAGATGTTATAAACAATAAAATTAAAAATGTTTACTTAACATTTGATGAATTAGTAGAATACAAAGATGAATCAACTCATTGGTTAAAACAGGAAAAATCATATGTATCAGAAATGATAGAAAAAATGGGAAAATGTTCTGGAGCAGCATCACAATTAATTCCATTAACATCTTTGAGACATAAATGGAATAATTTAAGTTCACCTGGAAATCCAATAAATTATTTTAATGGTAAAGTTATACCCTTTAAATATGATGAAAATAAAAATATTATTTATAAGTATAATGTAATGCCTTATGAAATTATTTGGCAAAGAGATTATAATATAGATTTAAGTAAAAATTAAAGGTGAGTATATGAAAATTGCTTTTATTTGTTTTCCTATGGAAAAGGTAGGTGGGATTAGAACATGGATGACAGAATTTGAAATTGGTAATCCAGATATTCAAGTTGATGAATTTTTTATTACAACTAATAATACAAGAAAACCAGAACCATATAAAAATGAATTTAATATAAAAAATATATTAGGTTTTGAAAAGGAAGAGTGGTTGGAAGAATTAAAAACTACATTAAATAATTATGATGGGATATTATTTCATGTAATGTGCCCTCATAAACTTAAGAATTATACAAAAACAACCTGGAAAAAGGTTTATGATGTATTAGATTTAGATAAGGTTATTGTTAGATTAACAGACCCATATATGATAAAATATTATCCTTGGATGTCCGAAGTTATATCAAAAAAGAATTTAAAAGTTTTAGTATGTCAAGAGAAATTTGAAAGTAGTACAAATTATTTTAATTATCAAAAATTTATAACACATAATCCTTATAATCAAAAAATAAAAGATATTGATTTTAGTAAGAAGGAAGAGAATCTTATAGACATTAATAACTTCAAAGGTTGTAAACATAAAGAAGGTATAATAAATTTTAATCTTTCTAATATAAAAAGAATAATAGAATATGGAGATAATACAAATTTAGACTTTAAATTATTTGAAGAAAAAACAAGAAATATGAATGAAATAAATAAAAATAAAATAGAATTAAAAGGTTGGTGTTTAAGAGAAGATATTTTTAAAGAATTAGAAAAAGCAAAATATGGATTAGATTGCTCATCTTTCTCTAATGTAGATATGAATATGGATTTTTCATTATTAGAATATATTGACTTTGGAGTAATACCATATACTTATTTAAGAATGGATAAATATTACCCATTCGAAGTTAAAATTATTAATAAAAGTAGAATTAATGATTTTGAATATAATATAGATATTATAAAAGAAAATAAAAAAAAATTAGATATTTGTAATCCAAAAAAAGTTTTAGAGGATTTAGAAATTATATTTAAAGAAAAAAGAAAAGAAAATGTTAGATGGTGGTAAAATAAATAAATATATAGCAATAGAAAATCACCCAGATGATTTTATATTATCCTCCGGTATGTTATTTATTAATAATAAACCGGATACAATAATAACAGTATTTACCGGGGATAAAAAAGATAAAAGAACAAGAATATTATGTAAAGATTATAATATAAATCATATTGAATTAAACTTACCTAATATATCAATAAAAGACGGAATAAATAAATTAGTTGATGAAGATGAAAAAAAATTAATAGAAACTATAAAAAAATTTGAGAGTTTTGAAAAAATAACACAAATGGGGTGCGGTCATCCGGCACATTTATGGACATCTAATATAATACAAAAAAATTTTAATAACGTAATATTTGCAAGAGATTTTCCACATTCTTATAAAAAAAAAAATAAGTTTGAATGTTTTTCTAATAATTATATAAATTTAATAAGTATAAGTAATGAAAAATTATTTGATGAAAAAATTAATTTATTTAAAAAATATTATAAAACACAAAGGGCTTTATTATTTTTTGATAAAAAATATTTTGATTTAAAACCTAGTGAAGAATATTATAAAATAAATAATAATAAAAAATATTTTGGGTGATTATGTGATTAAGGTGTTTGAATGTTTTGCTGGGTATGGTGGTGCAAGTTGGGGATTAAAACTTGCGAATATTAAATATGAATGTATTGGATATTCTGAAATTAAGAAATCAGCAATAAAATGTTTTAACAATAATTTCCCTAATATAAAAAACTATGGTGATATAACTAAAATTAATTGGGATGAAGTCCCTGACTTTGATTTATTAACAGGTGGTTTCCCTTGTCAAGATGTTTCGATTGCTGGGGATAGAGATTTATCAAAAGGAAGAACAATATTGGTAAATGAATTATTAAAAATATTAAAAATTAAGAAACCAAAATATTTTTTATTTGAAAATGTTACTGGGATACAATCAAAAAAATTTTATGAATTTTTATTTTATATAAATAATAGTATTAATAGATTAGGGTATGATTTATATTTTAAAAAATTACAAAGTTGTGATTATGGTACACCTAATTATAGAACAAGAGTATGGTTTATTGGGTATAGAAAAAACATTGCCCCAAAATTTGGATTTAATCCATACCCTAATGATAAAAATAAAACTGATTTTTTAGTTATAAAGGATATATTGGAAAAAAGAATTGATGAAAAATATATTATTAAGAATACAAATATAATTAAAGATATAAATAAAAGAAGAGAAAAGAAAATATTAAATTTAGGTCAATGGAAATATTCACCATATAAATCTGAATATAATTTATTTAGTATATATGGATTATCTCCAACATTATTTAAATCAACTTATGGATTCCTAATAAATGATAAATTGTATAAAATGACAGAAAGGGAAGCATTTAGAGTAATGGGATTTTTAAATGATGAAATTAATTTAAAGGATTTGAATTATAATGAATGTATGGATTTAACAACAAATGGTTGGGATGTTAATTTGGTTAGTAAAATATTTAAAAATATGAAAATGAAATAATTATGGAACAAAATAAAAAATACAATATCTTCATAAATGATTATGATTCTTTAAATAATTTATCTAAAATATTTGCATTTGATACTGAAACATATGGTTTGAAATTTGATGAATTAATATTAAAGGATATAAGTTTTTTTGATGGAGAAAATGCTTTTTATTTTGATAAAGAACATCTTAATAAAGATAAATTAAAAAAATTATTTTTAGATTCAAAATTAATTATAGGACAAAATTTATGTTTTGATTTTACTGTCCTTACAAAATACTTTGATAGAGAATTTTTATTTGAATTAACGGGGAAAGAATTATTTGATACAATGATTGCACAATATTGTTTAGATGAAAATGCAAGAAAGGGTTTAAAAACAATGTCTAAACAAATACTCAATGAAGAAATGATTAAATATTCAGAAGCATTAAATACTGATGAATGGAAACAATATTCCATAGATGATGCTATACAAACATATAAATTATATATGTATTTTAAAAATAAAGTTATTAATAATAAAATATTTATAAGAGAATTAAATTGTATATTACCTATCGTAGATATGCAATATAATGGGTTTTTAATTGATAAAAATAAAATTGAAATTATTAAAAATAAATTAGAAGAGAAATTAAAAATTATTAATGAAGAATTTATACCTATATTTCATAAATATAATATGGTAAATAATAATTTATTTGGTGCAAAAAAAATAATTATTGACATTAATTCTTCAAGTCAATTAAAAAATTTTATAAATAATAAACTTAATATTAAAATTATAGATACAACTGTTGAAACATTAGAAGAAATTAAAAAAAAAGATAGTACGGGGTTTATTGAACTACTATTAAAATATAGACATATTTCAAAACTTTATACATCGTATATATTACCATTTATGAATGAACATATACAAAAAGATGGATATATACATCCTTCTTATAATTCTACAGGTACAGTGACTGGAAGATTCTCAAGTGAAAATCCAAATATGCAGCAAATACCAGCATTTGATGAATTTGAATTTAGAGATATGTTTGTAGCAAAAGAGAATTATTCTATAATTGCGGCGGATTATGCGAGTCAAGAATTAAGATTACTTGCAATAATAACTAAAGATAAAAATATAATAGATGCATTTAAGAATAATAAAGATTTACATTTAACAACCGCAAATACAGTTTTCAATTTGAATATCCCAAATGAATGTTTAGTAGTTACAAATGAAAGATATAATGAATATAAAAATAAATTTGGTAAGGAGAGAAAAATTGGTAAAGTAATTAATTTTGCAAGTTCATATGGAGCAGGTAAACAAGGTATTGCAAGATTAACTGAGAAACCTGTTGAAGAAGCTGAAAAAATGCTTACTAAATTTTTTAGTTATTACTTTGGTATTAAAAAAGAAATGCATAATACAGAATTATTATTATATAAAAATTCAGAAGTAGAAAATATATTTGGAAGAAAAAGAAGATTTAAAGAAATAGATAATTCTGCAAAGAGACAAGCATTTAATTTTCTTATACAAAGTTCAGCTGCAGATATGATGAAAATAGACCTTTGTAAAATATGGAATAATATAATATTAAAATATAAAGATAAGATTTATTTAAAAGCTACAATACATGATGAGATATTATTTGAAGTTGATAATAATTATATAGAAGAAATTAAAAATTCAATTAGAAAAGAAATGGAAGATTTTAATTTTGAAATTCCAATGAATGTAGATATCAATTGTGGAAAGAGTTATAAAGAGGCACATTAAGGGGGATAAGTATGTCATGGTCTAAGAGTAAATTAAAAACATTTCGTGGTTGTTCACAAAAATATAAGATGGCTTATATAGATAAAATACCTCAAGAAAAAGTTGAATCATTAAACAAGGGAATCATCTTACATGATTTTTATAATCATTTTTACGATTACTTTCCAGAGAATAATATTAATAATTCAATATTGCATACTGTTAAGCAATTAAATATAACAGAATCATTTCAGAACCAATATGAAAAATATGTTTTAAGTTTTATAGATTTTAATAATAAACATAAGGAATTTAATAATCCATTATTAAGAGAAAAGAAATATAATATTGGAGGTTGGGCAGGAATAATTGATAGGGTAGATAGATACAAAGATGGATACATATTAATAGATTATAAAACTTCAAATGGAAGTTCACTAACGGAATATTTGGATGAATTATTATTATATTCCTATATGGTTAGAGAAGAAGAGGAATTGAATATTATTGCAGTTGCAATATTTTATACTGAAAATAATAATTTTGTAATTAAAGAAATTACAAATAAAGAAATAGATAATAATTTAGAAGTTATGAATATGGAAAAGGAAGAATATGATAAAAGAATAATTGATAATGAATTCGAATATACTCCAAGCTTTGAATGTCGTTGGTGTGGTTATGCAAAAACCTGTAAAGCAAAAATTGGTTTTAAGGAATGATTAACTATGAAATATTTAGAATTAATTGATAAAATATTTCCAGGATATCCACGACAGGTTGGTATGCCTGAAAGAAGGGATATATACTCAATTAATGAATTGGAATCAATAATACAAAATTGGAATCAAAAGAAAAGAATATTTTTATCTTTATATAATTATTCATTTAACAATATTAATAATTTAAAGATAGATAAGATTTGGTTTGATTTGGATATTAATGGTTATGAAAATATAATAATACTTCATAGTTGGTTAGTTCAAAAAAAGTATAAACACTTTATGGTATTTAGTGGTGGAGGTTTTCATTGTTATATATTAACACAAGATGTTGAATTAAGAAATAGTAAGGTTGCAGTAATAAATAGTCAACACTATATTCTTAATGAAACAAAAGTTCAATGTGACCCTCAAGTAATAGGTGATGTTGCAAGATTAGTTGGATTACCTGGAACTTATAATTGTAAAAGAAAAAGATGGGTTATTTTTATAACTGAAGAAGATTTCGAACAAGGTGAAGCTACAATAAAAGAAAAGGCTGAAAACGATAATTTTGGAAGATTTAAAATTTACGGAGATGAACCTTTTCCAATTTCAGACTTTGATACCGGAATTGCTGAATATCAATTATTAATTCCTATTGCAGAAAACTTAAATGAAAAATTAAATACAGATGAAGATTTAAAGTATATGAAACCTTGCGTTGCAAATATTTTATTAAATTTAAAAACAATGGAACATTCTTATAATGAAAGATATACAGTAATAATACAACTAATAGAAGATGGGTTTGGGGAAAATGATATAGAAGGAATACTTAGGATTTTTTTAACACCTGAAAAATATGAACACTGTATTAAAAAAGAAAGGCAAGTTAGATATTTATTTAAAAAGAATATATTACCACCGGGATGTAATGTATTAAAACAAAAAGGATATTGTCCATTACCAAATGGGAAATTATGCAAATATGTAAAGAGGTAGTTATATGATAGTGACAAAAGATACATTAGATACTTTTGATACAATAAAGATATCAAGAGATGAAGATTCAAACACCTATAAGGTTATTTTATTTAATAATGAAAAAATGATACACGTTACTTTTTTTGATATTAAAGAAATAGTATTAGAAAAGTATAAAAATGAATTTGATATAAAGTTATTAAACTCACATGATTTCTTTTTAAGATGTGAGATTCAAGATTTCATATTAGGAATTGAGGGTAAAACATTTATATTAGAACAAGAAGGATGCTATAAACTTAAAAATGAAGGTATATTTCTATATATAACAGAAGAGGATAAACTTTTTAAATTAAAGGAAATAATTTATAGTAACAATAAGAATGAAAATAGTAATAGAGGATTTGTAGGAGATTAAAATGATTGTGGATACAAGAGAACCAACTTCAATAAGGAAGAAATTTAAAGAATTGTTTAATGATAAATATACAGAGGAAGCTTTACCGGAAGGAGATATTTATTTTAAAGAAGAAGATATACTTATTGAAAGAAAAGAAATCAACGATTTTATTAATTCATATTTATCTGGTCATATGCAAGCACAATTAATTAGAATGCAAGAATATAAATTTCCAATACTTATAATTTCAGGAAAATTTGAAGATTTATTTTTTAAGAAAAAACAAAGACCAATAACAACTGAACAGTTTTTAGGAATGCTTGCAGCTATTAATTTGAGATATAAAATAAAAATATTTCAAGTTGCTAATGATAATCAATTAATTACGCTTTCAAATATAATTTATAAACACATTAGTGAAAACAGAACAGAAACCTTTATTGGAGAAGCTAAGTATGTACAAAAAGACCTACCCTATTTCATTAAAGTATTATCATTAATAGATGGTATTTCAGTAAAGTTGGCAGAAAGAATACAAGAAAAATATAATACATTGAATGAATTGGATTTAAGAATTTTATGTAATGAATTTGAAGTTGAAGGTATTGGCAATAAGAAATTAGAAAATATAAAAAAATTTTTAAATGAAATAAATGGGAGATGAATTATGGAAGAAAGAGAACTAAACAGAAAAGTAAATGGTTTATTATTTAAAAATGTTATTTATGGTTTGTTTGCAATAGCTTTTGCATTTTTAATATTTATTGTAACATTTGCAATTTTAAGAGTGTCTTGGTATTATGCTTTTATTTGGAATATATAATAAGGGGAAAATAAATATGATTAAAAAAAATATAAGAGGTGTTGATTTTTTTATAAGAGAAAATACTTATGATGAAAAAACAATAATTAGTAATTTTCAGAATCAATATAGAAAATATATAAATATAGAAGATAATGATTCTTGGTTAGATGCAGGTGGAAATGTAGGTGCATTTGTTATTTGTCATTTACCTAAGAAAATAAAATGTGTAACAATAGAACCACATATTGAAACATATGAAATTTTAAAAAAAAATATAGAATTAAATCATTATGAATATACAACTGTAATAAATGTAGCATTAGTTGAAAATGATGATAAATATAGAGAGTTTTATATAAGTCCATCTCATAGTGGTGGTAATACATTAATACAAACACGTGGTAGAGAAATTAAAGAAGTAAAGACTGTTAATATAAATACTATTTTAAAACAATATAATATAAATAAAATAAAAATGGATATAGAAGGATATGAATATAAACTTATTCCTATTATGGATTTTTCAAATATTAAATTCTTTATATTAGAATTTCACCATACAATGATTAAAGATAATAATAATTCTAAATATAAAGAAATAATAACCATATTAAAGAATAATTTTAGTAAAGTAGAGTATAAAGAAAATAGAAAAGGTAATTGGACAACAATAATTGCATGTTCAAAGGAGGGATAGATATGAAACATAAGATAGAATGTTTTAAATGTAACAAACCAATAGTTCATGCTGCATTTATTATTTGTGGAGAATATATTTGCTTGGATTGTTTCAAGGAAGCAAAAATACAAGTTATAAAAGATAAGGAGATGAAAGTAAAATGATTAAAAAGATAGAAAGAAACAAAGCAGTTGCAGTATTATTAGCAATATTCTTTAGTATATTATCTTGGGTATATACTTGGAAAGAAGATAGGAATAAATTTTGGTTAACATTATTGATAGGATTATTTGTTACACTTATTCTTGGAGTAACCGTTATATTGATACCAATAATC